>Ga0181518_10001171_pt1 | contig 27417 bp, 21 predicted proteins | sample PEATcosm2014_Bin_28_FD_119751 | JGI IMG/M metagenome (GOLD analysis project Ga0181518, IMG submission 119751) | Peatland microbial communities from MTU Mesocosm Facility, Houghton, MI, USA - PEATcosm2014_Bin01_60_metaG | ecosystem: Environmental > Terrestrial > Soil > Wetlands > Peat | place...
GGCGGCCATGGAGGTCCACGGCGGCAAGCAAAACCCCGATTTGCGCATCGTGGACGATCCCTTTGGCGAGTTCACCGACCTGGTGAGCTTCAATCAATACATCGGCTGGTACGACGGCCTGCCCGACAAGACAGCGCGCATCTCGTGGTCAATCAAATACCCAAAGCCGGTGGTTATCAGCGAGTTCGGCGCGGATGCGCTACAAGGCTGGCACGCGGATGCACTCACGCGCTTCAGTGAGGAGTACCAGGAAGACCTGTATCGCAAGACCATCGCCATGCTTCGTAAAGTCCCCGCCTGGCGAGGCGTGACGCCGTGGATCCTCGCCGACTTCCGCTCCCCGCGCCGGGTTCTGCCCAACGTGCAGGACGGCTGGAATCGCAAGGGCCTGATCGGCCAGAATGGAACCAAGAAGAAGGCGTTCGCTGTCTTGAAGGCGTTCTACGACGAGGTTGAGCAACGAGCCGCGCGCGACCCGTGAGGACCGCGCGCAGCACGCGCGGCGCGCGGGGAGGGGCGAGTCGCGAACGTTTGCCTTCGCCGCCTCAGGAGCGAATCGCTGGCAGCCTGCCCATCAAGAAGCAACGAGCGCTAGCCCCCATCCCGCGGGCGCGACTAAACGAGGCACACAACGGGCAACTGTTGGACGAGCCGAGCAGCTGGTCCCACAACGTCGTCGAATTTCGCCGGCAACTGCCCAAAACCCGCCCCGGTCGCCACCTCCTCTGGACGATATCGAAAACACCCAAGCTCCTGCGACGACAGATAGTCCCAGTGAACACTGTCGTGGGGTGCGCGCTTGCGCCCTAAACGGATGATCTTCTCCTGCCAGCCACGATCCTCGGGCCGCACAGGCCAGGTTGGCAGGTCCAAAATGTCTATCCCGACCGTAGAGAAGATCGCGGGAACCAATGTTGCACACGAAAGCCCCCGCCCGGTTGCCGAAAGAAGAGTTCCGGAAACCAAATCGAAACCCCCGCCTCTATACTGAAATGCGTAGGCCAAACGCCCGTCATTGTAGCGCTGGGAAACCACGGAGCAGAGTTCGGCGACATGAATAGCTCGCTCCGCTGGCAGACACGCTTCGACCCAATGATATGTTTTCGGAAGGGGCTCCCTCACCAGTTGATAGTGAAACCGTAGATGAAGGAGGAAGAGACCGCCATTGGACTCCTCATCTCGCCAGATTACCCCAGTGTGTTGGCCGTAATCCATCCTGGCAATCGCCACGGCAACGCCGTCAAGGTCTTGAAGTTGCGGATCGTCGGGAGGACGAGGTAGCTTCACCGGTCCTGGCATAACAAAAAGTCCAGGGTAGGCCTAGTCCAAGCCTCGCATCAACGCTTCAGTTTCATCTGCTTCTCGTCGGCTCGCCAACCACGCGAACGTGCGCTCGTAAAGAGCGCGCCTAGAGGGGAGCGGATCTCTGATCCGAGACGTGATTGCGAGAAAAGCCAGCGACACCTCAGAGGAAAACGATTCAGGAGCTACTACGGAAAGGATCGAATCCACCGTAGAAAACGCGGCATCCTGAATAAGCGCAAGCATTTCTTCAAAAACCTTACGAACCGCCGCACGACTGCCCTTTTGTTCCTCCAGGCGTCGCACCTTCTCGATCCACACTCTTGCGGGCTCATCGGCCACGCCAGGATTCGCTGCGACCGTAACTTCCGTTGCGGAAAGGTGGAGCGCCTGCAACTTTCTACGGGCCAGGTTGCAATTCTTAACAGAGGTAGGCGCGGAACTGAATTCATACGATGGCACAGCTCCAGTGGCTTCCCCCCCTCCTTCAATCGGCGTGGCGAACACCAGAATGATTCGCTCGTCAAGAGTCCAGGATCCGCTTTCCAGGCCTCTGAAGTTGCTCTGTAATGAGTTGTGCAAAGGAACGGGTGCCACAAGGGACGTTCCGACGAGAGTGCCTGTCGGGGGAAAGGACGTTGCTACGGCAGGGTCAACATTCATCAAGGCGGAGGAGCCGCAGGGATGGTCGATCGGGAAATGACCATCCGTTGGTGGAGGAGCTGTTGGTAACCTTTGGGAGCGGGCGCGGAATTGAGGCAGCCCTCGAGTCTCAAGATCGGTTTGCATCGGCAACAACCTCGTTGGTGAGTTCTTGGGCAATACGAAGAAAGAAATCCCATCTCGACAAGAGGTCTTGAATCTGTTCTGTCGCTTTCTCGGGATCTAAATCGTGGTTGAAGTTGAAGGCGAGCTGCAAACGCTCTGCAGGAGTGTTATCTGGCAGGCGGAGCGCCACTGGCTTTATGTCGAGCTTGAGCCGCGCCCCACCCGTAACGTCCTTGCTCAGGTATGCACCGAAATGGGCGTTCTCTTCATTGAACGCTTTGTAGACTTGGCAGTTTCCTGAAAAATAGCGTCTCGTTATGGGGCGCAAAGGGGAAAGGCCCGGGTCAATATGCCAGACGAAATTCGTCCCCGCTGCTCGGTACGGAGTGTGGGGCAACGCAGTCACGACCGCGCCGATTCTTTCCTGAACCAGCTTGCCGCACTGTGCGGGCTGAAGCTTCGGGGCAATCTGCATCTGGTCACGTAGGACCAAGAGCGTGAAGTCCGTGGCCATCACCTGAACGAGATCATCCGTGAGGATTGTTCCCTGTCCTGGAGCGAACTCCGCTTCGAGCACGATTCGATTCCGAACCAACCAGAGCTGGGAGAAGATCGACGGGTTGAAATGCGTCGCAGTTACGACCGTGTTCCACTGGACGAGGGAAGGTGTCATTGACTTGGGTGGACTATTCAAGGCCGGCGCTCCTACGGGGTGCAATGGGTGACTTCAAGAGGGGAGGGGCATCCTGGTCCGAAAGGCGCTTTATCCCTCCTGGTCTTGAGACCTTCGTTGACTGGCGGTGTCGGCATGACCATCTGTCTTGGGGCCTGGACGTACTGATACCACGAAATCCGCCGTCCGCGGGTACACCTTGTCGCTGCCATCGCGAGCCGCACACCTCCATCATGACACAAACGGCCGCGGAAGAAAGAAACGCCGGACTCTCGTCGAGGAGCATAGCCCTTTCGGCGGGGCCCATTCGCCTCGGCTTTTCCCGGGCAGAGAGAACCCCACCACCGGCAGATCGCCTGCGAGGCTTTCGCACCATCAGGACGCGTGGCACGGACATCCTGCCGAACGCCAGCTTCGTCCCCGCGCCAGCGAGCCGGGCTCTGGCAGGAGATCCCGGTCTACTGGACCATCCAGTGGGTCTTGGGTCTCTAGCTTGCTGTCGTGGTAGCATATCGCGCATGAGCCCGCGCGAGGCCGTTGCGATTCTAGGCCGTCGGTTCGCCGAGCAGGCGTCCGAGGAGGCGAGGTGCGCGCGCGACATCAGGGCCACCGTGCCGCTGGTCGCTGACGTCCTCGTGCGGGAGTTCGGCGTGCGTCGGGTGGTGCTGTTCGGCTCAGTAGCGCGCGGGGCTGCTCGCCCCGATTCGGACATCGACATCGCACTGGAAGGGCTGCCGCCCGGTCAGACGTTCCACGCCATGGCTCGGGCCGCCGAGGTGGCAGGCCGCAATGTCGACCTGGTGCCGATGGAGGGAGCCCGGCCCGAGGTGCTGGCGATCATCGATCGCGAAGGCGAAGTAATCCGTGACAACGGCTAACCCGGTTTCCCTGAAATTGCGGACGCTGCTGGAAAAGCTGACGCTGGATCTGGCGGCAGCAGAAAGGCGGGCCGCCGAGGTAGCCAGCGTCCTCGGCACAGCGACATGTTCTGACCCGGACCGCGGCGGCGTCGCCATCGCGGCGGTCGCGCTCGACCACTACTACACGTCCATCGAATCTTCCCTCGAGATGATCGGACACGTCTTCGATTCGATGACGCCGACAGGGGCCGACTGGCACCGGGCGCTGTTGCTTTCGGTAAGCACGGGCACGACCACTCGTCCCGCCGTGCTTTCTCCCAAGACAGCGAGCGACCTCAAGGACCTGCTCGCCTTCCGCCATTTCCTGCGCCACGCATACGCCGCGGATCTGGAGTGGAAGCGGATGTGTGATGTGGCCGCGGCACTGGGAAACACACACCGGCGGGTGAAGAGTGATCTGGATGCGTTTTGCGGCTACGTCGTTCGCTGTCTGGCTGAGGTCGAGGACGAACCCGGCACGTAGCCCGGTGGCTCCCCGGCAAAATCGCCACTACCGAGTTGGCCGCGCGCGCCCGCGGTCTCCGTACGCGCATCCGCCAGGCCACGGGAGGATGAACGCCCTTGGGCGAGTTCACCGATCTGGTGAGTTTCAATCAATATATCGGCTGGCACGACGGCCTGCCGGGACGAGATGGAGCAGAAGGCAGCAAGACCCCGGCACCTGACTTTGGCAAGCCGACTTGCGTTTGGTCGGACTAAAGGCAAAGATAGCGACGTGAACAATCGAGCCTTCTGGTTGAACGAGTTGGAGACCGCCTTCGCGTCGAGGTCGATGGTCTGGCTTGGTGGCGTCCGCCGGGTTGGCAAGACGACACTTGCGCGCTCACTGCCCGGGGTTCGCTACTTCGACTGCGAACTCGTCCGGATAAGGCGTGCACTCGATGATGCCGAGCTCTTCTGGCGGGACCAGCCGGCCGGATCAACTGTCGTTCTCGACGAAATCCATCGACTGACGAATCCGTCCGAGGTCCTGAAAATCGCCGCCGACCACTTCCCCAAGCTGCGCGTTCTCGCCACTGGGTCATCGACCTTGGCGGCAAGACGAAAGTTCAAGGACAGCCTCGCCGGGCGCAAGCGTGAGGTGTGGCTGACTCCGATGATTGCAGCCGATTTCGAGGCATTCGGCAGCACTGACCTCGACCGGCGCATGCTGCATGGCGGGCTGCCGCCGTTCTTTCTCGCCCCGCGCGTCGACGACAAGGACTACGAGGAGTGGATGAGCTCCTACTGGGCGAAGGATCTTTCGGATCTTTTCGTCGTCGACAAACGCGCGGCTTTCATGAAGTTCGCCGAGTTAATCTTCGCGCAAAGTGGAGGCCTATTCGAGGCTCAGGCCTTCACAGCTCCGTGCGAGGTGTCGCGAACGACGGTGCAGAACTATCTCTCGATCCTCGAAACGACACTGCTGGCCACGGTGCTCAGGCCCTACCACGGTGGCGGCGGGGCCGAGATCCGGACCCAGCCCAAGGTCTACGGCTTCGACACCGGCTTCGTCACCTATCACCGCGGCTGGGACTCTTTGCGCGACGAGGACCGTGGTCAGCTCCTCGATCACCTTGTGCTCGGCGAGATAGCGGCGCGTTTCGGCGTCTCGCGTCTGCACTACTGGCGCGACAAGCAGCAGCACGAGGTCGACTTCGTCCTCGAGGTTGCTCGGCGTCGTGATGTGGTGGCGATCGAGTGCAAGAGCGCCGCCCGCAAGCTCGACCCGGCCAGCCTGATGGCGTTTCGCAGAAGACACCCCGGGGGACGGAACCTCGTCGTCACGCCACGGGATACCGACGAGTACAGGCGATCTTTCGGCGAGATCGAGGTCGAGTTCGTGCCCTACCTCAAGCTGCCGCGTCTGCTCGACAAGCTACGAGGAACGGCGGCTGCCGACAACTCCGACGTCACCTGACCTCCGCTGGTCCGCAGACCGGTGAGCCGTAAGGCTGGGGAGACGGCACTTGCTAGACGTGTCCGCTGTGTTCCAGTCGCACCTATATCTGAAGACGTGCCTGGCTCGTATCCAGCGAACCTATCCAGCCGTGCTGGTAGCCAGCGGGTTGATGATGCTTTTGCCGGTGTATTGGGGCGCGTCGACACCCATGGGATCGAACATGGACACGCCCTCGGGATGGACGTTCAATGGTACCCAGCGGCCATGATCGCCGCCACTTCTGCGCGAGGAGTCTTGAGATGATGTTCACAGCGCCAGGCGCCACACGAGCGTTTCAGTTTGCAGGAACTCTGCTGCTCTCCGGGATGGTCGGAGTTTCCCTAGTGGGATGTTCCGGATCTGGCGGGACCGCAGGGCAAGGGACAGGCGGCAAGAGCAACGTCGGTGGCTCGACCGCGACTGGAGGGGCGACGAGCACGGGAGGAAGCAGTGCCGCCGGGGGAAGCACGAACACAGGAGGTTCTGCGGGGACTGGCGGATCGGTCGCAACAGGTGGCTCGCTTGCCGGCGGAGGGAGCATCGCCACGGGCACGGGTGGCACTCCCGCAAGCGGAGGCATCGCGATCGGTGGCGCCATTGCAACTGGGGGAATCGCAAGTACTGGAGGCACGACAGTGATCGGTAGCGCCACTGCAGGCGGGGGAAGCACAAGCGCTGGAGGCACAACGGCGACCGGTGGCAGCATCGCTGGGGGAAGCACAAGCGCTGGAGGCACAACGGCGACCGGTGGCAGCATCGCTGGGGGAAGCCCAAGCACTGGAGGCACGACGGCCACGAGTGGCACGATTGCCGGGGGAAGCACGAGCGCCGGAGGCACAAGGGCCACGGGTGGAACAGTGTCAACCGGGGGGGCACAGCCCACTGGAGGCACAAGTGCTCGTGGCGGTCAGGTTGGTACGGGCGGCACGAGCGGTACGGGCGGCACCACCGGCACGGGCGGCACGAGCGGCACGGGCGGCACGACAACGTCCGGCACTGGGCCTTGCGACATCTATGCCGCCGGAAATACCCCGTGTGTTGCAGCCCACAGCACGGTGCGCGCTCTCTTGGGCGCGTACAGCGGCAACCTCTACCAGGTCAGGCGCGCCTCGGACAACACAACCAAGGACATCGCAGTCCTGGCCCCTGGAGGCTTTGCCGACTCAGCCACGCAAGACTCGTTCTGCACCGGCACGACATGCACCATCTCTATCATCTATGACCAGTCCGGCAAGGGCAACCACCTCAGCAAAGCCCCGGCGGGCCAGAGAAAGAACACACCAGATAACGAAGCAGACGCGACCGCTCTCAAGTTGACCATCAGTGGCCATGCGGTCTACGGCGTCCACATTGTGGCTGGCGACGGTTATCGCAACGACAGTACCTCGGGGATCGCGACCGGCGACCAGCCGGAGACCGAGTACATGGTGACCAGCGGCACCTTCTACAACAGTGGGTGCTGCTACGATTACGGCAACGCGGAGACGAACAACACGGACGACGGCGCCGCTACCATGGAAGCCGTCTATTTCGGCAACTCCACCAGTTGGGGCAAGGGTACTGGCGCCGGCCCCTGGGTGATGGCGGACCTCGAGAACGGTCTCTTTGCTGGAGGTGACAAGGGACCCACCACCACCAACACGCCCCTGACTTCTGCCTACGTCACGGCCATCGTGATAGGCAGATCCGGGACCTTTGCGCTCAAGGGCGGCAATGCGCAGTCGGGTACTCTGACAACCATGTACGACGGTGCGCGGCCCAATGGCTACGCGACTATGAAGAAACAGGGGGCTATCATCCTGGGCATGGGCGGCGACAACACCGACGGTGCTCAGGGGAACTTCTTCGAAGGGTGCATGACTTCCGGCGCGTCGGCGAGTGCATCCGATGACGCCGTCCAGGCCAACATCGTCGCCGCAGGCTACGGGCAGTAGCACCGTTACCCCAACCGGAGCGCTCCTCGCAGACTGCCTATTCCCGCACCTACGCCATCACGCGCGACAAGGTGCCCAATCTCAAGTAGACAAAGACTCAACTGGCCGGTGTCGGTGTATCGTGCATGGCCATGAGACTGCGATACACCGCCCTCCTGGTTGTGCTCTCCGCTCTGTCCAGCGCCGCCGTGCTCGCGGAGAAAGCGCCCGCGGCTCCGCCGCCCTACCGTGATGCGAAGCTCGCCGTCGACACGCGCGTGGCCGACTTGCTCGGGCGCATGACGCCCGCCGAGAAGGTCGCACAGCTTCAGGCGGTGAACTGGGAGAACACCTACGTTTACGACAGCAAGACCCGACTGTTCTCGCCCGCGCAGGCGCGCAAGCTGATGCCGCACGGGATCGGCGAAGTCACGCGCCCGGGCGACAAGCACGACGCGCGCGAGGCGACGGAACTGGCCAACGCCATCCAGAAATTCCTGGTTGAAGAAACCCGCCTCGGAATCCCGGCCATCCTGCACGAGGAAGCTCTGCACGGCTTGGTCGGTCCCGGCGCCACCAGCTTCCCCCAGGCCATCGCCCTGGCCGCCAGCTTCGACCCCGGTTTGGCCGAGGAGATTTTCACCGTGACCGCGCGCCAGGTGCGCGCGCGTGGCGTCTCACAGGTGCTGGCCCCGGTGGTCGATGTGGCACGCGACCCGCGTTGGGGCCGCATCGAGGAAACCTACGGCGAGGATCCGTACCTGATCGCGCGCATGGGCGTGGCCGCGGTCAACGGCTTGCAGGGCCGGCGCCAATCGGCCGATGCACCCGTCGACGGCGCGCACGTCATGGCCACGCTCAAGCACATGACCGGGCACGGCTTTCCCGAAGGCGGCCGCAATACCGCGCCCGCCATCGCCTCGCCGCGCGTCCTGCGCGAGGTGTTCCTGCCACCCTTCGAGGCCGCAATTCGCGAGGCGCACGCGCTTTCGGTCATGGCGTCCTACAACGAGATCGATGGCGTGCCGTCGCACGAGAACCGCTGGCTCATCACCGACGTTTTGCGCGGCGAGTGGGGCTTCACCGGCGTGGTCGTCTCCGACTATTTCGGCGTCGCTTTGCTCAAGGACACGCACCACGTGGTCGCGGATCTGCCGAGCGCGGGCCGGGTCGCACTCGAGGCGGGCGTGGACATCGAGCTGCCCGAGCCCGGTGGCTACGGCTCGCTCGGCGCCGACCTGGCCGCTGGCCGCATCAAGCAGACCGTGGTGGACCAGGCTGTTGCGCGCGTCCTTCGCGGCAAGTTTTTGCTCGGCCTCTTCGAGCAACCGTACGTGCAGAACACCACACCCGAGCCCGAGCAGCCCGCGGATCGCGCGCTCGCCCTGCGCGCTGCCGAGGAAGCCATCGTTCTGCTCAAGAACGACGGCGGGCTGCTGCCGCTCGACAAGGCCAAGGTCAAGTCTGCTGCGGTCATCGGTCCTACCGGCGACGCTTGCCACCTGGGCGGCTACTCCGGCAAGCCCGACAAGACGGTGAGCATCCTCGACGGAGTGCGCGCCAAGCTCGGCGACAAGGTCAAGGTCAGCTTCGTAGAGGGCTGCGGCCTGACCACCGGCAACCGTGGCTGGAACGACGACCAGGTCACGCTCTCCGATCCGGCCGACGACGCGCGTCTGGTCGCCGAGGCCGGCAAGCTGGCCAGGACCGTGGACGTCAACCTGCTCGTGCTCGGCCAGAATGAGCAGCTCTCGCGCGAGGCATGGGAGGCCAACCATCTCGGCGATCGCATGAGCCTCGAACTGGTGGGCGCACAGATGGAGCTGGCCCGCGCAGTGCTGGCCAGCGGCCGGCCCACGGTGGTGGTTCTGATCCATGGCAGCCCGCTGGCCATCCCCGAACTGGCGCAGAAGGCGCCGGCCATCCTCGACGGTTTCTACCTAGGAGAGGAAACCGGCACCGCGGTCGCCAACGTGCTGTTCGGCGACGCGAATCCCGCAGGCCGTTTGCCCTGGACCGTGCCGCGTTCGAGCGGCGCCGTGCCCGCCTACTACAATCACAAGCCTTCCGCCACGCGCGCCTATCTGTTCGAAGTGCCCGGCCCGCTGTGGGTGTTCGGCCACGGACTATCCTACACCAGCTTCCGCTACGATCGGATCAAGGTGAGCCCGGCCCGCATCGCGCCCGACGGCAACGCCACTGTCACCGTCAACGTGACCAACATGGGTAGACGCGCGGGCGACGAGGTCGTGCAGCTCTACCTGCACGATCAGGTCGCGTCCGTGACCCGACCCGTGAAGGAGCTGCGCGGCTTCTCGCGTATCCACCTCAAGCCCGGCGAGTCGAAGCGAGTCGAGTTCAAGCTCGGCCCCGCTGATCTCGGGCTCTACGACCGCGACATGAAACGCGTGGTCGAGCCCGGCAAGTTCGACATCATGGTCGGCGCCAGCTCCGCCGACATCCGCCAGCGCGCGACACTGGAAGTGGCGAAGAAGTAACACCGGCAACGACGCCAACGCTTGCCTTCGCCGCCCCGGGAGGCGCCCGCTTGCGATGACGCCGTGAACTGATCAAGGCGACCTCAGCGGGGACGCGATGGGGTAGACTGCGCCTGGTGCCTGAGACAAGCCTTTCAGCGCGCAGATTCAGCGGTCCAGGCCGCCCTGAGGGACCACCCCGACGCGCGCGCGGGTGTCGCGGCGCGGAGCGGTCGGGCTTCTCGACCAACAAATACCCCATCGAATGGGCTACGCACAATGCAACACAGCTGGAAAGGTGAGGCTATTGAAAAGGCATTAGCCGGACATTACCGACTCCTGCTCGTCTCGTCTCTCGTCGTCGCTCTCGTTGTTGCATGGCAGCTTCGTTTCGTTCAGGACGACGCCTTTATTTCATTCACCTTTGCGAAGAGCTTCGTCGAAGGGAATGGCCTGACGTGGTTCGGAAACCACGTCGAGGGCTACACCAATTTCCTGTGGGTCATGTGGATTGCCCTTGGGATGAAGCTGGGCATCGAGCCTATTGCATGGTCGTATGCCGGCGGCCTTGCTTCTCTCGTGGGTTGCGTCTGGTGCCTCTGGGAGATTTCCAGACGGGTGTTCAATGAACACCTTCCGATGCTTCTCACCGTTCTCCTTTTCATCGGCAACTTCTCGGTGCTCTCGTATGCGACCGGGGGACTGGAGACCATGCTCCAGACTTTCCTCCTCTCGCTTTCCTTCCTCCTGGCGTGCCTCATCACAGCCGATGAAGAAATCAAGGGCTCCTCGTGCATTCTGCTCTCACTCGTGGTGGCTGCGGCCGTTCTGGCACGACTTGACAGTGCGGTGATCGTCTTTCTTATCGTTCTCAGTGTCCTCATCTCCATCGTGTCGAAGAAATCACCCTTCAAGAACTCCCTTGCCCTGCTCCTGCCGGCGGCCGGCATCCTGCTGGGGTGGTTTGCGTGGCGCTGGTCGTTCTACGGAAGACTCCTCCCCAATACGTACTATGCGAAGGTGGGTTGGGACGAGAGGAGCTTCAGCAACGGAATTCTCTACCTGGGACGGTTTCTGCACTGGTATCTGCTCTGGCCCATCATCCTGCTTGGTCTCGTGGGCGTGGTGCGCCGCCGACGGAAACTCGATCGTCCTATGAAACTCTCCCTTTTCATCATCGCAGCATGGTTTGTCTACATTGCGGCTGTCGGGGGGGACTTCATGGAATTCAGGTTCATCATTCCTGTCGCTCCCTTTCTCTTCCTCTGGCTGGCCTACCTCGTTCACCATCACATCGCTGGCGCCTTGGTCGAGGATGAAATCGTTGTTGCGACGATTGCCGCTGTTATTCTTACGACCGCCTCCATTCACCACGGCCGTTCATTCAATAGTCTGACGGAGGACAAGACTCTCGACAGCATCGAGATGTTGTCCACATTCTATGGCGTCTATCCCGATCATGATTTTCGGAGAATCGGGCGGCGGATGAGGGAGGAACTGGGAGGAACAGGTGCGACAATTTCCACGTCAGCGGTCGGTTCCATTCCCTTCTACAGCGGGCTGATGACGGTTGACGGCATTGGACTCTGCGATGAGAACGTGAACGATCGCGGATCATTCTGGCAATCCCCGGGTTACCGTCCGGGACACCTCTATCGCGTGAACATGAGCTACCTCAAGCGACAGGGTGTCAATTTTGTGTTGGACCAGCCGACAGCTGTGGTCCGTGGCGCGCTCAACAGGCCGGAGTTTGCAGGCGCCCTTGCCCGATGGATTCTTCACGCGGCACATCGTGACCAGCCTCCTGACAGCATCGAGACTGTCGTCGCCATGCCTCTCGACGCCAGGACGTCGCTGCTGATGCTTTATCTTACACCGACGGCAGAGATCGATAGTGTCGTCGGGAGCAGGTCGTGGGAGGCTGCAAGGGTGCGGTTGTACTGACGTTTTCCACCGTGGGGTAGCTCACCCGCTGGGTTCGGCGACCGCTACCGGAAATACCTCGTCTTGAACTCCCTGTTGATATCCTCAATTTCCTTCAGACCTTCTATGTACAGCTGATACATATCCAAGGGGTCTCCCGCGCCGTACACTCCACACGCGGAGCAATTCTCACAGCCGCCCCCGCCGCATCCAAGCGAATCCCTGATTATCTTCTCTCGCTCTCCTCTTGTCGTGTTCCTGACTAGAAATTGATCGAGCATGAGCTTCACCGTCCTCTATTATGGGCGATCGTCAACGTCGCTGCAATGCGCACCCTTTGTCCTATCCTCCAGCCATGATCCGCAACGCCAGATACAGCCACACCAATCTCATCGCGGGAGACTGGCATGCCCTTTCGTCGTTCTACCAGCAGGTCTTCGGCTGTGTTCCGGTGCCGTTTCGTCGTTGGGGATTTCTCGCCTACAATAGGGGCCCAGAACCGTGTCCAGTCCTGCCACAACAACCGCCATCGAAGTCCAGCGGCTGGTTCGCCGTTTTGGCGAGCTGACCGCGGTCGATGACGTTTCATTCAGGGTTCCCTCGGGCCAGATCTTTGGACTTCTGGGACCCAACGGCGCTGGCAAATCGACGACCATCAAGATCCTGTGCACCCTGCTGCGTCCGTCCCAAGGCACGGCGCAGGTCGCCGGGCACGACGTAGTCGCGGCGCCGGCGGCGGTTCGCCGTTCCCTCGGTCTCATCTTTCAGGATCCCTCCGTGGATGACCGGCTCACCGCGCGCGAGAATTTGAAGATCCATTGCATGATTTATGGAGTGCCACGCAGTGAGCGCCGCGCGCGCATGGATGATGCGCTGTCGTGGATCGGCCTGACCGGCGAGGCCGACCAACGCGTGCGAACCTTCTCGGGCGGCATGCGCCGTCGACTGGAAGTCGCGCGGGCGCTCCTGCACCGGCCACGCGTGCTCTTTCTCGACGAGCCGACATCCGGGCTCGATCCGCAAACCCGGCGCGCGATGTGGGACCGCCTGCACGAACTGCGGGAGCGCGAAAGCTTGACCATCTTTCTGACCACGCACTACATGGAAGAGGCGGAGAACTGCGACCGCCTGGCCATCATCGACCACGGAAAGCTGGTTGCCGAGGGATCGCCCGGGGAACTCAAGCGCCGAGCCGGCGAAGAACGGGTGACGCTCACCACCGCTGACGACGCCAGGGCAACACAGGAACTGCGCACCCGCTTTGGCGTCGAGCCGCAGCCCACCGAGCGCGGTCTCGAATTTGCGGTATCGAATGGCGAAGAGTTCCTGGCGCGGCTCGGCCACTTCCCCATCGAGCTGCGCCGTCTGAGTTTGCAAAAGCCCACGCTGGAAGACGCATTCATCGCGCTCACGGGCCACTCGATTCGTCCCGACGAGGCGTCGAGTCGCGACGTGCTCCGCCGAATGGTGCGCATGCGGAGGCGATCATGAACGAACTCGAGGCCATGTGGGCGCTCACTTGGCGCGATCTCGTGCGATTTCTTCGCGATCGCAGCCAGGTCATGGGAGCGCTCGCTCGCCCGCTCCTCTGGCTGGTCTTCATGGGCAAGGGGCTGAGTGCTTCGGTTCACCTCAGCGGTGGCGTTGGCTATCAACACTTCGTTTTCGCCGGAGCCATCGCCATGGCCGTGCTTTTCGGCGGCATGTTTCAAGGCGTGACCATTATCTGGGATCGCGAATTCGGCTTTCTCAAGGAGGTCTTGGTCGCGCCCATTTCGCGCATCACCATCGTTCTCGGAAAGACGCTTTCCGGGACCGCGGTCACCATTGTGCAAGGCTGCCTGACGCTTGTCTTTGCGCCTCTCGTCGGATTGCACCTCACCTTGGGTGCCGGCTTTGCTCTTGTCGGCGTCATCGCCATCCTGTCGCTCGGCATGTCGGCCATGGGCGTCGTGCTCGCGACGCGTATGCAGACCTTCGAGGGATTCGGCATCATCTCCAACTTCGTCATCATGCCGCTCTACTTCCTGTCCGGCGGGGTTTTCCCTGTCGAACACCTCCCCAGGTGGATGGCTGTTCTGGTGCGCGTGAACCCCGTCACCTATGGCGTCGATCTCATGCGCCACGCGCTCGCCCAGCCCAGTGTCTTTGGCGTGGGTCTGGATCTGTTCGTGCTCCTCGGGTTCGCGGCGGCGATGGTCATGCTTGCCCTGATCTGGTTTCGCCGCGAGTAGGCGTTGCCCAGAATTTCACGACCTTCTGACTGCCATCCTAGGAAACTACCTGGTCGGGCTTTGGCGTGAGGTCCATTTCCACGCCGCGTCAGATCATGCCGCTCCAGTTCCGCATGGTGCCCCAGTAGTTCCAGTCCTGGATGAGATTGTCGATGGGGCTCTATTTCTCCGCCGCGATCTTGTCGACGTAGATGTTGAAATCCCGCGGCGTGGCGCTCCAGGTGGACATCTGGAACTCCCAAGCTTTCTCCCAGTCGAACTGCGTGCCTTCACTGCGGCTGAGGTCAGCGAAGGGGATTGTTATCTTGTGCCACTTGCCGTCGTCGAACTTCCCGTCGTACTTCTGAACCATCGCACGGGCAGTGGTCTTTCTCCCGTTGCTGCATGCCAAAAGAACCGCGAAGCTGCGTGGGTCAGGGGCGGCGTCCCGTGACCTCGGTTCGACGCGAATCTGGAAGGTCAGGTTCCTGTACGGGGTTAGGTCCGTCCCGGCCGTCGGAGGCCACCAGCCGAACCAGTTCCAGCTCGCCGCGGCCCAGCCAGACCCTGCCGCATGGAACTCGAGGCCCTTGGCTGCGTCGACGTTGATTCCGTCGACCCCCACGCCCGATTTGGCGACGAGAGTCGCCTGGCAGTCCGGCTTCGAGTCACAACTGGCCCAGCTCTTGCCGCCGTCCCAAAAATCAAGGTGCCCAGTGCGGCCACTACCGACATTGCGGGGACGAATGTGGGCGCCGTCCCAGATGACGAGGCGTTGCTCGTCGGCAGCCGGCTGCGCGGAGGGAGTCGTCTCAACCGACCTGTTCAGGTTTGGGCGGAGACATCCGGCCAGGGCGAGCGACGTCCAGACAGCAAACGACGCGATCCGGATACCGCTATCCAATGGTTTCATGGCTCTGATCCTTTTGGGAGAAGTATGGTCGGCGTCCGCGGTGAGAGCCACTGCGCATTCTGGGCTGGACGAGCAGCCCAGGACACCGTGACAACCTGGCGAAGGACTGGTACCGTGCCGGTCGAAGAAGAAAGGAAATCGAATGGCAATCCTTGGCCTGGTTGACTGGATTACGGTCGGCATCTACTTCCTTCTCATCGGAGGCATTTCTGTCTGGTCGATCAGGAGAAAGAAGGACTCACCCTCCGACTACTTCCTCGCCAACAGAAATCTGGGCTGGTTCGTCATCGGGGCTTCCATCCTCGCATCGAACGTCGGTTCCGAACACATCGTTGGGCTGGCCGGCACCGGCGCGAAATCCGGCCTGGCCATGGGGCACTACGAGCTCCATTCCTGGATCGTGCTCACGCTGGGATGGGTATTCGTCCCCTTCTATATGCGCAGCAAGGTCTTCACGATGCCGGAATTCCTGGAGCGCAGATACAACGACAAGACACGTTGGCTGCTCTCCATCGTGCAACTGCTCAGCTACGTCATCGCCAAGGCATCGGTGACCATCTATGCGGGTGCGGTCGTGTTCAACTCCTTCCTGGGTGTCGACTTCTGGACCGGGGCGATTGTGCTGATCGCCATCACCGGGGCCTATACGGTCTTCGGTGGGCTTCATGCGGTCATGTACACCGAGGCACTGCAAGCCATCGTTCTGTTGGGCGGCTCGATCATCCTGACCATATCCGGTTTCATTGAAATCGGCGGCTGGAACAACCTTGTCCATTCCGTGCCCAAGGATCACCTGAACATGTTCCTGCCGCTCTCGCATCCCGACTTCCCGTGGCTGGGGATCTTGTTTGCTTCTCCCATCGTCGGCATCTGGTATTGGTGCACCGATCAGCACATCGTGCAGCGCTGCCTCGCGGCCCGCAACGAACAGCAAGCCAGGCGGGGAACCATCTTCGCTGCCTACCTCAAAATGCTGCCCTTCTTCGTCTTCCTGATTCCCGGATTGATGGCGTATGCGCTGTCCCGTTCGGGCAAGATCCAACTCGCCCAATCCGATCAGGCATTCCCAACCTTGGTCAAGACTCTGCTGCCAGTCGGCCTGCGCGGCCTGCTCGCGGGCGGCATCCTGGCCGCCCTCATGAGCTCGCTGGCTTCCGTCTACAATGCTTGCTCGACCCTCTTCACCCTGGACATCTATCAGAAGATCAAGCCGAACACGACCGAGAAGGAACTGGTCAAGGTCGGGCGCATTGCCACAGCATCGGTGGTTCTTCTCGGAACACTGTGGATTCCCGTGATGAAGGGGATCTCCGACACGCTTTACCAGTATCTGCAGAGCGTCCAGTCCTATCTGGCCCCGCCCATCGCCGCCGTCTTCCTGCTGGGTGTCTTCGTCTCGCGCATCAATGGCAAGGGCGCGCTGGCTGCGATGGTATCGGGCTTCGTCGTCGGCATCCTGCGCATCGTTCTCGAGCTTTGCCGGCACTCGTTGAGCGGATTTCTGTATGCCTTTGCCACGATCAACTTCCTCTATTTCTGCATCCTGCTGTTCATCTTCTCCATTGTGGTTATGGTCGCCGTAAGCCTTCTGACCGAGAAGCCGTCCCAGTCGCAGCTAAACGGTTTGACCTATGGGACAACCGTGGCAGCGGACAAGGCGCAGTCTCGCGCCAGCTGGAACAAACGCGACCTCGTGCTCTCGCTGGCGATCATCATCGTCATCGTGGTGATTTTCGCCTACTTCTCACCGCTCGGGATTGCAGGCTGACAGGCGAGCTTTGCTCGCCGAAGCCCGCCGCAGGAGGTGCGGAACCCTTCCAGGGTTCTGCAGAATGTCGTCGGCTGTAGTCGCCTCGGTGGGTTGAAGCAACGCTTCACCAGCGGTGCGCGGCGCGCGCTACTTTGGCTCGCCGACCAGGATCCCCCGGCCGCCGGTGCCCACGTAGACCCGGCCGTACGCACGCGGGTCGCCAATGATGACACCGCAGAAGCCGAACTGGTGCTTATCGTCGTTGATCCTCACCCAGTTGACGCCGGCGTCGTCGGAGCGGAAGAAGCCCGGCTTGTCGTTGACCTTGCCCATGAGATAGAGGGCGGGATACTTCTTGCCCTCGGCCGGCTTGCCAAAGCCGATCTGATTCGCCTCGGTCACGCCGTCGATGGCCACGTAAGTCTTTCCCGAATCGGTCGAGTGATTGAGTTCCTTGAAGTTGGTGAGCCACACGTCGCCCTCGATACCGGGCACGGCCTGCGCCGAAGCCGAATGAAGCTGGTAGTCGGGGAGACTTGGTAGCCCGCCCGGCGACGGGGTGAAGTTGGCTCCGCCGTCCGTGCTGGTGTACGCCTGCCCGCCCTTGGCGTCGAGCACGTAGAACTTGTTGGGATTCACACGGTCCGCGGCCGGCCGCAAATGGACCGGGGCCCAATCAGGATCCGGCTCTGCCGAGTCGGGAATCCCCTCGGCGCGGGCCCAGGTCGCGCCCCGGTCCTTTGAATAGGAGACGGGCCCGTCCTTGGGCGCCCACAGCAAAGCCGAGCCATCCGCGGAGACGACGATCGAACCCGCGCCCTTGCCCTTGGGCATGGATGGGAATGGCGTCCAGCTCTTGCCGCCGTCCAGCGAGTAGGCTCCCCATTGCCCCTTGTCGTGCCACCCAGTCCGCACGACCACATCGGGCTTGCCCCATGCGACGTCGATTCCGGTGGCCGAGCCGCACAACGGATTGTCGAACATCCCGTCGGCAGTGGGCGCGTTCAGGTCGTCGTGCCGGAATCCGCACAGATCGCCCACGGCGCTGAGCAGGGGCGGTCCGGAAGGCGGGCTGACCAGGCCGGAGACGACGGTTTCCTCGAGCCCGCGGTCGAGGAACGTCCAGTGGGTGGGCTGGTCCGAATCCGCTGCGGTCGCATCCTCGGTGCCCCAGATCCCTTGTCCCGTCACGTACATGACCCGTCCTGGGTTGAAGGGGTCGATATCGATGTCACCCATCCAGCCCCTGCCAATCGGGTCATTGGGCTTGTGCCAATAGAGGTACTTCGCACCGGCGTCGTCGCGCACGACCTTGGTAAACAGGGGCTTCCAGGTCTTGCCACCGTCGGTGGTCCGGTAGACCTCGTCGCCCTGGGTCCACCGGTCGATGGTGCTGACCATGACGGTCCCGGGGTACGCGGCGTCCACCGACAGTCCACCGTACCCGAAGGTGTCGCCCTTCTTCGGGGCGGCGGGCGTGATGTTGGTGAACTTCTCCAGCTTGGGCTCGTATTTCCAGACCGCGCCGTCCATCACGTTGTTCGGACCCGGGCCATCTCCGTAGCTGATGTACAGGACGCCGGTCGAGTCGAACTCGGCGTGACTGGCCATCACGCCCATGGGCTGCTTGGGCACCAGCTTCCAAGTCGCGCCGGCGTCGGTGCTGCGGTACAGGCTGCCGTCCTTGTTGGCGACGCCGGCATAGATGGTGGGCGTGGGCTTGCCCTTGGCTCCGCTCGCCTTGTCGAAGACGACGATGGGGATACCGACCCCGTTGCCACTGTCAGAGGCCGAGAACCCGCCAACTTTGTCCCAGCTTGCGCCCGAGTCCGTGCTCTTCCACAGTCCGTTCTTGCGGGATCCGAAGTAGAGGATGCTGGTGAGATTGGGGTCGATGGCGAGCCGTTCGCCGTTTGACCGGCCATCCTCGTTGCCGCCCATCTTGAAGGGCATGTCGGTCTTCTGCCAGGCGTTACCGCGATCGTTCGAACGCAGGATGGCGCCGTTGCCCGCCCACGATCCAGTGTAGGTTCCCGCGGCCAAGTACACCTTGTTGGCGTCGACCGGATCGGCCGCGAGGCTTTCGATGCCGGAGTTCGAATCGCGCCCGAATTCGTCGGTGATGGGAGTCCAGCTCTTGTCCGCCTGGTTCCAGCGGTACGCGCCGCCCACGTCGGTGCGGGCATACACGAGATCCTTCTCGACGGGACTGAAGATGATGCCGCTGACGAATCCCCCGCCGAGAATGACGACGTTCTTCCAGTTGTACGCCACGTTCCCGCCGCTTTGTGCCACTTGGGCCGGCGCAGTCGCCGCCAGGGCCGCGCCTGGCACCTGCGCGCCCGGTCTCTCAAGGCAGGAACATATCTTGCAGCCGTGTTGCGCCAAAGCCAACAAGATCACTGCCAACGACATCGCCAACGAAGTTCTTTTGGCCATTCTCCTTGCTCCTTCTATTGTGTCAGTGTTCCTATCGCTGGTCACCGTAGAGGATGCCCCTCCCGCCCGTGCCAAGATAGACACGGCCGTAAATGCGCGGGTCGCCGGTCAAGCAGTTTATCCACCCGAACTGATGCTGTGGATCATCGATGCGCTGCCAGGTAGCCCCGGCGTCGTCGGAGCGGTACGTACCCCAGACACCAGCCACGGATCCGGCGAGGTACACGGCCGGATAGCTCTGCCCCGGCGCCGGCATCCCGAAGCCGACTGCGGTTGTGGCGGTCACCTGCGGCACTTGCGTGAACGTCGCTGCCGAGTCCTGCGAATGAAAGAGGCCGGAGCCCGCGGGAACCCAAACATCTCCTTCGATTCCGAACACGGGGCGCGGTCGTCCGGACGGGGACGCAGCGGCCTGCACGAACGTCGCGCCGCCGTCGGTGCTCACGGACATGCCACTTCTTCCGCTTGCGTAGAACTTGGAGGGATTGACACGGTCGGCGGCCACCCGCACGCCGGCGGCAAGCCCCGCGCATGGGGTCCACGTGGTACCGTTGTCTTGCGAGAAGGAAGGCGTGGCCCCCTGCGCAGCCCACAGGAACGTCGTGCCGTCGGCCGAGACCGCGATCGATCCCGAGCCCTTGCTGCCCGTAGGGGCGGTGGCAAATGGGGTCCACGTCGTTCCCCCGTCCGTGGCGTAGGCGCCACCTAGCCCGCCGGAGCCCACCCGCGCGACGATGTTCGGAGCGCTTTGGGCGAAATCGAGGCTCGACGTGGTGGTAAAAATAGGGTTGTCGAAAAAGCCGCCTGGAGGAGAGACGTCGAGGTCGTCGTGGCGGAACCCGCCGATGTCACCCAGGGCACTCAGCAGGGGTGCGCCCGACGGAGGGCTGATGAGATCCTGCACCACGGTCTCCTCAAGACCACTGTCCTCGAAGGACCAAAGAGTCGGAGATCCCTCGTCGGCATCCGTGACGTCGTCGCTCGACCAGATGCCTCCCCCCGTGATGTAGAGAGCGCGCGCTGGATTGAAGGGATCGATCTCGACATCACCCATCCATCCCGGCGTCCCCACGCTGGCTTTGTGCCACAAGACCCACAGCGCCCCCGCCACATCGGTCTTCGCCTCTGACTCGAGCGCCACCCAGCGTACAACGTCATCCCCGCCGTTCGTGGTGCGGTAGATCTCGTCGGCCCCCCAGCGATCGATGGTCGTAACCATGAGCGTTCCCGGATGGGCAGCATCGGCTGCAATTCCGCCGAAGCCGCCGGCACCGCGCGGGGGACTCACATCGGTCCAGTCGCTGCTGGCCATGTTGTATCGCCAAACAGCGCCACTGGTGATGTTGTTCGGGCCTGGCCCGTTGTTGTACGCAAGGTAGAGGTTGCCGCATCCATCCAGCACGGCATGATGAGGCATCATCCCGGTGGGCTGCCCGGCAACCGCTTCCCAGGTCGCGCCCGCGTCAGTCGTGCGATAGAGCGCGGTCCCCTGGGTCACGCCGACCCCGACGTAGATCGCCGGTGTGGGGGAAGACCCGCCATCGGCCGAAACACCCCCCGGCGTGCCGCTGCGCGGATCGAAGACCACGAAGGTCAAACCGTAGCCGCCCGTGCCCGCGTCGCCGTTGGCCACGCCAGTGGTCGGGAAACTACTGACTTGCGCCCAGGTCTGCGCAAAATCCGTGCTTCTCCAAAGGCCGGTGCTGCGCGAGCCAAAGTACAAGGTGCTGGTCAAGTTGGGATCGACGGCCAGCCGCTCTCCCATCGAGCGGCCGTCCGCGTTTCCACCCATGGGCGCGGAGATGCTGTTGAGAGCCCAGGTCTGCCCCATGTCGGTCGAGCTGAGAATCGAGCCGTTGCCGGCCGTGAGGTACTGCCCGGCGGCCATGTAGACCCGGTTGGGATCAACCGGATCCGCAGCGATGCTCTCGATCCCGGTGAGGTTCGAATTGTTGTGCCCGACCCAATCCGTGATGGCCATCCAGCGCTTCCCGGTCGGGTCGCAGCGGTAGGCACCTCCGACATCAGTGCGTGCGAACGCCAGCCCCGGAAGCACGGGGCTCATGATGATGCCGCTGACGAAGCCCCCACCCTCGATGACGACGTTCTTCCAAGCGTACGGCCCAGGAGTGGTCGTGTCTTCGACCGGGATGCCCGCATCGCCCGAATACGGCACGGGCGGCGCCAATTCGCAGGTTGCCGCCGTCGTGGCCACCGGTCCGTCCGACGCGCTGGATGGCCGAGCTGCATCGGTGGCGTTTGTGGCATCGACGCATGCCACAGAACTGCCGAGCCACGCGGCAACAGCCGCCGCAATCGTCCAGCTCCCCCTGCGAGCCCCGGCCGCTGTGCCGGTCCTATCCGAGAGGTTGATGGCGAACATAGGCGAGCAAGGTGAACTCACGTGGCTGTAGTGAAGGAGCCGCCGCTACTGCTTTTCGGCGGCGATATCGTCGATGTAGATATTGAAATTCTTCGGCGTCCCGGTCCAAGTGTGCAGCCGGAACTCCCAGAACGACGTCAGGTCGAACTGGGCGCCGGCCCCCTTGGTCAACGCGGAGATGGGGATTTCGATCTTGTGCCATTTCCCGTCGGCGAACGCCTTCGCAAACTTCTCGATTGCCAGGTCGGCGCTGTCCTTCTTGTTCTTGTTGCTGGTTCCCAGCGATAAACCGAGGTACTCGGGCGCGGCCTCGGCGGACTTCGCCTCCACGCGGATCTGGAAGGTCAGATGGCTGTACGGACTGAGGTCGATCCCCGCGGTTTCCGGGTACCACCCAAACAGGTTCCAGCCCATCCCGAGCCACCCCGGCCCCTCAGCGTGAAATTTGAGAGCCGTGCTGCCATTCGTGCCGCTGCCCGAATCCGGCCCGAGCTTGGTCGCGCACTCGGGCTTCTTGTCGCAAGAATCCCATCCCTGTGCACCGCCTCCCGCGCCGTCGCCGTCCCAGATGACAAGCCGGCTGCCTGCTGCCGCGGCCGGGGCGGACGCGACTGGGGCGGCACTGGTTGCGCCTGCCGCCGCCGACGGGGCTACCGCGGGCGGCGGGCCTACACCGGCCCCAGGGCACGGTGGGCAGAGACAACCGACTGTGCTCACCGAAGCGAGGACGGCGAGCCCTGCGTGTGCGAATCGGAGACTCCTGTTCATTGGTACGGCTCCCTTTTGCTGTCAGTTCGGCCCGACGGTCAATCTCGCCCCCGTTCACATCTGCCCGGCATCGGGCTGTACCTTCTTGCGGTAGAAACCCATGTCGGCAATCCAGAGCTCGAACGGCGCCTCCTTCGGGGGCCGGATGCCGAGACTGAAGAGTTCGGTGGTGAGGAGCCCGGTTCCGGGCACGTTCCCGGTCTGGGTTAGATCTACATTGGGAACCCGATTCGGGTATGCGGACTGCGTGAAATCGGGCCACGGGATGGTGTACAGGACCCAATCGCTCGTCACGGACATCACATAGTCGTAGCTGTTGGTCTTGTTGTTTCCGCACTCGTTAGGCAGCCGTGTGGCGATGGCAGCGCCCGAGATGGTCGCACCCGGGTTGTTCGGATCCTGATAGACCGTGATCGTCGAACCCTGGACTCCTCCGTCGGGGATGGCGTAGACCGTGCAGTTGCCACCCTCGGTAGTCGGCGTGTTGTTCGCGTCGTACAGTGAGATGGTGAAGCCCTTGCTCCCGTTGCCGGGAGCGCGCGCCCAGAACGACAGCCCCTGGTAGGCCGATTCGTCACGCGGGCCGAAGGTGCTTCCATTGCACGTGGACCCCCAGTCGTTGCAGTGTGATGAAGTGAGCACCTGGGCCGACTGGTTTCCGCACAGACCATTACCATCGAGCGTCACCACGGTTGCGCCCGCACTGGCGTCGGGGGTGCTGTCAAAATAGCACGCGAAGGTGATCGTCGGCGGATTGGGATCGAAGTCATACTGGTCATCGACCGAGCAGTTGCTGGATGCGTCCGGGAACGTCGGGTATGCGCTGCACCCGACCGCTCCGCCAAGACCGAGGAGCAGCAGCAACTGGGCTCTCGAGGTACGCTTGAGGCTCATGACGACACTGAGGCTACCACCAGAAGGTGCCGGACAAGGTGAAGACGTGACGGTCCGGGTTTGCATTAGGACCGGATCCAGGAGGCTCCCCCGTCAGAGCTACAATGTCGCTGCCGTTCTCAAAATAGGAATACTGGAGTGCGATTTCGTCACGGCTCCTCCAGCCCGTGTGGAACAGGAGTCGTGACGAAAAAATCGAGAAGGCTTGCTTCGAGTCGCTGCCATGCAGGCGAACGTGATCAAACCGCTCGGAAACGCCCAGCCAGGAAATCATCAGATATGTGACCTCGCCGCCCGCCTTCACCTTGAACACGCCGTCGTAGTTTGGATCCTGGCTGCTCACGGACGTCCCGATGGTGAACAGGCTGATCAGGACATCCGGACTCATGCCCGTGTACAGCTTATCGAAAACCAGCCTCGATATGCTGAGATCGTACTGAGCACCGAAGGTGGTCAGCGAGCCGTAGCCGTTGCTATTCGGGCCAAGGTACTGCGCCATGAGCTCGGGGCCTCCGCGCGCGTTCAGGATTTCGATTGCGCCGGAAACCGTCGCCGCGTTTGTGGCCTTGGTGTAAACCGTGCCGAGGTAGAGGTGACCGAAGCGTCCTGCGGTAAGGCTGAGATCACCGCCCAGCACTGTGATCCGTCCATTCGGGACTTGCCCTCCCTTGACTTGGTCGTCCTGCGTCCAGGCCATCAGGTAGTGAAAACCGAGGCGGGCGAATCGACGATAGTCGATGCCGAGATGGGCCTGGTTGACGAAAGTCGCGCCCACGTTGGCATCCACGAAGTCGTTCCAGGCGGCCGGAACCAGGCCGACGGGCGGCCGCCCGAGTTGGCCACCAAGCCCCTGCTCCAGGACGAGAAAGAAGTCGCCGAGCTTGTAGCCCGTCGTGATGTTCTCCCCGATGGTGTTGGTGCGCGCGATGAGCGGCGTGGCGTAGCGCCCAGCATCGTACGTCCCCATCGCACCGTATCGGCCGGTATAGGCGCCGACGTGCAGTTGGAAGGGGAAGTGGAAGTACTTGGTCAGGTTCGCCGTGATGAACGCATCGTTCACGCCCAACTGGTCGACCATGTCGTAGTAGCCCGCCGCATCGGTGAGGGTCGTGGCCGCCATGATCACCGTGCCTGACACGGTCGAGTTGCCGTAGACGAAGTTGAGCTGCACCCAGGGGGTCGGCACGGCGGCCGTGTACTCGAAGCTGCGGAGGTCCTGGGCCAAAAGCGGTGGCGAATGGAGTACCGTGCCGCTCGCCTGGGGTTGCGGGGAACCCGCCACCTGGGACTGCACATCACTGGCGGCTTGCAACACTTCGGCGGGGCGTTCGTGCACGCCGACGGTGGCGGGCAAGAGCAGGTAGCCGTGGAAATCGAGCACGAATTCCTTCGACTCGGCTGGACTGACGCCGAACGGGATCGAAGGGGTCGCACTACGTACTTGTGGCTCGCCCGGCGAGAGCCCAAGTTTCGGAAGCCCGTCATCCGCGGCCATCGCCAGCGAGGGCATGGCGATCGAAGCCAGGATGATTCCTGAAAGGTTCCAGCCGTGTCGAGGTGCAGAGAGAAAGGTATGCATCGTCGAGCGCTTTCGATTCAAAAGGTGACGTAGCCCCCGAGCGCAACCATGTGATGGTCGAGCGGCTGGGCTGAGTTGGGGTCCGCGGCGGTGCTGTAGAAGCGCCGGCTGTAGTAGAGTTCTATGCGGTCCATGCTCCACCAGTCGGAGTGGAACGCGATGCCGGGGTTAAGGCTGTAGACGCTGTAGCGTCCCACGTTGCTGTCGCGGCTTTCGCCGTAGCTCTTGAAGACCAGGCTGAACAACGACGTCATCCGGTATTCGGTTTCCAGCCCTAAGTAGAACCCGCTCGCGTTCTTATAGTAGGGGTCGTCCGTCGCGATCGTCCATTCGAGCAGTGCTGCAAGGGCGACGCGCAGGTCCGGGGCCTGACCGGTGAAGCTGCGCGGGGCCCAGAGGATGGGCGCTACGCTGAAATCGTACTCCGCGCTGAGCACGGCGACTTTTCCGTTTCCGTGGCTGCCGCTCCCGACGAACTTGTTGATCATTTCCCGGGCGCCTTGCGTCCAGTCGATGCCCCACCACACGCCATCGCCGACCGAGGCGGCGTGCAGGAAATTGTAGAGTCCCCCACTCACCCCGAGCTGTCCCCAGGGGTTGCTTATCAAACGCGCCTCGGCGAGATAGATGTCCATCCGGCCGTCCCTCGGGGGCTCGTTCAGGAACGTCAGGAGGTACTGGCGGTCGTCCGTCCCGTAGTCGGAGGCGTAGTGCAACTTGAAGACGTACTGATTCTTGTAAGTAAGTCCGACGTGAGCATGGTTCACGAAGCTCGATACGCCGGTCTCGATCCAGGCGAAGTAGTCGCCACGGGGGAAGCTCTCTGGCACGCCGGGAACAACCAGCAGCCCGTGCGTCAAGGAAAGGTGCAGATCGGGCGTCATGTCCCAATCCACGTAGGTCGACTCGCCGAAGCCGCGTAGCGCGAGCAGGGGCCCGAAGATGCCCCACCCCCACTGGCCAGGCCCAGCGGAGTTCTCGGTGAACCCGCCCACGCGGAACTGCAGACGCAAATTTCCGATGGGCTGGGGAGTCACCAGCAGATAGGCCACGCCGAAGCCCGGCCCTTTGAACGCGTTGTCGTAGCCCTGGTACTCCTGGTTCTTGACGTTTATGTAGTAGCTTGCGAAGGCGGTCACGATGGCGCTGCCGTACTGCAAATTCAGGGTGGCGCCTGCGCCAGGCCAGAATGGGTTCTTGCCCGCCGAAAGCGCGGGCACGTGCAGCGCCGTTCCCGAATAGTCCTCCGGGGCAGTGCCTGGTCTTCTTCCAATGCCGACGGCCTCCCACCCGAACAATCGGCCCCCGAAACGAAACGACGAGGAGCTCGCCGGGGCGGGCGCGCCGAACGAAGGAGCCCTCCCGCCTGGCGCGGGCGGCGCGGGCGGCGCCTCCGGCGCCAATCCCAGCCCGGGCGGGCCCGAGGATCCCGGCAAGGAATCAGTCGGCGCGGCGGGCACAGCTTCGTCGGCTGGCACCGTACCGGCTTCGTCGGCTCGCGCCGCACCAGCCGCGAGAAGCAGCGCGATTGGCGCCAGGCACGCGTAACGGTATTGCCGATGGACCATCAAGCCTCGGCCAGAAAAAGGCCTTCTCCGGCCAGAGAGGAGATCGTGGCTCAACAACAGCAATGCTTGTGCGCTCTGCGTCATAACCGAACATCGGCGACAGTAGCACAAGACCTCGCCGCCGGATCATGATTTCGGCAAACCGGTTAACTATTGGCTAGCGATCCGATCCGCAGAAATGTCTAGGAAGAGCCACCGCCGATCTTGCGCGCCGATCTCGGCTCAGGCTCTCGCCATCAACATCCTCGCGTGAACGCGAGGGCGCGTGCCGACCTGCGCTGCCAGGTCGCCATCAACGCCTGGGAATCGGTGTCGAGCTGGCATTCCCAGGGCCGATGCCGCCCGCTGGCAGGCTCGCCCCCTGTGCCGCGAGTAGGAAGTTCACCACGGCCCAGTAGTCGTCCAGCCTGAGCTCACCCGCATGTTCCTTGGGCATGTGCGTGCTCACGAAACTGTACAGATCCTGGGCGTTCCGGAAGGGGTCGCGCCACGCCGCGCCCGCCGGTCGAGACTGCATCTCGATCTGTAGCTGCACGGGGTCGATGAGGTTCGGGTCGCCCGAGCCTCCGGTGTCGCGCGGGTATTCGGGCAAGGCGCCGTGCCCCAGGAGCGCCGGAGCATTTGCGAGTCCTTCGCCACGCTGGCCGTGGCACTTGGCGCACTCGCTCGCGAATGTCTTCGCGCCCGATGCGGCCTGATCGTTGGCTCGCGCAAGGTCCGCAGGGGTTGCACCCAGTTGGGTGACCGCACACCCGAGCAAGACCAACCCGCAGAACGCGAACGCCCCGCCGACCACCGACGTTCGTGGATGAACAATATGAAATGACATCGGGCTCTCTTTCCTTATTCTGAGACGAGATCCTACCCGCTCCGCACCGCTTGTTGTAGTAAATTCGGTGCGATCCGGCTCCCCGCGCGACTACAGCTTCAACTCAACCGGGGTGCCATCGTAGCGAACGCTCTTGTCCGCTTTGGGGGCAAACGAAAAGCCGACCGGTTTCGCTTTCGATACC
>Ga0181518_10001174_pt1 | contig 27374 bp, 32 predicted proteins | sample PEATcosm2014_Bin_28_FD_119751 | JGI IMG/M metagenome (GOLD analysis project Ga0181518, IMG submission 119751) | Peatland microbial communities from MTU Mesocosm Facility, Houghton, MI, USA - PEATcosm2014_Bin01_60_metaG | ecosystem: Environmental > Terrestrial > Soil > Wetlands > Peat | place...
AAACGGAGCCTTGATCAGTTGCCACAGTGTCCACAACTCGATGACGATGAGGACACCCAAGAACCAACCCATTGGATTCTCCGAAAACTTCGGTATCAGTTCATTGGGCCGACGGCGGCTTGGCGCCGGAATTGATGGCGGGCTGAAGGGCTTGCCTGCCGCTCCGTCGCTATATCCTTTTTGGAAGTGACCGCCCGGATCATCCCGGAGCATGCCCATGGTTATCTCGGCAAGACGGCCACCGGCGCTGTCACTTCGGCCCTTCTCGTATCCTTGGCGGTATGCTTCAATCGGTGTCGGCATCACTTACCTTGCCTGAACTTCGGTAACGGACGTGACTGTCCATGACTTCGTCGCAAAGCCGGTACCGTGGAGTGCAACTCGGAATTCCTTCTGGACCTCGCGTCCAGGTGAACATGGAATTCTGCGATCTTCGTGCATGCAACGAGCAGTGAATGTTGCGCCAGCACTCGCATCGGAGCCGGAAATGTCAATACCATGGGGCGTCACGTTTATGTTCTGAAACAGCGGCAAGTTCGGGCGGAATGTACCAAATAGGCCCGGATTCATCTTGCTGTTGTTCCACGACCCAACCATCGACATACATTGATAAAACTCAGGGTTATTTACGGCACAGTCTCCGGTTTGCACGAAGGTCTCAACCCAATCGGGCTGCATACCGCTATACCGCGAGACGATCTGCGAGACGATAATCGGCGCCAGCTGTGCGCGCTGGGCCTCTTCCGAAGCACAACCCAATTGACCGCACAGGAACGAAGCAACGCAGAAGGTTGCGCACATTGACTTCAGGCGAGATCGGTTCACTCCCCCTCCTTTCCTCTCTTTAGCGAGACATCACCCATTTGCCGTTGTCAGTAAACTCAAATCTGACCCACTTCTGCGTGGCCGTTGCCGCTCCGACGTGTTCCCCAAAACCGAATTTCTCAATGTCCGCGAAGACCTCTTTGTACTGTTCGAAAAACGGATTTGATTCGAGCCGCGTTGAAACAAGAACGTTCGCAGTCCGGGGACCTACTCTTTCGACTTGAAGGATACCAGATGACTTAAGTGTGCCGACCCGAACGACCATCATTGTGTTGTTCGGCGGGTTCTCGATTCTTAATCCACCCTCTCGATTCCCTGCCGGTGAACAAGACGGATAAAAGGAGTCTGCCCAATTGCAGTTCAGGACACCTTGCCGAGTGAGATATCCATACGGATTCATTTGCGGAGTGTCGCCCTTCCAACCGGTGTAGGCCTTCATCCGGAAGCTTGAGTCTTCGCCCCAGTTGGCAAGTTGAGCCTGAATATCCTGCTGGTTCGGCTCAGGAGGGCGCGTTGTGCATCCAACGCCGAGAGCCATCGCGAAAGTCGCAATGCTGTTCAGCAATAAGTGAGTTCGCATCGGAATATTTGGCTGCCTCTCAGCACCCACACGAGGGTGCGCGGTTTGGAAGTCCATTACCCCCCGAGGTGGACGTAAGGTCTTAGGCTTTTGGCTTCCCTTCTGCCTGGACGATCCTTGCAGCGATGGCAAGGAAGATCGCGAACTCAGGAGCCATTCGATTACGTTCTTCAAAGGTCGGCGTTGTGGTCAATGTCGTCCAAACCAACACGGCACCACCAGCAAGCAAGACATATGCGATTATTCTAGCGATCATAAGCAGTTTCCTGTCTGAACCGTTTAAAGTCCTTTGTCAAATATAGAGCGCCGCTTTCTCTATTTCACCAGTGCGCCTCGCACTCGGGGATCACATCCTTGCTACGGCTTTCCGCACAACCGGAATCAGCTTGTCAAGTAGTTGACTAGGGCCACCACGCCGCTTATCGGATACGATTGCGATGAACAGCCGTCCGCCCTTTAGGACCATACATGCTGTTGTTTTCTCACCGCTCGGTTCGGAGCCAGACGAGCAATATGCCTGTGGCCCTAGGCTGGGTGTTGCCCGCCAGGTAACACCCTGCTTTGCCGCGTCAGCGCGAATGCCGGTGAAATTTTGGCGCGCCGCGTCGCCCGTTTGTACCTCAGCAACCATCTGCAATACGTTGCTAACGAAGTAAGTGCATTCAAAATCGGGCATGTCACTCCTTGGCGCCGTTCGAGCGCCAAGAACCGTCGCCGCCTCGTCGGCGGTCACCAGTGAGCAAACAGGCCTGCTCTGGCCGTATGCAGAACTTGCGATCAAGCCCACGGCGATGGCCGGGAAAATCCCGACATGGCGGAATATAGCTCGCTTCATTGACTTCACTCTCCTTTTCATCCTTCCGAACCCAGCGCTCCGCACGCGGTTCGTCGCGTTGGTGATTCAGCAGTCGAACTTGCCTCGACCCTGGCCGATGGGTCATGCGGTAGTCCGCCTCCCGGAAATCACATAACCCAGAACCACTCCGACGACGGCACCGATGATAGCGCCGACCAGCAATATGTTGAACGAGGCTTCCGCAGTCGGCACCAGAAGCCTATCGAGACCTTGAAGGTTGGCTCCTCGGGAGATGACCGTCTCCAGCGGGAGTTGGCCGACCAGCATGGCTGAAGGGCGGAGCAAGCAGCCGACGACGCTTCCAACGATCAAACCGAGGAACCCCAAGCCGAGATTGGGGGATCTATTAGAATCGGCCACGTTATTCTCTCCTTCCTTAGAAAGCCGCGGGGCTTTCGGTTGATGCCCCTCCCTGTCGAACGAGCATACGAACATGCGTGGCCACATCGACCAAAACGACACTTGATTCTGCCAGGAAATAGAACAGAATCAACGCGACAAATGACGCCAAGGTCAAATACACGAGGAACGAGACCCCGCCCATAAAGCTCGTTTCGGGCGACGCAGATGGCAAGATCCCACCGAGGCCTCTGAGAAGCCAAAACGGGTTATTCCTGGAGAACCAAATGAATAGACAGCCGCCGACTCCAACTGAAAGCCCAAGGGTGGCGTAAACCTCACCGATCATCCGGAAAAGAATGGACACTATGGGGATCACGGTGAAGGGCGATTCGCCGAGTTCACGTACCGAGTTGGCTCGATACCAAAAGACCTGTCCAATCGCTAGGATCGCCGCCAAAAAGATGATCGCGAACAGCAGACCGCCGATCGTTCCCTCATTCGGCAACTGGAACGCGATCTTCAGAATCTCGATCAGTAGATATGCGCCCCCGAGGACCGACAGTACTGCCAGTACTTGCAGGCCCGCAGCCACGGATTTCCGGATTATCTTCCCGTCGTTTAGGGCTTGCAGGACCGGGTAGAAGAAGAATTTGGACATTCAGTCTCCTTTCGGATGAACGATTATGGTCCAGTCGATCAACCCCGTAAATGATCGAACTCAAATTCTTTTCGGCGCAGACGTCATTGGCTCCGCGCCGCCATGGCACCACACCGTTAGAAGCGGGCGCTGGCTGATAAGGCTCTCTTGGCTATGAATTCGCCGTACAAATTATAGTCGGAGTCTCGGATTGGATTTTTCAGGACATTTCTGACGACCCCGGAATCCCGCACTGCGGCCGTTGTAGCGAAGGCCGGGAAACCAGAACCCCAGAACCCTCTGAAATACATGCGCTTATTGAAACGTGTAATAAATAGCAGCCGGTCTAGCCGGGGATGGTGACGCGCGTTGTCAGTTCAGGATCAAGACCGGGATCTCGCTGAGCGGATCGCTGACCGAGATGAGAAGGCCGCGGACCTTTTCCACGAGTTGCACACTGAAGCACTGCTCGCTGCGGCTCGCAACAACGGCTTGGCACCCGAGGATTGCCAGGACGCCGTCCAAGAGGTACTCGTAACGGCGATCCAGCAGATTCGCACCGGCCGGTTCCGCGGGGAGTCGTCCGTTTCCACCTGGCTCCAGGCAATCCTAAGGCACAAGATTTTGGATTATTGGCGAGTCTACTTTCGTAGGGACGCGCGGCTTGTCCCGATAGAATCTCTCACGAGCCTTTCCCCGATCAAGAGTTCCTCCGTCTGCGCGAACGATCTCGACGCAGATCTTCAGGTGCGTGAAGTTCTCGCCGGTTTGCCCGACGACCTCAGATCCATTTTGCTGCTCAACGAAACTGAGGGTTGGACCATCGCGGAAATCGCAGCCATGATGAAGATGAGGCCCAACACCGTCGGGCGAAAGCTGGCCGAAGCCAAGGAGATGTTCCGGCAAAAGATCCTTGCGGTGGTGGTGCGTGGCGCGAAAGCGCTGCCTCCCGGCGAAGACAAACGCTGAGCGGTACTGACACAACCCAGGTTCTGCGCATCGGCGCAACCACCTTTGCGGGCTCAGCGCGGCGTCAGTCGAACTATGCAGTCTCCATTCGAGACGTACACCTCCCCTCCAGGGGAGATGGCCACTCCGCTCGGTGCCCTTAAGTCTAATGCCATCGCCGGCTTTGATTCACCAGGATGAAGTTGCTCGGAACACGAATAACGGGATGCGCCATTTCCCGCGATTGTCGCGACAACTCCTGCCGCCGATATTTTTCTGACAACGTGGTTGTTGGTGTCGCAGACGTAAACATTTCCGGCACGATCGACAGTGAGCGCATAGATGCTTCGGAACCGGGTCGTCTTGGCTGGGCCGTCACTGACGGCGCCCTGGTCCTCGCCACCAGCAATCGTGGTAACGAGGCCGTCGCGCCCGACCTTCCGAATCCGATTAAACTCGGCGATGTACACGTTCCCAACGGAGTCCACAGCAACGTCAAATGGACCATTAAGGGGCGTGTTCACCGCTAGCACGCCATCGCCACCGAACGCACTCTGACCGGTGCCAGCAAATGGCCGGATCGCACCTTGGGGGCTGATGCGTACAACCCGATTGCTGCCCAGCGCTGCAACAAATACATCGCCTCCGGAAGCGATTGCAATCCCCTTGGGGGCTCGTAGGAGGTCTGAGGGGCCAGCCAGGGTGGTAATGACGCCGCCGGTAATCTTCCGAACTCGATTGCTCGAATACTCCGCAACGTAGATTGTGCCCGCGGCATCCACCGCTACCGCGCTAGGGGTGTTCAACTGCGCTAGATGCGCCGGACCTCCATCGCCCCCGGTCGCTTCAGCGCCAGTACCAGCAATCGTCGTAACCTGACCCGCCGAGGTAATCATCCGGATGCGATGGTTGTGCTCGTCCGCAACGTACATCGTTCCTGCCCGGTCAATCGCCAAGCCAGCGGCATCATTAAAGCGAGCTGTTGACGCCTGACCACCATCGCCCGCGAAGCCAACTGGACCACCGGCGAACAGGCTTATCGTGTAGTCGGGATTAGTCCCCGTTCTCTGCTGGGCGTAGATCCGACTTGGAAGCATCTGCACCGCCGCCCCACAGATGACGAGGCATGCCACCAGGGACCGACCAACGCACAGATCGGCTCTCATGCGTCGCTGCTCACTTAGATGGGTTCCACACATAATGCCCCTCCTTGTCGATATAGCCGCGCATATTGTCCGCCAACGAGACTTCGGCGAGTCCGCCCGAGAACAGGTCAGCACCTGAGAATTGTACCGGAATCACGATCTTTCCTGTCTTGTCGATGTAGCCGAAGCCTTGAGTTTGCACCTGTGCCAAACCTTCGGAGAAATCGTACGCTTGCGAGAATTGGGGGTTCGGCTGAATCACGAAGTTGCCCGTCTTGTCGATGTACCCGCCACCCTGACTATTCGGCAAGCGAGCATAGGCCAGCCCTTCCGCAAAGGGTCGGGCGTCACTGAACTTTGGCTCGATCACGAATTTGCCGGAGCGATCTATGTAGCCGGACAGACCCGCCCAGGCTTGAGCTCCCGGAGCCGCTTTTGTTCGGACGCACGCGATCCCATCTTCGAAGTTCCATGCGTAATCATATTGTGCAGGGATTACCCAAGCCCCCTTCTTGTCGATGTAACCGTAAAGCTGGTTGTCGAGTTGCGCTACTGCGAGGCCTTCCCGAAAGTCAGTAGACCATTTGAACTGCGGATTGATTACGATCTTGCCGGAGGCATTGATATAGCCGTACTTTGATCCCATCATAAATATCGCGAGATCTTCAGACCATGTGAAAGAGCTATCGACATTGAGGTCAAGTATCTTGCCTGCCTTGTCCACCCAAACCCACTTGGCCGGAAGCTTCGCAACCCCGTATCCATTTTTGAAAGGTCCGCAGTACTCAAATTGCGGGTTAATGACAATCTTTCCTGTTCTGTCGATGTAGCCCCACTGTTTCGGCGCGAACGGAACAGGCGCGAGGCCTTCGCGAAACTCGGTGCGCTTTTCGTATTGCGGAGCGATCACGACCTTGCCGGCCCGGTCCATGAACCCCCATTTGCCGTCCTTGACAATCGGGAACAACTCACGCACCTCGCGGCCTTGACTCCCACCGCTGCCGCATCCAGATCCGAGCAGAATCAATGCGGTGAGCCCAGTGCAACAAAGGGCATGTCGTTTTAACATTCTGGTTTCTCCTGGTTGCGAGTGATGTTCATAACTGACGCGCGTTTTGCCACAATGTTTCGGAGCCCGTATCGGGCTGCGTTTCCCCCGGCGGATCTGTTCGCCCTATCAATATTCAGGTGACATGTCGGTCAATGTTGCCCGACATCGATGTTGGCCATCGGACCTGGAACGGGGTGCACGACCGTCAGACAACCACCGGCACTATCGTCGATCCGCCAGATCTCCTCGGCGTAGTCAACTCCGACTCCTATCGCATCGCGCGACTTCAATTCGAACTGGCCAACCCAACGCTTTTCATATTTGAGCCTGGCTATTTTGAGAACACCCTCCGTGTAGTTGATCACGTTAAACCTCGCCATGGACTCGGTCTTCAGGGGAACAAAGGTCACGGGAGCATTGCAATCAGCGACCACAGAAGGTGGAGTCGCCGTGATTGGCACTCGACTGGTCGGCTGGACGCTGCTTGGTGTCGATTTCTTCTTCGTCGCGACCTGCGCCGAAAGGTAAGCCCCAACGAGAGTCATAACGCAAATGGCCAGAACCACTCTTCGGATTCCCGGCATCCACCCGTCAAACAATGCGAGTCTTGTCCGCGTCTCGATTGTGAGAAAATGTCGCGCCATAAAGATTTCCGCTGATCACCCAATCTCGACGTTGCCTGTCACATAGTCTGCCAAGGCTCCAGGTAGTCCGCAGCGGCACCCACGGCCCGTCGCTGTAGTGGGCGAGTGTTCTGCTAACCATACCTTTGAACTGCTGAAATCTCATCAGCGTGGACGGCCAAACGGAAGCCATCGCCGAGCGGACTCTTCCCTCAGGGGACCGGGTCCACTCTCTTTAGTCGCTGGCGCTGAGCAGATTCTTCACCTTCAAGCAGAAAACAACAACGAAAAGTCGGCGGCCTGGCTTCCGGCGGCTACGTGCGCGGTCGGTGCGACGCGGCCGAAACACCATCAATCGCCAAAGCCTCCCTCTTCAGTTCGGTCAAAGCGAAGTAATACCAGACCAGCGATTCGAGCCCCATCGCCATGTAAAGGCCCCACCGAAGCTGAAGGATGTGAACAAACAAGTTCGTATAGCCACCCTGCTTCAGATTGTCCAGGAGGTGAGCCGCCATGATGATCGAGACGATTGTGCCGAGGAGGAGGAGCCCGCAGAGCACCCAAAGCCGGAGGAAGATTGACCCCCGAGGTGGCACCGCCGGCCTGCTCCCTGTGAGCAACCCCAGCCCCAGTCCGTGCCTTCCTGCTGCGAATTCCGACTGCATCGCCAGCACGAAATGATACGGTGTGAAGATGAAGATGAAGGCGTATGGCAAGTAATAGAAAATGCTCTTGAGGTATGCCGATTGTGCCGTGTACGTCTGAAAAGTGGCTTCCGTGATTGCCTTTGCTGGCAGAAACGGATGCACGCTCAAATAGAGTACGAGGGCTGAAGCAAACGCGCAGCCGATCGAATACAGCAGACCGGTTCTGGCACCCGAGACCACGGCCCGCCAGTCGATGAGTACGGCGAGCAGAGTAGTGAGAAAAATCCACGCGAAGAGGATGACCGATAATTCCACGGCCTGCCTGCCATACCGATCAAACTGATAGGCAACCTCAAGCGGGAGTGCAACCGCAAAAAGTAGGGCATACAAGGCGGACGCGACGACAACATGAATCCAGTGCCCTCCAAATGGTCGCCGCAACTTCCCGGAAATGCCAAAGCACGTCGCTATTTGCACGGTGAAAACTGATCTCGTAAGCTGACGATCGGACCGTAACAACCGGACGGCCCGCCCGAGCCTCTGCACCTCGGCCCAACAGAAATCGCACTCAAGCAGGTGCGCCTCGAAATCCTCCCGTTCACTCGCGGTGGCTTCGCCGAAACAGTAGGCTGTAACGGAACGGTTCAGATCAGGCTGGCGACAGAACGGAGCGTCATCACGGCCTTGAGCGTTCATCGGGCCTCTAGACATCTTTGTCGCTTTCAGAAGCTGATTTTTTCATTTCCGGGCTGCCTGAACGGTTGTGATTCTTACGAGAGCGAGATCGGGTTGCAACCTTCCGTGTACGTGACCCGCCTCGACCACTTTGATTCAAAGCAACTTCCTTCAATGCCAACACCGTGTCACGAAGGGTCTGACGCTCCACTTGCAGTTCTTCCAAAACCCGCGCGAGGTCTCCACTTCTCCCAACTTTGGATGAGGTCTTGGCGGGTTGGGTTTCGTCCGGCTGTCCATCGTCGGTTGAAGTTGGCTCCACATCTATGCCTAACAGCAACTCGGAGAGCGTGATTTCGAATGCTCTGGCGACTCGCGCCACGCTTCCGAGTGAGGCATTTTTCTCGCCGCGTTCAAGGTGGCCCATGTAGGTGCGATGGACGCCACAGATTTCAGCGAAGCGCTCTTGGGACCACCCCTTCGCGGTTCGCAGTTCACGAATGCGCCGGCCTAAGGACCGGAATAGTTTGTCCACTCCCGCCAGTGTCGAGAGTCGTCCTGTTTGGGTCTACAGCATATCGGACTCCACACGTTAGATAGCGCCACTCCGGACGCTTGATGGACTCCACAAGCAGGCACGGAAACCGGGGAGAGCGGGCAGCCCTCGCAATGCAACCCCGCCAGTACGCGAGGAGCGGATACCAAGACCACTGGCATTTCTCCATCGAACGCATCGAAGAGTTGGTTGCCGAAGCCCAACAGCGCGCGCGGGCGCGGCGCCACTTCGGGAGAGTTCTTGCATGCGTCGCACCACTTCAGAGGGCGGAACGTCGAAGGCTTCGGCCAACAACACGACTGTCCGCATGGTGGGACTCTACGAAGTCCTCGCTCCACCAGACTGATGTAGGAGCGATCAAGCCCGGCGATCAGCGCAGCCGCGCGTCGAGCGTATATTTCAGCTGGCCGGAATTCCCGGCAATCGGAGACATTAGCCTGACTTTCACACTTGGGGCAGGTGGAAAGGCATATCGGAAGCCGCGCGAATATGATGGGGTTCAGGATGGCCGGTTTTGTGTAGCCCCCCGGAGGGCACCAGTGATTTTGGGGCCCTGAAAAAAAGGGCTGAAAAAGGGGCTGAAAAAGGGGCTTGCTGCGCGATTGCAGAGGTTGTATCGTGGGTGGTTCCGTGCAATTCACCGAGGGAAATGTTGCGTGACCGTCGCTGCCAGCGTCCACCCAGGCATCGGACTGATAATAGCGCATTCCTGCCGACCTGCGAGGTAACCATCATGGCCGACTACTGACACGGCTACATTCGCTTCCAAAACCATGAGTACAAGGTCACTTGGCATCCAATCTCCCATGAGGTCTACGTCCATTGGGGAACGGACAGGTACGCTGGCACCGCTCATGACATGCAAGAGGCGCTGGACACTGCCCTGTCATGGCTAAACCGCGGACGGTGATGGTATCAATGGACAACAATTTCGGGCTCTGCGCAAGAATCTGACGGACCCCCTGATTTTGCTGAGTTTCGATGAAACGCGGATCCAGGTTCCACGGTCAGGTGAATGTGCGGCTGAATCGCGCTGGAGTCAATGCTGCCAGACGCTTCATAAGGATTCCAGATTCCCCTGAAGGCCAAAGCTCCAATGGCACATCACGTTCGGCCAATCGCTCCGGTTGCCGTGCTCCCTGGGTCGTCGCGGTGTTCCGGTCACCCCCACAGATCTCTACGCGAGCCAGCGGTCCGAGGCCCTTGAAGGGAGCTCCCCAACGCGGGGGGAAGCCTCTCAACCTTCATGGAATGAAGGGCTTCCGGCGTGCCTCCGGCGCCGTCCATACTCGGGGAAAGAGCGTTTCAGCCGAGCACGCCTTCCACTTCGGCACCCCGCCGGGCGGTTCGCCGCCGACAGGCCGCAGTCGACAAAGCCGCCGGTCTCAGTCGGAGCCCCAATATCCTGAAACCCGCGCCAATTGGGCACTTCGTCGAATTCCCGCTCAGAGCCCAATTTCGATACTGCGCGGTGGAATCGCCTTTCTGATTCGGTGGAACGACTTGCCACGGGTTATGTTCGATGAGTAGGTGGCCCGGATGTACAATGGATTCTTGCTGCAACACCACGGAATCGAGCACGAATTCACATGCCCACACCAAAACTGAATGCTGAAATTATCGCCGCCGCCATCGAAGGCTTCGAGTCGCAAAAGAGACGAATAGATACCCAAATCGAGCAACTCCGGGCTATGTTGTCCGGTGGTAGCACCGAGGGAACCCCTACACCGGAAGCACCCACCCGGAAGCGCAAGGTCACTGCCGCCGCCCGCCGCCGTATGGCCGAAGGCCAGAGAAAAAGATGGGCAGCAACAAAGGCGGAATCAGCGGCCAGACCGCAGGCCGCAAAACCCAAGCGGAAGATCAGTGCCGCTGGCAAGCGTGCCATTTCTGAGGCTACGAAGCGCCGTTGGGCGCTAAAACGAGCCGAAGCTGCGAGGGCGCAAGCAGCCGGCGCGAAGAAAGCTGAAACACAAAAGACCGCTGCCAAGAAGGCTGCGAGAGAGGCTCCGGCGAAGGCGGCGAAGAAGGCTGCGGTCAAGGCAACCGGACAGGCCGCCGCAGTGGAAGCTGTTGCTCAGTAGTCGCCCTGGCACGCCCGGAATTACGGCAGGAGGGTCTGCCGGGAAAGATGCTTCCCCCTCTTTGCCAATACAATCCAGGCTGTCCAGCGCCGCCCGGCCTCCGTTTCGACGCTGTTATTCAATCGCAAAGCAGTACAATCGGTAACGGCCTAAATTCTTCAGATTGACCTTTGTGCTTTCATACCGTTGATTGGTGTCTTCATGAACCTCATCGAGAATTGACATGAAGGCATATTCGCCGGGTAACAAAGGCATCACCTTGGGCACGATCTTCGCAGTATGGTCGTCATACTGCTTGACATCCACAAGGACCTTAGGCGAACTATCCTTAGTCCTCGAATAGACCAGAGTTGTTTTGACGTCCATCGTCACGTACTGTCTGGCCTTACCCTTCTTTATCACTAGGAGCCGCAGTTCCTCACTTGGAGCATAGCCGGCGAGGGTCCCATCAGACCAAGAATTCTCTGAATGGACAAGGAATCCCTGGACATCTGACTGCTTCAGCCGTACCGAGGATCTGTCTCCCGGCACCTCAACCAGCATCGTTGAGCTAGCAACGCCAAACCCCGCTTTTAGCGGGTTAGAGCCCTTTGCCTGAGATGTTCCAACGGACGACTCCAAGGGAATCTCTCCACTGGCGGATATGGCAGCGATGCCTGTTATCTTGATCTGCTGAGCATGGATCGCAAGAGCTAGTGTCAACGAAGCACCCGCCCGCAACAGAATATCGGTCGAAAGTTTCACAATGTTCTCCTGTTAATACTCGTACCGACGATGGAATTGTACTCCAAGACTGCGACGACAATTCAGAATAGCAACGTTTTTCGTCCTACGATTAGCTCCCTGTCTTGACCCTATGTCCTAACAGTGTCGAGGCCACAGCCCCGCCCGAGTCCTGTTGCCGATCCACTCGGGGGTCTCTCTGTTTCTACACTTCTGCGATTGAGGACTCAACGATCTATCCCAACCCTGCCCCCCTGCCGCGCAGTGATCGCGTTGATCCGATCCTTGACGCGCGAGACGACTTCACGAGGAAGAAGCTTCACCAACGAATCGGCCGAAAGATCAGCCGCAGAAGGCCTGCCACCGTACCGAGACATCACCTGTTTCGCGAAGCTCTCCTCGTCCGGCCCACCGCGGTCCACAGCAGACGCGACCCAATCTACAAGCGCGTTGGTGAGGTCGTCGTTCGACCGTTGCAGTGCTTCGTACACCAATGCGAACGAGTTTGAGCGTCCTCTTGAGTAGTCGAGCATTCTGATAAATGAGCGCCCGTACATGGCCTGATTGCGGTCCAAGAGGTTGAACAGCGCGTCGACACTGGCCCTTCCTCCCGTGTAAGATATGACATCTGCCAATCGTCGAGCCCTATCCTTATCGCGTGTTTCAGTCAGCGGTCTGCTTTCTATGGCCTGGAGCAATTCGGGGATCACTACTTCTGGATATTGGGCACTCGTGGATACCAATTTGTCCACCCCGGAATCTGTCAATTCTTGGGCAAGCAAGTCCCTCACCTGGCCAAGCACCTCCGACGTAGACAAGCGACCTGGCTCCTGCGCGACGACAGGCGACAGAAGGCAAATGAATGTGAACACGCAGAATCTAGAGGCCATTGATGAAGCTCCTTATCATTGTTACCAGTTCTCCCGATGCAATCGGATTGTAGAGTGGTTGCGCACCAGCACCACTCTCCAGCACGGTAAATGACAGAAATCCGCCCGTGTGGGAGTATTGATGGTTGGGATCAGACCAGGTCTGCGTAGCCTGATTCCCAGCAACATTGAGTCGGAACGCGGCGCTTTGTTCGCAGACAACGCCATCATTTCTTGTATTGTCCTGGCACCCAGGTCCACCCGGGTAACGGACTGCCACCGTGCAACACGTGCCTGCAACCGCAAGCCATTGGTTCGCCCTGCCGACGAACGAGGTGGATCCCCACTGGGTATTTAGGTTATAGAGATAGCTTGACTCCACGACAACATTGTCGCTCTGCCGCGCGCGGTAATCACTCGCCATTTGTTGTATCAGCACTGGGCATCGGGCAGCGTCGTCTATCGAACTGTAGGGGTAACCCACGTTTGGCGTCCCAAGCGTGAGCAAGCCCGCGACGCGATGGGCATCGAACACCCCATAATAGTTGTTGAGCATCAGGTCGCGCGCAACCAGCCCGCCAAGGCTATATCCAACAAGGATGATGTCTCCGTCCGGGTTTCGAGCCCTTATGTACTGACCGAGGCGCTGTGCAATCGATTGAATCGTGCAGCCGGAGCTGCAGAACACCGTGTTGGCGCAATCGCCGTAGTCAAATCCAGCGTCTATGCCGAAGCGGTCGTGATCGATGCCGTATACGGGGTCGCGAAGCGTAATGCCTAACGCATCCATTGCACCACCGCTTTGACCGATACCGTGAATGAGGAAGACGGTCCGCCGAGTTGAGGTTCCACCGCCTCCGGAAGACGTCGTGACGTTGGTGACACGGAAGCCGAAATACGTGACGCTCCCGTCCGAAGTCAGACGTATCCGCACCGTATTGCCGGGCACAGTTTTGGTCTGGCCGGCCAGTGCCGTCCCGGTGAACGGACTGCCAGCAATGTTATTACCGTTGCTGTCCATCACGTAGATGTAGTCCCAACCCGACTCAACTTGCGTCTGCTGATCGAAGGTCACACTGATGGCCGACGCGGTCGCAGGGAACGTGTAGGTCCAGATGTTGTTGTAGTTGTCCGGGTAGGGATGCGGTGATTCCGGATAAGCGCCAGTTCCACCACCTCCACTACTGCATGAAGAGTTCGCGGTGATCGTCTGCGTGACGCGGTTGCTCTCGCGATTTGTGGCAGCGTCCACCAGCCAGAGCGTGTATGTCCCGACCCCATCGCTGCAACTGGGAGTGAACGGGGGCCACGTGACCTGTCCGGAACCATTCGCGGAAATCGCGCTCAGTTCCTGCGTTGTGTTCGAGGGCGGCACGGTCATGAGCCGTCTCACCGACCCGTTTGCCGTGAACCCGGTCCCGGTCAATGTGAACGTGGTCGTCAACTGCGGCCCAGATGCGGGGCTACTCTGGATCGTCGGCGTCGAGCCGCCACCACCACCACCGCCAGAAGACGCGGTGACGTTGGTGACACGGAAGCCGAAATATGTGACGCTGCCGTCAGAGGTGAGCCGTATACGCACCGTGCTGCCAGGGACAGTCCTGGTCTGCCCAGCCAGTGCCGTCCCAGTGAACGGACTGCCAGCGATGTTGTTGCCGTTGCTGTCCATCACGTAGATGTTGTCCCATCCGGACTCCACCTGCGTCTGCTGATCGAAGGTCACGTTGATCGCTGCCGCATTCGCCAAGGTATAAGTCCAGGTGTTGTTGTAGTTGTCCGGATACGGGTGCGGCGATTCCGGGTAGCCCCCGGTGCCACCGCCACCACCTCCTCCACTGCACGTTGAGTTGGCGGTGATGGTCTGCGTGACGTGGTTGCTCTCGCGACTTGTGGCAACGTCCACGAGCCAGAGCGTGTACGCCCCGACCGCATCGCTGCAACTGGGAGTGAACGGGGGCCAGGTAACTTGCCCCGAGCCATTTGCCGAGATTCCGCTGAGTTCTTGTGTGGTGTTCGAGGGCGGCACGGTCATAAACCGCCGTACCGCCCCGCTTGCCGTAAAACCGGTCCCGGTCAATGTGAACGTGGTCGTCAACTGTGGCCCAGATGCCGGACTACTTTGAATCGTCGGGTTCGAGCCGCCGCCCCCGCCACCTCCGGCAGATGCTGCGACATTGGTGATGCGAAAGCCGAAAAATGTGACGCTCCCGTCGGATGTAAGCCGTATCCGCACCGTATTGCCAGGAACCGTCCTGGTCTGCCCAGCCAGCGACGTTCCAGTAAATGGACTGCCAGCGATGTTGTTGCCGTTGTTGTCCATCACGTAGACGTAGTCGTATCCGGACTCCACCTGCGTCTGTTGATCGAATGTCACGTTGATCGCTGCTGCATTCGCCAAGGTGTAAGTCCAGGTGTTGTTGTAGTTGTCCGGGTAAGGATGAGGTGACTCCGGGTAGCCGCCAGTCCCGCCACCTCCGCAACTATTCGAGCGGGACAAGATAGTGAACGGCAAATGCAAGGCCAATTCAACCCAGGCGCCGCCGTAATAGACCTTCGCTACGAGTCGGTAACTTCCCGCCTGAAGATTCGGATTCGTCCCGTCCAGAAAGGACCGCGGAAACTGGTAGGTTCCGCCAGCCTGTATCGTCACGCTATTTTGTAGTGCCACGTCCGCGACGAAGGCGTCGTCACTCTCGCGGTGGAGGGCCATCGCAACGGTCGAGAAAAAGATCGGGCTGCCCGAATTATTGATGAGCTTGAACTGCGCATCGACGAGATTGTCCGTGAAGCAAGTGATGGTGTATTGACCGTTGGAGTTCTTTTGGAAAAAGTCTGTGACCGAGACCGGCAAAGATAGCGCCGGGATGACCTCGGAGCCGGCGGCAAAAGTCGACACGGACGAATCGGCGATCGCAGATGATTCGTACCCGTAATAAACCCAACGGCCAGGATGCCCGCCAAGCTTAATCCCAAGATGCAGATGAACCCCGCCATCCCCGTTGTGAGTACCGTCGTTTACATAGCCAATGATGTCGCCTTTATGGACAACGTTCCCAACTTGCCAACCCAAATGTGTTCCGCCGTAGGTAGAGCTCTTGCGAATGTGGCCGTAGATCGAACAGATCTTACTCACGCTGACAGCTTTTCTGTCTCCAACCGTTAAGTTAAGAGTAACCGTGCGGCCCAAGTCGTGCTCAATCACGGCGGCGATACTGGTTCCATCGTCCGAAGTGGCATAGCCGCTGTGGTATTCATACTGGACTATCCGACCGTCGGCAATTGCTCGGACTGGAGTCCCCTCCGACAGAAGGATGTCCTCTCCAAGATGGACGCGGTCATAGTAAAAACTCCTTCCTGCGTAGGAACCTGGAATGTAGAGGTTTTGGCTGACCGGGTAGTCGAGAGTGAGAGGCTGCCCGTGAGCAACACCACTCAAGCCGAGCAATAAGAATGAGACGGCTGCGGCAGAGCTCGGAAGGAACGACCAAAAGCCTGATTTCATTCGAGACTCCTCTTCCATTATTCGATCCCCACGGACAGAGGCCCGCAAAAGTGTAGCAGAGAGATCACATACCCTATTCTGCCCATGCTTGTCGACTGTCCTAGCGCACAGCGCGATTGGCTGGATCAGGTCGAATCAACAATTCTGGCGCTGTCTATGAAAGATAGTCGATGAAACCGCGAGAATTCTTCGCATGAAAAGGACTTTTCTCTCTTTTGCTCGCCTTCCCAATGTTGTCAACGTGATAGACTATTTCAGCACCAGGAGAGACAGGCATCGCGATGGCCGCGACGGCGGAAGATCTGGCTTTGGTATCAGGCCTTCTCGACGGCGACCCGGTAGCCGGAGTCGCGCTCGACCGGCGCTATCGCCCGCGCCTGATGTGGCTTGCCCAGACCGCTGGTGTTCCACTCCAAGACCGTGAAGATGTTGTCCAGGAAACACTTGCTGCGGGTCTTAGCCAAATTGAGCGTGGCGTTTATCGCGGCGAATGCTCCTTGGGTAGATGGCTTGAGGTAATCCTCCGGGGGAAGATCATCGATCACCAACGATCACGCGGGAGGTTGGTACTGGCGTCCGACTGCGAGAATGAGTCCTCGGACGGTAGCGCACCGTCGATCATCGAGATGGTAGCGGTATGCCCCAATCTGGATACAGTACTTACAGTACGGGAAATCCTCGGTAAGATGCCGAAGCGGCACCGCATTCTGCTTGTCTTGAACAAAACGGTTGGGCTGACAATCGAAGAGATCGCCGCCAAATTTGGCTGGCCATCCGGTAGCGTTAGCAGAATCATCGCTGAGGGGAAGCATATGTTCTATGAAATGTTTCGCGAGCGGGCGAAGAAAACGGACGAGTCTATCGACAGAGTATGGGACGGACATGGAATCCCGTGATCTGGTGCCGAGTGGCTGCCACTGCGTTGAGCCTGAACTGAATCGATACTTGACAGATTATTGCTTCGCCGACCTGTCCCAACCAGAACGGCACCTATTCGAAGCCCACTTGATGGACTGCGAGTTTTGTTGGGCGGAAGTTCAGCGGCTTGGCTCAGCCGTGAGTGTGCTCAGATTCGATAAAGCACTGATGCGATCAATATCGCAGTCTGATCTGAAGTTGCTTCTTGGCCTCGCCGGGAAATTAGACTCGCCCTGGGCGGGACATTCAAAGCACGTGTTCTGCGCCGCTGCACTCTACGCCTTGGCCTACGCCGTGGGCCTCTTAATAGAGGTTTCATATTCGTTTGATAAGCTTGGCTCGCCCGCCCTCAAAGTGGCGCCGCTCGTGTTCATGTGGATTTTTGGCACATCGGTGCTAGCTCTGTTTCTGGATTGGCGCGCGGTCCTCGCAGGACGTCGAAGTGGCCTGACCGCCTCGCTTGGCATTTTCGCTGTCACGGCAGTGATTCTCTACGCCGCTCTGTGCTTCTTCTTGCCGGATCAGCCTATCACAAGAATGCGGATTCAGGCGTACACGGCCCAGGCGGCTTACTTCAAGGGTATCCGGTACATCCTCCCTTTAGCTGGCATCTTTCTGTGTATCCCGTACCACTTTGTGGTTGCCGAGCAGCGGGAACTCCGGTCTGGACGGCACGGTTTTGTACTGGCGATGCTCACCGATCAGAAATGGGCCGTCACAGTCCCCGGTGCGTTCTACGTCACCACGCGGGCGCTGTGGCTGCTTCTTCTGGCGGCGTTGCTCGCTTCAATTCCGATGACCAGCAATCTATTCGACAACCTCCAGCCTGGACGCTACATGAATCTATTCACACATCTGGTCCAGGCCCGGTGGGTTCTTTATTTCGGACTCGGCTTGGAATGTTTGGCGTGGTACAGCCGCCGTCTCAACGATCTGAAACGCGATTGCCTCGATGTTCGGAGCGGGGGCTCCTAGTGTCTGCGCCGAACATGAGGAAGATTAATCAAACGACGAGGTACACCACAATGCGGAAACGAATACTGATGCTGTGCTGTTGCGCTACGGCCCTATCGGTCACTGCCAACTCCGACCTCTTCGCGCAGCGTCACGAGAAGAGGGAGGCGAAGATTGCTGAATCAGCCCAACCTAAAAATGTCAAAGGCGGGGTGACGTTCCAAGTCGCCGCGTCCTACGACAAAGCCTATGATGCCGTGATGAACCATTTGAAACGCCAAGGCTACACCGTTGATGTCTCCGGCAAGGAAACTGGTCAGATCATCACAGCCATGGATATCAAGGGAGGCTACACGCAAACGGGAACACGGGTACAAATCACGTGCATCAAGGACAGCGACACGCAGACCTCGATCCGCGTTGCCGTCACAGAGCAAAAGCGAAAAAAGCTACTGCAGACGGAGCCATGGGGCGATCCGAAAGTGAACGAGGATGCATCGACCAAAGTTGCAGGTGAGGTCAAGACTGCCGTCGGGGCTGCCACCTAGTGCGTAGGGAAGTCCGCTGATGCCTTCTGCGCCAATTGGGCCAATTGTTCACGATTCAGGGCCATGTCCGGACGACCGGCTTCACCCTAAGCCCGCCGGCACGACTGATCACGCCGGTGCGGCATGAGTTACTATAGCCGTTGCAGATCACGGAGGAAGGTCCTGTGCCCTGGAAAATAAAGCTGCCTTTTCTAGTTTGCTGTTTCTGCTGGCTGGTAGTAGCACTTGCCCTCCCTGCCCAAGATTCCACCTCGGTCGTTGGTGTCTGGGCGGGGCAGATGACAGTTGGCAGCGAACCCAGCGATGTGCGGATGATCTTTCTTCGAGACCCTTTTGGCGGATTCTCGGGTGCTGTGGCCTTTCGGAAGGGATCGGAAGCACCCCAATCCGGGCGTGCGGAGGTCCGCGGCGGCCGTGGGCCTCAGGTGATTTCGGTTGCCTTCAATTCGGGCGTCAAGGCAGAATTCACGGCCCGATCTCAAGGTGTCGATGCTTTAGTCGGCGACGTGCGCATTTCGGCCACGGGCTCGACATCGGAAAGAGTTGGGAAATTTGACCTGGCGAGAGAGTCGAGCACCGGCGACTTAGGCAGACTCTTGACCTTTACGACAGGAGCGGGTGCAGTCTACCTGCGCAGATCCGATGCTAGGAAATCCGCGCTTGCACCTCGCCCGCTCCAGAGGGCGTTTTCGGCGAGCGAATTCTCGGAGGCGAAAGAAGTTGCCAAGGGAATGGTGCTGGGGGAGGTGGGTACCGCTATGACCGTCAAGGCCGGTTCGAGCATAATGACGAGCGGAATTGCCGGCGCCGGCTATTTCGGTGCCGCAGCGGCGCTTGCCGGCACTGCCCTAACCGTAATGCGTATCGGTGGCCCCAAAGAAGTCCGAGGCTTCGAATTCGAATTCGTGCGTGGTGAGCAGTCCCAGGTTGCAATCGAAGCAGGGGCGCTAGAAATCGTTTTGGCGTTGCAGTCGTTTCTCCCCGGCGAATCTGTGATATCCGACATTAGGCCTGTTCTGCTGAGGTTGGACGTCACGGGTAAGGATCACGTCCGGATGGTTACGACGCGGGCGGTATCGCTCAAACCGACGAAGCGCGTCAGAGGCGACACCGATGAAGGAGCAGAGCGAACCGAAGCCTCCGTGCAGCAGGTCGTAATCCAATCGGACATCGAGCAAAAGAATGCCACGTATTTTGTGCTGCACCCCAAGTCACCGCTGCCCGTCGGTGAATATGCGGTCGTCATCTTCACAAAATCGAGCAAGGGTATGTACACCGAAAACATACCTTTGAAGACAGAGTGGACTGCCGAGGAGGTCGCGAAACTCAGAGACATGGGTCAGGAATGGTCGGGGTATGGTGCGTTGGCTTGGGATTTCCGAATCACGAAATGAATATCTGGAGAGACCGCGTAGCATGATCAGGATTGACCGGCACAGCCTGTCGGAAAGGAAGATGGATGATATGTATCGGCTACATCGAGTTACGCTTTTGATGTTCATCGCCGCTGTGATGGGCTTGGCGCAAGATAAGAAGGCGATTACGAACGAGGATGTATTAAAGATGGTCCAGGCCGGCCTTCCGGAAAGCACCGTGCTCCTGGCCATTGAGCAAGGTGAGCCTCGCTTCGACACCAGTGCTTCGGCGCTGGTCACCCTCAAGCAGAAAGGTGTCGCACCTTCCTTGATAGAGGCAATGATGCGAGCAGGTACAGGTCGGCCAAAGGACACCCGAGTTCCGCAAACGTCTTCGTCTCCCGAGACTCCGGCCCGCCCGCCTGGTCTATATGTCCAGCAAGAGGCAGAATGGACTCGGCTTGCCCCGTTGGATTTCCAGAGATCGGCCAGGATGAAATCCGGAGGAGGCGATTTCGGCAACAGCACTTGGGTGTTGGCGACTCCAAAGGCCGAAGTGCGGCTGCACACGGCGCGGCCCACGTTTTACTTCGTCGAGAACCCTGACGTGGTCCGTGAACGCGAGAAGAATCCGTTCGGCAGTGAACAGCAATTGCCCGTCATTCAGATCGTGCAGATTGCTAGTAAGGCTGGGAGCCGCGAGTTTCAGCTTGGCGGTCGGTATTCGGGCGTCCTGAACGGTAGAGCTGCGAGGATGAGTTTCCGTCCTGAAGCTGTCCGCGCAACGGACGCCAAGCGCGTCCGGCCAGACACTATTCTGATCCAAACTTCAAGCGAATTGGCTCCAGGGGAGTACTTTCTTGCTTTCGACAATCCATCGGGGGTCGGAACATTTCTGATTGATTTCGGCATAGATACATCCTCAACAACCACAAGTTCCCTTGCAGATGGAGTGGCGACGGTCTACATTTACCGAGTGGGCGGGGGATTCAAGCCATCTGTTTTCGTAAACGGCGAAGAATGGCTGCGGTTGCCGGCGAACAGGAGGGCGACCTTGAAGCTTTCACCCGGAGCATACACGATTCAAGCTGATAGCACTAGGCGCCGGGAAACAAGTCTGACCGTGGAAGCGGGGAAATCGTACTATTTGAGGTATCATATTTCGTTATCGAACCAATGGTTCGATGTTGTTGAGTCTTCTATAGCGGAATCGGAGTTCCAAAAGGCGTCGCCGGTTGAGGGCGATTTGATTAAGAACAAAGACCGCGTGGTCGCGCAGTAGCCTCGTGGTGTCACGGCGCGGAAGGAGCATAAACTGGTGCTGAAGAAAATCGTTCTCGGAATTGGCCTGTTGCCTATCGGTCTCGTTCTAGGCATCGCGCAGGATGGGTCCGTTGGTGACTACAAGCAGCTCAACCGGGCCGTGAAGGATCGGTACGACGGCAAAGTGCTTCTTGTCGCACGCGACGGCCTCATAGCTGGTGAATATCAGAAGAACATGCTCGGCGGCGGTACGCCTGGCATGTCGTATCACTATTTCCATGAGAGCGTATCTGATCTGCCGAAACACGTCAGCACCGGGCAGATTGTCGCAAGACCCTTGGCGCAGATGAACAGGGTCGACGACCGGACTTTCAATGATGTGACGTCTGGGTTGAACATTACCAAACTGACTAAAGGGGAGCAGGTCAGGGTCACGAAGTTCTACATGCGAGGCAACGATGTGGAATTGTTTCTGGAGCCGTTGGGCCCGGAGCATTTGAAAGATCTTGATGTCAATAAGGCGTCGAAGCGGAGCACGACTCTGGTCGGCGGCGGACAAGCTCGCCAGGACGTAAGCGTAGCCGGTTTTGGCGTCCGGTTCCTCTTCTATTTCGATAAGGACAAGGTACTTGACAACGGCGATCTGAAAACGGTGGAAGGGACGATAAACAAGTTCTTCATCCCCGCAACGGAGGCAGAAAAGGCCCAGGCGGCCGAAAAGAACGTTGAGATCGAAATTGGCGACAGTGAAGATGTGGTCATCAAGAAACTAGGGGAGCCAGTCAAATCGGTCCGCGTCGGCAGCCAGAAGATTCTCAAATTCAAGGACCTCACCGTCATTTTGAAAGACGGCAAAGTCGCTGACGTAAAGATTGAGTGAGCAAAGGCGACACGGGGACTGGAGACGCCACGCCACCAGCGCTTTGGGACTGGGTGAACGGTGAACGTCCCCGGGTCACTCCAACAACTGGACGCAGGTAGGGCTTTTTGCGAGAGCAATCTGATTATGAGCGGAAAAACAGCAGGCGGTTTGGTGTTGATTGTCGTCGGAGTGATATTGGCGCTGTGGGGCATCAACTTGATGAACAGCCTCGGATCGCAGATAACCCGGGGCCTTGGGATGCAGGACAACACGGGACCGGTGGCGATTGGCGGTGGTGTTGTATTGGCCCTAATCGGACTGGCATTAGCAGCATCCACAAGTCGCAGCACCAGCCAACAAGCATCCAACCTCAGCACAAGCCAACAGGCTCCTGGCGCCTACCGCTGCCCGAAGTGCAAGACTCCGGTCGAACTGGGCACCGAAAAATGTCCGGGGTGCGGCGGGGCTTTCAAGACGGGCCTCAAACAGGGGACGGACGGCTTGATGAAGAAGTGCCCCGATTGCGCCGAGGACGTAAGATGCGATGCGCGAAAGTGCCGGTTCTGCGGGTTTGCCTTTCCTGCTGAGCCGGCTGAGTAATGTTCATTTTACCCAAACGAAGAAATACGCTACGCTGTGGCCTTAGGAGGTGCATGAATGAAGCGCGGAATTGTCTTTAGTGCTGCCGCTCTCTGTTTGTTTGTTTTGTTCGGCATTGTGACCGGATGTGGGAGGAGTTCGAATCTGCAGAAGGCGCAATCTGGTGTGAACGTTCTTCTACAAGGGTGCCAGGGAAGTGGTACTGTTACCAAGCTGAATGACACCGGAGCAGAACATACCGAAGCAGAGGTTCAATTCAGCAATATATCTTGCCCCTGTAACGAAGATCCATCCGGGTTAGGTTTCAAGTGCACGACGAACAGCGGCAACCGAAGCGGTTTTGATCCGCGCTTCTCCATTGGCTACAGCGGAACTGGCAAGGCGATGTTCATTCGATCAAAGAACGGAGACCTCTTTGCAATCACCAGCATCGACTGGCTAATCGCCCGCCAAGACTTTGTGATTCAGCTTAAGTGAACTTCGTCGTCCAAATGGAACTCGATGCGGGCCGACCTAGAGTTGGGTCCTGACAACGAGTATCCGCGGTTTACGCGCCCCTAGTCGCAATCTTCATGGCCCGATCAACTTCGTCCACGAGATCTTTGCCTTCTCTGAGCCCACAGTTTGTCATCTCGCGGAGGGCCTTTATGGCGTTGATCTTATTGCCTGCTTGAAGGTGCCCAACCACTACCGCCAGAAGTTCCTCGTTGGCGAAATTCGCCGCAACGATTTGCGACTGGGCCATGAGACTTGCGAGCAGCGCTGGGGACGCCATCGAGGGTGGCATCTTGGAGGGAGTGGCAAGCTGCGTCCCCTGCAACACCGCCTGCACAGACTGGACTGACGGTGGCGGCATGGTCTCCTTCTGGACCGCAAGCACCAGCCCGATAAGGGCTAATACCGCGCCCCCGCCAATCGCCAACGGACCTGTATTATCGTGCATGCCTATTGCCCCGGCGATCTGCGACCCAAGGCTGTTCATCAAATTGATTCCCCACAACGCCGCTACAACTCCGATTACGATCAGGACGCAGCCAGCCGCTCTTTTTCCGCTCATGGCGATATTCTGTCTCCTGTTCAGTCTTCGATCCCGAACTGACAACACATACATCATGTCGCCTCCCGACGCAAGCGCCAGTCGGCAGTTGTGTCGGCAGTTGTGTCTGAACTCATGCTCGCATAGCGGTCCCGAAGGGACGGGCACCGCTCGCCCTGGCCCGACGGTCATCGGCCAGACCACGAGTTCATGGGAGCTTGGGTGCCCACGTCTCCTCTGCAGTATGGGCGTGCTCAGCCAGGTGACGACGGATCTCAATGGCATCTGTGCTAAATTGGGCGAACGGAGGCCAAACATGAAGGCTCGTGTCGTTCGAGACGGCGTCTCCCTATACTCAGAGCCCGACACTCGCTCCCCAGTGCTCCTAACGCTGACGGCCGCTCTCGATGACCTTGAGGTGAGCAAGCCGTTCACTAACGGGGGGTGCGGTTGGTTAGAAGTCAAGGCTGGGAATCTGGCGGGCTATGTTAAGGCGGAGACCCCCCTCGACTACTCCAGAACTTCTCCCCAGATACAGTGGCTGACGTCGAAGCCGCAGCCCGGAGAGCACGATTCGCAATCGAGCCCTATGATCGCAAGTCACGAACGGACGGCCAAAGACGCTGCGCTTGGAGTCTACCCTAACGTTTCGACTACACAGCCCCGAGCCTGGGCGCCGAGCCCAGCCGCGCACGGCCAACTGTCGCTGAAACGCCTATGCCAAGCCATATGCGGGTTCGCCTTCTGTGTGATAGCACTACTTTCGTTGGCTGGAACGATGCCTAATGACTATGCGGATAACTTCTCCACCGGTGCCCGATGGCAGCGACCTATCGGCGAGCGCATGCAATACATACTTCCGGAAGCCTGTATCGGCGGATACCTTCTTTTTCGCGCCGTGCGTGGCAACAAGGCGTAGGTGAGCATTCCCAAGCACTGTGCGGCGACCCATACCCCATTTCCCCAAACGCCGAACCTGGCGGTCTTCGGCATGCAGACACTTCTCCGAGAGCATGACGGACTGCGGCGTTTTCAGGGGCACTCCGCTCCGGACGGTTTAGTGATATTGGGCGGTGTTATGATCTCAAGCGTGGAGGTGCATGATGGCACGACCAATCGACGCCTATCGGGACGGCTACGAAAAGGGCCGTGAGGACAACCTGGCGGGCCATGTCGCCGAGGCCATGATGGGAATGCTTCGGGACGATCCTGGCGGGCATTTCGCCGCTGGCTACCATGACGGGGCCGCTGGCAATAGTTTCAATCCGCCGTCGGACGACGACGATTGATCCAGCGAAGTTCGATAGGCCACTTTCCGTTAGACTGGAGCCCAAAACCGGCCTGTGCGACTCCACTGCCGGTGATCGCCAGCGATTGTGGTCAGCCCGTAATCGTCGTATGGCAGGCGGCGCGTTTCCGGTTTGCCGTAACCATGGGAAACGAGGAAATCCCAGGTGTTCTTGAACGGCGTCCCGATGTTCTGCGCGATGCACCAGCTTCTCCAACACGTTCCAGGTCGCACCGCCATCGGTCGAGTATTTCACGACATACGCTGACTGGCCGTCGCTGGTCCCTTGCTGGAGATACGGATAGACGCACCGGATCGAAGCAACGTTCTGGACCTTCGGCGGGATCGTCACGTTGTCCTGCGCCGCGAGCGATCCGGGGATCTGGTGTAAGCGCCGCCGGAACAGATGCGGTCGCCGGGCATGAACGGCTCGTTGTGGTGGCTCTTTCGGAATGACGGTGAAAGGCCAGTAGCCGACAGGCGCGGCGCCGGCCGACGAAGTGGTTTGCCACGCGAACCAGAGCCGCTACAACGCACAAGGACGGGATCTTCGCCTCGACGCGTGGCGGCAGGCCGGGCGTCCGGAAGAGGCCCTTCTTGACCGCGTAGATGAACGTCTTAGAATCAGAGCTTGTAGAACTTGGTCCCGGCGAGGTGGGAGCAGAGGAGCGTACCGAAGGTGGCCCAGCCAGCGTCGACGCCCGGGTTCGCCCGCTGGAATTGGAACCCGCCAGTGTGGACCACATCGTCGGTGCCGCCGGGCCCGACGATCTGCGCGCACTCATAGGACCGAGGACCGACGTGGTTCGCGTCCGCAGCGTCGTCGTTGAAGACCACGAAGTCGCCCACCCGGAAGACTCGGGTCGTGTTCGGATTGACGGTGCAGTTGACCGTAGACGGATCGGTGGCCGCGTCCTTCGCCGCATCGATGCTGGCCCAGAGATCGGTAGCGAGCTCGTCGACGTAGTACAGCCAGCGCCTGCGAGCGGCGTTCGCGCCAGCGGCGGACGAAGCGGTAAGGGGTTTCCGGAGACGCCGATTTCGAGAGCGGCGGCACAGACGTCGTCGGTGGGTGCGGCGCCGTGTTTGCGGGCAAGGCCGAATAGTCCCTGGATGCGGCGGATGGAGACGACGCCCTGCTCGCGGTACATGTTCTCGGCCAGCGTGCCGCCGTGCGCGCCGAGTTGGGCGCAACGGACGAGCAGTTGTTGCGTGGTGCGGGGCATCTGCGCGGGGCGGTCTTCGTCCGGGATGCGATAGTTGCCTCGCTGCTGGCGCAGATGTTCGCGCAGTAACTGGCCGGTGCGGGGATTCGAGCACACGCACGCAACGGCCATCCCACTGCACCCTGGCATCGTGGCCGATCCTGCGCGGCGGCGCGCTGTAGTAGGCGGCTTCGACTTCAACGCAGCCTTCGAGGTTCACTCTGCGGTCGGCAAACTGGTAGTGGTGGAAGGGCTCGATGGGCAGCGGGAGCGGGACCGGACGTATTCCCCCGTTTCAGTCCCCTTCTCGATGGGGACGGTATTGCATCACCCGGCCTCAGGGTTTTGTTGTGTCCCGTTTCCTTCGCACACCTCATGTCCGATAATGTGTAGCTTACGTTCCGAGAGCTGTCGAAGCCATTCGGACTTGAATCCGATATCGACGCGGGAGAGAAGGCCAAGATCTTCCTCCTGGCGTGTCAGTTCGGAGAAAGCACTGTAGTTTTGGTAAAGCGGGTCGACGAACGATTCCTTGCGGTGGAGAATCGGTGGATTCTCCGACGATGAGTAGTCCCGTATCGCGTATGAGGCGCTGGGCAAGTGGACGCGAACACTATGGAGCAGTTCCGGATGAGCTTCCTTATCGAAGTCCTTATACTTCAAAAACGAGATCTTGCGGCCATCCACCGCGAACTTTACGATGTTATAGTCAACGTCGCCGACGATTTGGCGTGCGGCGAAGAGCAGGACTCTCAACAAGGCAGGAAGGGATTCCTCGGCCGATCGATGCAGATAAAAATCTGCTGGGAGTCGCTTGCCGAACGGCGCGGCAAGGCATGCTTCCCGGATCAGTTCGGGCTTACCAAGCTTAAACAAAAACTGCTGGCCTTCTTCCATCGCACTCTTGTAGGACGCCCAGAGCAGCTTGATATCGGCTTGGGTTTCCCGAGGCAACAATCGAATGGGCGGAGGCCGCATTCCGCGGAGCTGGAGCATGGCGAAGTAGGTCAGAATGTCATTCCTCTTCGCATCTCGCGCCTCAGTCAGCGTTTGGGGATTGAGGAGACCCAACACCAGGCGATCGATTCTCGAACGCGACCCAAAATGCAGGAGCAATTCCGGGTACCGATCGAACTCAGATGGAAGCGGCGGTCGCCCGAGCTTCCGCGTGGTTTCGACCAGTTCCTGCCCGGCTGGGTCAGCGGCAAACTGAGAGAAGAGATCGGCGCGCTCGCGCTTCAGGGGCGTAATGGAGAGCTGAGCTAAATGTGCTGACTCAACG
>Ga0181518_10001177_pt1 | contig 27332 bp, 26 predicted proteins | sample PEATcosm2014_Bin_28_FD_119751 | JGI IMG/M metagenome (GOLD analysis project Ga0181518, IMG submission 119751) | Peatland microbial communities from MTU Mesocosm Facility, Houghton, MI, USA - PEATcosm2014_Bin01_60_metaG | ecosystem: Environmental > Terrestrial > Soil > Wetlands > Peat | place...
GCTGAACGAGGTCACCCGCCACACCCAGGACAAGTTCGGCTACGGCGCCGACTTCAGCGTCTTTCTGGGCATGGGGGTGGGCGGGCTCTTGTACCTCGTCCTCGCCTGGCGGGGGGTCCGGGCTCAGGCGGCCGAGCAGGACCGCGTCTTGTCGGCGGCGCCCAACAATTAGGCGGTGCCACGGCCACCGGGCACCGGCGGTGCTCGGTGGCCGGCCGGCCGAGGTCGATCGGGCCTACACCTCGCGCTGGGTCGTCGAGGCGGCTTCGGCGGTGGTGGAGCCGCCCAGGCCCTCCCAGTCCTCGACCAGGGCCCCGTCGTGACCGTGGCGAAACAACGGGATCGCGCCGAGGGCCCGCACCAGCGCGGCGTCCTCGCCGAGGTAAGAGCGCCACTGGGCCCCCTCGGTCACCACCGCGCCGACCACCACCGGCTCGGCGCCCACCCGGCGCATCAGGTTCAGCGCGGCCTTGGTCGAGCCGCCGGTCGAGATGACGTCGTCGACCACCGCCACGCGGCGTCCCACCACCGCGTCGAGGCGGGCCCGGTCGAAAAGGAGCCGCTGGGAGGCCGCCGTGGTGATCGACCGCACCGGCTCGGCGATGGCGTCGGCCAGGTGGATCTTGGGCGTCTTGTGCAGAATCACGTAGTCGTCGAGCCCGAGCGCACGGGTCACCTCGATCGCGATCGGGATGCCCATCGTGGCCACCGAGACGACGATCTCGGGGTCGTAGGGGGCCAGCTTGGCGGCCAACTCCCCGCCAGCGACCTCGGCGAATGCCACCCCGAGGTCGACCGAGATGAGCAGCGCGATCGTCAGGTCCTCGGCGATGGGCACGAGCGGGATCTCCAGCTCTTGGGAACCGACCTGCACTTTGTAGGTACCTTGCCGCACCGTCACCATTCGACTTTGACCGGAGGACACCGATGACCGCAAACCACCCACCGCTCGAGCACACCCGGGCGGTCGAGTTCCTCCAGGTGGCGTTGGAGGAGGCCCGGATCGGGCTGGCCGAAGGGGGCATCCCCATCGGGGCCGCCCTCTTCCACCGAGACGGGACCCTGCTCGGGCGGGGCCACAACCGGCGGGTCCAGCAAGACGACGCGTCCGTCCACGGTGAGACCGACGCCTTCCGCAACGCCGGACGGCGGCGCGACTACGCCGACACCGTGATGGTCACCACGCTCTCGCCCTGCTGGTACTGCAGCGGGCTGGTCCGCCAGTTCGGCATCGGCGCGGTGGTCATGGGCGAGTCTGAGAACTTCTCGGGGGGCCACGGCTGGCTGGCCGAGAACGGCGTCGAGGTGATCGATCTCGCCGACGCCGAGTGCATCGAGCTTCTCGGGACCTTCATCTCGAGCCATCACGAGCTGTGGTTCGAGGACATCGGCCTCTGAACGGTCGGGCCGGCCGGGTTCAGCCGGGTCGGCCGAAGAGCCGGTCGCCGGCGTCGCCGAGCCCCGGCACGATGTAGCCGTTGTCGTTCAGGGTGGCGTCGACGCCCGCGCACGCCACCGGGATGCCGGGATGGGCGTCGCGGAAGCGCCGCAGTCCGGGCACCGAGGCCAGCAGGCACAGCACGAGGATCAATGTGGCGCCACGAGCGACGATGAGGTCGCACACCTGGATGAGGGTGCCGCCGGTCGCGAGCATGGGGTCGCAGACGACGACCCGGCGCCCGGCGAGCGACGCCGGCAGGGCGTCGAGGTAGAGGTTCGACACGAGGGTCTGCTCGTCACGGCGCAGCCCGACGTGGGCCACCTCGACCGGCGAGAGCATCGAGATGATCGCCGGCACCATGCCCAGGCCGGCGCGCAGGATGGGGACGAGCAGCAGGGTCTCGGAGATCCGGCGGGCTTGGGGGTCATCGGCGACCGGTGTCGCCACGGTGATCGTCTCGGTCGGAAGATCGCGCAGGGCCTCGTAGGCGACGAACGCGGAGAGCTCCGAGGTGAGGCGCCGGAAGGCGAAGTTGTCGGTGTCGCGGTTGCGCAGCTGGGCCAGCCGGTCCGCCACCACCGGATGGTCGACGACGATCAGCGGCGCCAGGTCCGCGAGCGCGGCGGGGTCAACGGTCACGGCTCCAACGTTCGCGGGCTCGGCCGGTCGGGGTCAGCCGATGCCGGCCCGACGGCGACCGATCACCGTCGACAGGACCACTGCGATGAAGAGGGCCGCCCCGCTGAACACCTGGCTGATCCAGGACTGGACGCCCGCGATGGCGAGCCCGGACACGCTGAACCCGATGAAGTAGACGGCCAACATGGCGCCCAGCACGTTGAAGCGCCCGGGCCGTATCGAGGTGGCACCGAGATAGCAGGCCGCCAGCGCCTGCAGGGTGTCGGTGACGTTCCCGGCCTCGGGGGTCGCGCTGCCGTTCTTCGCCACCAGCAGCACGCCGGCGAGGCCAGCCAGCGCCCCCGCGAGCACGAACGCCGACAGCTTGAGGCGGTCCACCCGGAGGCCGACCAGGCGGGCCGCCCGCGCGTTGGACCCCACGCTCGTCAGGTACCGGCCGTAGGGGGTGTGCTGGATCACGTAGTAGACGATGAGCGCGACCCCCAACAGCAAGAAGACCATGTCGGGGATGCCGAGGGTGTTCTCCGAGCCGAAGCTGAGAAGCTTGCTCGAGATCCCGTTGTTGATCGACTGGGCGCCCGTGTACCACTCGACCACCCCGAGCAAGACCCCGGAGGTGCCGAGGGTCACGATCAGCGAGTTGACCCCCACCCGGGCCACCGTGTTGCCGTTCCCGAGGCCGATCGCCGCGCCGAACGCGATGGCGAGCATGATGGCGAACGGCAGCGGGACGTGGAACCGCGCCATCGCGGTGGCCACCACGATCTGAGTGAACCCCGCGTTCGAGCCGACCGAGAAGTCGAACTCGCCGCAGACGAGGGGGAGGAGCGAGGCGAGCGCGAGCATCCCGATGTAGACGTAATCGGAGCCGACCTCTTGGAAGTTGATCGACGTCGCGAAGAGGTTGCCCGTCTTCCCCCACAGGCTGAAGAAGATGAGAACGAGGATCAGGATCGCCGGCAGCGCGAACCGTTCGGCGTTGTAGAGCAACGTGGATTGCCCGCCCGCCCGGGCGTCGGTCCGGTTCGCGCCGGTCCCGGCGGGCGCCGTGGTCCCCGCCGGTTGACCGGTCCCGATGGTCTCCTCGACGGTCATGGGCGGCTGGCCTCCAGTTGGGGTCCTCGGGAGTCCGGGGCGGCGGAAAGGACGAGCTCGGTCAGGCGGGACGGGTCGATCTCGGGGCCCCGGACCTCGCCCGAGATCCGGCCCTGCGTCAGCACGACCACTCGGTCGGACACGCGGGCCAGCTCCTCGAGGTCGGCGGTGACAACCAGCACCGAGGTGCCCGAGGCCACCGCCTCTCGAACCAGCCGGTAGATCTCGGCCCTGGCCTCGACGTCCACACCCTGGGTGGGTTCGTCGAGGAGGAGTATCTTCGGCTGGCGCCGCAACCATCGGGCGACGATGGCCTTCTGCTGGTTCCCCCCCGAGAGCGTCGCAAAGGGCTGGCGTTCCGAGACGGCCTTGATCGAGAAGTCGACGATCGACTGGCGTGCGTCGGTGGCCTCGGCTCGTTCGCGCATCCGCATCCCGCGCCAGTACTTGGACACCTCGGCCGCCGAGAGGTTCTCCTTGAGGCTCATGGTCACGAAGGCCGACTCGCTTCGGTCCTCGGGCACGAAACCGAACCCGGCGTCCATCGCGGCGTCGATGCTCGAGAACGACACGATCTCGCCGTTGAGCTTCACTGTGCCGAAGGCGGGCGGTTGAAGGCCGAACAACGTCGTGAGGATCGACGTCCGTCCGGAACCGACCAGGCCCGCGATCCCAAGCACCTCTCCACGGCGCAAGCCGAACGACACGCCCCGGAGCGGGCCCCCTGAGAGCTCGGAGACCTCGAGGACCAGGTCCTCTCCCCCGAGCGTCGAGCTGGTCGCGGCCTCGTGGTCGAGGGCCCGACCCACGATCAGCTCGACCAGCCGTTCCTTGGTGGCCTCGACGCTCTCCAACGTGGCGGCCACCTGCCCGTCGCGCAGCACCGTCACCCGGTCGGCGATTCGGGTGACCTCCTCGAGGCGGTGGGTCACGTACACGATGGTCTGGCCGGCCTTGGCATACCGCTTGAGCGCGTCGAACAGGACGTCGACCTCGACGGCCGGCAGGGCCACGGTTGGCTCGTCGAGGATCAACACCCCTTCTGAGGCATCGGACTGGTCCTGCAACGCCCGGGCGATCGCGACCATGGTGCGCCCGGCCGGCCGAAGGTCACCGACCAGGCGCTTCGGATCGACGTCGACGTGGAAGCGCTCGAGCACGGTGCGGGCGTGGCGCCCAAGGGCCCGCCAGCGGACCGCCTTGGTCAGCGGGTTCGTCGGGAACCCGCGCCCGATGGCCAGATTCTCGGCCACCGACAACGAGGTGAAGATCGCCAGGTCCTGGTGCACGAAGTGAAGGCCGACCGACCGGGCCCACGCCGGGGATGTCCGATCGGCGTCGAGGGTGTGCGAGCCGACGGTGACCGTCCCGCCCGGATCGGCCTGGTACACCCCGGCCAGGATCTTGATCAGGCTCGACTTGCCCGACCCGTTCGCGCCGAGCAGGCAGTGGATGGTGCCCCCGATGACCTCGACGGACACGTCGTCAAGGGCCCTCGTCCCGGGAAAGTTCTTCGACACGTGGGCAACTCGGAGCGCGAACGCTGGGGCGGACGCACCCGGTGCGACCGACGACGCGGAGTCCCCGGCGTGGGGGTGAGCATCGCTCGCCCCCACGCCGGGATCCTCCATCGAGTCCGAGGCCACCCTGATCGTCCTTGTCCGTCCTGGCGGCCGTCGCTACTTCTTGACCCCCCAGACCTTCAGGTATTCGGCCTCGAAGTTCACCTTGGGCTGGTATTCGGCGTTGGCCGGCATGTTGTGGGTCGCGTCGACCAGCTGCCAACCGATGCCGGAGGGCTCAACCGGCTTGTGGGTCAGGAGGCTGTTCATGGTGTCGACGGATGCCCATCCGGTCCAGGTCGAGCTGATCGCCATCGCCGCGGTGACCGTGCTCTGCTGGATGTCCTGGAGCTCCGGCTGGAAGCCCTCCCCGCCCATGACCTGGTACTTGCCCTTGGGGTAGGCGGCCAGCGCCGGCACCACACCGAGGATCGTCGCGTAGGTGTACGGGCTCTTGATCCAGTTGATGTTCGGGTGCTGGAGGAGCTCGGCCTGGATCTCCTGCTGGAGCTTCGGGCCGAGGTCGGCGGCCAGGAAGTCGAGCGTCGCCACGACCTGAGAACCACCCGAGTGGGCGATCTGGTCGGCGAAGCCCGCCCCGGTGTACTTGAGCACCGTGGCCTCGAGGTCGTTCAGCACGAGGACACGGGCCTTGTTCTGCGAAGCCGCGATGATGTAGTCGGCCTGGCCGCGACCGTAGGACTCGGCGAAGTAACCCAGCTCCTTAGCCGGCAGGTTGTTGAAGTTGATGGACGCAGTGAACAGGGGACTACCGGCGTCCTCGGTGGGGTCGTTGCAGTCATAGGCGTACAACCCCACGACGGGGATGTGGTCGGCCTTGGCGGTCAGCAACGGGCCCCGGGCCGTGTCGCAGTCGGTCGCGTCGAGGATGATCCCGGAGGGCTTCAAGGCGATCGCCTGGTCGACCAGGCCGGGTGCGTTCGACGGCATGAGCTTTTCGTCGAGGATCGTCACCTTCCAACCGATGTCCTCGGCGGCCTGCTCGGCGGCGTCGACCGGGATGGAGCTCGAGATCGAGGCCTGGCCGGAGGTGATGATGACGATCGACTTGTTCTTGGCCGCCGGTCGCGGCGTCGGGTTCACATTTGTGCTCGTCCCGGCGTAGAGCTTGGGCAGCTCGGCCAGCGCGGCCTTGTACCCGTACTTGTACCCGAACGGGTTGGACAGCGGCACCGTAGGTGCGCCCCCCGCACCGGTGACGTTCGTCACCATGACGAAGCTGAGTATCACCGTGCCGGCTGCGGCCACTGCGAAAATCTTCGGCCACCTCGCGGCAGATCGGTGCTTGGCGTTCATGTCCTCTCCCCCTAGTCACAAAGCCCGGCCATCCGCTTGCCCAACCGCTCCCGTGCCCCATACTCCCCACCGGGCATGACGATGGTGTGACGACCTCGACCGAGGTTCGCCACGCTACCGTCATCAAGGGTCGTCCGCACTCTCATACGGCATTTGCTGCCCATCGATGATTCAGAACGCGGTCATGCCCCCGTCAGCCGCCAAGACGGCCCCGGTGACCCCGCTCGAGGCGGGACCGCACAACCAGGCGATCAGGGCGGCCGGCTCCTCGGGCTCGAGCAGGCGCTCCAGCAGTTGGCGCCCCGCGAACTCCTCAACCGAGTCGAGGCCATAGACCCGCGCCGAGGCCTCCAGGATCGGGGTCCGGGTGGAGCCCGGGCACACTGCGTTAGCAGTGACGCCGGTCCCGGCCAGATCGGCCGCCAAGGCTCGCATCAGCCCGATCACCGCGTGCTTCGACGCGACATACCCGCCCAGCCGCCGCAGCCCGAGCATGCCCGCGGCCGACGCAACCACGACCACTCTTCCGTTTCGCGGCGTCTCTCTGCCGAGCAGCGTCGGGACGGCCGCCTGGACGAGACGACGCACGCCGACCACGTTCACGTCGAACAGGGTGTCCCACGCGCGCTCATCGGCCTCCCAGACCGGTGGCCCGCCCGCGATCACCCCGGCCGCCGCCACCACGGCGTCGAGGGAACCGAACCGGTCGAGCGCGACGGCAATCGCCCCATCCATATCCGGTTGGCTCTTCACGTCGCCGATCGCCGCGACGACGCGCTCGCCGTGCCGGGACGACAGCGCGTCGAGCTCGTCGCGGGTCCCGAGCGGGTAACCGATCGCCGGATCGTCCGCGCACGAATCGACGGCAACCACCGACCACCCATCGGCGACGAGTCGATCGACCGTGGCGGCACCGATCCCTCGGGCGGCCCCGGTGACGACCGCGACACGACTCACTCGGTCGCCCCTGCGGCCGCGGACTCAGCGAGCTCACTCCACCACGACTCGAGGGCGTCGGACAGCTCGTCAACCAGGGCGCCGAAGAGCAGCCGGCCCTCGGCCGCGGTCGCAAGGGTGGGATCGCCCAGGACGCCGCTCGCCGACACCGCCTTGACGCCGCCCTCGCGCAGTTCGGGCCACAGTTCCTCGAGCGGCTCGGTGCGACCCCGCGTGAGCTCCCCCGATCGAACGTCGTCGGGGGCGATCGCCATCATGAGCGACGTTTCGGTCCGGCCGGCGTGGGCATCCCCACCGTCGATGCGCGCCCCCCAGACGAACACCCTGTCCCCTTCTGACCGGGACCGCTCCCTGGCCAGCCTGAGCCCGTCCGCGTTGCCCCCGTGGGCACACACGAAGACCACGCCGGCGCACGACCCACGGGCCGACCTCACCAGTTCCACCAGCACGTCGGCCAACACCTCGCTGCCGATCGACAGGGTGCCGGCAAACCCGGCGTGCTCGCCGCTGGCGCCGTACGCGAGCGGCGGTGCGACGACCACGAACGGGAGCTCGGCAACCTCGTCGACGATCGCGGTCGCCACCCGAGTGTCGGTATCGAGCGGCAGGTGCGGACCGTGCTGTTCGAACGAGCCGATCGGCATCACGAGAAGGCAGTCCCCGCCTGTCGACGCGATCTCGGTCCAGGTCGGGACCGGGACCTCGGGCTCAGCCACGAGAGACGAGCCGGACCGGGACCGCGCGAGCCGAATGGTCGGCAGCCGGCCTGGGCAGCCCGGCCGACCGGAGCCCCGCCAGCGCCTCGGTGCCGTGGCCAAAGACGCACTCGGGGTCGGGGCCGTCCAGGGGCAGCCCGGTGAAGAACTTGGCCGCCATGCAACCGCCCCGGCAGGCGTCATAGGAGCCACACGAGGAGCAGGCCCCGGCGCTCGTGGGTTCGCGCAGCGACGCGAAAAGGTCCGAGCTGCGCCACACCCCGGTGAACCCCCCGGCACGACGGACGTTGCCGGCCAGGAACTCGTCGTGGATCACAAACGGACACGCGTAGACGTCGCCGACCGGGTCGATCAGGCAGACGACCCGACCGGCCCCACACAGGTTCAGCCCGTCAAGTGGCTCACCGAGCGCGGAGAGGTGGAAGAAGGAGTCCCCGGTGAGCACCGAGGGCCGGTCGCACAGCCACTCGTAGAGGAATCGCTGCTGGGCCGCCGTCGGGTGGAGGTCCTCCCAGGAGTCAGCACCCCGACCCGATGGACGCAGGCGGGTGACCCGCAGCTGGGCGCCGTAGTGGTCGGCGAGGGCCATCAGCGCGTCGAGCTGGCCGACATTGTGGCGGGTGACCACCACGTTGATCTTGAACGGGCCGAACCCGGCGTCGGCCAGATGGTCCATGGCGCGGCGGGCCGCCGCGTAGCTCCCCGACCCGCGGACGCCGTCGTTGACCTCGGCGGTGACCCCGTCCAGGCTCACCTGCACGTCGAGGTAGTCCATGGAGGCCAGCTGTTCCGCCCTGGCGCGGCTGAGCCGGGTCCCGTTCGTTGAGAACTTGACCCCGACCCGGTGATCGACGGCGTAGCCGATCAGGTCGAAGAAGTCGGGCCGAAGCATGGGCTCGCCGCCGCCGACGTTCACGTAGAACACCTGCATCGCGACCAGCTCGTCGATGACCGACATCGCCTCGGCGCTCGTCAACTCCCGCGGGTCGCGCCGTCCCGAAGAGCTGAGGCAGTGGACGCAGGCCAGGTTGCACGCGTAGGTGAGCTCCCAGGTCAGACAGATCGGCGCGTCGAGCCCGTGGGCGAGCCGATCCCGCAGGCCCGAGTCCCTTGTCTTGGCGGGTGTCTTAGCGGGCATCGATCACCTCGGAAGCAGCCAGGCGGGCCAGGGCCCGCTTGTAGGCGGGACGCTGCGCCGGCTCGATCGTCGCGTTGACGGCATCGCCGGCGCTCTCGAACCGCTCGAGGGCCTCGACCAGTTCGACGAGGGTCCGAGACCGCAAGAAGATCAGCCGGCGGTTCCCGTAGTGGTACGCCAAGGCACCGAACGATTCATCGCGCAATGCCACCTGGGGGTGTAGCCGCCAGGGGCGATCGGCGTCGAACCGGGGCGCCGTCACGGTCGAGGGGCCCGGCGAGCTCATCCGATCAGTAGACCCCGCACATGCCGTCGATGGAGATTTCCTCGACCAGGACCTCCTCGGCCTCGATCTCCTCGTCCGTCTCGAGCTCGGTGTCGCTCAGGGTGTCGTCGATCTGCGTCATCGGTCCTCCTCGTCGCCGAGCGGCCCCGGCTCCCGGTGCACCCGTCTGCCTGCGCTTTCGGGCGTTTTGCCCGGCCCCAATGGTGCTGCGCGGAGCCTAGTTGGGAGAGCCGCCACCACCGGGACCGGCGGTCTTCGGTTCTCCGGCGGTCTTCGGTTCTCCGGCGGATTGGGATTCGGCCGGCGGATTGGGATTCGGCCGGCGGATTGGGATTCGGCCGGTGGATTGGGATTCGGCCGGCGGATGGCGAGTCAGAAGGTGACCTTGCTGGCCCGCTGGGACCACTCCTCCGCTTCATCCTCGTTGATCCACCCCTCGGTGACGAGTCGCGCCACCTCCGCCTCGTACTGGGCCCGATAGTCCTCAGGAGAGCCATAAAGGGCCTTGAGCTTCTCCGTGCTGAACCGGGTCATCGAACCCATGATGTCGCCCCCAAACGCCGAACGATCGGAGTCACTGGAACGAAGGGTGCTGTGGGGGTAGTAGGTGGCAATGGGGATGTCGAGCTCCGGTGTCCGAACCCCACCGACGGCATTGCCGTGCTCGTCTCGTAAGAGTGGCAGTGCCTCAGCCATCCGACCGCAGGGGCCGTCATCCTTGCTCGAAAGGTTCGTGAGGCGTGCGGCCCGCGGAGGGGCGATCCCCTCGACCGCCCACCGTCGGAGGTTGCGCAGCGCACCACCGGCCAGCGCCGGCATCGGGAAGTCCGAGGGCTCCTCGACCGTTTCGGGCAGGCCTCGGCTGACCGGGTCGCGCGAGGTCATGTGACACGCGCCGGGTACCTCGTAGAGGCGGAACCGATCACCGGGCTCGTCACTGTCGGGACGGCGACTGTCCCGGTTGGTCTCCGCCTCGCCCTCGCTCAGGAGCTCGATGACCGGGACGTCGAACGGCTGGATCACCCGGCGCCGGTCACCTGCGGGCGGCGGCGGGCAGTCCCCACTCAGCGGGTGATACCCGCCCATCATGAACGCCCCCGACGAGATCTGGATCAGGTACCCCTCGACGGCCGGCCCACCGTCGGGTCGTCGCGCCCGTTCATGAAAGCCGTCACCCAGAAAGACCCGTTCGAACGTACCGGTGTGTGACGCCCCGGACATGAACAGGTGGTCCAGATGGAGCCCCGGCAGCCCGTCGGCACGCAACCACGTGGCGACCTGAGCAACGATGTCGTAACCGAGCCCGGGATCCGAGATGTCGAGATCTCCGTATTGCTCGGGATCGCTGGCCACGGTGGCGGCCAAACCCATCGGATGCTGGGTCACCCCCACCCACGACCAACCTCCCTTCAGCAGCGCGTTTCCTAGTCGGGGCCACGTCGAGGCCATGTCGCCAGCTGGGTGCAGCGGCTCGAGCAGCACGTCGCCGGTGGCCAGGGAGTCATCGCCGGGGCGACGGACGAGCAGACGGGTGATGAAGCGAACATCGGGTCGGGTCAGCACCGTCTGCCACGAGTCGTCGTAGCCGTAGAGGTCGGCGGTCCCCGAAACGAGGTACTCCTCTTCGAGATATCCCGACCTTTCCACCGTCTTGGGGCTAGCGGTTTTCGGTTCGCGCGGCCCCTCAATGCGGATCATGTAGCCGGTCCCTTCTTGGGATTCGTGCTCGGCGGACGGTTCGGCTCGGCCCAACAAGCACACTCCATCCGGGTATCGAACGCAGGTGAGTCGGCGACGCCTACCCAACTAGGCCCAGACGATAACGCCCCCCTCGAGGGGCCTTGGGTCTGAGGCGGTTGGTGCTCCGGCGCCCGGATTGGAGAGACAAGTCCCGAACCGGGAGGACCCGCACCCCGTCGCTGACAAGATGGCCCCATGGGCACGTTCGCGAGCACTGAGCGCGGGCCGGACCCCCTTCGCCCCGCCCCTTCGGGTCCGGCCCTCCTGCCGGTCGGGTTCGGGCTGGTCGCGGACCGGGACCTGCGGGTTCTGGCCGACGGCCGGGCGCTGTTGGGCGGGAGCCCGACACGGCTTGTGCGGCTCCGTCCCCGGGCTGCCGACATGGCTCGGCGGTGGCTCAAGGGCGACCCGGTCGAGAACCGGCGGGCCGACCGGACCGTCGCCCGGCGGTTGGTCGCCTCCGGTGTCCTGCACCCGCGGCCTCCGGCGATGTCGCCGGGCGTCCTGGTCACGGTGGTCGTACCGGTGCGGGATCGACCCGAACACTTGACCCGGCTGCTCCGGTCGCTCGGTGACAGTCCCTGCATCGTCGTCGACGACTGCTCGGCGCAGAAGGACGAGATCGAGAAGGCCGCGCGCGACGCTGGCGCCGAGTACCTCCGATTGGACACGCACAGCGGCCCCGCCGCCGCCCGCAACGCCGGGATGCGTCGGGTCCTTTCGCCGTTGGTCGCCTTCGTCGACTCGGACTGCACGGTCCCTGCCGGGTGGCTGAACCGGCTGGTCGGAGACTTCGCCGACCCCCGGGTGGCAATGGTCGCACCCCGCGTCGTGACCCCATCGGGCCCGTCTTGGCTGGCCCGCTACGAGGCCGCGCGCTCCCCACTCGATCTCGGGGCCGCCGAGGGCAAGGTCACACCCGGTGCGCGCGTCTCCTACGTGCCGTCGGCGGCGATGGTCGTCCGGCGCGCGGCCGTGGCCCGGAGCTGCTTCGACGAGCGCCTCGAGGCTGGCGAGGACGTCGACCTCGTGTGGCGGCTCGTCGAGGCCGGGTGGGACGTGCGCTACGTGCCGAACGTCGAGGTGACTCACGAGGCCGATCTCCGGCCAGCCCGATGGCTGGCCCGTCGGGCCCTGTACGGGTCCACCGCCGGACCGTTGGCCCACCGCCACCAGGGCTCGCTCGCCCCGGTTCGGGTCTCGCCGGTCACCGCGGCCACGTGGGGCCTCCTCATCGCGCGCCGACCGGTCGCCGCGGTGGCGGTGGCAGGCGTGTCGACCGCCATGCTGGCCAGTCGACTGAGCGGTGTCGTCGACGACCCATTTGTAGAGGCGACCCGGCTATCGCTCTCTGCAACGGCACGCTCGGCTGCACCGGCCTTGGCCGGGTTCGCCCGAGCGTGGGGGCCAGCTCTGCTCATGTCCTTGTTCGTCCGGCGGTCGGGCCGGTTCCGCTGGGCCGCCGGCGGTGCGCTGGTCATCGCGGCGACCCGCGATTGGAGGTCGCGCCCGGCAGAGCTGGGTCCTTTCCACTACCTCGCTGCCCGGGTCGCCGACGACCTCGCGTACGGCACCGGGCTTTGGTGGGGGTGTTGGCGGGCGCGTACCGTGCGACCCCTCATCCCGTCCATCACGTCGGCCCGCCGTCGCGCGCGGAGCAAGACGCCTCGCCCACACGAGGGCTAGCCGGACGGGCGATCAGTCCGGCCCGACACCCAGCGTGCGCACGAAGCCGTTCGGCACGATCACGTCGGCCTGAGTCAGCTCGCCGACAGACGAGCGGCCGAGGCCGAACAGCGCCGAATCGATGCCACCCTCGAGGATGTCGAGGACGTTCTCCACCCCCGCCTGCCCGTTCGCTGCCAGCCCCCACAGATAGGCGCGCCCGATCATGACCGCCTTCGCGCCGAGAGCCAGGGCCTTCACCACGTCGCTCCCGCGCCGGATCCCGCCGTCAAGCAGCACGTCCACCGTGTCGCCGACAGCCTCCGAGATGGCCGGGAGCGCGCGGATCGTCGCCGGGGTGCCGTCCAAATTGTTGCCACCATGGTTGGAAACGGAGATCGCCGTCACTCCGGCGTCGACCGCCCGCCTCGCGTCGTCGACACGCATGAGTCCCTTCAGCATGAATGGGCCACCCCACTGGTCCGCCAACCACGCGACGTCGTCCCAACTCGCTGGCGGCGTCTGCATCCACTCCCCATAGGCACCGAAGAAAGTCGGCGGCCGCTCGCCGGGGGCGGCCATGTTCGGGACCGTGAGGTCGGGCCGCGTTCTCGATCTCGCGAACGCGGCCGCCCACCGGGGTCGGCTAGCCACTTCCGGGGCGAATCGCAGCATCGTCTTGAGGTCGACCCGTTCGGGGATGCGCGGGCTGCCCCAATCGCGACCGTTGGAGAATGACCAGTCCAAAGTGACGATGAGGCCGACGGCTCCGGCACTGCGGGCTCGCTCGATGCGGGCCAAGATCCGCTCGCGGGTCCCGCTCCAATAGAGCTGGAAGAACGTCTGCGGGTTGGCCGCGACTACGTCTTCGATGGGCTTGCTGGCGAACGAGCTGAGGCCTGTTGCCGTGCCCCTGGCCGCCGCAGCCCGGGCGACGGCCACCTCTGCGTCGGGGTGGACCGCTTGCACCCCGGTCGGCGACATGAGCACGGGGAGCGCCAGCGACTGCCCCATCACCGTGACCGCCATGTCCCGCTTCTCGGGCAGCCCGGCGACATGGGGGGCGAAACCGAGCTCAGCGAAGGCGGCCAGGTTGTCGTCAAGCGTGAGGCCCTTTTCCGAACCCGCGAACAGCGACCAGTACACCGAGGGTGGTAGCCGTCTCTTCGCACGTCGCTGCGCCTCGGCGACCGTCTCGAACCAAGACCCAGCCATCACACGATCCTCCCACCTCGCCGCCGCTCTGGACACGATGGGAGGGGACGACGACCCGCACCGAAGGGGGTCTAGCTATGGGCGAGCAGGATCCACGCCGCGTCAGACGGGGTTCCGAGATGAACGCCGCCTACCGGGCGCCTCCGGAGAAACCACCGTGTCTCGCTGAGTTGGCCACCCTTTGCGAAGCCGAAGGACTGCTGACGCGGAGAACTGGGTGCGCGGCTCGCGCTCAACTATGACGCGCCCTCACACGGTCCACTCGTCACCCTTCCGTGAGCGCTTGGCGAATCGTAAGGCGAAACTTCGCGCGATGACCCCTACGAGTCGGTCCCCATATTCACGACGCCGCGCACGTTGCGCCCGGCGTGGAGGTCCTCGTAGCCCTCCTGGACCTGGTCGAGCGTGTACTCCTTGGTGATCAGCTCGTCGATGTCGAGTTGGCCGCTCTGGTAGAGCGAAAGGAGCTTGGGGACCTGGACCCGTGGGCTGGCCGAGCCGAACACCGTTCCCATGAGGGTCTGGTTGTACATGGCCAGATTGAACAGGTTCAGCTGGACGTCCATCTGGGAGATCGGCGCGATGGCGGTGCACACGATCCGGGCGTCCTTGGATCCGAGACCACACGCCGGCGCGATCAGGTCGCCGGTCAGGCGGTCGGGGGTCAGCACCACCACGTCGGCCATCCGGCCCTGGGTGATCTCCGCGACGAGCGGGAGCGCCTCTTCCATCGACGCCGCACCGTGGGTCGCCCCGATCTTCTTGGCCTGGTCGATCTTAAATGGCACCGGGTCGACAGCCACGATCGCCCGAGCTCCGGCCAGCCGGGCACCCTGCAACGCGCCGGACCCGACGCCGCCACACCCGACCACCACCACGACCTCACCCGGCCTGGTCTTGGCCCGGTCGACCGCCGAGCCAAAACCGGTCGCGATGCCGCAGCTGATCAGCGCGGCCGCCCTGAGCGGGGCATCCGGCGCAATCTTCACGAGCGACGCCTCGTTGACGACCATCGTCTCGGCAAAGGTGCCGAGCTGGGTCATGCGCCCTAGGTTGACGTCGCCCAGGTGGTGCCGCCAGGTCCCGTCGCTGATCATGGGCCCGGCCAGGGTGTACATCCCGAGGTCGCAGAGGTTCTGGCGGCCCGAGGCGCACCAGAAGCAGACGCCGCACGCCGGAATGAAGGAGACGGCCACCCGGTCTCCGACGGCCACGTGCTGGACCTCGGGACCGACCGCGGTCACGACGCCGGAGCCCTCGTGGCCGCCGATCACCGGGTACGTCGACGAAAGGCCCATCATCTGGAGTAGCTCTGGCGGGGCGCTGATGTCACCCAACCGGAGGTGCTCGTCGGACTGACACATGCCTGCGTAGGCCACCTGCACCTGGACCTCATGAGCGTGGGGCTCGTCGACCTCGATCTCTTCGGTCGTCCACGGTGCTCCGACCTCGTGGCACACGGCTGCTCGGGTTTTCATTTCCGCCCCCTCCCTGGTCGTTCGTTGCCCCTCAGTATCGTCCCGGGATCGCGCCACGACAACAGCGATCCAGCCCCGTCGCGTGATCGAGCATTACTTGCCCGACCCACATCTGTTAGATACCCTAATAATGTGACCGTCGAACAGCTAGACACCCCGTCGCGAGTCCACAACCCCGGACGCACCGCCGCCTGGCTGGCCAAGCAGGTCGAACTGGGTCTGGCCACGGTCGACCTGTCGCTCTCCCAGTACCGCATCCTCGGCATCCTGGCCGAGGGGTCCGAGATGTCCTCGTCGCTAGCCGAGCGGCTGGCCGTCCGGCCGCCCAGCGTCACCGCGGTGATCGACGGCCTGGTCACCCGGGGGTTGGTGGACCGGACCCACAACGAGAACGACCGGCGCCGGATCTCGCTCGGCATCACACCGGAGGGCGAGACGGTGCTCACATCTGCCGACCGGGCGGTCAACGGCCGGCTCGAACAGATCGCGGGCGGCCTCCCAAGTGCCCGATCGTCTGCGCGGGCGCTCGACGACCTGGCGCTGTGGCACCAGGCGCTCCTCATTCACCGGGCCTCGCGAACGCCCACATGACGATCCTGTCCCGTCGACCGACGGATCCCCCCGTTCACGACGATGCGGCGACGGCCGGCCGTTCACCCTTCGAGCCGGTCGCCACCAAGGCCAGATACAGGGCGCCCCGGGCGACGATCGACCCCGATAAGGACAAGACCTGGCTGCGACGGGCGATGCCGATCGTGCTTTCGCATAAGCGGATGTTCATCACCTCGCTCGTGCTCTCGTTCTTGGCGCTCGTCCTCCAGGTGCAGATCCCGAAGCTCTTGGAGGAGGCCATCGACAACTCCCTGGTGCTCCACCACGTGCCGCTCAGTCACTACGTCAAGATCGTCTTCGTTCTGGCCGCGGTGGCCGGCATCGCCGGGTACATCTCGCGCTACTTCTTGATGCGCACCGCCTACGAGATGGAGTTCGATCTCCGCAACATCATCTACACCCACCTCACCAAGATGTCGTTCCCGTTCTATGACCGGGTGCAATCGGGCCAACTGATCTCTCGCGCAAACTCGGACATCCGCTCGGTGCAGATGTACCTGACCTTCGCCCCGTCGATCCTCGTCCAATGCAGCGTTGCGGTGGTTGCCTTCGCCTACATGCTCTCGATCAACGTCCCGCTCGCCCTGGTGGCCATGATTCCGATGCCGTTCGTCTACCTGCTCGGCATTCAGATGCGGAAGTCGATCTTCCCGGTGTCTTGGCTGATCCAGTCGCGCCTCGCCGACGTCGCCACGATCGTCGACGAGAACATCAACGGGGTCAGGGTCGTCAAGTCATTCGCGGCAGAACAGCGCGAGCTGACGACGTTGGGCAAGGCGGCCGACCGGCTCCAGTGGTCCTACATCAAGGACGCCTACATCCGGGCCAAGTTCACCCCGACCGTGCAGAACCTTCCTCAGATCGGCCTCGCGTTGGTGGTGCTCTTCGGGGGCTGGTTGGTCGTGCACGGCAAGCTGCAAGTCGGGGCCATCACGGCGTTCAGCTTGTACATCGTCATGCTCCAGGCGCCGTTCCAGATGCTCGGCATGATCATCATGATGGGCCAGCGGGCATCCGCCTCGTCGCAGCGCATCTACGAGATCCTCGACGAGGTGCCGACGATCGTCGACCGGCCGGGAGCGGTGGACCTGGTCAACGCCAGGGGCGATGTGCGCTTCGAGTCGGTCAAGTTCTCGTATTCACCAGACAACCCTCTGGTCCTAGACGGCTTCGACCTGCACATTCGCCCCGGTGAGACGGTGGCCCTGGTCGGACGGACAGGGGTTGGCAAGTCAACCGTGGCTCGCCTTCTCCCCCGCTTCTACGACGTCACCGGCGGCAAGGTGGTCATCGACAACCACGACGTGCGTGACCTGACGCTGGCCAGCCTGCGGGCCAGTGTCGGCATCGTGCTCGACGAACCGTTCCTCTTCTCGACGTCGCTCCGCGAGAACATCGCCTACGGCCTCCCCAACGCCGACTTCGCGGACATCGAGGCGGCGGCCAAGGCAGCCGGGGCCGACGGCTTCATCGCCGAGCTCCCCAAGGGTTACGAGACGATCGTGGGCGAGCGCGGCTACACCCTGTCGGGCGGACAGCGCCAGCGGATCGCCATCGCGCGCACGCTTCTGGTCAACCCGCCCATCCTGGTGCTCGACGACGCCACCAGCGCCATCGACGTACAGGTCGAACTCACCATCCACGGGTCGCTGCGCAAGCTGATGGAGGGCCGCACCACCCTGATCATCGCCCACCGCCTGTCGACCATCAGCCTCGCCGACCGGGTGCTGCTTATGGACGGCGGCAAGATCGTGGCCGACGGGACCCACGCCGAGCTGATGGAGACCGTGCCGCTCTACGCGGATGTGCTGGCCCAGAGTGAGCATGAGCTGGAGCTCCGGGCCGAGGATGCCCGGGCCGCCAAGGCCCGTCGTGACGAGCGGAGCGAGCTTGGCGATTCCCCCTTCAGCCGCCCCCCGACGCTCGGACCCAGCGGCATCGACACCGGAGGGCTCCTCTAATGGCCTGGGGAGCGGCTGGCGGAGGCATGTTCGGTGGTGGCGGTGGCGGTGGCTTCGGGGGGCGACCCGGTGGCACGCCGGCGGGCAACCCCGGCAACGGCCTGCCCTTCGCGGGCATCCCGCCAGAGCTCCAAGACGGAGTTGACACGCTCCTCAAGACCGAGCCCGAGTACGCCGAACCCACCGCTCGCTTCAGTTACCAGATGACCGCCAACGAGCGCAGGAAGATGACGCTGCGTCAGCTCGTGCTCGAGCATTGGCACTTGGCAGCACTGGCCGGTGTGCTGGTGACCATCGTCAGCCTGGCCAACCAGGCTGGTCCGGCCCTCATCGACCGGGCCATCAACGACGGGATGGGGGCTCCCGTGCTGACCAACGGTCACATCGTGACCGGGAACAAGGACTTCCTCACGATTGCTGTGTGCGCCGGATTGTTCTTCGGGGCCATCTTCGTGAGCGCCATTGCACAGCGCAATCAGGTGAGAGTCACCGGCCGACTGGCCGCATGGGTGATGAACGACCTGAGGATCAAGATCTTCACCCATCTGCAACGCCTGTCCCTCGACTTCTACACCGAGGAGAAGGCGGGCGTGATCATGACCCGCATGACGAGCGACATCGAGAACCTGCAGCAGCTGCTCCAGGACGGGCTGGCGAGCTTCGCCGTGCAGGGCCTGACCATGATCGTCATCACCGCCATCCTCTTCACCCTCAACGTGCGGCTGGCCATCATCACGGTGCTCATCGTCGTTCCGGTGCTGACCGCGCTCTCGCTCTGGTTCCGCCTGGCCTCCGAGCGCGGCTACAACCGGGTGCGCGACGGGATCGCCAACGTGCTCGCCGACCTGTCGGAGAGCCTGCACGGGGTGCGGGTGGTGACCGCCCACAATCGCCAGCGCCACAACGTGCTCCACCACCGCAACGTGGTCGGCGAATATCGCGACGCCAACAACTACACCGCCCAGATCAACGCGATCTATGGGCCCGGCACCCAGATGCTCGCCTACCTCGGCCAGGCCTCCATCCTCACCATCGGCGGCACGATGGTGCTGCACCACTCGCTCTCGATCGGAGCGCTAACCGCGTTCTTCTTGTACGTGAACCGATTCTTCGCACCGATCACGCTCTTGGTGCAGCAGTACAACACCTACCAACAGGGTCAGGCCTCCGTCGTCAAGCTCAACACGCTGCTCGCTCTTTCGCCGAGCGTGCCCGAAGACCCTGAAGCGATCGAGATGCCGCCGATCAACGGTGACATCAGATTCGATCACGTGACGTTCGGCTACGACCCCGCCACCCCGGTCCTCCACGATGTGGACCTGAACATCAGGGTCGGCGAGACGGTCGCCTTCGTGGGCCCGACGGGGGCTGGAAAGTCCACGATGGCCAAGCTCGTGACCCGCTTCTACGACCCCACCGAGGGGCGGGTCCTCATCGACGGCTACGACATCGCGCACGTGACGCTCGACTCGCTCCGCCGTCAGCTCGGGGTGGTCCCCCAGGAGCCGTTCCTCTTCGCGGGAACGGTACGAGAGAACATCGCCTTCGCACGCCCCGACGCGACCGACGAAGAGGTGTGGGAGGCGGTTCGGACGGTCGGCCTCATGGAGGTCATCGAGCGCCTGCCCGAGCAGCTCGACACGATCGTCCACGAGCGAGGCCAGTCCCTGTCCTCGGGCGAGCGTCAGCTCATCGCGCTCGGACGAGCGTTCCTCGCCCACCCGCGGGTGATCGTCCTCGACGAGGCGACGTCCAACCTGGACCTGTTGTCGGAGAGCAAGATCGAGCGCGCCCTCGACGTGCTGTTGGAGGGTCGAACGGCGATCCTCATCGCGCACCGCCTCACCACCGCGATGAAGGCCGACCGGATCGTCGTGGTCGACGAGGGCGGGATCGTCGAGATCGGCTCCCACGACCAGCTGATCGCGCTAGGTGGCCGCTACGCCGAGATGTACGAGACCTGGATCTCCCATGCCGGCGGGGAGCCCGAGCCGGCGAGCCACTAACCCCGGTCGTTCGAAGACCGGCTGAACCACGTCGCTGGCCTCGGCACCGCCGTCGGAAGGTACGCTCGGCCAGGCCCGAGCGAGCATCAAAGCGGTCAGGCGAGACGACCGGCCGCGGCCACCAACACCCGAAGGAGCACACGTGGGTTTGCTGGATGGGAAGGCGGCTGTGATCACCGGCGGTGCCCAGGGAATCGGGCTTGCCATCGCAAAGGCGTTCGCCGAGCAGGGTGCTCGCGTCGTGATCGGGGACATCGACGGAGCCCACGCGGCGGCCTCGGCGGCCGAGCTGTGTGACGCCGGAGCAGACGTGGTCGCACAGAGTTGCGACGTCACCTCCGAACCGGACATGGAGGCCCTGGTGCGCTCGGGCGTCGAGCACTACGGCTCGATCGACGTCATGGTCAACAACGCCGGGATCACCCGGGACGCGACCATGCGGAAGATGTCAGTCGAGGACTTCAAGACGGTCATCGACGTCCACCTGTTCGGGGCGTGGCTCGGCACCCGCCTCGCCTCGGCCGTCATGCGCGAGCAGGGGTCGGGCTCGATCATCAACATGTCGTCGATCTCGGGCAAGGTCGGCAACCCGGGCCAGACCAACTACAGCGCCGCCAAGGCGGGCATCGTCGGGATGACCAAGGCCGCGGCCAAGGAGCTCGCCCATCTGGGCGTGCGGGTCAACGCGATCCAACCGGGGCTGATCCGCACCGCCATGACAGAGAAGATGCGGGCCGACATCTGGGAGCAACGGCTGACCGAGATCCCGATGGGACGGGCCGGCGAGCCGGCCGACGTGGCCAGCGTCGCCGTCTTCTTGGCCTCCGAGCTCTCCGGGTACATGACCGGGACGGTCCTCGAGGTCACCGGCGGCCGCCATATCTGACTCCGACCGGCCCGACCGGGCTGCCCGGATCCAAGGAGGAACGATGCGAGAAGCGGTGATCTGTGAGCCGTTGCGGACAGCGGTCGGCCGGTTCGGCGGGGTGCTGAAAGACGCATCGGTGCAGGAGCTGGCGGCCACCGTGATCAAGGAGGTCTTGGCTCGCACCGGGGTGCCGCCCGAGGCGATCGAAGACGTCGTGCTCGGCCAGGGTTACTCCAACGGCGAAGCGCCGGCCATCGGGCGGGTGGCCGCCCTGGACGCCGGGCTCCCCATCACCACCGCGGGCCTCCAGGTCGACCGCCGGTGCGGATCGGGCCTCCAGGCCGTCCTCTACGCGGCCATGCAGGTTCAGACGGGCGTCGCCGACGTGGTGCTGGCCGGTGGCGCCGAGTCGATGAGCCAGACCGAGTACTACACGACGTCGATGCGCTGGGGCGCCCGAGCCGAGAACGTGACCTTCTTCGACCGGCTGGCCCGCGGACGGGTCACCGCGGGCGGCGAGAACTACCCGGTCCCGGGCGGCATGATCGAGACCGCCGAGAACCTTCGCCGCGAGTACAAGATCTCGCGCGCCGAGCAGGACGAGCTGTCGCTGCGGTCCCACCAGCGGGCCGTGGCGGCGCAGACGGAGGGCCGGTTCAAGGACGAGATCGTCCCGGTCACCATCCACGGCCGCGCTGGGGACACGGTCGTCGACACCGACGAGCACCCCCGGGCCGACACCACGCTCGAGTCACTGGCCAAGCTCCGACCGGTGCGGCTCCGGGAAGACCCCGAGTCGACGGTGACGGCGGGCAACGCGAGCGGCCAGAACGACGGCGCGGCGATCTGCGTCGTCACCACCCCCGAGAAGGCGGCCGAGCTCGGGATCCGTCCGCTGGCCCGGCTGCGGTCGTGGGCGGTCGCCGGCGTGGCGCCGGCCACGATGGGCATCGGCCCGGTGCCGGCCTCGGCCAAGGCGCTCGAGCGGGCCGGGTTGGCCATGGCCGACATGGAACTGATCGAGCTCAACGAGGCCTTCGCCGCCCAGGTCCTGTCGGTGACCCGGGAGTGGGGGTTCACCGAGCGCGACTTCGATCGGCTCAACGTGAACGGTTCGGGCATCTCCCTCGGCCATCCGATCGGAGCGACCGGCGGCCGCATCTTGGCCACCTTGCTGCGGGAGATGGACCGACGGGGCGCTTCGCTCGGGCTCGAGACGATGTGCATCGGCGGCGGTCAGGGACTGGCCGCGGTCTTCGAGGCGGTCGGCTAAGGACGGAATCCTCCCAGGAAGTATCCCCCATTGAGGCGCGGCCTGACCGCCACCGGATCCCTGACCAACGTGTCGGCGGCTCGATCAGCGATTCCTACGAGTCCCATGGCGATCCGCCCTGGGCGATGGCCAACCGGGTTGAGCTAGGAGCGCGGAGCGCGGATCGGCGGTACACGTATGATACACGTTAGGTGTATAATACGTGTATGGCAAAGGTTCGTACGAACATCGAGATCGAAGATACGTATCTCCAGACGATCATGGATCGCTACGGAATCCGAACCAAGACCGAGGCCGTCGAGCTGGCCTTGCGACACCTGGCCGGGCAACCCATGACGCGCGAGCAGGCTCTCGCCATGCGCGGATCGAACTCGATCGGAAAGATTCCGCCCGACGTCCCGCCGCCCGCCGCCAGGTGATCCTGGTCGACACATCGGCCTGGGTGGAATACGACCGTGCGTCAGGCAGTGCAGTCGATCGACGTCTGACCGAGCTCATCGCGACAGGCGGCCAGGTGGCGGTGACCGAACCGGTCATCATGGAGGTGCTTGCCGGTGCACGCAACGACGAGCGCGAAGCCGATCTGCGCCGATTGCTACTGAGGTTCGACCTCCTTCAATTTGATATCGCCGTTGATTTCGATGCCGCTGTTCGCATTTACCGCAGCTGCAGAGGAGTCGGAGTCACCCCCCGGGGCATGATCGACTGCATGATCGCGTCAGTTGCGAGGCGCCGGGGAGCGGTACTCCTCAGCCATGACGTCGATTTCGAACGTGTCGCGAGCGTCGTTGGGATCGACCTCGACGAGGCGTCGCTCCAGACATAGCCCCGACGCAAGGGGCGACAGGGATTCGAACCGGTGTCGCAGCAAACGCGTCCAGAGAAACTGCTACTATTATGTACATGTCAGAGGTGGGCGTCGCAGAGTTGCGTCAGAACCTGAGCCGCTACCTCCGGCGGGTAGCGATGGGCGAACGGCTCGTCGTGACCGACCACAACCGTCCCGTGGCCGAGCTGGGTCCGCCGCCGACCACGGGAGCAGCCCTGGATCGACTTGTCGCAGAAGGGCGCGTCACCCGTCCAGCTCGTCGAGGACTGCCGGAGCCGTTGACACTCGATGGCGATCCGTATGCGCTGAGCCGCGCATTGGACGAGATTCGCGGCGAGCGCTGATGTGGCGCTCTTCTACGCGGACTCCTCCGCGCTCGTCAAGCTGATCCGTAACGAGCCCGAGACGGCTGCGCTGCGGACGTTCCTCGCAGACGCCGACCTTGTCTCGTGTGAGCTGGTGCTTACCGAGCTGCCACGAGCAATCAGACGTGCTGCAGTCCTCGACCCACGCATGCGAGTTGAGGTCCTGATCGAGCGCACCAACGAAATGCTCGACGCCGTCGCCTTGCGAGCTCTCGACCGGGCGCTGCTTCTCGCCGCTGGGGCGCTTGTCGAGCCGGCCCTACGTGCGCTCGATGCCATCCACGTTGCGGCCGCGGTGGATGTCTTCCCACACGACGGCTTCGTGAGCTACGACGAGCGGCAGAGCGCCATAGCTCGCCTCGCTGGCCTCCGCACGTTCGCCCCCGGAAGTTGACCGAGAGGTGTCAAAGTCGCGCCGTCCTTGGGCGACGCGGCATCCCGCTTGCCGCGTTCTTCTCCTCAGGGGTGCGCAGGGGGTAGGTGGTAGGTGTGCGTCCGACCTGAACGCGAGGACAAAGTCCCCGCGCCAGTTCAACCGTTGGCGGCCGAGCCCAAGGCCTGACGGGCGATGATTACCTGCTGGATCTGGCTGGTCCCCTCGAAGATCCTGAACAGCCTGGCGTCCCGGTAGAAGCGCTCGACCGCCACGCCGCGCATGTAGCCCGCGCCGCCGTGAATCTGCACGGCCCGGTCGGCCACCCGCGAGACCATCTCCGAGCAGAAGTACTTGGCGCACGACGGCCCGAGCTTGCGGTCGGTGCCGGCGTCGAAGGCCCTGGCCACCTCCAGGGTGAGGCTCTTGCCGGCCAGGTGGTCGGTCACCGAGTCGGCGATCAGGCCCTGGATCAGCTGGAAGCTGGCGATCGGGTGACCCGACTGGTTCCGGCTCTGGGCGTAGCTGACCGACTCATCGACGAGCCGCCCGGCCAGGCCGACGCAGCACGCGGCCATGTGCGCTCGCCCATGAGCGAGGCACCGCATGGCGGTCGCGTAGCCGTTGTCGACGCCGTCGGGTCCCCCGACGAGCGCCGGCCCGTCCACCCGGACGTCGTCGAAGAAGACCTCGGACGTCCAGGCGCCCAACTGCCCCATCTTCTGGTCCTTGGGCCCGACGGTCAGCCCCGGGGTGTCGCGGGGCACGAGGAACGTGGAGATCCCCCGGGTCGCCTTGGCGGCCGGGTTGCTGCGGGCGAACACCATGAACACGTCAGCGATCGGCGCATTGGTGATGTAGCGCTTGGAGCCGTTGAGCACCCAGGTGTCCCCGTCGCGCTCTGCGCTGGTGGTGAGGGTCGAGGGGTCCGAGCCGGCCTCGGCCTCGGTCAGGGCGAACGACGCGGTCAGCTCGCCACTGGCCAGCTTGGGCAGCCATTCCTTCTTCTGCTCCTCGGTGCCGCCCTCCAACAGCACGTGGCCGGCAATGCCGTTGTTGGTGCCGAACATCGAGCGGAGAGCAGGCGAGGTGTAGCCCAGTTCGAAGACCAGCTGGACCTCCTCTTCCAGGTTGAGCCCGAGCCCGCCGTACTCCTCGGGAATGGCGAAGCCGTAGAGGCCCATGTCCTTGGCGCTCTGGCGGATGTCGACGGGGACCTCGTCGTTCTCCTCGATCAGGTTCTCGGCGGGGACGACCTTGCCTCGGATGAAATCCCGGGTAACGGACAAGATCTCGGCGAAATCAGCACTGTTCACGCCCGCTCCTCTCGACGACGGCGCAGGTGCCGCCGGCGGCGGCCAATCCTAACGGTGGAGCCTCCGACTAGCCTGAGGGCCGCCGGTCGGGCAATCGTTTGCATGGTCGGTCGACACGCGAGGAGGGGCAAATGGCGGAGTGGAACTTTCCGATCGAAGCCGGGCACATCATGATGTTTGCCCGGGCGGTCGGCGACCCGAACCCCGTGTACTACGACGAGGCGGAGGCCAAGTCGAGCGAAGTGGGTGGCATCATCGCCCCGCCGACGTTCATCCAGGCGAGCGCCCAGTTCAACCCCGACTATTTCTTGCGCCCCAAGATCGGCCAACCGTGGTTCGGCTCGGGCAAGGAGCCGACGAGCGTGCAACGACCCGAGCGTGCACCCTCGGGCGGAGCCGGTGGCGGTGGCGGTGGCGGTGGCGTGGGCCTCCATGCCGAGCAGCACTACGAGTACCACCGTCCCATCCGGCCCGGCGACGTCCTCACTCCGACCAACAAGGAGGGCAAGAGCTGGGAGCGCACCGGGCGTTCGGGTCATCTGCAGTTCAACGAGACGGTGACCGAATGGCACGACGCCGAGGGGAACCTCGTCGTCACCGCCCGCGGTGTGGGCGTCCGGACCAGCCGTCCCGCCCCGACCGAGGAGAAGTCCGACTGATGGCACTGTCCGCATCGCAGCTCAAGGTTGGTGACAGCCGTTCCGAAGTCGTTGTCGACAACCTCTCTCGAACTCAGATCGTCCAGTACGCGGGCGCGTCGGGTGACTACAACCCGCTCCACACCGATGAGATCTACGTCACCAAGGTGGCCGGGTTCCCGACCGTGTTCGCGCACGGGATGCTCACGATGGGTTTGACGGGGCGACTGCTCACCGACTGGGTCGGCGACGGCCGCCTCCTCTCCTACGGGGTTCGCTTCGAGAAGCAGGTCTGGCCGGGCGACACCCTGACCGCCACCGCCACCGTGGAGTCCATCGACGACCGCGATGGCGGGAAGGTCGCCTCGTTCACGGTGGTCACGGTGAACGAGGGCGGAGACCGGGTGCTCTCGGGCACCGCCTCGGCGCGCCTGGACCCCTAGACCTCCTGGACGAGAGGGGGAACCTTCTCGGGTTCCCCTTCGTCTGTCGATACGAGTCTCCCCAGAGACGAAAGTCTTCTCCGGGGGTACCATGGATTGACAGTGCCGGCCGCGCCGGCATACGAACGTCAGAGGATCAGCAGCACCTCTGCCTGGCTCAGTGTGCATCGGCGGGATCCCGGCAGCCCGGGAGGAGACGCGATGGACCGGCTGAACCCGTTGGACGCCCAGTTCGTCAATGCCGAGGACGGGGACCGGAACGCGTCGATGGCGATCGCCTCCATCGCGGTGTTTGAGGGTCCGCCACCGTCGTACGAGGAGTTCCTCGAGGCCCTGGCCGGGCGTCTTCCGCTAGTACCCCGCTACCGCCACCGGCTTCGCACGGTGCCGTTTCGCATCGGGCCGCCAGTCTGGGTCGAGGATCCGAACTTCGATCTTCGCTACCACGTCAGATACACCGCGCTGCCGGCGCCCGGTGGGGACGAGGAACTCCGCCATCTCATGGCGCGGGTCATGGCCCACCGGCTCGACCGGGACTACCCGCTATGGGAGTACTGGGTTGTCGACGGACTCGACGATGGCCGGTGGGCGCTGATCTCCAAGCTGCACCACTGCATGGTCGACGGGGTCTCGGGCACCGACCTGTACCGCCTGATCTTCGACCCGACCCCCGAGCGTTCGCCGGCGGCGCTCGACCATCGGGTCGTGTCTGCTGAGCCGTCGCCGCTCAAGCTTGCCGCTCAAGCCGCCCTGAACGAGGTCTTGCTCCCGGTGCGAGGCATGCGGGCGTTGGGCGGCGCGGTCACCCACCCGGACCGCCTCGTCCGCCAGACGATCGACACGGTGCGAGGCGTCGCAAAGCTCGCCACGTCCCTCTTGCCCGCCACCGGGTCGTCCCTGAGCGGCCCGATCGGCCAGCAACGGCGATACACATGGGTGCGGGGATCGCTCGACGATGTCAAGACGATCAAACGAGAGTTGGGCGGCACCGTCAACGACGTGGTCCTGGCCGCGATCAGCGGTGGCTTCCGGGCATTCCTACTGGCCCGCGGTGAGCATCCCGAGCCGCACATGGTCCCATCGCTCGTGCCGGTCTCCCTGCGGGCTCCGGGTGAGGAGAACATTTACGAAAATCGGGTGTCGGCGATACTTGCGTACCTCCCGGTCCACATTGCCGACCCCGTCGAGCGCCTCGCCGCAGTCCAAAGCGAGCTGTCGACCCTCAAGACCAGCAAAGAGTCGACGGTCGCGGAGAGGCTGGTCTCCCTGATCGGCGGTGCCCCGTTCCCGCTGACCTCCCTCGGGGTCCGGCTCGCTCTGCGCCTCCCCCAACACGAGATCGTCACCGTCACCACCAATGTGCCCGGCCCACGCGAGCCCCTCTATGGGCTGGGCCGCC
>Ga0181518_10001180_pt1 | contig 27293 bp, 20 predicted proteins | sample PEATcosm2014_Bin_28_FD_119751 | JGI IMG/M metagenome (GOLD analysis project Ga0181518, IMG submission 119751) | Peatland microbial communities from MTU Mesocosm Facility, Houghton, MI, USA - PEATcosm2014_Bin01_60_metaG | ecosystem: Environmental > Terrestrial > Soil > Wetlands > Peat | place...
TCTGCGATGCGCCGTTTGGTCAATTGCTCCTTCGCGAAGGAGATAACCTTCGCATGGTCGCGACCCGAATTCCGCCATCAGCAAAGCCGGAGTGGTGGTCGCCTGGGAGGCTGCTCGTGCTAAACGAGACTCCGAACATCCCACTCGCCCGCATGGTCAAAAGCAAAGCTATCGTTCACGTGCCTGATTATACATTGGATCAGGCCTATATCGAGCGTACTCCTCTGACGGTAGTCCTCGTTGAATCCGCTGGCATTCGTACCGCCATCGCCGTGCCGATGCTCAAGGACGATGCGTTGATCGGCGTTATCACTCTTCTTCGCCAGGAAGTTCGGCCGTTCAACGAAAAACAAATCGCATTGATACAGAACTTCGCCGCGCAGGCCGTGATCGCCATCGAGAACACGCGGCTGCTTAACGAGCTACGTGAATCCCTTCAACAGCAGACCGCCACCGCCGACGTACTCAAGGTCATCAGCAGTTCACCGGGCGAGTTGGAGCCCGTCTTTCAGGCCATGCTGGCCAATGCGACGCGCATCTGTGAGGCCAAATTTGGCGCGCTGTTCCGCCTCGACGGCGAGGGTTTTCACTTGGCGGCGGAAGTCGGTACGCCGCCGGAATATGCCGAATTCCACAGGAGGCGTGGGCCGTTTAAACCGATCCCAGGGAGCCAAGGAGATCGCATTCTGCGGTCAAAGCAGGTGATCCACACCGCCGACTACGCCGCCGAGGTTCCTTCAAGCCCAGCTGTCACGCTCGGCGGCGCGCGATCTACCGTTAACGTGCCAATGCTCAAGGACGACGAGTTGATCGGCACCCTTCACATCTACCGCCAGGAAGTACGCCCCTTCACCGACAAGCAGATCGAACTGTTGAAGAACTTCGCTGCCCAAGCCGTCATCGCCATCGAGAACACTCGGCTGCTTAACGAGCTACGTGAATCCCTTCAACGACAGACCGCCACTGCCGACGTACTCAAGGTTATAAGCCGTTCGACGTTTGACCTGCGGACCGTGCTCGATGCTCTGGTTGAATCGGCTGCCCAATTGTGCGAGGCCGAAATAGTTGTCATCAACCGGCTTGAAGGAGCTTCCTATCACGTCGCTGCTGATTTTGGCATTTCTAACGAGCAACGCGAGGCGATAGCTGACATTCCAATCGCATCCGGGCGAGGCACAATCACCGGACGGGCCGCGCTAGGACGCCAAATTGTTCACATCGCAGACGTGGGAACCGACCCCGAATTCACCATGAAAGGATGGTATGAGAAAGTTGGCTCTCGTACCATGCTCGGCGTCCCACTCTTGCGTGAAGGAATCCCGATTGGCGTGATGGTCCTAATGCGACGTGTCGTGCGACCGTTCACCGACAGCCAGATCGCTCTGGTCACAACCTTCGCCGACCAAGCGGTGATCGCCATCGAGAACGTGCGGCTTCTCAGCGAAATCCAGGACAAGAGCAACCAACTCGAAGTCGCGAGCCAGCACAAATCGCAGTTCCTTGCGAATATGAGCCACGAACTGCGCACGCCGCTCAACGCTATCTTGGGCTACACCGAATTGATGGCTGACGGCATCTACGGCGAACTGCCTGAAAAGACGATGGGCGTACTCAAAAGGCTTGAGAGTAACGGCAGACACCTGCTCGGCTTGATCAACGATGTACTCGACTTGTCTAAGATCGAAGCTGGCCAGCTTGTCCTTGAACTTACCGACTATTCCGTTGAGGACATTGCCCAGACCGTCCGCAGTACGCTTGAGCCATTGGCCACCGACAAGAAGCTCGCGTTCAAGGTCGAGGTGGCCCCCAAAATGCCAGCAGGGCATGGTGACGGTCGGCGCTTGACGCAGGTCCTGATCAATCTCGTCGGTAATGCCATCAAGTTCACAGATGCTGGTGAAGTGGTAATAACGGCTGGAGCCACCGATGGATCATTTCATCTGTCGGTGCGCGATACCGGACCCGGCATCTCCGCTGCCGATCAGGCGAAGCTGTTTCAGGAATTCCAGCAAGCCGACAATGCGATCACGCGCAAGAAGGGTGGCACCGGCCTGGGGCTCGCCATATCGAAACGCATCATCGAAATGCACGGGGGCAAAATCTGGGTCGAGTCACAGGTCGGCCAGGGCTCGACGTTTTCATTTACGGTCCCGGTTCGCGTGGCGCAGCAGGTGGGGACTGCATGAGCAAGCGCATTCTGGTGGTGGAGGACCAGGAGGATAATCGCCAAATAATTCGCGATATGCTGACCTTTACCGACTACGAAATTACGGAGGCCGAGAGCGGCGAGCAGGCGCTCGAAGCTGCGGCGAAACAGCGGCCCGATCTTATCCTGATGGATATCCAATTGCCGGGCATTGACGGTTACGAAGTTACGCGCCGGATCAAGGCCGACCCGACATTGCGTTCGATCCCGATAATCGCTGTCACCTCCTATGCGCTCAGTGGGGAGGTACAGAAGGCGCGGGCGGCTGGCTGCGATGAATATGTGCCAAAACCATATAGCCCACGCCAACTACTGGCGAAAATTCGTCAGTATCTGCCTTAGGCCGGTACGTACCCAATGCCTCAAGGCCGAGCAGCAAATGACTGAACGGCGGAGCGAGCAACATCGCCAAGCTGCCGGAGCTACTTAAGCGGCCTGGGGCCTAGTCCCGCTTTGTCACTGTACTGACCCATCGCTGTTCGGCCTCAGCTGGGCATGATGCTTTGACCTGAATTCGCCGGTCCATGTAATTGCCGTCAGCAATCCAAACGTCTTCCGATTCTCGATAGACGGTCACAAGATAGCCTTTGCCCCGCACAACGACGGTATGATCGACAAGATATGGCGCAACCAAATTGGCAACCTCCCGGTGTGGTCGCCCGCGACTAATTGAGCTTAGCTTTTTGAAGCGCGCTACTGTGATTAATGACGCAGGGAGTTGAAAAGTTCCCAGTGCCGATCCGTGTACGAACGGATTTGTGAAGCTGCTAAAGTAGCAACGCCGCCACTGAGGCAATCCGGGAGGTATATCGCCAAGGCGCAAACGGCCCTATCGGAGGCCGTGTTGTTGCATGCGATGTTTTATGTCGGCCATTTCCCGCCGAACACGCTGCCGGATTGACGCTCGTATAAATACGGGCAAGTCTATGATTCGCCGGTCACCGACTTTCGACACACGGCGCACTATGCCCAACATAATGATTCGCTGCTCGACGCTTGGAACGGATGTTCCAACGGGACTAACCACGGAAAAGATCAAATTCGAGTCACTGTCGGGGGTTATGATACCGCTGCGCTGTCCTGACTGCATAAAGCTCCACAAATGGGAGCGAAAGGACGCGTGGGTGGAGAAAGAGGCATAAGGCACGAGCTATGAGCGAGAGCCGACTGATCCGCCCGGTCGCGGCGAGCGACCGCTTTCCGCTCGATTCGCGGCATCGAATTCCTTCTGAAAGTCGATGGGGATTGGCAGACCGTAATCTGCGATCACTTCGCAGAATCTTACAATAGCCTTGTCCCGCTCGCTCGCCTTAAGCTCCGCCTCCTCAATTTCCTGCTTGGTCCGCATGATGTTTGCTCCTGGCCATTGAGCAATGGTGTTATCAGACGCTCACACGGGCGAGTCTCGATCTGCAAGCGTCCACAGATTCCCGTCTTTATGCACAAGGGAGCGCCGGTCGAGCATCACAGCCGGGCGATAAAAAAAGCCCCGGTCTATCTGGCCGGGGCTAATTGTTGCCATGCACAACCATCTGTAGCCGACGCGCGCAAAGGAGGGGGCGAACACGGCTTCGGCCCGATGGATTGGTTGGTACTCTACCACGCGCCCAGGAGAACAGACAGCGCTGGCCAGAAAGTTCCAATAATAGCGCGTTGCTGTGCGCGCGCGGCAAGCGGCCACGCTACGGCACTGCCAAGTGCGGATATGAATTGCCGTCTTCCGATGCCGATCGCCATTTGCCCCGTCCCCAAAGGGATCATGCTCGCGCTAATATGAGGAAGAATATCACGCCTCAAATTAGAGGTCTGTGGCCCTCAAGCATACCGATGGCGGATGACTGGCGTGGCTGCTTTCGGGGGTACTTCTGCCGCGCTTGCAGTCAGGCGGCGAGGCAGTTCACGACCCAAAGCGGACCTTGCACATGCGCTGAGAATAAACGGGCCGCTTATCTGAGGGGAGCTACGGGCGGCTTTTCTACGCACTGATTATTTTGGCACAGTAGCAATCTCGACCCGGTGATCTTATCCTCGATGTGAGAGGGAGGCGCAGGCTCGACGGGGGTGACCTTCGGCGGAGCCTCAGCTGATTGCGCAAGCGACACGATCAAGGCGTTTTCCGGATACCCCGTGAAATGGGTAATCTCGTCATTCGTATATTTCGCGATTCCGAGCAGAACCTCGACACGTTCGTCGAGCCTCTTGTCTGCGCCGGGCGGTGGATCAGAATCGATGACTTGTTGCCGCTCTTCAAAGAAAGAGGTCGTGCATACCCAGGCAGCCGGATCATCGATCAGCCCACAACCTACGAACCACGGGTAGGGCGAGATGTGGTTCACGACGATCTTCCGGAGCTCCCCGACGACCTTGCCATTGACCACAACATCCGTCGACGGCTCGCTTATCCCAAGACGTTTCAGGCCGGGTGTCGCGTGATCAACTTGTCGGATGTGCACAGGCGTCTTTTCAACCGCCTCATGCCGCGAAAGCATGCAGGGTGCGGATTCCCGCGTGAGCTGTTTGGAGGTCTGGATTGACTGAACCCAGGCAAGTGCGCCGTTGTGGAAGCTCGTCATCGTCGAGCATTGCGACGCTGGAACCAGCCGCGCGGCGAGATCGCCGGCATACGCAACCGGAATCCGATAATGCGCGACGAAGTATTCGACCATATTGGTGCCCGCGTCGTCGAAGACCAGGGACTGGGTCGAAGGATCGAAGTCCATCACCTTCCCGACATTGATGCTCTTCAGCTTTGGTGTCTCTTCGGCGAGCAGTCGATGCTGTTCCTGGTAGGCCCAATACCACGCGCCGATGGCAACGACCGGAATAATGGCCACGACGCGAGGCAATCGGCCAATGACGCCTTCAACGAACAGCGCGACGAGAAAGAGATAAATCAGCCATGCATTTACGAAACCAGCTCCCATCAACATGAGGAACAAGCCCGTAATGGGAATCAACTGAAGCAGAAAAAGACCAATGCCCGCGATAAGCAGCCAGAATGCGATTGATCTTTTGATCATAGCGACAGCCTCACCTCGAATGCTGTCTAGCGAGTGGCGCATGACGACCTGCGTTTGCGGTCCAAAGATCGATGACGAGCGTGACTGATACTATATCAATCAGCAGCTGTGGGTTGGTTAGTTCTGCATATCCTCTTGCTACTCTGCTTTCATTGATCGTTAACGCGCTCCTACCTCCGCCAGCAGGTCGCTATGAACGAGAGCGCGAAAGGTATCGGGTGCCGCCAAAAGCGGCGGCGGACAGCCGTTACCTAACCCGAAGCCGTGAACAACAAACCGATTTGGCTACAACGGATTACAGGACGGGAAGCGGACAAGCGATAGACAGCAGCGTACGGCTGAATCTTGCTCTTGGCAGACATGCGATTTCTTGTCCCGAAGTCCGCTTCTGGCCCTTAAGTCTTCGCGACTTTGTTGCAGTGCGTGAGTCCGTTTATGGCCCATAGCGGCGTTCGCTGCGGTGCAAAAGAGTGTCCGCTGTTAGGGGTATAGCGACCGTCGCTGCGGTGCCTCGTCCGCGATATGATTGAGGCGCAGCCTGTGCGCTCACGAACTTCATATTCGTGGAGATGCAGATTAAGCGGAGCGATCGTCAGCCTTCAATTGCTATTGCGGGTCAATTTGGGGGTAGGCTGAATATGCTTTGGAAAACACTCTGAACAACAATCACATAGCACTGCTTTTGACGGAGGCCGTCTCCGCCAACAAGCCATCCGGCAAACGCCCGACCTTTTCGACCGACATAAGCTCTGCAACTGCCTCGGCGCCAGCTGCGCGATGAGGCCAGCCTCGGTTTTCGATGGTTAGCGCCGGGAATTCCGGCATAGAATAGAATGAAGGTCCGCACAGTCGGACGAACCTGGGAGGCCGAGATGATGAGGGCCTTGCTTGCCGCATCGCTCTGCGCCGGATGTGTACTGCATGGCGCCGATTTTGCGCTCGCGCAGCCTTATCCCAGCAAGGAACCGATCAAGGTCGTCGTACCCTTCCCGCCGGGCGGACCGACCGACGGCATGGCACGCATCATCTCCGAGCGGCTGGGAGCAGTGCTGGGACAGAGCATCGTGATTGAAAACCGCGGCGGTGCCGGCGGCGGCATTGGCGGCAAGTTCGTCGCGGCCGCTGATCCCGACGGCTACACACTCCTGATGACACCGGGCGGATCGCTTACGACCGGCCCAGCCGTAAACCCGGACATCGGCTACGATCCGGTCAAGGTCTTTGCGTCGGTCTGCCAGCTCATTGAGACGCCGCTGATCATCTCGGTTCAACCGGACCTGCCCGTGAAATCAATGGTCGAGGTCGTGGCTTACGCCAAAGCCAATCCGGGCAAGATCAGCTGGGGCTCCCAGGGCTTCGGCACCGCACCGCATCTGCTCGCCGAAATGTTCAAGCTCGAAGCCGGCGTCAACATCCTGCACGTGCCCTATCGCGGAACAGCGCCCCTGCTCAACGCCATTCTGGCCAACCAGGTGCAGATCATCGCCGATCCCAGCACTACCAGCCTGCCGTATATCGAGGACGGCAAGCTGCGCCCGATTGCGATCGCCGGCAACGAGCGCCATCCGAAATTGCCCAATGTACCGACCGTGGTCGAGGCTGGCTTCCCCAAGCTGCAGGCGCCTTTCTGGCTCGCAGTAGTGGCACCAGCCGGAACGCCACCCGACATCATCGGTAAGCTCAACAGTGCATTCCACCAGGCGCTCACCGCCGCGGAGACCCGCGCGCGGCTCGACGCGCTCGGCGCCGAGATCAAGATCGGCACCCCGCAGGATCTCGACAAGATGCTCGCCGCGGAACGCGCGCAGTGGACTGCGGTCGTGAAGGCGGCGAACATCAAGATGGAATGACACTTCACATGTGTGGCCTCCGGGCCCACGTCGAACCTTCGTCCGCATCAACACCGAAATGCCATGACCATATTTCGTCGTGACACGCCCGCTGAAGCCGAGTTCCGCATGACCGTGCGGACCTGGCTGGAGGCTAATCTGCCGGTCGCGCTGCGGGGGCGGACAGCGCGGCCACCGCCCGCGGAGCTGATGCCCTGGTACCAGGCGCTGTCGCGCAAAGGCTGGATCGCGCCGAATTGGCCCAAAGAGTACGGCGGCATGGGCGCCACGCTGAACGAACAGATTATCATGACCGAGGAACTGGCGCGCGTCGGCGCCCCGCAGATGCCGGCTCAGGGACTCAACCACATAGGCCCGATCCTGATTGAGTTTGCGACCGACGCTCAGAAGGCGCGACATCTACCGCCCATCATTGCCGGAACGGTGATCTGGGCGCAGGGTTATTCCGAGCCCGGCGCCGGCTCCGATCTCGCCAGCCTTGCCACCCGGGCAACGCTCGAAGGCGATCATTTCGTGGTCCAGGGGCAGAAAATATGGACCACATGGGGCCATCATTCGGATTGGATGTTCGCGTTGGTGCGCACCGATCCGCAGGCCCAGCCGCGGCACGCCGGCATCAGTTTCTTGCTGATCGATCTGCACAGCCCTGGCATCACGATCAGACCAATCAAGACGATCGCGGGCGATGATGAGTTCAGTGAAGTGTTTTTCGATAACGTCATCGTGCCCGCCGAAAATCTGGTGGGTAAGCTGAACGACGGCTGGCGCATCGCCAACGCGCTGTTGGGACACGAGCGCATAGGGACCTCAAATCCGCAATACGCATTGATGGCGCTTGATCGCATCAAGACGATTGCGCGCGCCTCCGGGATCCTGACGGATCCGGCTTTCCAGGACCGCCTTGCGGCGGCCAGCATCAATGTTACGGCGTTGTCCGCGCTATTCAGTCATGCGGTGGAGCTCGCCAATCAAAAGCAGAGTCCCGGGCCGGAATCGTCGATTATCAAGATTTTCGGCTCCGAACTTCTGCAATCGCTCAATGACCTATTGATAGAAGCTGCTGGCAGCCACGCGCCTGCGCAAAGACCGATCATGACCGAATTCGGCACGGTGGATGTGTCGACGTCTTTCCTTCAGGTGCGGCGCGCGACGATTTATGGCGGCTCCTCGGAGATTCAGCGCAACATTGTGGCCCGCCGCGTCCTTAACCTGCCGAATTGAAATGTCAAATCGATTATTGGCACCGTAGACGATCATGGACCTTCATCTGACATCAGAGCAGATGTTGTTGCGCGACAGCGCCGCGAAATTCATCGGTACGGCAGGTCCGAAAGTCGCGCGTGGATTTCGTGAACGCGACCCGAGTTTCGCGCCCGAGAGGCTGCGACAAGCCGGAGAGCTTGGCTGGCTTGGCATCCTTGTTCCAGCTTCCACAGATGGGCTCGGTCTTGGCCTCACTGAACTCGCTTTGGTGCTTGAACAGGCCGGACGCGGGCTCGTCTGCGAGCCAATCGGGCTTGCAGCGATCTCAGCGGCCGCACTGGCGCAAGGGCACACCCCCCATCCGGTGCTCAAACGTGCGATGACAGGCGCCGCCCTAGTCGTGCCGGCACTGCAGGAGAGCGCGCATGGCGAAGATTTCCTTGAGCCGCGCACGCAAGCGGCGGAAGCCGACGGCTCACTTCGCCTAACTGGCACCAAGACCTTTGTTTGCGCTGACGGCGCCGATGGCTTCCTGGTGAGCGCCTTTGGGCGTGACGGCCCCGCGCTGTATTATGTGGCGCGTGATGCTTCCGGGGCCAGTCTGTCGGCAACTCAGACAGTGGACGGCCGCAATCTTTCGACCCTCACCCTAAAGGATGCGCCCGCCGATCTCATTCCATCGCGCCAATCGTCGCGCAGTGCAGTCGAAGCGGTCACCGATCTTGCGCTCATCGCCTTGTCGGCTGAGCTTCTCGGCGTGATGGAGAAGGCGCAAGAGATCACTTTCGACTATCTGCGTATCCGCAAGCAGTTCGGCAAGCCAATCGGCAGCTTCCAGGCGCTGCAGCATCAGGCGGTCAACATCTATATCCGGACCGAGACGACGCGGTCGCTGCTCTATCAAATCGCAGCCAACAATGACCCTTATCGCATAGATCCAGCGCTTGCCGTGTCGGTGAAGGCCAAGGCGTCGGAAGATGCGATGTTCGTCATCCAGGGCTGCATCCAGCTTCACGGCGCGATCGGCTTCACTGACGAGCACGACATCGGCCTCTATCTCAAGCGGGCCATGCTGCTGTCATCGCTTTTCGGCAACGCCGCTGCGCAACGGCGCCGCTATGTCAAGATCGCCGGCCTTACGGTCTAGGTTGCGCGGCCGCTGTGGGCAAGATGTTTGCTAGCCAGGCCGCACCCGATATCCTCGCACCAGCGGAATTCAGCCAAACGTCATCGCGCAGCGGGAAGTCGATTTGCCCCCGTTGAACCAGGAGCAGCCATGAGCGAAGAACAAACCGTCACCTATGAACTCGAAGGCGAGATCGCCCTTGTCGGGTTGAACCGTCCGGACAAACGCAATTGTTTCAATCCGACCGTGATGAAGCAATTGCGCGACGCCATCGAGCGAGCCGGCGAAGAAGCTAAATGCGGCATCATCTTCGGTCATGGCGACAATTTCTGCGCTGGTCTCGATCTGCGATGGGCCGCGGAAAATTGGAAGAACGGACGCTCGAACCGACTGCCGTTCCCGTTCAATCGCAACTCTTATTTCGAAGCGATGGCGCGCGGCAACATCCCTTTCATCGCGGCACTCCACGGCGCAACTCTTGGCGGCGGGCTCGAAACGGCAGCCGCCGCACATATCCGTGTAGCTGACGAAACCACATTTTTCGGCCTGCCCGAGGGAACACGCGGCATTTTCGTCGGCGGCGGCGGTTCGGTTCGTGTTGCGCGGCTCTTCGGGTTTGCCCGCATGCAGGACATGATGCTCACGGGCCGAGTGCTCAAGCCCGATGAGGCCGAGCGTTGCGGCATCGTGCAGTATGTTGTCCCGAAAGGGCAGTCGATGGCGAAGGCGAAGGAACTCGCCTTGAAGATCTGCAAGAACGCACCGCTGTCGAATTTCGCCATCACCAACAGCCTGCCGCGGCTTCAGGATATGTCCTACGACGACGGTCTGTTCTTCGAGCGCATGGTGGCGGAATATACCCGCAGCCCGGAATCGATCGCACGATTGAACCAGTTTCTCGACAAGACCGCGCCACGCGTGCGCATGCCGGAATAAGCGCGGAATAAACGTTCAGGGAGAATGGAAAATGAGCTTGCGCGATAACGCGATTGTGGCCTACTCCGAAACCAAGGTGATGAAAAAGAGCGATCGTGACGTCTGGGTGCTGGCTGGTGAAATTCTTGAATCCCTTCTCGATAAGACCGGATTCGAGAAAAAGGAAATAGACGCTCTGGTGATGTCCGGACTCACCGGCACCGGTGGCGCCAGCATGTTCTGGGCGCAGAGCACCTGCGACATGCTCGGGCTCGAAGTGGGCTTCTGCGAGCAGGTGCATACCGGCGGTTGCTCGGCAATTGGCGCCGTCGCGCGCGCCGCGGCGGCGATCGATGCCGGCATGTGCGAGGTCGCGTTGTGCCTGTTCGCCGACACCCATGTGCGCGAGCACAACGGCCGCAATGATCGAAACTATCGTCGCGATTGGACGGAACCTTATGGCCTCTTGGGACCGCCCGGCGCCTTCGGTCTACTGCAGCGGCGCTACGATGCGAAATATGGCGTCGACCTGCGAGCACTGGGCAAGCTCGCGGTGACGCAGCGCAATCATGCGATCATGAACGAAAACGCCTGCGAAGAGCTGCGCGTGCCGATCACCGTCGAGGATTATCTGAACTCACGCATGATCGCGGATCCAATCCGGCTGCTCGACTGCGTGATGCTGGCTGACGGCGCCGCTGGCGTTATCGTCACCAGCCGCAAGCGCGCCAAAGAGAAAGGACTGACCAAATGCGTCATTCCAATGGGCTATGCCGAGCGCACCAACTTCCTCGGCGGTGAGAACCTAGTGGACGTGACGCGCAGCGGCCACGAGATCGCCGGCAAGAAGGCGCTCGCGGCGGCGGGGCTGAACATCAAGGATGTCCGCTCGTTCCACCCGTACGACGACTTTCTTATCGCTATCGTCATCCAGTTCGAGGCGCTCGGCTTCTGCAAGCCGGGCGATGGCATGGCGTTCGTCCGCGATACCGACCTGTCCTACAAGGGGACGCTGCCGATGAACACCGGTGGCGGGCAGATCTCGGCCGGCCAAGCGGCTTGCTCGTCGCATAACCTGATCGAGACGGTGCGGCAGCTCATGGGCGAAGCCGGCCAACGCCAAGTCAAGGACACTGCCAATGCGCTGGTGACCGGCATCGGCTGGATCAATTACGGGCGCAACTGGGGCTCGAGCGCGGCGCTTGCGCTGGTCCCGAACCAATAGAGGGCATCATGGCTATAACATTGAACGATACGCTCGGCGTCAAGCGCGACATCAAACATTATGATTTCGGCATGCCGTTCTGGGAGGCGACGAAGCAAAAGAAGCTCGTCATCCAATACTGCAAGACGGCGAAGAAATATCAGCACTTCCCTCGCCCGGTCAGCATTTTCACCGGCCGCCGCCGCGACATTGAATGGCGCGAGGTGTCGGGCAAGGGCACGGTATTCTCCTTCACCATTGCGCACCGCGGGCCACCGGCCTTCCAGGGCGCCGAGCCTTATGCCATCGCCAGTGTCACGCTCGACGTCGGCGTCAATGTCATCGCCGACGTCGTCAACTGCACGGCCGAGGAACTGAAAGTCGGCATGAAGGTCAAGCCGTACTGGCTTCCCCTCGCCAACGGTGAGCACCTCTTGATGTGGCAGCCCGACAAGGACGCGGTATGAGCGGACCGCAAGACGCACGCGGTCCGAAAGCGGTCGCAAGATTCTTGCGGCCGCGCTCGGTCGCAATTATCGGAATATCGACGCGGGAAGGCAGCGCCGGCCAAATTATTCTGCAATGTCTGAAGGTCAACAACTTCAAGGGTGACATCTACCTTGTCGGCCGGACTGAGGGCCTGATCGATGGACGCCCCGTACTGAAGAGTCCCGACGAATTGCCGGAAGGCGTCGAACTCGCCGTATTCACGCTACCGGCCGCTGCTGTGCGCGAGGCGATAGAATCCTGCGCGCGGCGAAAGGTCGGCTCCGCCATGGTGTTCGCCGCGGGCTTTGCCGAGGTCGGCGATTACGCCGCTCAGGATGCCGTCACCAGCACCGCGCGGGCCGCGGGGCTTGCCGTTGTCGGGCCAAACTGCCTCGGCGTCACCAACAACGTCGATGGCATGATGCTGCACATGCTGTATGCGCGTGAGGCGCTGCGCGGCATCGAGGATGGCGTCGCCTTCGTCGGCCAAAGCGGCGGCTTGCTTGGCCATTTTCAGCGCGCTGCCGACGGCCGCGGCATTCCCCTCTCCTACGTGATCTCGACCGGTAACGAAGCCGGACTCGAAACCACCGACTTCCTCGAATTCCTCGTCGACGATCGCGCGACCCGCGTGATCGCGCTGTACTGCGAGGAAATCAGACGACCCCAGGAATTTCTTGCAGCCTTGCGGCGTGCCCGTCGAGCCGGGAAGCCGGTCGCGTTGATGCAGGCGGGCCGCAGCGCCAAGGCCCGCAAAGCGGCGCAATCCCACACCGGCGCGCTGATTGGAGACTTCGCCACGATGCGAACCCAGGTCGAGGACGCCGGCGCAGTGGTCGTTTCGACCATGGACGAGATGATGGACCTCGTCGCAATCCTACAACGCTTTCCGATACCGCCCACCAAGGGGCCAGGCATCCTCACCGCATCGGGCGCTTATGTGGGACTGACCGACGATTTTGCCGAGGAGCTCGACCTGGAGCTTCCCGAGCTAGACGCGGCGACGTTAAAAAAGATCAGCGAAACGCTGCCGTCATACGGCAACTACGGCAACCCTCTCGACACCACGGCGGGTTTCGCACCCGCCATGCTTCCAGTTGTGACCAAGGCGCTGATCGACGATCCCAATGTGGGAATGCTGTTCATTTCATTTCCGATCAACACGGCCATTCCGGTGCGGGCCTTCAACGAGGGCATGGCGCACTCGCCCAAGCCCAAAGTAATGGTCGCGCTCGGCGACACATGGCAACTCGGCGCCGACGTGAATGAGGCGGTAAAGGAAAGCCCGGCGGTGTATTCGCGCTCGTCCGACCGCATGCTGCGGGCGATCGCGCTCTACACCAAATACGGACGCTCGCTGGCCCGCACGCGCGTTACCGCTGCATCCGCGTCATTCACTGGACTGCCCGACCTCGGCAAGGGCGCTCAGCCGGAATGGCTCGGCAAAAAGCTGCTCGCCGCGGCGGGCATTCGCGTGCCCGATGGCGACCTCACACGCACGGCAGACGAAGCGGCGGCGGTGGCCACGCGGATTGGCTATCCGGTGGTTCTGAAGGCGCAGGCCGCGGCACTATCGCACAAGTCAGAAGCTGGCGGCGTCGCGCTCAATCTGACCGAGGAGACTGCGCTTCGCGAGGCCTGGAGCGTGATGATGCGCAACGTCAAACGTGCCGCGCCCGATGTCAGCATTGAAGGTGCGCTGGTCGAGAAAATGTCGGCCAAGGGCGTCGAGCTCATGGTGGGCGCCAAGCGCGATCCTGGCTGGGGCACTGTGCTGCTACTGGGCCTCGGCGGCATCTGGGTCGAGGCGTTGGGCGACGTGCAGGTGGTGCCGGGCAACGCCGACAAAGCACAGATTCTCGAAGCGCTGGGCAAGCTCCGCTCGGCCAAGCTCCTTAACGGCGTGCGCGGCGCGCCGCCCGTCGACCTCGACGCCGTGGTGCAAGCCGTTATGGCGATCGGTCGGCTGATGCAGGCGGCGCCCCAATTGACCGAGATCGATGTCAACCCGCTGATGGTGCATGCCAAGGGCCAGGGAGCGACTGCGCTAGATGCCTTGATTGTCACAGACTGATGGCTGAACACTGGATAGCAAAGTATTTGTGGCAGCGGGAGTGTAAGATAATCCCCAATTGGTCTTAAAGCTGAGACATGACGCGCAATAAGGACACCGCACCGGGTCAACGAATGACTCGAGAGAGTGAAATATTCCGCGATCCTCCAGGCAGCGGCAATTACAGCAGCAGTATCGGCGCCGCACAGGGGATTGAGCTGTTCAGCGGAAGTGGCCGTGTGCGCCGCGCCCGCCCCACCAAAACTGTCTTTGAGCCAGCGCGCCAAGTTCCGGTGTTCGCCGAAACTGACGTGCTCGTCGTCGGCGGTGGCCCTGCCGGAACGGCTGCCGCCATCGCTGCGGCGAGGCTTGGCGCGGACGTGTTGCTGGTCGAGCGCTACAACCACTTGGGAGGGCTTTCGACCGGCGGCCTCGTCATCTGGATCGACCGCATGACGGATTGGTCTGGGCGGCACATCATTCGAGGGCTTGCGGACGAATTGATGGAGCGTCTGCCCAAGGACGCAATACAGGGCCCTCCGCACGCCGAATGGGGAAATCGCGATGCCGCGACTGCCGCCTATTGGGCGCAACGAACCGCGGCTTACCACGGGATCGTCACTTGGTCGCCGACGATTGATCCTGAAGCACTCAAGACACTGTCCATGAAGATGACGGACGAGGCCAAGGTGCGACTGTTGCTTCACGCCTGGTGCACCGCGCCGATCGTAGAGAACGGCGTCGTCCAGGGCGCAATCTTTGAAAGCAAGGAAGGTCGTCACGCGATTTTGGCCAAAATCGTAGTCGACACCACGGGCGACGCCGATCTGATCGCGAGGTCCGGCGCGCAGTGCGAGTCCGATATCGACGCCAGCGACATTCACCACTGTATGAATACTGTTTTCATGCTCGGCGGCGTCGACATGGAACGATGGCTCGCATTCCGTCGCGACGAGCCAGAGACGTTCACGGCCTTCATGGCCTTGGGCCGCGACCGGATAAAATTCTTCGAAAAGCCGTTCGTGTCGTGGCGCAACGATGTGGCGTTGTTTCTGGGCCCTCGCCTAGCGGGATACAGCGCCGTCGATGTCGAGGATTTGACCACGGTCGAGTTGCGCTCGCGTGAACTTGCGGTCGGCCACCTCGAGATCTATCGGGCTGCAGCGCCGGGTTTTTCTAACGCCTTCCTGATGCTAGGCGCGCCACAGATTGGCGTTCGCCATAGTCGACGGCTCGCCTGCGCGCGCAAGGTAACCCGTCAACAATGGGACACTGGGCAAGTCTGGGACGACGAAATTGGCGTGTCGACCTCCCTGGCGCCGAAGTTTCCTAACATCTCGGTGCCCTACGGAGCCCTGCTGCCCGAACGGCTGGACAACATACTTGGTGCCGGCCGCCACGTTGCTTGCGATGCGAGTTCACACACGTTTCTGCGTGAAATCCCGCAATGTTGGCTCACCGGCCAAGCGGCTGGAGTTGCGGCCGCCGTCGCGGCCGCCACCGGCAAGCGACCCCGCGACCTTCTGGCCAGCACAATTCAGCGCGAATTGCTTCGCCAAGGGGTCTATCTGTCACCCGAAATCGAAGCCGCCTTGCAGCCGGCTTCCGCGGCCGAGTGATGCAGCGCCATGGAAGGGGCTCGGACCCGGCCGCATCATTCGCCCTTGACTCCGGCCTCGGCGACAACCTGCCCCCATTTCTGAGTTTCCGCCGTCAAAAACGATTTGAACTCCTGTGGTGTAACCGCCTTGGTCTCTACACCGAGTTTTTGCAGTGACGCCCTGGCTTCGGGCGATTGCATTGCCTTGTTTACAGCAGCATTGAGCTTTTTAATGATCGGTTCTGGGGTCCCCGCGGGCGCAAGCAGTCCGAGCCATTCGGTGGCCGAGAGGCGCGGATAACCCTGTTCGATGAATGTTGCAACATTGGGGAGTGGCGCAAAGCGCGTGTCGCTGCTGACGCCAAGCGCGCGAAGCTTGCCGGACTCGATGTGCGCCAGAACCACCGACGGATTATTGAACATCACCTGCACCTGCCCCGCCAAAAGGTCGGTAATCGCCGGACCAGCACCGCGATAAGGGACATGGGTTAGTTTGATATTACTGACCAACTGCAAAAACTCGCCGAGTAGGTGGGGCAGCGAGCCGATCCCGGGCGACGCAAGGTTGATCTTGCCCGGATTGCTTTTTGCATAGGCTATGAACTCCGCAAGTGAGCTCGGCATCGCCGGATTGACGGTGAGGATTTGCGGACTCTGCTCGACAATCGCGATCGGCGTCAAATCCTTGAGCGGATTGTAATCGAGCTTGTAAAGCGCCGGCGCGATCGCCAGCGAGCCGGCAATCGAAAGCAGGAGCGTATAGCCATCTGGATCGGCCGAAACCACGACCCTTGTACCGACCGTGCCGGCGGCGCCCCCCGGCCGGTTTTCGACCACGATAGACTGTCCCAACACTGGCGATGTGCTGTTTGCCACGATGCGTGCAATCACATCAGTCGGGCCACCGGGTGGAAAGGGAACTATGAGGCGGATGATCCGGTTCGGATAATCCTGCGCGATCAACTTTGGCGGCGTTGCCAGAATCAGCGCTGACGCGAGCACGATTGTCGTCGCTAAGCGGACACCTGTGCTGGCCAAAGGCGACCTCGTTTGCCTAACTGATCTTTACGATCTGTTTGCCGAAATTCTTGCCTTGCAGTAGTCGCAGAAATGCTTCTGGCATTCGCTCGATCCCGTTGAGCACGTCCTCTTTGAAGCGAATTTTGCCCGTCTGTTGCCAAGCGGCTAGGCGCTTCAATGCTTCATCGCGCCTGTGCCACCAGTCAAAAACCAGAAATCCATGAACACTGGCCCTGGTCACGATCAGCTGGCCCATGAATCGCTCGCCAATGTCAGGTTTACCGAACTGGCCAGCGAGCGCTACACGTCCACAAATCACCACCCGCGCACCAATACTCAGGTTTTTCATGACCGCGTCATGGATGGGACCAGCCGTATTGTCGAAGAAAACGTTGACGCCTTGGGGGCAGGCCTCCTTCACAGCAGCGGTAAGGTCGGTAGTTTTTTTATAATTGATGACTGCATCAAAGCCGATTTCTCGACACCACTGAAGTTTCTCGTCGTCTCCAGCAATGCCGACCGCGCGACAACCCGCCATTTTGGCGATTTGGCCGACAAGCTGACCAACCGCACCTGATGCGGCGGAAACCACTACCGTCTCGCCCGGCCGCGGACGGCCTACGTCAAGGAGGCCAAAATAGGCAGTCACGCCGGGCATGCCGAGCCAGGAAAGAGAGCTCTCAATCGGGGCGAGTTTGGGATCTATCTTGTTCACGCCCGCGGGGCCGAATATGTCCGGCGTCAAAACCGACCATTCCTGCCAGCCGAAGCTCATGGATTCTGCAATATCTCCAATTTTCCAGGCGGGATGATTGGAGGCTATCACTTCGCCAACGCCGCCGCCTTGCATCACCTCACCGATGCCAACCCCCTTTGCATAGTTTGTGCCGGGACTCATGCGCCCCCGCATGTAGGGGTCGACGGAAAGCCACCTTGCTTTGACGAGGATCTGACCGGGTCCGGGATCGGGCACCGGTTGCGTATCCGTAGTCCAGTTTTCCGGGGACGGCACGCCCTCCGGGTAGCTGGCGAGAAGCCATCGGTGGTTCACCACATTCTGCATCGCTCTGCCCCTTTTTCGGAATCGTACCGCCGTCCTGACGTCCTTTCCACACGATCTTGCGCTCGTAGAAGGTCAAGCCGGACGCCGTGGCGCCCGCCAAGCGTGCGATCGACAGCCAGGTCGCTCGGCACCCCCGGGGGTCTAATAGCCGCCAGGAACGAACGCCAAGCCAGACGCATACAGCTCCTGTTCGGAACCTCGTCGCCGAGGCGCGATCTGGACCGACCTGCATGCACAGAAGCGATGCGTTTCCTCGCTGCGGTGCCGAGCCGTGGCTCAGGCGGAGCGGTCCTCCGCCCTGCCCTATTGCGCACATTGCCGATTTCGCGCTCCTTAAGGTTCTACCCGCGACCTGACCCACGGCGGCTCCGGCGGTCGCCCATGATAAGTCGAAGCTAGGCAGGTGGCTTCTGACCGACTCGACCCTTTCTAAGGTCAGCGATTATTCGCCCCAAAACTCGCCCGGCCAATCGCGATCGCGACATGATGTAGTACTTCTCGGTGGTGGCGAAATCTGCATGCCCGAGCAGGTCCTTCACGCCGCGCACGTTCTCTGGGTCCTGCACCGACCAAAACGTACCGGCAGCGGCCCGGAATCGATGCAGATTGACGGGAAAACCAAACGCCTTTCGGGTACGCCTGCGCACGGCATTATAGATGACCCCGCCCCCCATCGGCCGACCACGAGCAGATGCCCATAAATAGTCGTGTGTCTTTGCACCAGCAATGAATGGCCGAATTTCGTTGACGTAAATATCGATCAGCCGCGACAATTGCGGCGAAATCGGATAGTCGAGCGGCCGCTTTGTCTTGACGTCCTCCGCCGGGATATCAAGAGACCACAGATGTTCGATCTTTTTGAGCTGCTTACCGATTCGCAGCGCCGCTAAAGTGCGTCGCCGCGGAGCGATTGCGGCCGCCAAAGCTATAACGAGACCATCCCTAAATGCCGTTTGAACTCGCCAGCCGGTAACTGGCTTGCCGCTGGAGAGCGCACTGTCCATCAAACCGAGCCCGAGATCGTACAGTCTCTCGCTGGTGATGATATGATTGCGCTCCGACCTTGGCTTCGCCCGAGCCTTAAAGCGCCTGCTTATATCCAGCAGCCACGACCAGTCCTGGCAGGGGTACAGGATTTTGAGCGCGAGCGAGAGATGAAATAAATAGATGCTAAGAGTCATGGCACCACAGGTAACCGGTTGCCATTCGACAAATTCTTGAATGATCTTGGCGTCGATCCACTCAGCCCGCCTGCGCTCAAGAACTTCAGCATGCTCTACCGAAAGAAAGAAAAGAAACTTCCCGTAGGTGTATTGCAGTTGCTGGACTGTCCGTTCCGCCAGGTGGGCACCCGGTCCAGTCTCGTCAAACAAGTTCGCTCCGACCGCGAAGGCCGCTTTCCACAGGGCTTTGTCCTCGGCGGGCCAGCTTGAATACTCGAGGTACTGTTTTGCCTTGCGTTTCATTGACGTCTGCTATCCCCTTCCAGATGTTCGCCGGCCGCCCACTGGTTTTTGCGGGGAAAGGGCTTGCTCCAACAAGTGTTGATGATGGCGTGCAGCGCGGCGAGTATTAATTCCCGCATAAGCTGCTACAGTCGTGCGCAGGCTTTTGTGCAAAAGCATTTGCCGGACGACCTCGAAGCTTCCCGGTTCCGCGTCCAAAACCACTTTTGCCATGAGATGCCGAAATTGATGCGGCGAAAGCTGTAAGCCGGTTCCCTTTCTTACGCTCTTCCTGATACGGGTCGCGACGCGAAGCATTTCGGCAACTTCGCCGATCGTGAAGAAGCGGATCTGCCGGCACCGATCGCGGCCACGGGAGCGTTCCGACTCCGAGTTTGCTCCCCCAGTTCAACCGACGGCTGCGTTCGGTCGCTCATTTCTCTCGCTCCCGCAGGCGTGCGCCGGCCAGCTGACGTGCCACAAATGCTTTGATGCTAGCGACCGTGATTTTTCGGGAGCGGCCGTCCTTGTAGCTCTCCAGTTCCCCGGCTGCGATTAGTTCGTAGCCCCTGGTATTCCCGCAACCCAGCATCCGCCAGGCGACTCTCGGGCTGACGACCAGCGGCTCCAGATTAGAAGCGATCGTGCGATCATGAGACATTGTTTCGCGTCCAGCGTTGGCTCGCGAACGGTCTAATAGCGCCATCCCAGCTGCGCCGCAGCTAGTTCGGCGCAAGTCCAATCTTGGAAAAGCTGTGGTGAGTACTGGCTTATTTGCGGCGACGGAACCGCAACCCGAAATTGAGCAGGGCGCTAGCAATCTTCTCGTTTGAAGGTACCGGCAGGTCCGGCCCGGTCTGCCTCAGATAGGCGGCAATTGAATCCAATGACGGAATCGGCAGGTTCTGTACTCGTAGAAGATCAAGGAATTGCAGATCCGGAATTTGATCGATTACGTCCTGCAAGCTGGGCTCATCCCGAAGTTTGCGACAGCCAGTTTGACGTCCACCGGTGAACGCTATTGTAGCATAAACAATACGGTAGTCGAGTTCCGTCGGTTCCACAGGAAGACGAGCGGGAACCAACTCGACGGCATGAAGCGAAGTGCCGGTCGCCAATACAACTTCGGCCCTGCTATCCACTAAGGCCTGGTGCAGCAATTCAACTTCCTGTGGAGCGCTGTTGGAGCGCCTCGAATAAAAATGCGTCGAGCTTGGCAGCGATACTACGTAGCTTTGTTCACTGCAAGGAAGGTCAAAAATCACCTGTACTAACCCCGCGACCTCGCCGGAGGGGAGCTGCAGGCGGCCGACTTGAATAGTAGCGGTGTCATCAGAGCCGAAAGCGGCTGATTGTTCGAGAACAGCAATAGCATCCGCGACCGTGCGACGCGATGTACGCTTATCTTCCAAAAGCCTTTCGTAGTTCCGCATCGCTTTACTCCTCAATTTCCATATAATTAGTGGCGTTCGAACCGCCAGATGAAGACCGCTGGACGCGCCGCGCGATGTCCTGCGCCTAATCTTGCCGGCATAGACGACAAGGCTGTGGGCGCACGCCAACGCGGCCCAATCCGTCGATATGCTGTTTATCGACGAAGCAGCTCAGGTGTCACTCGCTAAAGTCCTCGCCGTCTCGCAAGCCGCGAAGAGTAACGTCTTGCTCGGCGATCCACGGCAGCTCGAGCAACCAATGCAAGGGAGTCATCCGGAAGCTATTCGAACCTGCCGTAGTTTGGTTCGTTGGAAATGTCCAACTTGCTTGGCTTTGCAAAACCGTATTTTTGGAAAAAGGTACAGAGCTTCCGAGAAAAGCGGCCCGAGAGAACAATTTGGCCTGCCGGCGAGTTGTGGGAGCCCAGGGCTTCAGGGTCGAGTTTGCCAAAAATGGGGGCTTTGAACCTAGCCTGCCCCGGCTGGAGAACGGTTCTGGGGAAAAGCTGGCGGAGCGAATGAGATTCGAACTCTCGTTACGGTTTGACCGTGGAGAAGATCGAACCCAATCTCCGAGCCTCTCTGATCTGCAAGGTAATCGCAATTTCTTAGCAAGTCGCATTGCCGGTGCGACTGCGCCATTGCCCGTTACTGTTTCGAAACCTGTCTTACTGCTAAGACCGGGGACTAAGCATTAATCACACAGGAAGTGTTTGATTTCATTGGCGCTCCCTAGGGGAATCGAACCCCTGTTTCAGCCTTGAGAGGCGTATAGTCCGCGTAATACTTTTCGCCAGTCGTAGGCCTTCGCGTATCTACTCGGTCGACGCTGCTCAGAATTCTGTTACCTATAGTATTTCTGCGGGCGGACTCTGGTATTTTCTTCTGCTCTTGTGAGATTCCTGGCCTGATTTTAGCACGATCCCCTTGCTCGGTGTCGCGTGTTTCGCACAATGATCCGCCCAAGCGTCTAAAAGTCGGCGCCGCTTTTCAAACAGATCGCCGCGGCGATAAGCAGCCTCCGTTTTGTCATCAACAACGTGCGCCAACGCCATTTCGACGACTTCGCTAGGAAAGCTAGTGCGTTCCGCAGCCCAATCCCGAAATGTCGAGCGGAAGCCATGCGCCGTGATATCTCCGCGATTCATGCGGCTAAGCGTCATGAGCAGCGCCATATTGGAGAGGGGGTCGCCAAGTCTCTGCCCTGCAAACACGTAGCCATCCTTTGAGCCTAACATTCGGTTGAGAACCGCGATCGCCGCTGACGACAGCGGCACCCGATGCTCGCGGCCACTCTTCATGCGCGCAGCGGGAACTACCCAGATCCTCTCTTTGAGGTCAATTTCCGACCAACATGCGCCGATGACTTCACCGGTCCGGGCCGCGGTCAGAATCAGGAATTCGAGTGCGGCGGCGCCGGCGCCTTCCATCCCCCGCAGATGTTTCATAAACGCTCCGATCTCTGAGTACGGGAGTGCGGCATGGTGCTTGACCACTCGCACTTTTGATCGAGCTGGCAACAGATGACCGAGATGACCGCGCCATCGCGCCGGATTTTCGCCCGATCGATAGCCACGCACTTTCGCCCAATCGAGTATGACTTCAATCCTTCCGCGCACCCGACGAGCGGTTTCTGTCTTTACGCTCCAAAGCGGCTCGATCACCTTCATAATGAGATCAATGTCGACGGACTGGACGGGAATGGAGCCAAAGACAGGCGATACGTAGGTGGTGAGCGTATTCCGCCATTGCTGGCGGTGCTTGTCGTTTCGCCAGCCTGCTTCGTGTGCGCTGATGTAGGCCTCAGCGCACTTGTCGAATGTCATGGAGCGTGCCGCAGATAGTTTTTCGGCGGCAGATCGTCGAGTCTCCTCTTCCTGCCGATGTGTGAGCGGGTCGCGTCCATCACTGAGGAGCAGGCGTGCATCGATCGCTTTCTTTCGGGCATCTGCCAGACCGACTTTCGTGAAGCTGCCGAAACCCATTTCACGCGCCCTGCCATTGAGCATGAAGCGAAACACCCAGCTCTTTGCGCCGCCGCGACCGACGCGGAGATAAAGGCCGGCGCCATCAGGGTAGAGACCCTGCTTATTCGCACGGGTGACAGCCAGCCCGCTCAGCCGTTTGATATCTTGCGCCATGATTTTCGCTCGATCTGCTTAGTGTCCGCCACAACCACGACCTTTCCCGTCGATCCGCTGGTGAGTTCGACGGACAGGTGTCCTCCTAACTCGGACCTTACTGAAAGTGTCCGCCCAATCCCATGATCCTTCCCACAAGAGAAGGTCGAATTCTGACGGCTGAGGACGATCCAGGACGAATGCCATTATAGCATAAAAAGTGAGCAATGCCAGCGATTTAAACGGCTGGTGGCGAACGACTACGAATGGGGGCGGATGAGCCGGCTGGCGGAGGGAGTGGGATTCGAACCCACGATACGGTTTCCCGTATACACGCTTTCCAAGCGAGCGCCTTCAGCCACTCGGCCACCCCTCCGGGCACGTCGAGCGCAATATAGCCATGGCCCCTGGCGTGACAACCCATGCGGCGGACGACCCCGGCGGAAACGATGGAACCTCCTCCGCGCAGCGTCGTTAATAAGCCGTCCTTGATGAGGCAACATAGGAGGACGTTATGGGACGCGGGTTATTGCTTTGGCTCATCGGCATTCCGCTGCCAATCATTCTGCTGATTTGGCTGCTCGGCGGCCTGCACAGCTAGTCTATTGTAGGCGACGTTTGGTGACGCAGAGGGCCCGGCGCGAGCCGGGCCTTTTGCGTGCGCGCTTTCGCAAGCCCCCGCGTTACCTTACATTAGCGCCATGGCTTCGCCCGAAGACGACTACCTGATCCGCCCCGATCCGCACGATCCACGCCTGACCGAGCGCGTCAAAGGCGTCGACCAGACCGGCACCGCGATCGAAACCTCGGTGACGGTCGAGCGGGCATTGACGATCTTCCTCAATTCCCAGGAGATCGTCACGGCGATGACCATCGGCGATCATCCCGAATATCTCGCGCTCGGCTACCTGCTCAACCAGAACATGCTCAAGTCAAGCGACGTCGTGACCGGCGTCGATTACGACGAGGAACTGTCCGTCGTCGTGGTGCGCACCAAGCGCAAGACCAATTACGAGAAGAAGCTCAAGAAAAAGGTGCAGACCTCGGGTTGCGCCCAGGGCACCGTGTTCGGCGATCTGATGGAAGCGTTGGAGAACGTCACGCTGCCGGCGGCGGAGCTGCGCACCTCGTGGCTCTATTCGCTGACCCACAAGATCAACAGCACGCCCTCGCTCTATCTCGAAGCCGGCGCCATCCACGGCTGCGTGCTGGCGGTCGAGGACCGCCCGCTGGTCTATATGGAAGACGTCGGCCGCCACAACGCCGTCGACAAGATCGCCGGCTGGATGTTCAAGTATAAGGTCAGCGCCGCCGACAAGATTTTCTACACGACCGGCCGGCTCACCTCCGAGATGGTGATCAAGACCGTGCGCATGGGCATTCCGATCCTGATCTCGCGTTCGGGCTTTACGGCGTGGGGCGTCGAGTTGGCGCGCAAGGCGAATTTGACGCTGATCGGCCGCGCCCGCGGCAAACGCTTCATCGCGCTCGCCGGCGAGGACCGCATCGTGTTCGACCAGGACCTCGCTTTTGTCGAGGAGGAAAGCGCCAAGCACCGCCGCAAGGCCGCGGTGCATGACGACTGAGTTGAAGCGCGCGTAACTGTTGCGGCCACCCTCGCCGGCGGCAGGTTAACTCGAAGACTCCTCGTCGTTAGTTCGGCGCTTTGTGCTGACCGCCTTCAATTCAGCGAGTGCCGTCATTTCGCGAAGGAAGTTAACCTCTCCTCGTGAGAGTTCATCCGCGACCTGGCTCATCCGAAGACCGAACAGTCCCCCGAGCAAGCTTTTCAGGAGATTAAATAATTCGTCGATGATAACAGCGATCGTCCAAAACAGGTTCGCCAAGTCGGGGGAAATCAGGTACAGAATTTCGTATATGATCTTCTTGAGTGTCCATAGCACCTCGTCTAGGAAGCCGAGAAAATTCATCGTCACCGGACCGCCAGAGGGCGAAAGTATCTTGGCGCTTACCTGCAACGCGCGGCTGACCAGCGCGTCGCCATCCTGGACCCTCAAGAATTGTTCGAGTTCACGGCGCTGCGCCGGCGCGATCCCGACCGCACACTCTCGAACGTAGTTGGTCAGCTTGCGCGTTTGTGCTACGATTGACTCCCCCGTTGCCTGGATGATGAGCCGCTGTTCTCCCTCCGGAGCTACCGCTATCGCCTGGGCGCTGAACGTCTCGACATACCTGTCTACACTCGCCAAGAAGGAACTCAATGGATCGGTGCCGCCGTTGTTGGCAGGCGGGCTCTTCCTTCGTTTAGCCACGATGTCTACTCCCCTGTGCTTCGCCGCGAGGATTTGGACGACAAAAGCAGCCGGATATTCCTCCGGGCCGGGCGTGTCGTTAAATGTCCTGCGTAACCGATTAGTCCGGCGCCGGCAGTGATGATTCTCTGCGGCGATGGCAGAACCGCCTCACCGGCGCGCTAAGTCGTGCAAACCATTTGCAAATTCCAACATATGAAGCCTGCGCTCCAAAAATGGTTGTGTCAAGGTGCAACACAACCGAATGTCGCCGGCCTTAGACGCGATTTATCGCGCCTGCCGGCAAGGACCGCGTCGTATTCGATCAGGGCCCTGCTTACGCCAAAGACAACAGCGCTAAGCGCCAATATAAGTTTGCAGTGCACGATAACTGAGCAGAAACGCGCGTGACAATTTCTCCCACTCTCGGCCTGGTGCTTGCCGGCGGCCTGGCGCGGCGCATGGGCGGCGGCGACAAGGCGCGCATCAGGATCGGCGGCGCCAGCATTCTGCAGCGCGTGCTCGCCTGCCTCACACCGCAATGCAGCCGTATCATCATCAACGCCAACGGCGATGCCGCGCGCTTTGCCGATACTGGCCTGCCCGTGGTCGCCGACAGCGTGCCGGATTTTGCCGGACCGCTGGCCGGCATCCTTGCCGGTCTAGATTGGGCCGCCGCGCATGCGCCGGACAACGAATGGCTGGTCAGCGTGCCGGGCGATTGTCCGTTCCTGCCGAAGAATCTGGTGGCGCGCCTGCATGAGGCGCGCGCCGCGTCGAATGTCCCGCTTGCATGCGCGCGCTCCGGGGAATGGCGGCATCCGGTCGTCGGGCTGTGGCCGGTCAAATTGCGCGAGGATTTGCGCCACGCGCTGGTCGGCGAAAACCTGCACAAGATCGAGCTTTGGACCGCACGGCACGGCATCGCTATCGCCGAGTGGCCCACGATCCCGTTTGATCCGTTCTTCAACGTCAATACGCCGGAAGACGCGGCACGAGCCGAAGCGCTGGCTGCGCGATATTTGGACGCCTAATATTCTCGCGACCCCTTCGTGCCCGGGCTTTGCAAACGAAGGCGAATTGCGAATAGGCACGCGGGTGCACTTCGCTTTGCCCGGCCTATGCTCGCTTTTGCGTCGGGTCTTATCGCTACCTCTTTCCAGCCCAAGAATCTATTTGAACGTGCTGAGCGGCTCTTCCGGTCCGACACCAGGAATCGATTTCAGATATTCCATAGCCTCTCCGGTGGTGTTGATGGCGCTGGGGTCGCGCGGCACCGCCGCGCGCGCCATCGCCTTTCTCGGCTCCGGCAGCATCGACGCGCCGATGAGGATCGACCGTTGGAACTCGCTGAGCGGAGCCCGCGAAAAGTCCCTCGCCCAAAACTCCTCCGGGATTACAGGCTTGGGAATCTCGGGCCAGTCTTCTTTGGGCCTGGGCGCAGCGGAGGTGAATACTTCCGAGAAGTTGGGCGCATCCGCGACGCGTGCCGTCAGCGGCGGAAACTTGCCCGGCGCCATCTTATCCCATTTCTTGCGAACGGTGTTCATGAACGAGCCGTGGTGCATGGGCGTTTTGACCACCGTGTTCGTTGCGATGTGAGACGAGACCATGATGGTCGGTACGCGAACCCCCAGCCGCGTGAAATCGAAATTGTCCTCCAACGGGTCGCCGGTGAGGTCGGGCGGCGTCACGTGGCCGGGCGGCGGCACATGGTCGTAGCACCCGCCGTGTTCATCGAAGGTGATGATCAGCAGCGTTCTGTCCCGTTTCGGCGAGTTTCGGATCGCGTCATACACCTGCCAGACTAGCGAATCGCCGAGCAGCACGGGCCCAGGATCGCCCGGGCCGCTGCCGTCGCCCCAGGCACCCGGGGTTGAGGGGTGCATGTCGTTCTGCGGCGTAAAGAACCTTGGCTCCAGGAAGGAGTAGGCCGGAAGCTTGCCCGCACCACAATCGGACAAAAAATCGTCGATTAAAAACATGCGATTGCGTGGGTTGGGGACCAAGCGAAAATTAGGCGTAAGTGTAAGCGGCCAATAGTCCTTGAGCGCCAAAGCGTGGATTATGGCTGTGGCCGAAACAATATTCGCCATGTAAATCTTCCAGGTAAGAGGCGAAGTCCCGCCAGAATTCTCGATCTGGTTGAAAATAGTTGGACCATTGCTGTTGAGGAGCCAACGGAGCTGCGACAGATGATCTGACTCGGGAGGATTGATGACGAATCCCCACGATGTTCCGGCGTTCCAAAAGGTGCGGTTGCACCAGGTTTCGCTGGGAACGGCGCAGAACCA
>Ga0181518_10001185_pt1 | contig 27147 bp, 16 predicted proteins | sample PEATcosm2014_Bin_28_FD_119751 | JGI IMG/M metagenome (GOLD analysis project Ga0181518, IMG submission 119751) | Peatland microbial communities from MTU Mesocosm Facility, Houghton, MI, USA - PEATcosm2014_Bin01_60_metaG | ecosystem: Environmental > Terrestrial > Soil > Wetlands > Peat | place...
AAACGCGGTCGTCGAACCGAGAGCGACGAGCGTGTCCATGTTCGAGCTGCCGATTTTGAGCTGGTGCCACGCGCCGCGGTAAAATTTCCCCCCCGCGAAAATTTGGACCGCGCCGGCCAGCGCAAAGGAAAGCCATTGAAACCACGGCTTCAGGCCGAGGCCGAAACCCCATTCGCCAGCCATCAACGCGGTGGTAACGGCGACGCCGAGCCAGAGATTGATTTGCCAGTTCGCGGGTTTGGTTTCGCAACCGGCGGAAGTGCCGGCCTGGATTTCCTGCGCCGTGTAACCGGCTTTCTGAACGGCCTCGATGACCGCGGAAACGTTTTGCTTTGCGCCGGAATTCCAGCGTACCGATGCGCGTCCGGCATCCAAAATCACTGTTGCGCTGCGCACGCCGGACACACTTTGAATCGCCTCGGTGACATGCCGCGCGCAGTTGTTGCAATTCATGCCGCCGATGGAAAGTTTCATTTCGGCGGAAATTTCCGGAGTGGTGGATGGAATTGTCTGGCGTGTCTCCATTTTTCTCTCGCAGTGAGATTTTATCACACGAGGCGGCTTTGTCGAACCTCCACCGGGAGTTGAAACGGCGGTTGTTGGTTCAGCGGGTTTGTCCGGCAGTCAGCTCATTCGCGCTCAACGCGCCGAATGGCTGTCAGCAGCCTGCCGCGACTGGCGCTCCCGTTCGACGATGCGCGCTACATATGCGGCCTGCAAATCGGCGGGATCCAGTTTCAGGGCCAGCACTACCAGCCGTCCGGCCGGTTCCAAATCGCCGATGCTGAGTGCAGCGGTTGCGGCCAGCGCCACCCATTCTGCAACCAATCGGTTTGTGGACGATGACTGTGCTTCCACGGCTGATTCGATCAGCGCGATGCCCTCGCGCCGTTGTTGGATGGTGCCGCCGATCAGGATGGCGGCACGGGTCAGATTGGCGGTATTCGTCGGGCTGTCGTCGGGCAGGGCGGGGATGGTTGTCCGCGGTGAATTTGGGTTGAACACGCAAGGCAGGGGTGCCGCCGGCGCCAGACCGCGCACGGAAACGAACAGTTCGGAGTTGATGGTGGTGAATTCCGAGAAGATGGATTGGACTTGTTCCGGCGGGAGCGATTGGAGAATTGCCAGTTTGTCGGCGGGGGCGAGCAATTGCTGGCGCGTGCGTTCGTCAAATTTTTCCAGCATCCGGGAATTGTCGCCCAGGTATAAAGCGCGGGGCGCGGCGTATTCGAGCACGGGAAAAAGGTCGCTTTGGATCGGGCCGCCGCCGGTGATGGCGAAGGCGGTGCGTTGGGAGGCGAGCTGGCGGGCGAGCAACGCTTCGGGCGAGCGGATGCCGATTTGCGCGAGATCCAACCGCACGCCGGGAAGGGTGAAGCCTTGCCGGAAAACGTCGGGCCCGGTTTGCCAGGACTGCAACGAGCCGAGCAGGATGATGTCGCCGCTGCAGGAGTCCCAGATTTCAACGCGCGGGAAAACGGAGTTGAAGGTGCGCAGAACGAGTTCCACGATGCCGTCGTGCATTTCGTAAACGTGAAACCATTGCGCCATGATGCCACCGGGTTTAAGGCGGCTGGCGGCGAGTTGATAAAATTCGCGGCTGAACACACTGCCGATGCCAACCGTCCACGGGTTCGACGGTTCGGCCACAATCACGTCGTAAAGCTGTGGATTCAATTTAAGCACGGTGCGCGCGTCCTCGTGCCACAGGTGTGTGTGCGGGTCGTCGAGCACACGGCGGTTCCAGTTTGTGAAAAACTGCGAGGCACGGACGACAGGTTCGCAATTTTCCGCGATGACAACTTTTTCGACGGGATACGACAACAACGCCCCGGCGGAAATCCCCGAGCCAAGTCCAAAGACGAAAACATCCTTCGAACCGGGTTTGGCCAGCATGGGCAGGTGCGCGAGGAGCAGTTGCGTGCTGAGATCAGAACGTGCCGATGCGTCAGTCTTGCCGTTCACCCGCAGGCAGCGGTCGGCTGCAGACGGGACACCGGGAGAGGAATCACCCTGTTCCACCGACACGGTGGCGTCCGCTGAATCTTCGTAGAAAAGAATCCGGGTGTGTTGTTTCCGGATCAACATCGCCGTCGGGTCAAATTCCTTTTCCCGTCCCCGGAATACGCCGGAGCTGATCACGCATCGCCAGTCTTCCCCGCCAAAGACAAACAGACATCCGGCAAACACGGCGGCAGACACGGCCAAAAATTTTCCCGTGCGCCCGCCCGAACGCCAGGTGACGACCAAGGTCACCAATGCCAACACCAGCGCCAGTACGCCGAAGGCATTGCGCAAACCAACCAAGGGCATCAACACGAAACCCGCGGCCAGCGTGCCCGCCACCGCGCCCAGCGTGTTCCAGGTGAGCAGCGTGCCGACCTTGTCGCCGAGCGTGACCGTTCCTGCCGATTCAGCACGGATCATCAAGGGCAGCACCGCGCCGATGCACGCGGCGGGCAGGCCGAGAATCACCAGCGAAATGCCCGTGGTCAGCAACTCGTGATAGACATAACCCACACTCGTGCGCCCGATGCCGGTTTGTGCGATGCGATAAAAATCCACCCACCGTTCGATGTTAAAAACGAGCAGCGTGATCCATCCCGCCGCCGCGCACAGCAGCAGGGCAACCATTTTTGCATCGGGAAATTTTCGGCGGTGTGACGACGCAATCCACGCGCTGCCCAGCCCAAGGCCCAGGATGAAGGCCATGAGCACGACGGCGAATGATTGCAGCGACGAACCAAAAATCATCGCCAGCGAGCGGGACGCCAGCACTTCCAGTCCCATTGCGACTGCGCCCGTCATGGCGACGACGGCGCAGGCCCAACGCCACGTCCGCGACGAAGCAACGCCGTCCGCGGTCGTTACTGCCGGTTCAGCCGGGCTTGCAATTCCAATCAACTGGGTGCGGCTCAACCATCCCGCCGTTGCGCCGATGATGACATTCACCATCGCCGTCATCTGGAGCGTTGACACCAGCCCAAGGTTTTGCACCAGCCAGAAGCCGGCCAGCCCCGCGCCCACCACCGCGCCGAGGCTGTTCACCGAGTAAAACAATGCGGAACGGCGGCCGGCGTCCGAAGAATATTTTTGCAACCACGCCGCGAGCAGCGGCAGTGTGCCGCCCATCAAGATCGTCGGGCCGAGCAACAACGCCGCGCTCAAAAAACCTTTCCACGCGAGCAGCAACCCGGGGTGTTCCGCAAGGCCTGTTCCCACAGCGACGAACATCCGGTCCACCCACCGGTCCAGCGACGGGAAGAAAAAAGCGTAGAGACCGATGGCGATTTCAAGACAGCCATAAACGCGCACCGGCTGCTTCAGGCGATCCGCCCGGCGGCCAAAAATTTTATTGCCGAGTGCCAATCCGCCCATGAATACCGCGAGAACGACCGTTTGCGCGTAAATCGTGCTGCCAAAAATTTGCGAGAGAAATTTCGACCACACGACCTCGTACACCAGCGCCGTCGCGCCGGAACAGAAAAACAAAACCAAAACCAGCCAGCTCCAATCCTGTCGTCGCATGAGCAAAGCTAGTGGCGGGCTTGGCACGCCTACAAGCTGTAAAACGGATGGCTCCGGTGGAAAGAAAATTTCGCAAGATTCAAACTGGCGGAAGGGGTGGGATTCGAAGCCAAGCGACTCGGTTTCGTTTTGGTGCGTGAACGTGCATGACAGGCCTGTCAATAAAGGCGATTATGCGTGTTTGATTTTTTGAGAGCGGAAGCCGCATCACGCAAAAAGAGGCACTTAAACGCACCCTTTTTGTCCCCAATTGTCCCCAAATTCTTCGCGCGATTTCTGACCGGCGACCGGGGGCGGGGAGGCAGCTCGCGACTATTAGGACGAGTTGAGGCGATGGATTCGCGTTCGCAAATTTTTTTACAAAAGGGCGGCTTTTGCAGCACCGTGCTGCCAGTGCAACCGAAGCTGAAACAGAATGACGCGGAGTTCACCCTGGCCTACATTCCCCAGTTTGCCGCGCTGCCGGCTCCGTTGCGAACGCACGACTCCATTCCTGATCTATACTTCGGTCGGGGCGGCTTCAACCATGTGCCGTCGTCGGTCCGGGGGTGGCCCTTTCGTTTGGCGCGCGGATCGAAGGCGTCCCCGTCTATGACGCCATCGGGGGCAGCATGGGTTTCCGGCGTCCGGGTTACACCATCCTGCTCGAGCCGGCCGGTTCATGGACGGGGAAGAAAAACTCGATCTCCCTCAACGTGCCCATCGCGGTTTATCGCAACCGCGAGCGGAGCGCGCCGGAAATCACGCTGGGCGTGCCTGGCGGCGACGCGGCGTTTGCGGATTTCTCGATCCTAATCGGTTTCACGCATCGTTTCTGACAAAAGCGGGCTGGCACCGCGTTTTTATTAGAAAAGGTTTTGGAATGGTGTAAATTTGCTTTTGACAAACAGCCCGAAAAGAATTCTAATCAGGCTATTCAACCGAACGTCGAAGGACGCCCTTGAGAGCCGTCATGATACAATTTCGCCGACGTGTGTTAGGCCTTTCCGAAGAGGCCGTGGATTTTCAGCAGCGGGGCTTCCGGGGAGCCTCGGCATTCATGCGAAATCGCCTTGAAAACGTGGGCGGCGCGTTTGTGGCCGGCTACCACCTCGCCTTGGAAAGTAGTTCGCCGGAAGATCTGGGGTCAAAGTTGACGGTGGTGGATCTGGAATGGCGCGGCTTTGCCTTTGAAGGCGCGGCGATGGGATTGGCGTTGCTCGACTTTTTGACGCCCTGGCGGCGCGACCGCATCGGCAAATTCCTCCGGGGCCCAGGCGACGCCCATGCTTACATGGTGCATGTCGGCGTCGGCTGGGTTTGGGCGCGGATGCCGTTTGGTTTCCGGCGCTGGCAAAAAAAACTCGATCCGCTGCTCAGCTGGCTGGCGTTTGATGGCTGGGGTTTTCACGAGGGCTTTTTCCACTGGCCAAAATACGTCGCCGGACAACCGCCGCCGGGAAAATTATCCGGTTACGACCGGCGCGTTTTCGATCAAGGTCTTGGCCGCTCGCTCTGGTTCGTCAACGGCGGAAACATAGAACTCATCGCGCAAACAATTTCAAATTTTTCCGCCGACCGGCAGGCCGATTTGTGGAGCGGCATCGGCCTGGCCGCGACCTACGCGGGAATCGTCAGTGAGACTTCACTCGGCGAACTGCGTGAAAAGGCCGGCCGGTTTCAACCGCAGCTCGCCCAGGGCGCGGCCTTCGCCGCCAAAGCCCGGCAACGTGCTGGCAACTTGACCGATTACACCAGTCTCGCCACAAAAATCCTTTGCGGACTCACGGCGGCCGATGCCGCGCGGCTCACGGACGAGGCGCTCGAAAATCTTCCCGCCGACTCCGATGTGCCCGCTTACGAAATCTGGCGCCGCCGGATTCAAAATCATTTCGCACCAACCCGACAACTTCAGAAAACCTGAATGAAAAAATTCCTCCTCCGCTTCGCCGCGCCGCTGGTTGCCATCGCCATGATCGCAGGCTGCTATTGGATGGCGCGCTTTCCGTGCATCTCCGCCGGTGACTGCATGAAACTGGCCGTGCGGTTCAAATTTGACAAATTCCCGCTGGCCGAAGTCACCAATCATCCGCCTTACAAATACGTCCGCCAGGTTCACCCGAGCTTGCAACGCATTTCCGCCTGGATTTCCACGCTGGGCGCGTCGGTGGCGATGGCCGACCTCGACGGTGACGGCCTGCCCAACGATCTCATCAATGTTGACCCGCGCACCGACCTTGTCACTGTCGCGCCCGTGCCGGGAACGGGAAATCGTTACGCACCGTTCACGCTGAATCCCGCACCGCTGCCCTACGACGCCAAAACCATGGCGCCGATGGGCGTGCTCGTCGGTGATTTCAACGAGGATGGCTTGGCGGACATCCTCGTTTATTATTGGGGCCGCTCGCCGGTGATTTTCCTGCGCAAGAAAACCGCGGGCGTCGAACCCGGCAAACCCGCCGCCATTTCTGCCGCCGACTATAAACCGGTCGAACTGGCCGAAGGCGGCGAGCGCTGGTTTTCCAACGGCGCGGTGCAGGCTGATTTGGATGGCGATGGCCATGTGGATTTGCTGATTGGAAACTATTTTCAGGACGGCGCGCACGTTCTCGACGCGAACGCGGGCGGCGTGGAAGTGATGAACCAGGGACTGGCCAAGGCGGTTTCCGGCGGGCGAAAACATTTCTTCCTCTGGGACGGCGCGACTTCGGGGGAAAATCCGACGGTTCATTTCCGCGAAGCCACCAATGTCGTCAGCCCCGAAGTTGATCACGGCTGGACGCTGGCCATCGGCGTGGCGGATTTGGACGGCGACCAGTTGCCGGAAATTTATTTCGCGCACGATTTCGGTCCCGACCGGCTGCTGCACAACGAATCCACGCCCGGCCATCTGAAATTCACCGTGCTCGAAGGCCGCCGCCGTTTCACCGATCCCAAATCGTGCGTGCTCGGCCAGGATTCCTTCAAAGGCATGGGCTGTGACTTCGGTGACATCAACGGCGACGGGCTGCTCGACATTTACGTCAGCAACATCGCGGAGAGATTCGGTTTGTGTGAAAGTCATTTTCTCTGGCAGAGCACCGGCAAACTCGACGACATGAAACACGGCATTGCGCCCTACATTCAGGCGAGCGAAAAACTCGGCCTCTCGCGCAGTGGCTGGGGCTGGGATTGCCGCCTCGCCGATTTTGACAATGAAGGCGTGCTCCAGGCGATTCAAGCCGTTGGTTTCATCAAGGGTAAAATAAACCGCTGGCCAGAACTGCAATCGCTCGGTACGAGCAACCCCCGCATTGTTCACGACCCGCGCTTGTGGCCGAGCTTCAAGCTGGGCGCGGACTTGAGCGGCCAGGATTTGGATCCGTTCTTCGTGCGCGCCGCCGATGGACGTTACTACGACATCGGTCGCGAAGTCGGTTTCACCGAACCGATGCTTACGAAGGCCATCGCGCTCGCCGACGTGAATGGCGACGGACGTTTGGACTTCGCGTTCGGCAACCAATGGGGACCGTCATTCTTCTACCACAACGTTTCGCCGAACCCCGGCGCTTTTCTCGGTTTGCACCTGCTGCTGCCACTGGCGGCGGACGCCGACTTGCCGTTGCGTGAACGGCCCGGACATCCGGGAGTTGACTTGCATGGTCGCCCGGCGATTTGCGCGCAAGCGCTGGTGATACTGCCGGACGGTCGCAAATTTGTGGCGCAAGTGGACGGCGGCAGCGGGCACTCCGGCCGCCGCAGCCCGGACATTCACATCGGCCTCGGTAAACTGGATCCGGCAATTAAACTCAACGTCCAAGTCACCTGGCGTGACACCGCCGGCCAGTTCCAGCAAACCACGTTGAAACTTGCGCCTGGCTGGCACACCGTCGTGCTGGGCAAAACCGGCACAAATCAAATCGTCGCCATGAATGGAGGCATCGCCCGATGAAAACGCCCGCGTTCAACACCACGGTTCTGTTTTACCCGAACAAAAATCCCAAGCTGCGGCTCTTCGCGCTGTGGTATTTCACGACGCTGATGATCGTCTGGAACATTCTCGGCCACACGTTTCTCGGCTTCGAGCAATCGCACGCCGCGACTGTCGTCTGCATCGGCACGGCGATTTTCTTTCAATTTTTTCTGGAATGGGTGGACGCCACGGCGAAGAACCGTGAAGTCCGCTGGGCCGGCAGTTGGGCAAATTTCCTCAACGCGCTTCCCGCCGCGCTCATTCCCGGCTTCGCCTGCTCGATGTTGCTGTATCCGAACGAGCGGCTGTGGCCGTTTGTTTTCGCGGTCGCGCTTTCCATCTGCTCAAAAGTCCTGTTCCGCGCGCCCGTCGGCGGCGGCCGCACGCAGCATGTTTTCAACCCCTCAAATTTTGGCGTGGCGCTGACGCTCGTGCTGTTCCCGCAAGTCGGTTTCGCGCCGCCGTATCACTTCACCGAAAACGTCACCGCCGTGTGGGACTGGATTTTGCCGGGTTTCATTCTGCTCACCGGCGTCGTCATCCACGGCTGTTTCACCGGGCGGCTGCCGCTCGTCGCGGCGTGGGTGATCGGCTTTGCCTTGCAGGGCCAGTTTCGCGCCTGCCTGTCGGGCACTCCGCACCTCGTGCCGTTCATGCCGATGACCAGCGCGGCATTCATCGTCTTCACGCTCTACATGGTTCCCGACCCGGCGACCACGCCGCTCAAACCGTGGCGGCAAGCCGCGTTTGGATTCGCGGTCGCGATGGTTTATGGGATCATCCAGATGCTGCATCTGGTTTTCGGCTTGTTCTTTGCGCTGCTGACGGTGTGCGCGATTCGCGGAATTTCGCTGCACCTTTATTATGCGTTCAAATTGCGAAACGCAGCACCCGCCGAAATCCCGGCTGCGCAAAGCGTATAAACGCTGAAGTTACGGAACCCGACTCAACGATTTAACGATTCAACCCTTTAACACCCATGAAGGCCATCGCCATCGTCGGCATGGCGTGCGTCTATCCGGACGCGCGCTCGCCGGGCGAATTGTGGGAGAACGTGCTCGCCCAAGCCGCTAAAAATAAGGGATAAAGCCACTTCCATGATGAAAAACTCCGGTATTTCCTGCGGCTTTGTTGTCGTTTCCATCATTCTTCCGCTGACTTGTGTCAGTTCGGCGGCGGACAATTCCGTCGCCGCTTCCACCGTTTGGCAAAAACCAGCTTGGCTGACGGATCTGTCGCTGGGCGTCAAAGAGAGCTACGATGACAACGTATTGTTGGTGTCAGGCAACAGTATGCAGCCGCAGCCATCATGGGTCAGCACGGTCTCGCCGAAGATCGGATTTGATTTCGCGCCAGTGCTGGGAGATCAGAACACGTTGCAGACATTTTCGTTTGTTTACGCGCCGGAGTTTGCCATTTATCACAATGCTCCATCGGAAAGTTACGACGCGCATAAAATAAACGATTCCATCAAAGGCCAGGCCGGTGATTTTTCGTTCAATTTGACCAACGCGTTCCTTTACAACGACGGCAGCAAAATTGCCCCGATTTACGCCCTCAACCAGACCAGCGATCAAAAAGATAAATACCGCAACTTCTATGCCTTCGCGCCGCCACGCGAACGGCGGAATCAAATCCAAGATAGTTCCGCCGTCTCGCTTCAGTTTGATTGGGACGAATTTTTTGTCAGGCCGGTGGCTTCATTGCTTTATTACGATCTTAAAACCGACTGGCACAACGCCGGGGTTGCTCCCTACATTGGGTATCAAAATTGGCCGGATCGCTACGATGTGAATGGCGGCGCGGATTTGGGCTATAAGGTCGCGTCCCGTTTAGCGGTCACGCTGGGCTACCGCTACGGCCATCAATATCAGCAGCAATTTCCCTCGACGATTACCAGTGACAGTCATTATTCATCCAGTGACTACCAACGTGTGCTGGTCGGCTTGGAGGGCAACCCGTGGAGCTGGCTGAATGCCAGGCTGGTTGCCGGACCGGATTTCCGCGATTACAACTCCATGGCCCCGGTCAATGATTCCCATCCGGTCACATACTACGCCGAAGCGGTCCTGACTGCGACCTTCACGCCTAACCAGACGCTGACGTTCAACTACAAACAATGGGAATGGGTTGCCAGCGCCGGCATAGTTCCGTTTTTCGACAGCGCCTTCGCCCTGGTTTACCATTGGAACGCGACTAGGCAATTGGGATTGGACCTGGGCGGCAAGGTTCAAGAGGCCGACTTCAGCAGCGGCAATGACTTGGCGGGAACGGCTCCCAGCCTGCGCGACGACATACAATATACGGTTTCAGCGGGTGTGAACTATGCCTTCACCCCCCACTTGAACGCCAGCCTGACCTGCAGTTACGATTTGGGCAGGAATCTTCTGAATAATCTTCCCCCGCAATATGAGGCTTCCTACCGCGATTTTGAACATCTGTTGGTTTCGTTGGGAGTGCAATACAAATTCTGATTTGGAAAAATTTAGATGTGTAATATGTTTTAACATTTCAACACCCATGAATGCCATCGCCATCGTCGGCATGGCGTGCGTCTATCCGGACGCGCGCTCGCCGGGCGAATTATGGGAGAACGTGCTCGCCCAGCGCCGCGCCTTCCGTCGGGTGCCGCCAGAGCGTCTGCGGCTGGAAGATTTTTTTTCCGCCGACCCGCACGCGCCCGACGCCACCTACGCCACCGAAGCCGCCGTGATCGAAGGCTACGAATTCGACCGCGTCGCCTTCCGTGTCGTCGGCAGCACGTTTCGCGCGGCGGATCTCGCGCACTGGCTCGCCCTCGACGTGGCGGCACGCGCGCTGGCCGACACCGGTTTTCCTGACGGCAATGGACTGCCGCGCGAAACCACGGGCGTTTTGCTCGGCAACACGCTCACCGGGGAATTTTCGCGCGCCAACACGCTGCGACTCCGCTGGCCGTATGTGCGCCGCGTGCTCGACGCCGCGCTCGCGAAGGAAAAATGGACACCGGAGCAACGCCAAAAATTTCTTTCCGACCTCGAAGCGGAATACAAATCGCCGTTCCCGCCCGTCGGCGAGGAAACGCTCGCCGGCGGTCTCTCGAATACCATTGCCGGGCGCATCTGCAATCAATTTGACTTGAAAGGCGGCGGCTACACCGTGGACGGCGCGTGCGCGAGTTCGCTGCTGGCCACGGCCAACGCCTGTGCTGCGCTCGCGGCGGGCGACCTCGATGTCGCGATTGCCGGCGGCGTTGACTTGAGCCTTGACCCGTTTGAACTTGTCGGCTTCGCCAAGATTGGCGCGCTCGCGCCCGACGAGATGCGCGTCTTTGACCGGCGTTCCGCCGGTTTCTGGCCGGGCGAAGGCTGCGGCATGGTCGTGCTCATGCGTCACGACGATGCGCTCGCGCAAGGCCGCCGCGTCTATGCCGTCATTCGCGGCTGGGGAATTTCCTCCGACGGCAGCGGCGGCATCACGCGCCCGGAAAGCGACGGCCAGATCGAAGCGCTCCGCCGCGCATATCGTCGCGCGGGTTTTGGCATTGAAACCGTTTCCTACTGCGAAGGCCACGGCACCGGCACCGCCGTCGGCGACGCGACCGAACTTGAAGGTCTCTCCCGCGCGCGGCGCGAAACAAAAATAAATTCACCGCCCGCCGCCATCGGCTCAATCAAGGCGAACATCGGCCACACGAAAGCCGCGGCGGGTGTCGCCGGTTTGATCAAGGCCACGATGGCCGTTCACACGCAGGTGCTGCCGCCGACCACCGGCTGCGAACAGCCGCACCCGCAACTCACCGGGCCGGCGTCTGCCTTGCGCGTGTTGCACGAGGCGGAGCTTTGGCCGGGCGACCGTCCGCTCCGCGCGAGCGTCAGCGCGATGGGCTTCGGCGGCATCAACGCGCACCTCGTCCTCGAAAGCGTCGTTGCCGAACGGCGCGAGACGTTCAGCACGCGCGAACGTTCGCTGTCGCGTTCAAATCAGGACGCCGAATTGTTTTTGCTCGCGGCGGAGACGGCGGAGCAACTTGCGCCGCAGGTGGAAAAACTATTTGCCCTTGCCGCGCGGCTCTCGCGGGCGGAATTGGCCGACCTCGCTGCCCAGTTGGAAAAAAATCTGAAGCCCGGGCCGGTGCGCGCCGCTATCGTCGCGTCCAAACCGGAGGAACTTGCGGCGCGGCTGCAAACGCTCAAGTCGTGGTTGCAAAACGGCGTCCCGTCGCGAACGGATTTTTCCGCAGGCGTCTTTCTCGGATCGGGCGGGAGCGCGCCGCGAATTGCCTTTCTGTTTTCCGGCCAGGGTTCACCCACGTATCTCAACGGCGGCGTCTGGCGGCGGCGTTTCGAATCCGTCCGCGAACTTTACTCGCGCGCCGAACTGCCGGCGGACGGGGACACGGTCTCGACGCGCGTGATGCAGCCCGCCGTCGTGACCGCATCGCTCGCCGGACTAAAAGTGCTGGAAGCATTCGGCATCGTGGCGGACGCGGCCATCGGCCACAGCCTCGGAGAAATCACCGCGCTGCACTGGGCGGAGGTGTTCGACGAGGAAACGCTGTTGCGCATCGCGCGCGTACGCGGCGCGGCGATGGCGGAACTCGGCAGCCCGACCGGCGCGATGCTCGCCGTCGCCGCGCCGTGGCAGGAAGTCCAGAAAATGCTCAACGGCGAGCCGCTCGCCGTCGTCGGCTACAACTCGCCGCGCCAGACAGTCGTCGCCGGTGACGCCACGGCAATCAGCAACCTTGCCCGGCGCGCCGCCGCACAGGGCTGGCAGGCGAGCCCGTTGCCGGTGTCGCATGCGTTTCACACGCCGCTCGTCGCCGCCGCCGTGCCGGTGCTGGCCGGGCAGCTCGCGCGCGAAAATTTTTCGGAACTCAAACAAAAAATTTTCTCCACCGTGACCGGCGTGCCGCTGGACGAAGATGAAAACTTGCGCGAATTACTCTGTCGTCAGGTGACTTCGCCGGTGCGATTTGAGAGCGCGCTCGCGGCGCTGCTCGGCGCGGGCGCGGACACGAAGTCTGGCGGACGCCGGAAAGCGCGTCCCGCCCGCGGAATTGATTTGCTGATCGAAGTCGGGCCGGGCGCGATTTTGAGCAACCTGGTGCGCGAGACGGCGGACATTCCGGTCATCGCGCTTGATGCCGGCGGAAATTCCCTCGGCGGATTGCTGCAAGCCCTCGGCGCGGCCTTTGCGCTGGGTGCGCCGGTGAAGCACGGGGCGTTGTTCGCCGACCGGTTCGTCCGGCCCTTCGCGCTGGACTGGAAGCCGAAATTTTTCACGAACCCCTGCGAGCTTGCGCCGGTTTCCGAGCAATCGGAGCGCCGGGCACCGTCTCAGCTCGAAGCTGAAATTGTGCCGCAACGCGCCGAGGCGGTGCCCGGCGCTCCAATCGAATTGATCCGCCGTCTCGTCGCGGAGCGCGCGGAGTTGCCGGTCTCGGCGGTTCGGAACGAGAGCCGCATGTTGAGCGATTTGCATTTGAATTCGATCACGGTCGGACAGTTGGTTTCGGAAGCGGCGAAGCAACTCGGTTTGCCGCGCATCGTCGGGCTGACGGATTTTGCGAACGCAAGCGTGGCCGACATTGCCCGCGCGCTGGAGGAATTGAAACGCACCGGCGGCGCAACGCGCAGGGATGACCAGCGGCAACCGCCACCGGGCGTGGACAACTGGGTTCGGACTTTCACCGTCGAGCTGGTTGAAACCAAACGCCGTGCGCGACGAGCCGATCAGGAGATCGGCGCTCCGGGTCGCTGGCAAATCTTCGCGCCGGAAAATCATCCGCTTGCCGGACCGCTGCGCGAAGCGTTCGGCCAAACGAACACATGCGGTGTGGTGATTTGCCTGCCGGAAAATCCGGGCGCGGAAAACATTTCATTGCTGCTCAATGCCGGTCGCGCGGCGCTGGCGATGAAGGGGTCGCCGCGACTCGTCGTGGTTCAACACGGCTGGGGCGGCGGTGGTTTTGCGCGGACGCTGCATCTGGAAAATCCTGACGTGGCAACTTGTGTCGTGAACGTTCCGCCGAATAATATTGGAGCGCTGGTCTCCGACCCGGCGCGTTCCGGGACTTCATCGGTTCGAGCCGGGCCGGAGGCCGGCGTTCCGGGCAGAAGGGCACTCGCTGAACGAATTGTCGCCGAAGCGTTCGCGGCGAACGGATTCACGGAAGTTTATTTCACGGGCGACGGTCGGCGACTTGAGCCTCGGCTGAAACTCGCGGAGTTTTCTCCTCCGCAAATCAAGCCGGAATTTTCCGTCGGGTCGGAAGACGTTTTGCTTGTCACCGGCGGCGGCAAGGGCATCGCGGCGGAGTGCGCGCTGGCGTTTGCCCGCGAAACCGGCGTGAAGCTCGCGCTCCTCGGGCGAAGCGATCCGAAATCGGACCAGGAACTCGCGAACAATTTCGCGCGCATCGCCGCCGCCGGTGTGCGTTCCGGCTACGTGCGCGCGGATGTGACGGACGCGGAGGCCGTGCGCACGGCGGTCGCGGAGCTCGAGCGCAATCTCGGTCCGGTGACGGCGATTCTCCACGGCGCGGGCGTGAACACGCCGCAATTGATCGGCGCGCTGGACGAGGCGGCGTTCCGGCGGACGGTGCTTCCGAAAATTTCCGGCGCGCGGAATTTGCTCGCGGCGGTGGATGCGAAAAAGTTGCGGCTGTTCGTCACGTTCGGCTCGATCATCGCGCGCACCGGACTGCCGGGCGAGGCGGATTACGCGGCGGCGAACGAATGGCTCGCGGCGTTGACGCGCGAATTTCAGACGGGCCATCCGCGCTGCCGCTGCCTCGCGCTCGAATGGTCGGTGTGGTCGGGCGCGGGCATGGGCGAACGGCTTGGGCGCATTGAGTCGCTGCTGCAGCAGGGCATCACGCCAATCACGGTGGACGAAGGCGTGCGGACGTTTTGCAATTTGCTCCGGCAGCCGGTGCCGGCGGTTTCACTCGTCGTCGCGGGACGATTTGGCGAACCGCCGACATTGAAGATGATCGAGCCGGAGTTGCCGCTGCGCAGATTTCTTGAACGCAAGCGCGTGTTTTATCCGGGCGTGGAACTCGTCGTGGACGCCGAGTTGTCGCTGCGCGCCGATCCGTATCTCGCAGACCATGTCCTGCAGAAACAACCGTTGCTGCCGGCGGTGCTGGGCCTGGAAGCGATGGCGCAAACGGCGATGGCGCTCGCCGGTTCAGCGGACGCGCCGGTTTTTGAGAACGTGGAATTTCCGCGTCCGGTGGCCGTGTCCGACAAAGCGGCGTTGACAATTCGGCTCGCTGCTCTGCAACGTGAGCCGGGCGTGATTGAAGTGTGCCTGCGTTCCGAGGAGACGGATTTTCAGGTGGATCATTTCCGCGCAGTCTGCCGGTTTGCCCCGCGCGATAAAACGACAGTTCCACGCCTTTCGCTTTCGCCGCTCGCGTCGGAGTATTTGCCGCTTGATCCGCCCAATGATTTGTATGGCCGGATACTGTTTCATCGCGGACGATTTTGCCGGCTGCGCGGGTATCGTTTGCTCAAGGCGAAGGAGTGCGTGGCGGAAATCACGGCGGACGATGACGCAACCTGGTTCGGGCCGTATCTGCCGGCGGAATTCGTCCTCGGCAATCCGGCGGCGCGCGACGCGGCGTTGCACGCGATTCAGGCGTGCATCCCGCACCGGCGGATTTTGCCGACGGGCATCGAGCGAATGGTCATTCGCCGCAACGAGTTCGGCGCGCGGTTTGTCCGGGCCAAGGAGCGGTTGCGCGACGGAAATAATTTTATCTATGACGTGGAAGTCACCGACGCGCGCGGCGAAGTGATTGAGCGTTGGGACGGGCTTCGTTTGCGCGCGGTGGAGGTGATGGCGGCGCGCGAGGCCTGGCCGGACGCGCTGCTGTCGCCTTACCTGGAACGGCGGCTGGAGGAATTGGCGGACGCGGGCGCGCCGGTGAAGGTCGCGCTCGAACGAGGTTTGCGCGAGGAACGTCCGGCGAGCAGCGATGCAGTGATTCAACAGGCGCTCGGCAAAACGGCGCGCATCTGGCGGCGGCCCGACGGCAAGCCGGTTTTCCTCGGCGAAGAAGACATTTCAGCGGCGCACGCGAATGATTTCACGCTGGCGGTCGCGGTCGCGGGCGGAGCGGCCTGCGATCTGGAAGCAGTCGCGGCGCGCACGGACGCCGGGTGGCGCGATCTTTTGGGCGGGGAAAAATTCAAGCTCGCGGAGCGGATGGCGCGCGAACGGGTGGAAAGCATGGACGCGGCGTCAACGCGGCTTTGGATGGCGCTGGAGTGCATGAAAAAAATCGGGCAGCCGTCGAAATCGCCGTTGGTGCTGGAATCGAACACGGCGGACGGCTGGACGCTGCTGCGTTCCGGCACCATCATCATCTCGACGTGCGTGATGGCGGTGCGCGGAATGAAATCGCCGTTGGGCGTGGCGGTTGCGCTCAAGTCGCGCGTGGAAAACCAGCAGGTGCCCGCCGCCGCGAAAACCGCCGCGTAAGGGCCGCCATGCGTTTCTACGAATACCGCCACGTGGTCAGCTTCGAGGAAACGAACCTCGTGGGAAACGTTTATTACACGAACCATTTGAGCTGGCAGGGGCGTTGCCGCGAACTCTTTTTGCGCGAGCACGCGCCGGACGTGATTGACGAGCTGGGCCGCGGCTTCAGCCTGGCGACGGTGAGTTGCTCGTGCGAATACTTCGCGGAGTTGACGGCGTTCGACGAAGTCATCGTGCGGATGCGGCTGGCGGAACTGGTGCAAAACCGGATGCGGCTGGCGTTTGAATACTGGCGGCGCAAGAACGGCGCCGAGGAATTGGTCGCGCGCGGCGAGCAGCAGATTGCCTGCATGAGGCGCGATGGGGAAAAACTTTTGCCCGCGCCGGTGCCGCAAACTTTGCGCGAGGCGCTGGCGGCGTATGCGGAGTGAAATGAAAATGAGAAACCGGAAACATCCAACGTCCAATGTTCGAGCGTTGGCTGGCATTTCTTTGGATGTTGGATGTTCATTTTCTTGTTTGTGAATACCAACCTTTCCCCATCACCGCATCGCGGGGACACAGTGGAGGCTTACGAAACCTCCGTCGTGCGCGCCATCCGCCACATGAAGGAGCATCTGGCCGAGCCGCTGGACCTGGACGCACTCGCGCAGATCGCCGCGATCAGCAAGTTTCATCTCGTGCGCGTGTTTGACGAAACCACCGGGACGACCCCGCATCATTTTCTGTCGTGCCTGCGCATCCAGCGCGCGAAGGAGTTGCTGCTGCAATCTGAAACGACGATTACCGACGTGTGCCTGGAGGTCGGATACAATTCGCTCGGCACCTTTTCCAAAACGTTCAGCGAACTGGTCGGCTTGTCGCCGCAGGAATTTCGCGCGATGCCCAAGCGGCTCACGGCGAAACAATTTGCCAGGGCCATCTGGCGCTACCTGGCGGCGCGGAAAAAAATCTCCGGTCCGACCATCGAAGGCGTGGTCGAGGGGCCGCGCCGGCCGAAGGGGTTCACCTTTGTGGGAACATTCACGAAGGGCGTGCCGCTGGGCGTGCCATTTTCCGGCACGGTGATGATCGGCCACGGGAAATTTTGCATCGAGCGCCCCACGCTGCCGGAATTTCATCTAATGGCGGCGTTGGTGCCGCTCTCGGCCAGTTTGACCGATATGGCGGCGAACCTTCCCATCAGCCTCGTCGCCAGTCTGCGCGTGCAAAACGACCCGAACGCCCCGCCGGAAAAGCCGCTTCTGCGTTTGCGTCCGCTGCGCCCCACCGACCCGCCGATCGTTCTGGCGCTGCCCGCACTGCCGCCGTTGCGCGGCTGACCTTCCCGCAAAGTTCGCAATCCCGGAGAAGCGGCGGGGACGAAGCACATGCTAATGTATTCCCACATGAAAACTAATTGTTACCAAACAACCGGTCGCGTGGAAATCAAAACCCACGGTCCATCACGAATGAAAATCAAGTTCGGTTCCGCTTTGCCTGCGCTGTTGTTGGCGGGCACGGTGCTGCTTGGCCCCGGCTGGGGCGTCCAGCATTGTGTGGCAGGGACGGGTTTCCCGGTTACCGCAACCAATGGGCAGACGTTCAGCATTGGGGTGTTTCAAATCGTGGTTGACCCGAATTTTGCCTTCCTCTTTGCCCCCTCCAATTCATCCAGCTACTATTCCGGTTATGCCGGCCCAAGCAGCGGCATCCTGACCGGTCCGGTGATGTTTGATGGGAATACGATGATTGGGGAGAGCGCCAGTCATGTGCGCCCGGCAACGGTCTTCCCCGTCGCCGTGGGAACGCCGAACCAGTATCCGCCGAACTCGACTTACAGCAACATTTTGGGCTATGCCGACTATTTCTTGGTTCCGTCGCCCTTTTCCAGCGCGCCGGCCGGAGTGGACGAAATCTTCACCGAGATTGAGCAAATGGACTTGCAAGGCTACGTCGACACCAACGGCCAATCTTGTTCTGATCCGCGTGTGCCGACGATAAGTTCGGGCTCTACGGGACAAGGAGGAGGAGCATTGGCGACCGTCAAGGCCGGGCCGGGAGCATTTGGGATTGGCCCCAGTCTTCCCCTGAACCGCCGGAGCATTGGCATGGTGCAACAGATCACCAACGGTGCGTCCAGCGATTTCCCGGCGCAAAGCTTCTTTGACATTTTTGTGGAAGTGGACCTGCCGCCAGTTCCCGGCACCGTCGCCAATTATGATTTTCCGACCAACGGGGCGGTGCTTTACAATGATGCCAGCGATCCGTTGTTCATTCAGAATCTTTCTGTGACCAATCTGCCGCCGCAGGCAACGTATGTTCATGGCAACACCACGGCGGTTCCGATCCGGTTCAAATACAGCAACCCGCCCTATTGGGCCGCCGGTGACGTGCTGGGCTACCTGACGCTGGCGGGCCACGGCGTGTTCACGAACGTGGTCACCGCGTCGGCGCCGTGTGCCGCAGCGACGGCGACCGGCGGGCTTTTGGATCAAACCTTGGGACCCGTCGGGTCACCCATACCGCCGCCGCCAATCTCCTGGCTGCGCCCGACCAACTCGTTCCCAACACCTGGTTCAAGTTACAATTCGATTGTGAACACCGTTGTTAACTCCGGAACAACCAACGTCCTTGATGACACCGTGAATTTCACGGTGGGCGCGACCTTGCTTTACATCCGCGATATCAGTCTCGGCAACCTCGGCAACTCCGCCTCGCTGCCGGGGGCGGGCGGTTCAACGACTTATAATGGCCCCAGTTCGGCGCTGAACTTGCAGATCTCCCCTGACGGGCTGAACTATTACCCCGGCGTGTTGAGCGGCCCAACCACAATCAAGGTTTACAACACCAATGGCGTTACCGGCGGCATAACCGTTTACTCCACGCAGATAATAGGAATGACCAACTCCGGCGCCTGGGTGGGTGGAGCAATCTCTCTGCGCGAAAGTCCCACCAAGGCCTCGCTCGGCAAGCACACCGTCGGGCCGGATCCGCGCGGCTACCGCGTCAGCAGCTTTTTCGATGTGTTCCTGGAGCTAAGCACAGACGGAGGCGCGACTTGGAATCCCGCGAACCGCTCCATACGCCTGCTGCCCAGCTTGCCACCAGCGGTGCCGGGCTCAATGTTTGCCAGCCCAATGGGCACCAATGTTGTTGTGCAGTGGCAAAATAATTTTACGCTCCAGAGCGCACCCAGCCTGCTGGTCCCCTTCACCGATGTGAAAGGCCCGGTCACCAGCGGTTGCTACACCAATCCGATGAGTGGAAACGCGATGTTTTTCCGGTTGCGGAATTAACCGCGCACAACCAACCAACAATAACGACAAGACCGGGCTTTGGCCCGGTCTTTCTATTTAAGGGGGCGAATCAGTTTGTGGGTGCAGCGGTTTTGGATTCGCCAAAATCCTTCAGCGGCCACCAGTGAAGCAGGACGGGCAGGAGCAGGAGCGAGGCAATGAAACAATTGACCAGTCCCAAAACCAGCAGGAGGCCGAGCCGCGCGTTGGCCGGCACCTGCGAGAGCATGAGCACGCCGAACCCCAGCGAGACGGCAAGCGTGTTGTTCAAGGCGGGCACTCCGGCGGCGCGCTGTTTGATCCCTCTCAAAGTTCGCAATCCCGGAGAAGCGGCGGGGACGAAGCACATGCTAATGTATCCCCACATGAAAACTAATTATTGCCAAACAACCCGGCCTGTGGAAATCAAAACCCACAATTCATCCGGAATAAAAAACAAGTTCAGTTCCGTTTTGTCCGGGGTGTTTGCTCGCGGCGCATTCCTGTCTTTGCTCGTCTTGCTGCTTATGGGACTCACTACCGGGACAAAGGCCAATGTCATTCAAGCCAACAATTCTTATCCGCCGCCGAACGGCAGCTTCCAAAGTCCGGGGCCGGACTACAACTTCGGCTCCGGTGTCACGGCGGTGCAGTTCACGAATGTGGCCTTCACTTTCTTCGACAGTTTCGTCCTCGTCGCCGGCCCGGTGCCGACGCTGTCGTTCAACGCGCAGTTTTCGCACTACCTCTCGACGGATGGTGGCAACACCTGGTCCGGCGAGCAGGCCGCCACGGCACATTTCGTGGTGGCCCTCGGCACGCCCACGGGAAATAGTTACCCGTTCCAGATCACCTCGCTGACCATCAGCGGCGGCGATCTCCCGGCGTCATTTCAATTGCAGTTATCTGGCGCCCTGCCGGGGACACCCGTGGTAACCTTTACTCCAAGTGGGGGATTGGTCAGTATTGACAACACCTTCTATCTGCCGCTCGAATTAAGCCAGGATGGCGGCAGCACTTGGACTCCCAACACCGTCAGCGGTAGCTTCGGCACCCCGGCCTTCGTGCTGTCACCGTTGACCAGTGAAGAACTGTCGCACAGCCCCACGCTGCCACCGGGCGACGGCCAATATTATACACCGGCCCAGTATCATGCCGCGTTCGCTTCGGGCATCATCATCCGTAATCCGATTCACAATGGCTTCCTCGGCCAGAGCTGCGGCACCAACGGCTCCACCGGCCAGCCCGGACTGACCAACACCCTTTGCCCGCCGCCGATTCTGGGCGGAACGTCCACGGAGGACTTCACCTCGCAGATGAACTTTGACATTGATATGCCGGCAACGACGCATATCGGCCCCATTGGTGCCAGTGTGGAGACCCGCGTCACCCACATGCAAGACTTCGGGACGTTCCAGATCTACAAGACCCAGATGATTAATTTGGATCCCAACCCGGGCTCGTTGCCGGCCGGCATGAATTTCCGCATCAACCCCGACCCGAACAAGCCCTCTTTGGGAATAACGACGATGCGGCCCGGCGCCTCGGCGAACGAGACCAATATTTGCAGCGCGTTCGCTCTGCGACTGCAGATGACCACCGACAACGGCGTCACTTGGCAGGATTCCGACCAGTTCACCCGCATGAACCTGGTGGTGCCGGGCTCAATCTTTATCAGTCAAACAGGCACCAATGTCATGTTGCAATGGCAAAACAATTTTACGCTCCAGAGCACGACCAATCTTCTGGTGCCATTCACCGATGTGGCTGGGCCGGTCACCAGCGGTTCCTACACCAACCCGATTACCGGAAACGCGATGTTTTTCCGGTTGCGCCAGTAACGCGGATTAAAACGAATCGCAACGGCGCGCTGACCACAGCGCGCCGTTTTCTTGTGGGGCATAACTATTCAGGCCAAAGGCGGAGTTCGATCGGATAAACCCGGCGTGCGCTGTTTGCGTGGGCGCGGAGTTGTAGCGGCGGTCTGTGACCGCCGACTTTTTGTTTTTGGGGTCACCGGCAGCAGGGGTGCGGTGAGTTTTTCGTAGAGGCCGAAAAGGAATTCCACGCGCTGGCGGTCGGAGTCGAATGATTCGTGGCGGTAACAATTTCTCCACGGCGCGGTCCAGGTCGGCGTGGGCTTTGGCCAGGGCGGGCGGCATGGAGAGCGGGTCGTAAAGGTCGGCAAGCGTGCCGAGGCCGCGCGGCGGCAAATGCGGTTCGCGCGCGGCCAGCTGGCCACGACGCGGCGTTTGATGCCGAAGACTTGAAAGAATTCGTTCCAGAATGTCTGTTTCTCGGCGCTCTCGCTTTTCGCGCCTTTCCATTCGCCGGAGAATTTGATGGCGTTGTGACGGATTTCGTTCCAGGAAATCGGCATGGCGGATGAGTTTGCGCGGGAAATTTGGCAGCGTCAATTCCGCCTACGCGGTTGACATCACACCTCCGGCGTGGCAGTTCTCGTCGTCAGACGGAATTCGCGAATTATTGCAACCTGACAACCAAACCAACAACCGAAAGGACATCACCATGAAATTCATGATCACCTGGCAGTTTCAACCGGGAAAGCTCCACGACACGTTATCGCATTTTGCGCAGATGACGCCCGAGCAAGACGCGGCGGACCGGGGCAGCGGCATCAAGCTGATTGGCCGCTGGCATGACTTTGCCCGAGGGCGGGGTGTAATCATCTGCGAAGCCGACAATGCCGAGGCCGTATCGGACTGGGCGCTGAATTGGAACAGCATTCTGGATTTAGATGTGGCCGTGGTTTTGGATGACAACGAGGCCCGTGCGCTGGGCAAGAAGCGTGCGAAGCGGTCGTAGCTGCCACCCAACCTATGCGCTCCAGCGAACCGCCGCCCCGCCGGGCAGTCGGATGGTTCGGAGAAATTCGTGAGCGACCATTGCAGCCGGAGCGCGTCGCCGGCGTTTGCGCACCGATTTTATTACTTCTCCTGCTTCAGCGGCCACCAGTGAAGCAGGACGGGCAGGAGCAGGAGCGAGGCAATGAAACAATTGACCAGTCCCAAAACCAGCAGGAGGCCGAGGCGGGCGTTGGCGGGAACTTGCGAGAGCATGAGCACGCCGAAACCCAGCGAGATGGCAAGCGTGTTGATGAGCGCCGGCGGACCGGTCAGCCGCAAGGACTGGCTCAAGGCGTCGGGCGGTGATTTTCCAGCGGCCCGCGCCTGGCTGAAGCCTTCGAGCAAATGGATGGTGCAGTTCACGCCGATGCCGAGCGTCATGGCGGCAAACATCGAGGTGGCCACGCCCAGCGGAATGTCCGCCCAGCCCATCACGGCAAATTTCACCACCACCGCCAGCAGGCTGGGCAGCAGGCAGTAAAATCCCCAGCGCACCGAGCCGCCGAGCGCCGTGGCCACCGCGAAAATTCCCAGCAAAGACCAGATCAGCGATTGGAGTTGCGTGGCGACGATGCCGCGGATCAGCGACTGGCTCACGGCCACGTCGCCGGCGAAAACAAGTTTGATTCCCTTCGGCGCGAGATGTTCGCGTTCGTAATCGCGGATGTCGCCCATCAATCGGGCGGTGCCGACAAAGTTGGCATCCTTCAAAAAAACCGTGGTCAGCGACTGCCAGTAGTTGCTATCCACAACCTGGCGCAACCGCTCCGGTCCCAAAGCCAGCGCGTAATAATCCCAAAGCAGCTTGATTTCGCCGGCATCCTCGGGCAGCACGCGGGCGTTGGGATCGTTGGGCCGGATCATAAAGCGTGTGGTGGCAAGATAATCCGCCGGGCCGAGGACGCCGCCCACCGCGTCATCCCGACGCTCGCGGATGAACGCGCCGAAATCGCCCAAGGCGCGAATGAGTTCAGGTTGAAAGTGGGTGCGGACGGATATTTCAAACCGGGCTTGTCCCGCTTTCGCCAGCGCGTCCGCAAAATTCGTTGCCATGCCGGTGCGGGCGAGTCGCGCGAAAACGGTTTCGCCGCTGCGGTTCACCAGTTCGATGTGTGATTGCCAGACGGCGGCGGGCGCATCGGACGAAGTAACGGTGGAGAGTTTGATCGGGCTGCCCGTAATCAACGCCGCGTCACCCACCAGCACGGCGGGCAGCGCGATGTCGGGGCCGTTGAACGCCGCCGCCGCGATTTCTCCCTGAATCGTCCTCGGCGCTTCGGCGCAAACGAACAGCAGGTGCATTCCGAAAAAATTTTCATTCACCTGCTGCGTGACCCGCCGGAATTCGCTCTCCGGATCAAAGCCGTTGGTCCAACTGTCCTGCACAACCAGTCGTCGCAGGCCGAAGGGCGTGAGCGCCGTGACGGCCAGCGCGAAACCGACCACCCACCACCGCCGGCGCACCACCGCCTGCCCGGCACCGCCGAATTTCGCGGCGAGCCAGGACACGGCGTTTTTTTCATCAGGCCGGTTTCGTGGCCGCAGCCAGGCGGGATGGATCAACACCAGCAACGCTGGAACCACGGTGAGGGATAGGAACAAGCCAAACAGCGCGCCGATGCCGGTGAAAAGGCCAAAGGCCCGCACGGGAGCCAGCGGCGAAAAGCCGAAGGACAAAAAGCCGGCGACGGCGGCCAGCGACGTGCAGACCACGGGACGCGCCAGTTTGTGGAAGGTTTCCTCGACGAGCGTCACGTGATTCACGCCGGGCTTTTCCCGCAGCAAATTGAAGTAGCGGCTGAACAGGTAAACGTCATTCGTGACCGAGATCACGGTGAGGAGCACCGGCATCACGGCGGTGGTGAGATAAATCGGGACGCCGAGCCAGCCCATCAATCCAAAGACCAGCAGCATTGTCGCCACCACGCCCGGCAGCGGCAACAGCGCCGCCAGCACGTTGCGGAAGCAGAGCAGCAAAACGAGCATCATCACCAGTGCCGCCAAGGGCACGAGGCCGATGTGCCGGGCCACCAACACGCGGAGTTCGTGCAGGCTGGCTGGCATTTTCCAATCCGACTTTTCCCCGGCCTCCCGCGCGCCGGCACCCAGTAACGCTTTCGGCACGCCGAGGTCTTCAAGAATCTGGACGCCAAACAGCGACTCGGCCACCGGCGCGCCCGTCACTGCGATTTCGTCCGCCGCCGTTTTTTTTGCGGTGATGATTTGCAGGACTCTCCCGTAGAACTGCGAGCGGTCAGCCCCGGACGGCACGCCGACGAGGATGACGGTGGATTGGCCGTCAGCCGAAACCAGCGTGCCGTTGTAGAGTTCAATCCGGCGCAGGTCTTCGCGCAATTGGTCCAGTTCCGATTGGGTCTTGAGCGGCGGTTCAAGCAGCTTCTGTTGAATCAATGTTCCGGGCCGCATCCGGAAGCTCGGTTCGGTGGCCAGACTCATGACATCGAACGGAGCGACGCCGGGAAGTTGTTTGAACTCCGCCGTCAAATCGCGGACCAGTTGCAGCGTGGCGGGATTGAAAATGCCATTGGTGTTGCCGGGCCGAATCAGCACGACCAGTTGGTCATGGAGGCTGAAGTGGTCGCGGACGGCCTTGTCAGCCAGCACTTCCGGCGCGGTGGGAGAGACGAGCGCGTGGCCGTCGGTGCGCAGTTTCAGCCGGAGAATTCCGGGCGCGGCGGCCAGGGTGATGACGGCGACCAATGCCAACACTTGCCGGGGATGGCGGATGGCATAATGCGACAGCCAACGAAAGAGGCTGACGAACAGCACAGGCAGTTTGTTCGGGGGCTTAAATAAGTGGCTGCTCATCAGGTCAAGCGCAGACGATTCAAGATTCGGACATGCTTTGCACGTGAATGTTCTGGCGGCGGATGCTCGAAGATTGATAAAGCATTCGCCCCGGCAATGCAAGCTCGCAAAGTTTTGGGTGGTGTATCAGTTTGGATTTTTCCCTGTTTGATTCAACAATTGAACGCTACGGCCAATTTAAATTTCCCGGCAAGTTTGGTTCAAAAACAGAAACAGAACTGGCGGAAGGGGTGGGATTCGAACCCACGGTAGCCTTGCGACTACGCCTGATTTCGAGTCAGGTGCCTTTAACCACTCAGCCACCCTTCCACGCAAGCCGCTGCTGAAGACGCATTGCGCTGCGTTCCGAGCGAACACATTGTGCGTGCGTTTGCGTCAGGGGCAAGCTCATTCGCAACGCCGGCGGGCGGCGGCAAAACGCGATCCCGGACCACCCGCGCCGCCCGCCCGACGCAGGCATTTTTTCGGCTGGCTCGACAGACTGAAGCGCTGCTTTTTTAAGCGGAAGAACAACCTGCCTGACGGAGGGGAGAGGGTGACGCTTTCGACTGTGCCGTTGGTTTGCCACGCACCGCCAAAACAACCAGCGTGCCGGGTAAATGTCGAATTGGCTTGCCGTTGACTTTAACTCTCCCAAAATAGGGGACGTTCAAAACGTGCGGGTTGGTTGACAGACTCAAGCCAATGTAGCTCAGCGGTAGAGCAACGGTTTCGTAAACCGTCGGTCGCCGGTTCAATCCCGGCCATTGGCTCCATTTTTAAGTGGAGATTTTCCAACCGGTTGTGATGCGAAGGAGGTCAAGTGTCAGTGAAACTGTCAGTGCCACGACCATTCCCCGCATTCCGGCGTGACACGGTTCAGCGCACCAGCTTCAAGATAAAAAGCGAACCGGCAGGAAAAAACGACGCTCACCAGAGCGAAGTCCGTCGCAGTTCAAGAGGATTCTCTATGCAATTTCCGTTGAAGATAATCTCGTATCGCGTAAATTCGGAAACAACCAAAACCCGGGCAAAAGCATGAAAAAATTGCACCGCTTCATCCTGGCCTTGTGTGTTGTGGCATTGTTCCAAGGCTGCGACAACAAAAGCAGCGGGACAGCCAATGACGCATCGCAAAAAAAATTGCGGCTGGCTTTTGTCGGCAGCAGTTCGGACGATTTCTGGTCAATCGTGCGGCTGGGTTGCGACAGCGCAGCGCGGCAACTCAGTGACGTGGATTTGGATTTCCGCGTTCCCGCCAATCGCACGGCGGAGGCGCAGCAGGAAATTTTGAGCGACCTCGTCGCGGGCGGCGTGGACGGCATCGCCATCAGTCCGATTGACGCCGAAAACCAGACGGATTTCCTGAACCACATTGCCACCCACACGCTTTTGGTCTGCGCGGACAGCGACGCGGAAAAAAGCAAGCGCGCTTGTTACATCGGCACGGACAATGTTGCCGCCGGAACGCAGGCGGCGGAATTGCTCAAAGCCGCGCTGTCCCAAGGCGGCAAAATCATTTTATTCGTCGGCTATCCGAACGCGCAAAATGCGAAAGACCGCATTCAAGGCCTCCAAAACGGTTTGGCCGGGTCGAACATTCGGATCATAGACACGCTTGCGGATGGCACCAAAAGCCCCATCGCCCAGAAAAACGCCGAGGATGCCCTGGCGAAGTATCCCGACCTTGCGGGCATGGTCGGTCTTTACAGCTACGACGGACCGGCAATTCTCACCGCCGTGCGCGGCGCGGGCAAGGTTGGGCAGGTGAAGATTGTTTGCTTTGATGAAGAGAGCGACACGCTGGCCGGGATTGCCGCCGGCGACATTTACGGGACGGTGGTCCAAAAGCCCTACGAGATTGGCCGGCAAGCCATCATCCGCATGGACAAATATCTTCGCGGCGACAAAACGCAGTTGTCCGACGGGAAAATTCTTATCCCTGCGCATGTGGTCACCAAAGACAATGTCGCGGCTTTTCAAGCCTCGTTAAAGGCCATTCTCCGGCCATGAGCCGAACGTCCGCGTTACTCCTGTCGGGCAGGTTGCCAATTGGTTTTACATAACCTTCAAGGGCGGCAAAGTCCCGGGTGAATTGGACTTGCCTCCGCTATGCCACTGGCCAGAAATAGTAATGAAAAACAAGATGGTTGACACCAACCGACTTTGGGGAAGTGGAGAATAAGTCATCAGTAAATTAGTGGCATACCATGCCCTTGCCGGACGGTGAAACGCACGTTGTCTATTTCGATGTAACAAATTACCGATATTACAGTAATCG
>Ga0181518_10001187_pt1 | contig 27139 bp, 24 predicted proteins | sample PEATcosm2014_Bin_28_FD_119751 | JGI IMG/M metagenome (GOLD analysis project Ga0181518, IMG submission 119751) | Peatland microbial communities from MTU Mesocosm Facility, Houghton, MI, USA - PEATcosm2014_Bin01_60_metaG | ecosystem: Environmental > Terrestrial > Soil > Wetlands > Peat | place...
AGGACATCGACGGCGCACTGGTTGGCGGTGCGTCGCTGACTGTGGAATCATTCGCCAAGCTGGTAAAGGAAGGGGCTTCCGCGTGTATACGTTCTTGACAGTTCTGCACGTCGTCGTTTGCATCTTCTTGATGCTGGTGGTTCTCCTCCAGGCCGGACGCGGCGGGGGCATGGGCATCGCTTTCGGCGGCAGTGGTGGCAGCCAGTCGGTATTTGGATCATCCGGGGGCGCGAACTTCTTGACCAGGATGACGGCGGTCTGCGCCTTCATCTTCTTCGCCAATTCGCTGACCCTGGCCTACATGTCCAGCCAGTCCGATTCGCGGCGTTTGCAGAAGATCGCTGCAAAAAAGGCGGCCGACAAGAAGGCGGAAGATGCGACCAAGGCCAAGCTGGCCAGCGCTCTGGAAAAAGCCCGCGAGGAGGCAGAGAAGGCCAAGTCGGTGATACCCGACGGTGCCGCAGGCGCTGTGTCTCCCACCGCGACCGAGACCAAGGCGACTGACGAGAAGCCGGTCGTGCCCGGAAGGGCAGCTGTTGACAAGGCATTGCTCGAAAAGCCAGCATTCAAGCTCAAGATGCCGGGCGGTGAGACCACCGCGCCCGCCGACAAACCAGCGCCGGTCAAGAAGGCCGTGCGCGTTCCAAAGCCAGCCCCGAGCGATGAGTCTGAGCCCGCCCCGAAGCCAGTCCCGGCCGAAAAGGCGGCAGCCCCCGAGAAAGAGCCACCGGTAGCGCCGGCCCCGGCACAGCCGTAAACTGTGCGAATGTCATCGATTCCCTTCGTCAAGGCCGAAGGGTTGGGGAACGATTTCCTCGTGGTTGACTTGCGCCCGGGCCAGCCCGCAGCAGGAACCCCAGCCGCTGCCGACCCGGCGGTGGTACGCGCGCTATGCGACCGCCACTTCGGCGTGGGTGCCGACGGCGTGCTGGCCATCCTGTCGCCTGTGCAGGGCGATGCCCGGATGCGGGTCATCAACGCCGACGGCAGCGAGGCCGAGATGTGTGGCAATGGCATCCGCTGCGTCGCCAAGTTTCTCTACGAGAGGGATCCCTCGCTGCGCCGTCGGGTGCTTCGCATCGACACGGGCGCGGGCTTGCTGGAATGCCGGATCGACGCGCGCAACGGTCGGGCCGAGACGGTGGCGGTCGAGATGGGCCGCCCTCAGTTGGACCCGCCCCAGATCCCGGTCGCGGCGCCGGCCAGCAAGCGTCTGGTGAGAAGCCCGTTGCGCGCCGGTGATCGTCAATTCGCCTTTACCGCCGTGTCCATGGGCAACCCACACGCAGTGATCTTCATCGACGATCCGGCGGCCGATTTGCGCGCTCTGGCCGAGGCCTACGGACGCGGCATCGAGCACGATTCCTTGTTCCCGCGCCGGACCAACGTCGAATTCGCGCGCGTGCGGCAAGGGTTCGCAGGGACAGAGAACGTGGAGTTCGCGCGCGTGCGCCAGGGGCTTTCCGGCACCGAGATCGATCTGGTCGTTTGGGAGAGGGGCTGCGGCATCACCCTCGCGTGCGGCACCGGGGCTTGCGCCACGGTGGTGGCCGCTTGCTTGGAAGGCCGGGCCGCACCTGACCAGGAGATCCCGGTACACCTTCCCGGCGGGACGCTCTTCATCCGGGTGGTCAGCCAACCCGCACGCGACGGTTCCGCTGACTACTCCGGCGTTTCCATGCGCGGCCCCGCCCGTATCGTGTTCGAGGCCGAGATCGATCCCGACCAGATCATCAAGTCATAGAGACGCAGGAGGCGACGTGCGCAAGGTTCTCTGCACATGAGTGGCGCTACCGGGCGCGCAGAATCCCGACGAGAAACGCAGCACCTGACAGCACGAAGAGCAGAGAGATGGCGGCGTAGCTGGCCGGACCGGGCACGTCGGACGCCAGCCACACAATGAGCTGCGGTAGCAACACCAGGACGATGAGGGCCGCGGCCGCACTCATGGGTCGGACCAGTCTAGGTGCCAGGCAGGCGAGGATGGCAAGGTAGTAGCTGGACAGATTGAAGACCACGGGCGGCAACAGGACAGAAAGGGTTCCCCGATCCGCGTCGGTACGCTGGCGCAGCAAAGCCGCAAGCCAAAGCGAGACGAAGCCCACCCGCAAAAGCCACGTGACGGCGCCGGGCCATCCAAACACGGCGGCGGGCTGACCCATACCGATGCGGTTGGTCGATGTGCTGGCCGCGTGCTTGATGCTGTTGTGAAAAAAATCCGCCCACAGCCCAATACCGTTCCCGGCACACGACACGGCAAAGAGCAGCGCCAAGGTGAGTAGCGCGGAGATGAGCAAGCGCACCCGATCTCTGTCGATGATATGGGAACCCTGAGAGGGTTCCCATGCCCTCCGGTGGTACGCCGCCGGCGGAGCCGGCAGGCTACCCACGCGACTAGGACGTCGGCGAAGCGAGTCTGCCGCCAAGGCCAGGCCGGGCCCGGCGAGAAGAAGTGCGGGGAAGACCTGCAACCCGGCGCTGAGTCCTAGGAAGGCTCCCGCTGCGCGAACCCGACCTCGGTACAGGCACCCGAGCCCAGCAACGGCCGCCAGGAGCCACAGGGAGCGGCCCAGGCCACCGCCGGTCCATAGCGCGATCCAGGGAAAGCCGAGGCCGATGATCAAGGCGCCCAGCACTCCTGCCCGCGCGCCGAAACCCCATAGCAGGCACAGCAGCAGAAGTCCGTAGCCCACGTCGTCGAGGTGACTCAGAGTCGCCAGCCACGCGAGCGAGGCCGGGCGATCGCGTAACAAGACTGTGCGCAGAAGCCACGTCCACGCCGGCGTGGCGTTGTAGCCATGGTCGGTGAGAAGGGCGGCCCAAGCCCCGGGATGGAGCTGCGACTGAAAGAAGACCACGTCGCGACGAAAATCCGACCAGCGAGAGGGAACGAAGCGAGCCGTGCACAGCGGCCCATCCTTCAACACAGCCGACAGCGGCCACACATCGTTGCTGCGCAGATCGCGGACCGTCGCACGTGCATCCGTGGGCCAACGTTGTTCCTGCGCCGCAGCCGTGGCCAGACAATCGTAGAGCCGGGTGTAACCCAGTTCAGGCGCGTACTTGGCACCGAGAAAGTAGTGGGCAGCGTCGTGGTAGTGAACCGACCAGTAGCCGGCAAAGCTGCCGAAGTTGGTGTAGGCGAGAGGTGCCGCGAGAGCCAGAAGGACAAGGCCCGCGCCCTGCAAGAACGAATACCGCCCCACCCTGCGCCACACCCATCGACCCACCGCCAGCCCCAACAACGCCAGCGTGGCCGTGCCCACGAAACCGAAGGTGAAATGCACGGCCAGCAAACCCGCCACAGACCCCAGAACGCATCCCAAGGATTGCACTCGGGTCGAGCGTTCAGGCCCGAGCAAAAGCAAACAGCCGACGGCGAGCAGCCCGAGCAACAGCTTCCGCCACGCCTGCCAGCGCACGAGCTGAGCGGCCTCGGGAGCTACGACTGCCGAGCGAACCTCGACATCCAAGACCGGCGGTCGGCGGCAAAAGAGCTGTAACTCGGACAACGCCATCGCGCCCTGCCCGGGCGCCGGCCGCACGCGCAGATAGCGCCCATGCCCGTCGAGTCCGGCGACCATGCGCGTACGTAGCCCTGCTTCGGAAGAGCCCACGGGCACGGCCTGCCACAGCGGCACCCAGTGCACCTGATCGGCCGACAGGTCGACCAGAACAGTCGCTTCGGCACTGGCCTGCAGCAACCCCGCGCGCACGGTCGCGTCGATTTGGAGATCGAATACGAGAGCGGCATCCTTGGGCCCCAAGATCGTGGAGAGACTCGCGTTCGCTGGATCGCCCTCGCGGGCCAGCACCCCGTCCGTCGCCATCTGGGGGCGATACACCGCAGTCCAAGCCGCCGGTGCCAGACCAGCCAGAAGATTCACCTCGCCACAGGGATCCGCCCGCGCCGGAGTGGCCGCGACCAGCAGGAGGGCAAGAGAAAGCGCACCAGCCATGCCCGACGATGCTACTCCACCCGGAGCGCGACGCTGAGCGGGAACGCCGGACCGCCGCCGGTCACGGAATGGCGGCGCCAAGCGCGACCTGTTTTCTCGGCAGCGATGTCATCCTCAGAACAGACTGCCCTGCCCGCTCGGTCCGTTCCGGCCAGTCGAGGGGAGCGGGATCTTCATGTGCTCGTAGGCTTGGCGCGTGGCCTGACGGCCGCGTGGCGTGCGCACCAGAAAGCCCTGCTGGATGAGATAGGGTTCGTGCACGTATTCCAGGGTGTCGCGATCCTCGGCCAGCGCGGCAGCCAGCGATTCGATGCCGGCCGGGCCGCCGTCGAAGCGCTCCATGATGGCGCGCAGAAGCCGACGATCGCCCTCATCCAGTCCCAGTTCGTCCACGCCCAAGCGGCGCAGGCCAAAATCGGCCGCCTCACGCGTGACCCGGCCGTCGCCGCGCACCTCAGCGAAGTCGCGCACGCGGTTGAGCAGCTTGTTGGCGATGCGAGGCGTGCCGCGCGCGCGACGACCGATTTCCAGCGCCCCGCCCTCGTCGAGGCGGATGCCCAGGATGCTGGCCGAGCGCTTGACGATGGTGGTGAGCTCGGCCGGCGCGTAGAAATCGAGTCGTTCGACGATGCCAAAACGCGAAAGCAGCGGCGAGGTGAGCTGGCCGGTGCGGGTGGTGGCGCCCACCAGAGTGAAGCGCTCGATGGGGACGGTGATGGCAGCAGCGCCTGCGCCCACGCCGGTCACGATCTCGATCTTGAAGTCCTCCATGGCAGGGTAGAGGCTCTCCTCTATGATGGGCTGCAACCGATGGATCTCGTCGACGAACAGCACATCGCCGCGGCCGAGTGAGGTGAGGATGCCCGCCAGATCGCCCTTGCGCTCCAGGGCCGGCCCCGAGGTCACGCGCGCCTGCGTGCCCATCTCGTGCGCCAGCAAGTGTGCCAACGTGGTCTTGCCCAGACCGGGCGGGCCAGACAGCAACACGTGGTCGAGCGTTCCACCGCGCTTCTTCGCCGCGGCCACGTAGACCTCGAGGTTCTCGGCCACCTTGCGCTGCCCGACGAACTCAGAAAATGAAGTCGGCCTCAGCGCCACATCCAGCGCCTTCTCCTTGGGCGAATCCGCCTCGGGCGACACCACGCGCGCCGGGGACTCGGGCTCGCCCAGAGCAGGTCCGTCGTCATGTCGCTTGCGCGCCATCACTTCCTCCTCATGGCCGCCAGTGCTTCCTTGATGAGATCAGGCGTCGGCTTGCTCTCGTCGAGCGCCGACAGGATAGCCTCGAACTCGTTCGCCCGGTAGCCCAGCGCTTGCAGGGCGCCGAAGACCTCGCCCCGCCGGCCCGAAGGCACGAGTCCCGGCAGCGGAAAAACCGTGGAGAGGTCGCGGCCTGTGGTTCCCAGTATCCCGACCTTTTCGCGCAGTTCCACCGCCATGCGCTCGGCGGTCTTGCGGCCCACGCCGCGAATCCGGGTCAAAGTGGCCAGGTCAGCCGCGCGGATGGCGCCGACCAGGTCACCCATGGGCAGCCCCGAAAGGATGGCAACCGCGACCTTGGGACCCACGCCCTGCACGGTGAGCAGGGTCTCGAACATGCGGCGCTCCTCGGGCTCGGCGAAACCGTAGAGTTGCAAGGGACTATCTTGTACGGCGTGCGTGTGGATGAACAAGCGCGCCTCGGCACCGGGGCCGGGCAACGCGCGCTGGGCAGCCGCGGTGACCGTCACTGCGTAGCCCACACCGCCTGCCTCGATCACGACGGTGTCGGAGTTCTTCTCCAGCAAGGTACCGCGCAGCGAAGCGATCATTGGACGGCCGAGAACACAGAGGGGAGAGGAGAGAACACAGAGGGCGTCATCTCCATGAGCCTACCCCTGCCGGGGCGTCCCTGGCTAGTTTCGGAAGCAACAGTCTTGTCCGGGAGCCTCTGCGGCCTCCTCTCTCACCTCCGTGTCCTCAACCGTGCGTCGTATGTGAGACAAACTCGCTCTCCACTCGCAGCCGCAGGGCTGCGTCCTGGCTCGTGTAGAGTAGCGGCGGCATGCTTCGTGATGGTCGGCTCTTCGGGCGCAAGGCGTCCTCGTTCACCCTGCAGTGGCATTTGACCAATGCCTGTGAACTCTGTTGCCTGCACTGTTATGATCGAGCCTCGCGCCAAACCCTGGGCCTGGCCGAGGCAGAGCGAATCGTCGACGACTTCCTTGGCTTCTGCCGCGCGCGCCGGGTGAACGGCCAATTCTGTCTCACCGGCGGCAACCCGTTCCTCTATCCGCACTTTCTATCTGTCTATCGTGCCGCTGCGGCTAGCGGCTACCCGATTTCCATCCTGGGCAACCCAGTGTCCTATGAGCAACTCGCGGAGGTCGTCGCAATTCGCCGACCGATCTACTACCAGGTCAGCCTGGAAGGCCTACGCGAGTACAACGACCACATCCGCGGCCGAGGACATTTTCAGCGCGTACTCGACTTTCTGCCCGTGCTGCGCCGGCTGAAGGTGAAGAGCCTGGTCATGGTCACCGTACATCGCGAGAACTTGGATCAGCTCATCCCACTGGCCGTTGGGCTGCGGGGACTGGTCGACCAATTCACCTTCAACCGTCTGTCGCAGGTTGGCGAGGGCTCGAATCTGGCCTTGCCGGCGCGGGACGAATACGCCGCTCTTCTCAAGCGCTACACGCTCGTCGCGCGCGACAACCCGCACCTCAAGTTCAAGGACGGCTTGTTCAATATCCTGCGCCACCATTTCCACCGACCGCCTCTGCGCGGGTGCACGGGCTTCGGCTGCGGGGCGGCCTTCAACTTCGTCGCGCTGCTGCCCGACGGCGAGGTCCACGCTTGCCGCAAGTTTTCCTCGCCCATCGGCAACCTTCTGCAGTCGAGCCTGGCCGAAATCTACGACTCGGCCGCAGCCCGGCGCTATCGCCAGGGCAGCCGCGGCTGCCGTTTCTGCCGACTTCGCAACGTGTGTGGCGGCTGCCTGGCGGTGTCGCACGGGGCCGGCCTGCCCGCCTTGCAGGCGCGCGATCCCCATTGCTTCATGCGCGAACGCAGGCGGCTGCTGGCTGGGTTCTGACATTAGCCGCCGCAGCCGCCGCAACCGCCACCGCAAGACGAACCGCCGCCACCACAGGACGAGCCGCCGCTGCAGGACGCGGCGCCGCAGGATGAACCGCCGCACGATGAGCCCGCCACGCCCTGGTTCTTCATGGTGGCCGGGAACAAGACCTGTGCCTGGACCAAGGCCGCGCCTTGCAGGGCCGTTATGCCGAAGATTGCGGCCAGCATCGCCAGGTCGCGAGACCCGCTACCGAGTTCCACGTCGGCGGCTCGCGCCTTGAGTGGGGCGAAGTTGCCGCGCAACTCGGCCAGCGCGGCGTCGCCCTTGCGAGTGCGCAACAGCGTCTTTCTCTTCATCAGGGCGATGCTGGCGATGATCGTCATCGTGATGAGATACGCGACGTTGTAGTGACCGCGCTCAAAGGCAATCAGGATCTTGGCGGCGGCCACCCCCACCAGAGTGGCCAACGAACCTACGCGCAAGAGGAACAGAGAGAAGCGCCTGTCGTCATCCGGAATGAATTCCAACTTGGCTAGCTCGCTCTTGAGGCCATCGCATGCCTTCTCAAAGGTGACATCGCGGTAGATGAGAGCGCCTCCTGCCGGCGATTCAAAGACACGCAGGACCGCCCGTTCCAGCGGCCGGTGGACCTGGTCTGCGGCGCCGGGCGCGGCGGTCAAAAGTCCGCCCTCGGTTTTCAGCAGGCCGCGGTCAAGCAACGAGATGATGGCCACACGCGCGGTTTCGTTCTTCTGGCCCCGCAGATATGCGATCAGGTACGGATCGGCGCCGCGCAGGTCGAAGGGGAAACCGCCGCTGCGCCCGGACGAACGCTCGCCCAGAAGGCGCGCCAGGGGTTGGTAGAGGAGGTGCAGACCGACTGCCAGGGTGGCGTAGAAGACCAGAAACTGCGGGCCAGGCAGATCGAACGGATTCATGGTGCGACCTCAGACGAGTTCCTGCGCCTGCTTGCACAGGGCCGCGGTCAGATCGATGAGCCGCAGCAGCAGCATCGGCGGCGAGCCCTTGGGCAACGTCTGACCCTCGCGCACCCGCGACAGGGCAGCCAGCACCTCCTGCCAGCCGCCGCCGGGGATGCCCGCCGCCACAGTTTCCAGCGCGGCCTTGGGCGTCGCTGCGGGCTTGCCCGATAATTCCAGCAAAGCTGCGGCGCTGGCGCGCAGCGGACCGGACACCTGCGCCAGCACGCGCGCAGCCTGCTCCTCGCGCAGGCTGACCGAAAGGTAGCGCTCGCGCATGCGCATGAGCAGGTTGAGCAGCACCTGGCGAAGTCTGGTGATCTCGGCTGCGCGGGAAATCGAGAGTCCGGCAAATGGATCGCTGCCAGAAAGAATGCGCCGTCGGTGCATGATGTCGGCGAACTTCACCGCGAAGGCTTCGGCAACAGCGGGCAACTCGCCTTCGACGACGAACATGGCCGACAGCGCGATGGCGGCGTGGGCGTTGCGCAGGGGTTCGCGAATGGCATCCAGCCGGGCGGGATTCCAGGTGGCCACGACCACCAGCAGATTCACGTCGGAAGTGGCGCGCAGCCGGCCCTCGGCGGCACTGCCGTAAAGGACGATGGAGCGCAGATCAGGGCCGAGCGACTCCTTCGCCGCTGACACGAACTGCTGCAGATTCTTGGCCACGATCTCGGGCAATTGGGACTGCGCTGATTCGTCCTGCACCATGGGAGATCCCTTTCCGATCGGCACTCTCTCCTAACTCCGTAAACTAATCCAACGCGCAGCCAGCACGCGGTCACCGGCTGCGGGTGCGACATCGGAAACTGCCGGCCGGAACGCGGCCGCGCCTCGCTTGAAAAGCAGCGGGCGCTCCGACACCGTCGCGACGGTTTCCGCCTCACCTCGTCCGTCCAGCTTGCGGTCCACGATGAGAAGCAGGCGATCCTGCACGATGAGACCGCGCACCACACTCGCGTCCAGCGCCGCGCCCACGAAGGTGGGCGCCGATGCCTCGGCCACCGAGATCACGGCGTCTATGCCAAGCGAACGCTGCATCTTGGCGGCCAGGTTCGCGTCGAACACCCGAGCCACCACCCGACAGTTCGGGCAGGCCTGCTTGGTAGCCAGCGCGATGCTGAGATTGGTCAGATCGTCGCTGGTCAAGGCGAGCACGGTCTTGGCTCCTGCCAGACCCGCGCGGCGCAGGCTTTCGGCGGCACCCGCATTGCCTACCACCACCGGCGCCAAGGTGCGGGCCGGGCCCAGAAAGTCCGCTGTCTCGCTGCTTTCGATGGCCACCGCATTTTCGCCCAGGCGGGATAGCTCGCGCAGCACGCGAAAGCCGGTATGGCCCAAACCTGCGACAATCACGTGGTCTCTCTGGCGGACCACCCCGCGCGCCAGCAGGTCGCCGAAGCGCGTGCGCAGCAAGAGGTCAGTCAACATGCTGAAGATCACCGCAAACAAGGCGCCGCCCGAGATCATGACCAGGGTTCCGTAGAGCTTCACCAGCGGCCGCGCGGTCTGAAGATTGATGTCGCCGAAGCCCGTGGTCGTCAGCGTGGTGATTACAAAGTAGTAGGCGTCCACGGGCGACAGGCCGAGCGCCACGTGGAAGACGCCCACACTGACCCCCACCAAGGCCAGAAGCACGCAGAGAGAGAAGCGCAGACCGCGCGGCGTGCAGATCCACCATTCGCGCAAGCCACGCAGCAGCGTGGTCAAGCTGCGCAGCACTCGCGGGCGGCGCGGTCCGCTGGCGACACGAGTGAGCGTGATCAAGCCGTCTCCCGCGGCTACGACTTCGTTGGCGTGTGGTTCTGAAAAGAACTGGCCGCAACGTTCATGCGCCACGACCACGCAACCCAAAGACGCCATTTCGCCGAGCGAGCGACCTAGCCAGGGCGCGTCCGCAGCAACAGTGAGCTTCTCCATGACCCAGGAGTCCCCGCCCGCCTCGAACGTGCTCAGGACCGTATCCCTCAGCGCCGCGGCCACGAACGCCGGAGCCGCCAGCGCAGAGGCTGAATAGCCCTGGCGGATGCCCAGGGATGCGCGCAGGTGGCTTGCCAGATCCTGATCGAACAGGCGCACCACGACGGGCACCGTCGGCGCCACCTGCCGCGCGTGCAGCGCGATGATCACGTTCACCAGATCGTCGTCGGTGGCCGCTATCAACGCCTTGGCGCGGGCGAGGCCGCCTTGGGCCAGCAATCCCTCGTCGCGGGCATCTCCCTTGAGAATACGCAGATCCTCGTCGGGCGCCGGATGCCGCGCATCCGCCAGCGAAGACAACGTGATCACCGTAACTCGCTCGCCGAGACGGCGAAGCAGGTCCAGAATTCCACACCCGATTCGGCCCAGCCCGCAAAGCACTACATGACCACCCTCCGTCGAGGCAGCCTGACGGGAAACGCCTGGCTCCGTAGTCATCGTGCCCATAATGTCACGCTATAGCCCTAGGGTCGCGCCCCGCCGGTGGCGGGCGTGGCAGATCGCGATGGCCAGGGCGTCGGCCGCGTCAGCCTCGGGCGCGCGACGCATGGCCAGCAGGGCGCGCACCAGGAAGGCGACCTGGGACTTGCTCGCGCGGCCATGGCCCACGATCGTGCGCTTGACCCGGGCCGGGGCGTAACCGACGACGGGCAAGCCGCGGTCACCGGCCACGAACAAGGCCACGCCGCGCGCCTCGCCCAGCGCCAGGGTGGCCTGCACATTCTTGCCGTAGAAGGCCTGCTCCATGGCCACCTCGTCCGGGCCCAACTCGTCGAGCAGTTCGCGTAGCCCGCAGCCGATGGTCAGCAAACGCTGGTTGCGCGGCTGCCGGGGCGGCGCGGAGATCACTCCGCACTCCACATAGGCAAGCTGCGACTTGCCGACGCGGTCAATGATGCCGTAGCCGAGACGCAGCGTTCCCGGATCGATACCCAGGATGCGGGTGCGGCCTGCTGCGGACATGCGTACGGCCGGATTCTGCTAGGAGATGTTGGCCAGCGTGCTCTCGTCTACATCCAGATTCGAATACACGTTCTGGACGTCGTCGTGGTCTTCCAGGATGTCGAGCAGCTTGAGCGCGGATTCGGCTTCCTTGCCCGCAAGGTGCGTCTTGTTCTGCGGCACCATGGTGACCTCGGCCGAGGCCGGGTCAGGCATGCCGGCTTTCTTCAGGCCGTCGCGAATGCGCTCGAATTCCTTGGGCTCGGTGATGACGGTGAACACCTCATCCTCGCTGCGCACGTCATCGGCACCCAGTTCGATGGCCGCGTCGGTCAACTTGTTCTCGTCGACCTGCGCCTTTTCGTACACGATCACGCCTTGCTTCTTGAACATCCAGGCCACTGAACCCGAGCCCGCCAGGTTGCCATTGGCCTTGGTGAGCAAGTTGCGGATCTCGCCGGTGGTCCGGTTGCGATTGTCGGTCATGATTTCGGCCAGGATGGCTACGCCGCCCGGGCCAAAAACCTCGTAGGTGAACTCTTCGTAGGTCACACCTTCCAACTCGCCCGTGCCCTTCTTGATGGCGCGGTCGATGGTGTCGTTCGGCATGTTCTGGCCGCGAGCCTTGTCCACCGCCGAGCGCAAGCGGGGATTGCCGTTGATGTCACCACCGCCAAGTCTGGCCGAGATGGTGATCTCCTTGATGACCTTGGTCCAGACCTTCGACTTCTTGGAGTCGGAGGCCTCTTTCTTGTGCTTGATCTTCGACCATCTGTTGTGACCGGACATGCTGGCTTTGTAGCACTTTTCATTCGCAAATGCCCCGCTTGCGGGCGCCAAAATCGCCCATTCGACGCCACGCTGCGCTATGATGGGGAGCGCGCTACCAGCCTGGGGTCGGCGTCTCGGGCGCGTTGGTCCAGGCGCTGGGCTGATCACAGGCGTCGACTGAAACCCGATGCACGCTCATGCCATTCCAGGCCGAGGCGCTGACGTTGACCCAGCCCCCGTACTCACTGATCGTTGTGCCATCCGGACTGACGAGGGAGATTGGCGCGCCGTTGTTTGAGAGCCCGTCGATTCCAATCCGGCCTGACACGCGGACGATCGCCGTGCCATCCCGCGGCACCGGATCCTTGCCGTCATCCATTAGGAAATCGGCCGACACAACCAGTGCGAAGCCGCCGGCCGGAACGTCCATATCGGGCAAGACATCACTGCCGGCCTTGTCTTCGATGAGCATGCCTGCCAGCGACACCGGCCCGGCCTCCAGGTTCTCCAATTCGACGAACTCCTGCGTGTACTCGGAGCCAGCGGGATTGGCCAGCACTTCGGTGATGACCAAGCGAGGTTCCTGTGGCGGCAGGTGCAGCGCGACCGCCGAAGAATCGGCGCCGTTGCCGGCGCGATCCGTGGCACGCGCGACGGCCTGAGCGTCCACATTAGCCGGCAGATTGGGCAAGTGCGTGAGCAGATCGAACTTGGTGCCAATCGCGCCCATGTCCAGGCTGGCCGCTTGATCACCAGCCGTGATGATAACCTCGGCCCACGCCGGCTCGTCGGTCATGAACTGCGCCTGCACACAGCCTGCGATGACGGTCATCGCGAAACCGGCTATCAGGGGCGCATACTCGTCGGGGGCGTCAGCGGTCGTGAACGAGCCAACCTGGCCAGCAGGAACCGGCTTGCCGCCTTCGAAGTGCAAAGCATCAGCGCCGATCTCGACCACATACGAAGCGGTCGGCTGCAGCACACCGGCCGGCATGGCCGCATAGCAGGTGCCATTGCAGGGCACGAGATCCCCCAACGCGAGCGTCACCTCGGTACCGTCGTTCGCCCGGAGTTTGAACGAAGCACTCGGGTCGGGAACCTGCAAAGGTTCCGAAAAGAGAAGGATGACCTTGGCCAGATTTGGGGGCACCTGTGTAGCGCCGGCGGGCGGGTCGACCAACTCTGGCAGGCCCAATACGAAGCCCGCATCGCTGGCCGTCGTCCCGCCAGTCGCGGTGCTGGACGCACGCCGTTCCGCGTTCAGGTCGGTGTTCGGTGAACAGGCGAAACAGGCCAGCAGCACGACAGAGCCAAGGTGCGAAGAAGGCATCGAGTGCTTTATCGGACGGCCCCATCCAGAGTTGCTCATCGACCGCGCCCATCCTGTACGAAAGCCGCTATATACTCGCAGCCACCAACCATGGAACCCCACCCCGATCTCATCCTGGCCTCTGCATCGCCGCGCCGGCGTGAGTTGCTCGAACTTCTCGGTCTGGTGCTGCGGATCGAGCCCGTGGACGTGGATGAGACGCCAGCGCCGGGCGAAAAAGCGCGCGCCTACGCGCAGCGCCTGGCGGCCGAGAAAGGCGAAGCGGCGCTGACCAGACTCGGCCAGGAAACCCTGCCGGTTCTGACCGCGGACACGGTGGTCGTTGTGGGCGACGACATCTTGGGCAAGCCGGCCAACCAGGACGAGGCAGCGGCCATGCTGCGCCGGCTGGCGGGCCGGCGCCACGAAGTGATGACCGCATACCGCGCGCGCTTCGGCGGCCGCATGGTCGAGCGCGTGGTCAGCACCGGCGTGAGCTTTCGCTCGCTCGACCCGGCTGAACTACGCGCCTATCTCGATTGCGGCGAATGGCAGGGGAAGGCCGGGGCCTACGCCATTCAGGGCATCGCGGGCGCTTTCGCCATCGAGGTGCACGGGTCGTTTTCCAACGTGGTGGGATTGCCGCTGGCGGAAGTGATAGCCGATCTGCGCGCACTTGAGGCCCTGCCCGGCTATCCACCCAGCGCCTTCGGAGGAAGCGCCCGGTGAATCGCGCGGAGCAAATCGCCGCCAACCTGCACCAGGTACGCACGCGCATCGCGCGAGCCGAGGCCAGCGCCGGTCGGATAGCAGGCAGCGCGCGCCTGGTGGCAGTCAGCAAGACCGTGGCAGCGGCGGACGTCCTGGCTGCCTTGGCCGCTGGCCAGCAGGATTTTGGCGAAAGCTATGGGCAGGAGTTCCGCGACAAGCTGGTGGAGGTCGATGCCGCCGCACAAGCCGCGAGCTTGCCGCGGCCTCGCTGGCACTTCATCGGCCCGCTGCAAACCAACAAGGTCAAGTACGTGGCTGGCAAGGCAACCCTGATCCATTCCACCGAGGCGGGCGACGTGCTGGCGGAAATCGAGCGGCGCGTGGGTACGCTAGCCCCGACGGCGCGTCAGGATTGCCTGATTCAGGTCAACGTGGCCGGCGAGCTGCAGAAGCACGGCGTGCCGCCAACTGCGCTCCCAGCGCTGCTGGCCAGCTTTGCCCGGCTCGGCCACCTGCGCTGCACCGGCCTGATGGTCATTCCCCCGTACAGCGACGATCCCGAGGAGTCACGGCCTTTCTTCGCGGCCCTGCGCCGCCTGCGCGACGAGCAGGCTGCCATCAGCCGGGCCAACGTCCACCTGACCGAGCTGTCCATCGGCATGAGCCACGACCTGGAGGTCGCGGTGGCTGAGGGCGCGACCCTGGTGCGCGTGGGCACGGCCGTCTTCGGCGAGCGCCGGTAGGGCCCACACCACGCGCCATGCGGCCGCGGCGCTGCCCGCCCGGCCCTGATTCGTGCAACGCTCCGGACCGGTTTGACTTCGCCAGCAACAGGGAGTAGCAATCTCGCCGCCAAATCCGGTCTCGCCGGAACGGGGGAACCGAATCGTTCTGGGGCGAAGTGCCAGTCAGCACCGGGGGACCGCCTCCTTCCGAGCCCGTCAGCTAACCTCGTAGGCAGAAGAGGCCCCGAAGGACGGGGGGCCGGTCAAGAAAGCTGAATGAGTAGTAACCAGACGACCGGGCCGGAAGACAAGGCGTCCCTGCTGGAAACGGGGTGGCGGGTCATGATGGGGCGACCGCGGGACTTCAGGGATCCCGGTGTCTTCCACAAGATCTCGCTGGTGGCGTTCCTGGCCTGGGTGGGCATGGGCGCCGACGGATTGTCATCCTCGGCCTACGGCCCTGATGAGTCTTTCCGCTCCCTGCTTGAGCACGGAAACACCACCTATCTGGCGGTGTTCATGGCCGTGGCCACGGCGCTGACCGTGTTCGTGATGTCCTACGCCTACAGCCGGATCATCGAGCACTTCCCCACCGGCGGCGGCGGCTACGTGGTGGCGAGCAAGCTGCTCGGCGAGAAGGCCGGCCTTCTGTCCGGCTCGGCGCTACTGGTCGACTACATCCTCACCATCACGGTGTCCATCGCCTCGGGCGGCGACGCCGTTTTCAACATGTTGCCGCTGACCTGGCACGCATGGAAGCTGCCCATCGAGTTTGCCGTCATCACGCTTCTCATCGTCCTCAACATACGCGGCGTGAAGGAGTCGGTGACACCCCTGGTGCCGATCTTCATGGTCTTCGTTCTCACGCACCTCGTGCTGATTCTGGGCGGCCTCGGTTCACACCTCGGTCACGCGCCGGAAGTGGCCGCCAACCTCACGCGCGAGTTCTCGCAGAGCATCCACAGCTACGGTGCGTTCGGCGTGTTCATCATCTTCATGACCGCCTACTCCCGAGGCGCCGGCACGTACACCGGCATCGAAGCCGTGTCGAACGGCCTGCAGATGATGCGCGAGCCGCGGGTGACCACTGGCAAACGCACCATGGTCTACCTCTCCGTGTCGCTGGCTTTCACCGCTGGCGGCATCCTGCTCTGCTATCTCCTCTTCGGCATCCGTCCCCAAGAGGGCAAGACCCTGAACGGTGTGTTGGTGGAGGCCTTCGCCGCAAACTGGTACGTGCTCGGTGTGCCGGTCGGCAAGGCGTTCGTGGTCATCGCGCTGGCGTCCGAGGGTGCCCTGCTGTTCGTGGCGGCGCAGACCGGCTTCATCGACGGGCCGCGGGTCATGTCCAATATGGCTGTCGACTCGTGGTTGCCCCGACGTTTCTCGTCTCTGTCCGATCGCCTGACGACCAAAGACGGCGTCGTGATGCTCGGGCTGGCGGCGATCGCCCTGCTCCTGTTCACCCACGGCAACGTGGACGCGTTGGTGACCATGTACGCCATCAACGTGTTCATCACTTTCTCTCTCTCGCAGCTCGGCATGTGCCGTTTCTGGCTGCGTGAGCGGGCCCGCGACGCGAAGTGGATGCGTCACATCCTGGTTCACGTCGTCGGACTGGTCATGTGCCTGTCGATCCTCACATTCACCATTGTCCTCAAGTTCTCCCAGGGCGCCTGGCTGACTCTACTGGTGACCACCGCCCTCATCGTGGTGTGCCTCCTGGTCAAGTCCCACTACCGCGAGGTCGCGCGCCAACTGGCCTTGCTCGATGCTGACCTGAACAACCTGGTGGGGCTCGACGGGAACGGCGGCGAGCCGGATCCCAGCAAGCCCACCGCGGTCCTGCTGGTGGGAAAATACGGCGGTCTGGGCGTACACTCCATGCTCTCTATCCAGCGCACCTACCCCGGCTACTTCGCCAACCTGGTGTTCGTCTCGGTGGCCGTGCACGACACCGGAACGTTCAAGGGCGCCGCCGAGGTCGATTCGCTGCGCCTCCGCGTGGAGGAAACTCTGCAGAAATACGTGGCTCTCGCCAAGGGTCTGGGCTGGAACTCCAGCTACCGAATGGCCGAAGGTCTGGACGCGGTGTACGAAGCCAGCCGCCTCTGCATCAGGATTGCGGACGAGTTTCCTCGCGTGGTCTTCTTCGCCGGCAAGCTCATCTGGAAACGCGAGACCTGGATGCAGCGGATTCTACACAACGAGACCGCCTATCAAGTCGAACGCCGCCTGCACTGGAAGGGCCTGCCCATGGCTGTGCTGCCGGTGCGCGTGGGCGACGACGCGCGCACCGCGCCGCTGATGCCACGCCCGAAGTCACGGGCCGAGTGAGTCCTAGCCGCGTGGGGAGCCCGCCGGCCCATGCAGGTGGACGGGCGCGACAGATGGAGTAACCTCCGACTGCGCCATGGGCACCCGACGCAACAAGCGATCTGCCGGCCACCTCGGTCGTGGCCTGTTGCTGTCGGTCTTCCTGCACGCACAGGTCATCGTGCCTCTCGTCGTTTTGGCCTTCATCTACGGCAAGCGCGAGTCAAACGAAGTCGACTTGAGCTTCGAGTCGGTCAAGGACAACGAACTGCCGGCCGGGCTCCCCACCGTCGAGGAGCCCGTGCCGCCTGAGAAGCGCCCGCACGACAAGAAAACGCAGAGGCTGACACAGTCGGAGAAGGAGCCCGAGCACGAGATTGAACTGCCCCCACCGGAGAAACTGCCGCCCATTCCCAAGCCGCAGGAAAAGCCTCTCGCACAGCTTCCGCCTCCCAAGGCAGAAGAGCCGCCCCAGCCCGCGCCCGAACGACTGCACCAAAAAATTGTCGAACTGGACATGGGCAAGGATGTGGAGGCGCCCGAGAACGCCAAGTACTTGGCCGACAAGAACAACCGGGCCGAAAACGAGACCCGCGCGCGAGAGACCAACCTGGAACGAGAGCAGGCCGGCCAGGAAGCGCATCCTTCGGACCAGGAAGACAAGATCGCTGCTCTGGAGGACCGCGAGGCACGGCCAGAGAAGCGGGCGGGCCAGGGCGGCGAGCGCCCCTTGCCCGAGTCGTTCCGTCCCGAGGCGCCAGGGAAAGCCACACTGTCCATGCGCGGCCCGCGCAGAGTTGAAAACGAGGAACGGGAAACCATCTCACCCGACGGAACGCGGCTTGTGCCCGATGAGGAACAACGCATGTCGCGCGGCGCGGACGGCGGACGTGCCGGTCGGCTGCGCCTGACCCGCCGCCAGTACGAATCGGTTTTCGGCACCGACGCCGAGGCCGCAGCAGCGCTGGCCAAAGCCCAGCGATCCCTGCGCAAGGGCAAGTCCGCCGAGCGGCGCGAGCGGGTGCGCTCCGCTCTTGAGAACTTCATCACCGAGGTCAAGCCGGGCAACCAGACCGCGCTCAACACACGCGCCGTGCCCTTCGCCCAGTTCATCACGCGCATGCATCGAAAAATCCATGAGCTGTGGGCCTTCGGTTTCATGGCGGGCTTGGACAGCAAGCCTGCCAGCCTGCCGCTCAACAATCCTTCTCTGCTGGCCAAGCTGGAAATTGTTCTCGACGGCCAAGGGAATGTGGACCGCGTGGCGGTGGTCCGATCGTCGGGGCTGACCATCTACGACAGCGCGGCCATCGACGTCGTCTACAGCGCCGCGCCCTACCCCACCCCGCCGCCGACCATTCTGTCGGGCAACGGCAAGGTGTACATCCACTGGACCTTCCATCGCAATGAGGAAGCCTGCGGCACCGCCGGAGTGGACTACTTCATCCTCAACAACGGTCCCAAGGCTCCCGAAAAGACCGCGCCGTCTGGGAAGAATGCTGGCTGAAACACAGAAAGCGCAGAGTACGCAGAGCCGGATTGGAAAGGGGAACGGTTGGGCCCGGCTCGCTCCGGACTACTTCCTCCTATCCGATCTCAGTGTTCTCTGTGGTGAATAAGCTAACTACCAAAGCTTCCGTAATACGGTGTTCGGATAGTAGTGGCGCAGGATTTCGCGATACCTCTTGCCGGCTTCCGCCATTCCGACGGCGCCGGTCTGGCACATGCCCACGCCGTGGCCAAAGCCGGCGCCACGAAAGATCGCATCGCCGTTCTTGAGCTCGACGACGAACAGCGAACTGCGCAATCCGCCGAAGGCCTGTCGAATGCGCAACTCGCCGCGAATGGTTTCGCTGCGGGCAGAGCCCACCACGCGCACCGCGAGCGCGCGCCCTGACACTCCTCGCTGCGGCACTTCAATAGCCCGAATTTCGCCCAGCCGGTATCGACCAAGCAGCTTGTCCAGTTCCGCGCCGGTCCGCTTCACTGTCCAGCGAAAGCGGTCGCCCGCGCCGAGGTGGGCCTGGCCACAATACGCAGGCGGCGGCTGGTCAATAAAACGCGCCACGTTCTCTGTACTCACTCCCGCCGCATAGACGTCCGGCTTCCCAGTGACGGGCGCGGGCGCGTCGCGATGGCCGCGCAGAGCCGCCAGCGCGGGCATGTCGGGCCACACGTTCTCGTTGTGCTCGGTGTGGCCACCGCAGTTGGCCGAATACACGGTGTCAGCCAGGTCTTTCCCGTCAGCCGTGAACAGCACCTCGCCGCGAGTTGCAGCGACCGCCGCCGTGGTCCGCGGCGTCTCGTGACCCGCGCCCAAGTAAACCTGACAGTGCGTCTGCGAGCACAGCCGGAAGGGATCACCGAGGTGTCGTGTGCCGATCTTGGACAGCAACTCGCCTCGCGCGGCCACCGCCTGTGCCTTGAGCGCCTCCTCCGGCGCATTGGGGAAGATCTCGGCCGGGAGCAGGCCAGCCAGGAATCGATCCTCGGGCAAGGCATTGACCACGGCCAAACTGCCCTTGCGGTCCAAGGTCACGTACACCTTGCCGAAGTAGGCCCCCGACACCTTGGTCTGGGCCTTTCCCTCCGTGCCCTCGGCCTCCACCTGCAAGGGGCTGTCCCCACCTGCCACAAACCACAGCACACCCTCGTTGCGCACGTGCATCCCGGTCTTGCTGCCGACCGCTTCCAGTTGCCCGTGCGGGCGATCGACCAACTCGGTGAACACGCCCGGGTTGGACAGGACGGCCTTGCGGCCCAAGGTCTCGAAGGCCGCCTCGGCCGCCTCCGGCGTTCCATACGGGCCCACTGCCACCAGAACCTCGCGCCGGTCGAGAACCTCGCCGCCCACGCCAAACACCGTGCCCTGCTCAAACTGCCGTGGCTTTTCACCCAGCTCTTTCCATCGCTCGATCTGAGCGTCGGCTTCATCCCCTTGCCCCGGTTTTCCGCGCCATACTACCGCCCAGTGGCGCAGCTTGGCCGGTGCCGTCGCCGAAGCGTGAATTTGCCAGGACTCTTCGCCGCGGACCTCGGACCCGCCCTCGCCTTCGGGAAAGAGGCGAAGGCCGCCTGAAGGGCCTGAGCTGATGGTTGCCCGCGCAAGGCCCTCGGCGATGGCCACCGGCACCACAGGGAAGCCTTGCTCGGTAAAACGAAACTCAGCGGAGTAGATCGCGCGCAGCTTGTCCGCGCCCGAGAACTCGTCAGCCGCGTGCAACGGCGTGGCCCAGGCAACTAGTGCCCATCCGACGACCATCCGTTGCAGGTGAAGCGCGCTCATCGCATCTCGTGCGCCGAAAGGTAACGCAGGTTGAAGAAGTTCACCGTGAAATGCGCCAGGACCGGTCCGGCCAGATCACCCGACCAAAGGAAGAGTTGTCCGAACACCATGCCTGCAACGAATGAAGAGATGGTCCATGGAAGGTAGCGAAGCTTTGGCCCGACGTGAAGCAGGGCGAACACCAGGCTCGACCCCGAAAGGCCGATGGCTGGCAACAGGGCTCCGCGAAAAAAGATTTCCTCGCCCAGCGCCGAGGCCACGGCCAGCACCACCACCTCGGCGTCAGGCAACGGCCCGAGCATGGCGCGCATGTCGCGATGAAGTGCGCGCGCCCATTCGAATCGGTGTACCGCGAGCCGAGATGCGAACACGTACCCGAGCCCGATCAAGACTCCGGCGACCATCCCGAGCAGGGTCTGGCTGTCTTCGCGCCCTGCCAGACGCCACATGCTGGCGTCGCCACGCCAAGTCGACCAAACCACTCCAGCCGAGGCCAGTGCGAGATAGAGTGTCAGCACCAAGCCTGCGCGGGACCAACTTCTGGCCGCCTCTGCCATGGTTGGCAACATACCAGCAATTTCAAATGCGTAGCGCCAGCCATGCTCCCGGAGTCGCCTCGCCTTATCTCGACGTGTCAACGACAAAGCTGAATTGTCCTTGGGTTTCGCGTTCATCAACAAGGCAAGATGCGCCACGGGCGGCCCAAGCCGCATCGCGCATCGTCTCATTTCCGCCGTCGGCTCGACGCCGCCATGGTAAATGTTCTTCGTCGATGTCGCTCACGGCAGTCAGAACCAAGCGCAGCGTTGCTCGGCCTGCCAGCGAGGATCCCGTCGAGCGCGAGGTGGGGCTGCAGAAGCTCCTCTCCACGCGCATCTGCGATCTGCAACTCGAACCTCAGGAGGTGCTGGCCGAATGTCTGGCCCAGGTCGGAGCAGAGTTGCGCGCCAAGAAGATATCCTTCCTGCCGCTGTACTACCTGGGCGACGATGACTTCTGGACCACAGATCGCGCCATCAGCGTCAACATTCCCTGGTACCTTGCCAATTCCGTCCTGTGGCAGATGGTGAACGACCACCTGTTCGAGTACACGCGCGACGAGGTTCTGATGTATCTGCGCCACGAGACCGGGCACGCCGTCAACTACGCCTTCGAATTGTGGAAGCGCAAGGACTGGACGCAGACCTTCGGCGATTTTCGCCGCTCGTACCGCGACGTCTACAACGCGAATCCATGGAGCCACGACTACGTCAGACATCTGCACCGCGCGGGTATGTACCACTACGCGCAGAAGCACCCTGACGAAGATTTCGCCGAGAGCTTCGCCGTGTGGCTGGATCCCTCGTCGCGCTGGCGGCGCCGCTACCGCGACTGGCAGGTGGCGGTGACGAAACTGGAGTACGTGGACCGTATCATCGACCTCGAGGGCGCCTGCCGGGGCACGCCCGCCAACCAGCGAACTGGCACGCAGATTCCCTATGGGGATTTGAAGGAAACCGTCGCCGAATACTTCGACATCAACCATGCGCTGGATCCGGACCTGGCCGAGTACCGCAGGGATCTGCTCGATATCTTCCCCCGACGCTCGCCGCACGCGCGCGGATCACAGGGCGCTTTGTCGGCAGCGCGTTTCATCCAGCAACATCAGCGCCTGCTGATTAGCAAGCTGGGCGGCTGGATCGGCGATTCTGACCGCCGCGTGATCGGCAAGTTCTTGCGCGAACTCCAGGCCCTGTGTACCTACGAGCACCTGGTCGTGCCCGAGAATCGGCGTAACGAGAAACTGGTCGACCTGACCATCGTGGCCACCTGGCACGTGGTGGACGGGATTCACCGGCTGAGCGAATAGTGCGACCCTATCTGTTCAAGTTGCCGACGGCTCGGCGGCACGGTCGTCGGGCGCAATTGCGCCTGCGGCCTTTGAACGAAGAGCTCCCTACTCAGTCTTCAGGCCGTGTTGGATGATGCGGCGAAGGCCCTCGGCTCCGAGGCGCGAGCTGTGCTTCTCTTCCTCGAAAATTATCTGAGCGAGGGTCGCTGACGTCAAGTCAGCCCCGCTGACGTGATCGGTGACCTTTACCTCGTCGCCGTTGCGCACGAACCCTGCCACATCGGCCAGCGTCACGTAGTGCTTGTCAAAGGTGTCGTAGAGCTTCCGATTCGAGTAGCGCTTGATTGTTCGCATGGTGGCACAAGAGGATGACACATCTTGCGACCAAATGACACGATTCCAATAAAGAATCTGCCAAAGAATCTGCCGAAACAAGCCGGCGCCGATTGGCTAGCCTAGCCCGGCGGTGTTCCCCACACGACTTTTCCAGTCGTGTCGTGGAGAGTGATCTTCTGCTCGTAGAGCAGTGCCGCTCCGCCGTCGTAGCTGTAGTCGTTGGTTACATCGACAGCGCCCGTGTAACCGGCAGTGTGCAGCGTGACCTGGATGTTGAACTGGTCGTTGGTGGCCTTGTCACCCTGTGCGGCGAGTGTTCCGGTAAATGCCAGCTCCAGATAATGGTCAGCCCCTGCGACGGGCGACGGGTTGGCGACGGCTGTGCCACTCGTCACCTTGCCCTGGTTCGAGTAGCCAATGCTGACGTAGTTGGCGGCAAGCACCAAATTGGTGCCCAATCCCTCGTCCTGGTACCAGTAGCGAAGTGTCACGGTCGACGTGTCGACGGTCTGCGCTGTCTTGTTGTCGATGCGGAGATTCAATGTGATCTGACCTGTACCGCCAGTGGTCTTCTGCGCGACCCACACCGCCAAGCTGCCAGTTGGTGGCGGCGTGGTTGACGTCGAGCCGGCAGAGCCACCCGCGCCACCAGAAGCCACGGTCCCGCCGGCGCCTCCGGGCCCACCCGCCGTTCCGCCTGCGCCACCAATTCCTCCCGCTCCGCCGGCGCCGCCCCTGCCACCCGCGCCTGTGCCAGCCGTGCCCGCGCCGCCGGTGCCTCCGCTGCCACCGAACGGCGAGATGACGCCCCCGGTTCCCGACGATCTGCTGGTACCCGCACCGCCTGTGCCCGCGCCACCAGCGCCTGCGCCGCCGGTGCTGCCACCCACGCCCGCGCCCCCTGTGCCGCCCCTGCCACCGGTGACGCTGGTCCCGCCGGTTCCGCCCTTGCCGCCCGTCGTGCTCGCGCCGCCTGAAGCGCCGGTACCGCCCGCGCTGGACACGCCACCCGTGGCACCGCCCGCCCCGCCGGCGCTGGCAGGGCTAGATGAGCCGCCAACGGGTGGAGCGCTCGTAGTGGAACCCGCGACACCAGCGGTTCCATTGCTGCTCGAAATGGACGAATTGCCGCCCGTGCCTCCGGTGGTGCCACCCGCGGGTTGCACCACGCGCCTCACCACATCGGGTGCGCCGCAAGCCACTCCCAACACCAGACCCACCGCCACGACCGGAAGGAGGAAGCTGAGCTTCACTGTATGTTTATTCGCACTCATCACAATATAGAGTATGCGCAACAGACCAAAAAACGGAATTGCGAATAGCAAAAAGAACCGCAGATTCCCACGCGCTTGACTACATTGTCCTACTCGCTCGCCACAGCTCTCTCACTAAAAAGCCAACAGTCCACCCAAGGACATGCCCACCGTCGCGCGCTGCACGCGTTGGTCGTTCAGGCGAAAAACCTCACCACCGCCCTGCGCCGAGAGCATGAGCCATGTGCTGCGGTAGGTACGTAACATGCCGGAGGCGATAGCGCCGTAGGTTAGCCCGAAGGAGTAGGTGCTGTCGTGCCAGACATCGTGTTGGCGCACGATGGGGACGCCCACCGTTGGCCCCAGCAGCAACGCGAAACGGTCTGTCCGGTAGAGAGGCCAGAGTGCATCGAAGGAGATCCCTGTTCGCAAGAACGACGACTGGTAGTCCTGAAAAGTTGCGTTATAGGACGAAAACTCGGCGCGCACCCGCAGTGCCAGCCCGCCGACCTGGCGCATGTAGGAAAGCGCGGCCAGCCCGACCAAGGATCCGGTTCCAGACACTGGGCTGCTCTGCAGCCCGAGATCTATGCCCAAAGAATTGGGCTGCCACGGCCCGCCCTTCTCGCGATGATTTTCGGCGTCTGCCACGACCGGGGCCATGGACGCTGTGTCGATGATCGTCGAGCTACCCGCCGCGAGAGAGAACGTCGTCTCGCTGACACCGGCCAGAACCCGCCGCACGACCCGGTACTCGCCTGCAGGCAGGGCCAGGTACACGTCCTCGCTGGAGGTGGACCCCAACTCCGCGATCACCTCGCCGCGCCCCTTGTTCACCACCGTATAGGTGACGCCGGTTTCGCGCGGAAAGACCAGGCGAGCATCGTTGGGCCGCGTGCGCGCCAGAATCACGTCGCCGGCGCCCGACATGCGGTAGTCGTAGGTCGGGTGCTGGCCGCCGACCAAGCTGGCCGCGGTGCTGGCCAGGGTGCGCCTGAAGGCGAACTGATAAACCTCACCCAAGGTCACCTGCCCGTCGTGTGACGAGTCGGCAGCGCCGCGCAGGCCGGCCATGATGTTGTGGGTGAAGAAAGAGCCCCCGAGGTCGTCGGACTCCTGCGACAGTTCGTTGGCCGTCGAGGAAGTCACGATCGCCATGCCCTTGACGCTCCCGGGATCGGCCAGATGGATCTCGTAGCCCGGGGCACGTCGGCCGCCCTTGACGCCCGTGAGCGCGCCCGACTGGCAGGCGTCCACGAAAGCCACGCGCACGTCAGCCCCGGAGAGCTGTTCCAGATAAGAACGCAGGTCGCGCAGAGGCAAGCGCGACGAGCCCAGCTCGAGGGCCTCCTGATCGCCATGGCCCGAGTAGTAGAAAAGGAAGAGGGTCCGTTTTCCCTCGGCATGGGCACGATCGAGTTGCGCCCGCGCTGCCGCCAGCGCCTGCTCGACCGCTTCACGCCGCGCCCCCTGCACGGTGACGACGTTGTCGAATTCACCCGCGCCCCGAAGCAAGCTGGCCAGCCGGCCAGCTTCCGCCTCTGCATAGCGAAGCGTCCGCCCGGGATCCCTCCCCAGGTTGTTGCCCACCACGACTGCCACGCGGGCCTGCTGCGTCTGCGCGAAAGCAAAGCCCTGCCCCAAGGCCAAGATCAGCCAAGCGCCAAAAAAGCGAAGCGCCATGATTGAAGCGTACCTCATTTTTTCGCGGCAAAGACGTCGATCGCAACCATGCTCATGCCCGTTAGTGACCATGGTCACGGCCGCCTGAGCAAAAAAGACACCTGCTCTGCTTGTACAGGCAAGCGCGCCGCTTGCCTGATGTCGCCCCCGACTGCGGCCAGCGCCTCGGCCACGGCTGTGCGAACGACGTCTTCGCCGACAGAGGCCGGCGTCCAGAGGGCAAAAACCCTTTCCCAGCCGTGGTGGTCATCCAGTTCCACTGACTCGGGCAGCATGACCTCGGAGCCCGGTGGGGCGCTCACGCCGGTCAACACATCGTCGCGGTAGTAGGGGAACAGCCGGCCGGCGTCGTCGACCCCGAACACCAGCAGCATGCCGGGTTGATCCTTGGTATAAGCAAAGCGCAAGCGGTCGCCCACGACGAAATCGTCGCCATCCTTGACCGGAAAAACATTCTCACCGCGTTTGCAGAACGCCTCGACCAAGAGCGCGCCCTTGGCTCGCACGGCTCCCGCGACGTGCCTCGCGGCTCCGGTGCTCTGGCTGGGCGCCAGCGGTGGAGGAGAGAAGGCACCGCGCGACATCACAAGCAAGACCACGGCCGCCACCGCAACCGGGCTCAGCGTCAAAGGCACGACAAGCCGCCACCAGGCCCTGCGACGCCGTTCAGCCACGCTCGCCAGGATCGCACGAGCTGCCGCCAGGCTTTGGGCCTGAGGATCGGTTCCCAGCAATTCCTGGCGGGCCGATGCCAACTCCGCCAATGCTGCCGCACACCGGTCGCAGGTACGCAGGTGGGTGCTGGCATAAGGGGATCGCTCGGCCTCGGGCTTCGCCTCCCACCGCACCAACTCCAAGTGCAAAAGGCAATCCGTCATCAGTCTCCCTCCCTCCTCGTTCCCCCATCAGGCTGCGCTAGCCCGAGCAGATCCCGAGCGATTCGTTCCAGCCTGCGCAGTCGGTTGAACACCGTTCGCCGCGTGATCCCCAGAATCTTTGCGATCTCGACCTGCGACATGCCGTCCACGTAGTGCATGACTGCCACCGTCGCCCCGGCTTCGCCACAGCGGTCCAGCACGGCTGCCACGAAGTCGCGATCCGCGTGCCGTCCCTCCATCGATCCAGACGACGAAGGCCGCACCCGCAGGGACGCCGCAGCGCGGGTGTGAACCTTGAGCTCACGGATGTGGTTCAAACAAACGTTGGTCGACACACGGTACAGATAGCGGAGTCCATCGTCGTCGTTGGGAAACACGGGCCCGCGCGTCAGCACGCGCACGAACGCCTCTTGGGTCGCATCCCGAGCCGCCGCCTGCGACTGCAACATTCGCCGACAGTGGGCGTAGATCGCCGGCGCGTACTTCTGATACAGTGCGGCTAGAGCAGTCTCGCTGATTCTTTCCACGACTGGGGGGCTCGCCTCTCGGCCCGCGCTCATCAGAGCATAGCCGGCCGCGCTGCTGGAAAAAAGTTGAGCCGCGCATTCTCCGACGCTATCCGACGCCAATGCCAGGCCCACGGCGCGCAAGGCCATGCCGCCCCTATCGTTGAAAAGAACGCGACCGCAAGCCGGTCCGGCCTCCGCGGACAAGCGAGCCATGGGTGTGATAGGCCGCGTTCCAAGCATCGATTCTCAATGAGAGCCCCGCGAATTCCGCGGAACGAATCATCCTCCTCCGCCGCTTGAACACGCGAGCCTGACCTGTTGGGAACGGGGGTGGTCCAGCCTCGCTTGCCTTGCGAACCGGCCCCGGATCCGAAGGCGACGGCGAGCCGACCCGCGAGCGCGTTCTCGCGCCCCGGATGATGAAAGTCGGCTCCCTCAGGCACGCTGGACAGGCATCTTGCCGGCGGAAGGTAAGTTGGTGTACAACCACGTCCTCCTTTGTCGCTTCCCACTTGTCCATGCTTGATGGTTGGGGAGCGCGCACAACCAACGAGGCTCCCCCCATGAGAACGACCAGACACCCGAGAATCCGAGTTGCCCTGCGCC
>Ga0181518_10001191_pt1 | contig 27116 bp, 35 predicted proteins | sample PEATcosm2014_Bin_28_FD_119751 | JGI IMG/M metagenome (GOLD analysis project Ga0181518, IMG submission 119751) | Peatland microbial communities from MTU Mesocosm Facility, Houghton, MI, USA - PEATcosm2014_Bin01_60_metaG | ecosystem: Environmental > Terrestrial > Soil > Wetlands > Peat | place...
CGCAGCTCGACCAGGTCGAGCTGCGCTTGAATCAACGTCCAAGAAAAACTCTAGGATTTCAAACTCCAGCGAGTAAACTCCAAGCAAGTGTTGCGTCGACCGTCTGAGCCGGCAGCGTTTATCGGGACTTACGGCGGAACCAACTACTTCACTGGGCGCACAGTAAGCTCCAAGAGTTTTTTCGGAGGTCCCGAACCAATTTCTATTTCGGCGCGTTCTGTCCATTCACCGCTCTCATTTATCCGCAACACGGAATTGGTCCTGACCTCCCCCAAGACAAAGCCCCAACTCATCCCTTTGTCCTCGTCCAGCAGTTTCACTTGGGTTTCGAGAAAACGACCGTCGTTGAATGCCCGCATGTGATACTTTCCGCTTTCATCATCGAAGGAGACTATCCCGAAAGCCTGTAGAAGAGAAGGGCCGCCGGATTTTGCCCGACCGACTCCCTCGATGACCAGTATCAGACCGTCGAGTTTGTAGTGCGCTTCCTCAGTCTGATGCAATTCCATCCACTCAACGGGGCCGCGCAAGAGGCGCGCCTCCCCAGTCCATTTTCCAACTAGAAAGCCGAGCTTTTTCATTGCAGCGCGCTGCGCGTCGAGGTCCGGTACTCGGAGTAGCTGAGCCATTTAAGTGACCAATACTACCATTTGCGGGGACAGGGTGACTTGTCCGGTAAGCGTTTATCAGGCGCTAGTGGTTTGCTCTTGACTCGCGGTTCATATATTGACGGTGGAGGTATATATTGGCCCTGTCAGGGCAACATGATTGTAAGTGAGGAAATGCGAACCCTTTTGAAGCTGGTCATCGCGCTTGTGCTTTGCGCTCCCGCAGTTTTGGCACAGAAAAGCACACCGCTCCGAGACTTATCCTTCGCGGGATAAGGCGGTCCTCTTTCTGGAGGTTCCGAATTTGCTTGAGGCCGTCGATTCCATCGGCCGCGATCTCATCCTCGCGATGAAGCTCGCGGGTGAACGCAACCGGCGGCCGTGGGCGGCACTTCACGACCCCGAGGGCTACAACATCGTACTACTCGAAGCCGCGAAGGATTCTGCTGCTGCCTAACACGGGCGCAGCGCGCCACATCAGCGTGTCCGTTTTGTGATTGGGGGCCGGCATGAACACTGGTTTTATCGGCATTGGTAGCATGGGAGGCATGCTGGTTCGGACGCTGTTGCGCTGCCGGACGCTCGCAGTCGAGAACGTTTGGACAGCGAATCGCTCCGAGGGCAAGCTGACAGCTCTGGCAACTGACTTTCCCGGCATCCACGTCACCGGCACCCGCCGGCTTGCCGCGAATTGCGATCTGATTTTTCTCTGCCTCAACGCCGGAGACATAGCCAGCGTGCTGGCCCAGTTGGACCCGGAGCTCCATCCGGGACAGTTGCTGGTCATGACGGCCAGCCAGATTCCCCTCCAGGCTCTTGAGCATCGCGTGCCCTGCCGCGTGGCCAAGCTCATCCCCTCCATCCCACAGGAGATCGGTCTAGGCGTCGCGTTGCTGATGTACGGCTCTCGCGCCACCGTGGATGACCGCAAGCGGCTCGCGGATCTGCTGGGACGCATCAGTCATCCCATCGTGATCGAAGAGTCTCAATCGCGGACGGCCATTGGCCTGGCTTCCGGCGGTCCGGCATTTGTGGCTTACCTGCTGCAATCGATGGCGGAGGAAGCCGCACGCAGCAATCCTGACTTTCCACCCGAGCTGGCTCTCAGCCTGGTACAGGAAACGGCCAGCGCCACACTGCGGCTTATGGCAGAAGCCAATATGAACCCTGAGGAGGTAATCCGGCGTGTCGCCCTCCCTGGTGGCATGACCGCGCTCGGAATCGAAGTCTTGTCACGCTACGTCCCGGAGGCGTGGCAAGCAATGTTCAGGGAAAGCGCCGAAAGAGAGAAAAGCGCTCGGCAAACGCTCGCGCTCTGACGAGCCGCAGCCCGTTATGCTTGCCGGCCGCGTTGGCTGACGCGCAGGCATGGGCTGCCGGGGTCCGTCGCGTGAAGATGCGCTTCCGGGTGATTTGTCGGCCACTCGGAACTAATGGCCTAAGTCGTGGTAAACGCTTAAACCGTCCATGTCCTAATATAAGGGAATGTCAAGGGAAACACTTCCCCTTCGGCTCGAAGCCGATCCCTTTTTTGTCTCGGCATTCAGCGCAACTATTTGAACGTGCACTCCCACTCCGAGAGTAGTCTTCCTCAGGCGCAGGGTCCTGTTTCGTTTCCATGTGTGAAGCGGAGAAATGCTTCCTTTTTCCTGTGGCTCCATTTCGCTGTTGTTACGGCGCCAATCGTTCTCTGAGACCGGCAAGCCGCATGGCTATGGCGGCTGCCCGCACGGCGGTGAGGTCCAAGATCGACACTGCGAAGGTAACGGCCTCCGTGCGGGCGAACTTTCGAAAGCAGCCAAGGGACTGAATCCCAAAAAGCACCATCCCAAGGTTGCATCACGAACAAATCAGAAGTGAACGAACAGCCCTGGTGGTGCGTGGGGCCGCGCAGGTGTCGCGGTCCCTACGCTTTTTGAGCGATGCTACGAGCCTTCCCGCTACTCCTGTCTCGGTCCCCGCAGTTTCTTGTTCACGCGTTCAGAAGTTCGTCACTTTTCGACTGCACATCGAAGCTTGGCTTGAGTCACCCTTCTTTCTGATTCGATGAAGTGGAGGAGCAACTGAAATAACCCTCAGCGAGCGTTTTGTTCATACATCACTCTGTGGATTGCCCCGGTTTTGGGACGAGATCCCGGATTTATTTGACCTCTCGGAGACCGAGCCATTCTGGGATAAGGACCACCTGGGCACCGTGGACCTAGACCCGGATCTTCAAAAATCCATCATACCATTGACTTCTTACTTTCCCTTGCAAACCCCGAGCATTGAGAGAATGATATTTTCATCGCCAATGCAAGTTGATCGAACACTGGTACCATTGCCTGAAGAAGTCACGGATCACTACTTAGCGATTTTGGGAGTCGCGCGAAGAGAACCCAGCCTGGAGGCTCTTCGCGAGCTGCTGGCAGCCCACCTCACCCGAATTCCATTCGAGAATATTTCCAAGCTTTATTACCGCAAGCGCCTGGGATTGGTGAACCTGCCGGCGATTCGACTCTATCTCGATGGTATCGATAAATACCATTTCGGCGGCACTTGCTATTCCAACAACTATTATTTCTATTTGTTGCTTCGCAGCCTGGGATACCAGGCAAAATTGTGTGCTTCAGACATGAAGACTCCGCAAGTCCACGCACTGAGCATGATTGTGATTGAGGGGCGAGAGTACATGGCAGACACGGGTTACGCCGCCCCGCTGCTGGAGCCAATTCCTCGCGACCTGGCGACGGACTATGAAACCGCATTGGGCCGGGATCGTTATGTGCTGAAGCCGCAAGACGCGAATGGCTGTTCGCGCCTTGAACTGTATCGTGATGGAGTCTTGCGCCACGGTTATCAGGCGAAGGCGGCGCCCAAGACGATCAAAGATTTCAGCAAGGTGATCGCTGCATCGTTCTCTGCCGATGCAACGTTCCTGAATTCGGTCTTGCTGGTACGATTCTATCCGGGTCGTTCCGTGCTCATTCACAATTTGACATTGGTTGAATCGGAAGGAAACAAATCAACCATCCATGCGTTGGCAAATCGTGATCAGTTGATTGATGCAATTGAACGGCGCTTTGAGATGCCACGGAAAATTGTCAGCGAAGCAGTACGACAACTCGGCAATTTGCAGGATGCCTGGAGCTAGCAGTTCCGCGACCTGAAATGACCCAGCCTTCAATGATGATATCCCTCATTCTTTAGACTTTTCTGGACCTCGCGTTTGACCGCGTGTTGCAGGGTCTGGTCCCAGGGCAGACTTGGAATCTCTAAGGTACTTGTTTCCGCGCGGGAAGAGAGCGGCACAGTTCTCAGCTCCCACGGTTTTTGCTCTGCTTCGCGAATTGCGTCGCACTTCAGCCCGCCCGTTTTACAACTTTTTACAATCCTTTGCGATAGCTTGACATACCTGGCCTTGCGGGGCTTTATAGTCTCAGTGGGCTAAAAAGGTGAGTGAACCGGTTGGAGAGGCCTAGAATGTCAAAGAAGTGGCGATTGACGGACCGCACGCGGACGCTCCTTACGTTGGAGCTGGCCATCGTCCTCCCTGCCGCGGCCCTGATGGGCTTCAGCATCTGGAATCTCAAGCACATCCAGCACAACCAGTTCGTCGAAGCCGCCATGCAGCGCGATTTCGATGATGTCTTGCATTACGCGCAGAAGGAAAGCTGGAAGAGGGCCTACAACATGGTTCTCCCGATCCGCGCGGAATTTCCTACCCCTGACGATCGCTCTAATATCAAGGCCAAGCTCGAGCACATTCTCTCCGAGCATCCCGAGTTTGCCGCTGCGGCTTTCTACGACAAGCAAACCGACACCCTGGTGACCAGCACGCAACCCGGCGAGGACGACATCATCTGTGGCTTCACGCAGGATGAACTGAACCTGGTTGCTAAGTGGCTGCCTGTGGGGGCGTCATCCATGGTGAGCGACATTCGCAAGTATGAAGCCGAGAACGAACTAGTCAAGTTCGAGGGTGACTGGAAGCCGACCGAGCACGCCTATTGGAACCTCGCCTATTTTGTTCCTCCGGGTGTCGCTAAGGACCGCGTGGTCCTCGGATTGGTGGCCTTCGACCCGGACTATCTGCGCAAGACCTTCTTGCCAGCAATCATGAAGGATGTATTGGCCAGCAAGAATGGCCTGAAAAGCGAAGCCAATCCCCCGGCCATGATGATCCGTCCCTCGGGGATGGATGACGATCCTTGGATCACTTCGGGAAACTGGGATGGCAAGGCGGAATGGGAACGCCCGTTTCCTCAGTGGATCTTGCAGGGCTTGACCATGGGGATCAAGTATCAGGGCGTCACGGTTGCACAGCTTGGCAACCGGTTTCTCCGCTACAACTACATCACTCTCGGCGCCCTCTCGATTCTGATGATTGGCGGGATCTTCCTTACCTATCGCAACGTGAACAGGGAAATGAATCTTGCCCGGCTGAAATCCGATTTCGTCGCCAACGTCTCTCATGAACTGCGCACGCCCCTGGCTCTGATCCGTCTCTATGCCGAGACCTTAGAGCTTGGGCGCCTCACCGCAAAGGAGAAACACCAGGACTATTTCCGTATCATTCGCGAGGAGAGCGAGAGACTCACGGCTCTTATCAACAATATCCTCGACTTTTCCCGCATCGAGGCGGGTCGCAAGGAATATGAGTTTAAAGAAACCGATCTCCCTGAACTTGTTCGCTCCACACTTGATTCTTACCGCTTCCAGATCGAACAAAACGGTTTTGCCTTCGAGGAAAACATCTCCCGCGATATTCCCCCGGTCAACGTGGACCGCGAAGCCATTGCCCGTTCGTTGCTCAATCTGGTGAACAACGCTCTAAAGTACTCCAAGAACCACAAATTCATCGGTGTCAGTCTGTACCGCACGAACGGTTCCGTGAAACTGGAAGTTTGCGACCACGGCATTGGCATCCCGACGAACGAGCAGGAGAAAATCTTCGAGAAGTTTTACCGCTGTGGCGATCCCCTTGTCCACAACATCAAGGGCTCGGGTTTGGGCCTGTCGCTCGTTCGCCATATCGTGCGCGCGCACGGTGGCGACGTACAGGTCGAAAGCGCCCCAGACAAAGGCAGTAAATTCACTATCGCGTTGCCGTTGGATCCGTCTTCACGGACGGGGACCGCAATCGCATAAGGGCTACGGAGTGTGGGGCGGTGCCATGTTCCGGAAAAGCCATAAGGGAGAAGCCATGGCCACAAACAAAATTCTGATCGTTGAGGATGAGCCAAATATGGTTGCCGGCCTGCGTGATAATTTCGAATACGAGGGCTTTCAAGTCATAACGGCGCTCGACGGCGTGGAAGGGCTGGAGCGCGCTCTCAAAGATTCTCCGGACCTGGTCGTGCTCGACGTGATGATGCCGCGCATGAGCGGGCTGGATGTCTGCAAACAGCTCAAGGCCAAGCGTCCTTCGATCCCCATCATTATGCTTACGGCGCGCGGCCAGGAAGTCGATAAAGTCGTTGGCCTCGAACTGGGTGCCGATGACTACGTTACCAAGCCCTTCTCCATTCGCGAACTCCTCGCTCGCGTCAAGGCCGTTCTGCGACGCTCACACACGCTTCCGAAAGAGCAGGACAGTTATGCCTTTGGCGACATCGAGGTCAATCTGCACAGCTACCAAGTCATGCGCGGGGGACAACGCGTGGAGTTCACTGGCAAGGAGTTTGAGCTGCTCAAGCACTTTCTTTGTCATTCCGGAGAGACGCTGAGCCGCGACCGGCTTCTCGACGAGGTTTGGGGCTACGAGAATTTCCCGACCACCCGCACCGTGGATGCCCATATTGTTCGCATTCGCCAGAAACTCGAACCCGTTCCCGAGGAGCCTCGTTACTTTTTGACTGTGCACGGAGTAGGTTACAAATTCGTAGGATGACACGATCATGATGGACTTTACCGAAAGAATGCTGCAGATCAGGCGAGCCGTGCTCGCCAACCACCTGGCACAGGCGGCCTCAAGCGCAGACGATAGAGTCTCCGCTCAAGCTTTGGCTGCTACCGGAAGCGATCAAACGGAGCGCGCGCAGTTCCTCACGGACGAACTGGTTGCACTCCGCCGGGATCAAGCGAAACTGCAGCAGGCCATCTTTGAGGCCGCCCAGGTGCAGCGTAGGCTCTGCGCTCCCCGCGAACTTAGCTGGGGCGAGTTCGAGATCGCCGGAGAAATTTTCCCGGTCCGCCATCTTTCGGGAGATTTTTTCAAGGTGACGGAACTCGGCTCCGCTCTTGGGGTGGTCTTAGGCGACATCGCCGGCAAAGGATTAACCGCGGGAATTTGGCAGGCTCATCTGATGGGCTTAATCCAACGGTCTGCACGGAGACATGCGAACCCGGGCGATGCCGTTGCCGAGGTCAACCACGAGCTGTGCCAGGACGACGGGGCACCGCCGCTGACGGCGCTGTTTTTCGCACGAATCGATCCGCGGACGAACGAACTCGTCTACTGCAATGCCGGCCTACCGGCGCCTCTGCTTCTGAGGGACAACAAGACACTGGAACGACTGGAAAAAGGTGGGCCAATGCTCGGCGCTCTGCAAAAAGCCACATTCCAAACCGGGAGCGTCACTCTCAACCCCGGCGATATGCTGGTCGCTTACTCCGACGGTGTGACCGAGTGCCGGAATACTCAAGACGACGAGTTCGAAATGGATCGGCTAACGGCTGCAACTCGAGCTATCTCCGGCGTGAGCGCAAGTGAAGCCCTGTTCTCCTTGCTTGGAACAGTTCTCGATTTCGCTGAGTCGTCCTCACCTGCCGATGACTTGACACTTTTGGTTGTTCGCCGCCGCGCCGCGATCAGGCATGAGCAGCCCCGTTCGCGCACTAAAGATTTTTCAGCTCCTCACCGGCGGCCGGCTTCGGTCTCGCGGCCGAAGAACTCCGACCGGGGAGGACACAGTTCCAAATAGCTGAGCTGCGGTACACACCGGGTCCACGAGTGGTGTAACTCGGATCCGGAACTGGTAGTGTGCCCAACTTCACTAGCAAAGGAGTGGTTATGGCAACTCGATCCACCTCAATCTTCCTCGAAGAAGCCGGGCTCGGCACAGCCCTCAATCAGGCCCTGCAAGCTTGCCCTGAAGTTATAAGCTCACTCTATGCCGCTCACTACTCTCACGTCCTGCAGGTCTGCCGTCGGTTCTTTCGCCAACCGGAAGACGCTGAGGATGCCGCGGCAGAAGTCTTCTTGAAACTGCACACGGTCCTCAAGAACAAAGATGAGGGGCATCCCTTCCGCCCTTGGGTCTGTCAGGTGGCAGGCCGGCATTGCATTGATAAATTGCGCCGGCGGAAGTTTGAGAAATGCTCGATCGTCGCCGGAAACGATCTTTGCGCCGTCCCGGACGTTTCCACTCCTTCTCCTCTCTCCCAAGTTCTGCACAAGGAAGCCAAACGCCAGGTGAGGGAACAGTTGAATCGCCTGCCGGATTATTACAAGGTTCCGCTGATGCTTCGCTATTACAAACACATGAGTTACTCCGAGATCGCCCGCACACTCAACCGCCGTCTCCCTGCGGTCAAAACCATTATCTTCCGAGCTAAAAACCGGCTGCGCTGCAATTTGAAGTACTTTGAGAGGGCTAGACAAGCGAAAGCGAGAAACGCGATTCAAGACGGCAACATTGAGTGGGTAAAGCTCGGGTAGCAATCGACAAGAACACATTCGAGAAGATGCTTGCGCCCGGTTTGTACGTCCAATTGTCGGATCGAAAGCTAACCGGGCAGCAGTTCATCGATCGCATCTCCTCAAAGTGTGCGAAGCGTGGAGCACGCCGAGATCTGTTAAGCGGGCGAGAGCTGGCGCATCTGCCCACGTTTTTGCCCATATCCCTTTACGGGATGATGTGACAATTTGGCGGAAGCCGCTGGGTAGAGTTTTAGTTTAGAAGCAAGATTCGGATGGATTTCGACGCCGTGAGGTTTTCTACACTCCCGGAATGAGAAATGAAGCTCTGCGGGCCAAGGTGCAATCTGCCACACGTTTGATTGGGCAGAGTGAGAAAATGCTTGACACATGGTAAGTATAAGCTTACCGTTAGGTGTGGCTTACCAATGTCTGCAAACATCGGACGACTTTCCCGTACTTGCGGCCCTAGCCGACCCGACCCGTCGTTCGCTGCTCTACCTGTTGCGCCGCAAGCCCTTGCCGGTGGGCGAACTGGCGCGCCAGATGCCGGTGAGCCGTCCGGCTGTGTCGCAACACCTCAAGATCCTGAAGGAGGCCCAACTGGTCCGTGAACACCGCCACGGGACGCGGCACTATTTCGGCCTCAATCCCGCCGGCTTCGGCGGGCTACGGGAGTATGCGGATTCGATGTGGCAGGAGTCGCTCAACGCCTTCGCTGCCTATGTGGCTGAACAGACGAGGGGCGCGGCGAAATTCCGGCGCGCAGGGGCCCGCCAAAGACAAGAAAGGAACGATAGCGCATGACAACCAAGTCCGTCTCGATTCAACCGGTCGTGAAGACAGTAACGGTGGCATGTACGCCGGAAGAGGCTTTCCGTTACTTCACCGCAGATATCAGCATGTGGTGGCCCGTCGCCACTCAGTCCGTTGTCGCTTACGCGAGCGAGTTCAAGGACACGCCCGCGGCTGTTATCTTCGAACCGCGCGTTGGCGGTCGCATCTTTGAGCGCGCTCGTTCCGGCGAAGTGCACGTCTGGGGAAGCGTGCTGGCATGGGCGCCGCCAGGGCGAATAGTGTTCAGCTTCCATCCCGGCCGCGATGACAAAGAAGCGCAAACAGTAGAGGTCACGTTCTCCCCCGCGCCGGAAGGCGCAAGGGTCGTGCTGACCCACAGTGGCTGGGAGAAACTGAGTGCCAACGCACAGAAAACCCGCGACAGCTACAACCAGGGATGGGAGACTGTATTCGTCACCGCCTACCGCGAATACACACAGAACAGAAAGCAATTTAAGGAGGAATGATGCGAGCCACTATGCTTTTGCTGCTGAGTACAATGTTGACGATGCCCGCCGGCGCAAGAATCCGTATGCTGACCACGGAGTTCGAAGTGAATGCTCCTATCGAAAAGGTGTGGAACGCTTGGACGACACCGGATGGGATCAAGACCTTCGTTGCGCCTGACTCCAAAGTCGAGTTGGGCGTGGACGGCGCCTACGAGATGTACTTCTTGCCGGAGGCCAAGCCGGGCGAGCGTGGTGGTGAGGGCATGCGCATTCTTGGGCTTGAGCCCATGCGACGCTTCGCCTTCACCTGGAGCGCGCCGCCCGCGATCTCGTATGTCCGCGGTCAGCGCACCATGGTCATCCTCGAATTCGAAAAGAAAGACGCCCGCCGCACGCTTGTCCGCTTCACCCAGTTGGGATGGGGCGAGGGCGCGAGCTGGGACGAGGCTTACGAATACTTCGATCATGCCTGGAACGAAGTCGTGCTGCCGCGCTTCCGCTACGCGATGGAAGTGGGAGCGGTCAACTGGGAAAAGACACCTAAGCTTCCGCCGGTTGCATCCACGTTGAAGGTCAGCTTCACTCGACCTTGATCTGTTCTCTTTCTATTCTCGTTGTCGTTGCTGATTGTGGTTGTCTGCACGACAGCGTCGAAATGGCCTGAAGGAACTGGTAAGAGCGAAAGGCGGGCCTCTCGGGACCTGGAGTAAGCGGTCGACCTTGCCTTACGAGTTGGGTTCCGATCTCAACAATCACATTGTACGGATTAGCTGTTGTTTGCTAAAACACACCGGGGAGAATGAGCCCATGAAAACGAACCACAAACTGGCGTTGGCAGTGCTGGCTGGCGTCTCGATCGGCGTTGCAGGCGCCACGGCGATTCATGCACGGCAAGTCAAGACGCCACCCGGCTATGTCATCGCGGAAGTCGAGGTAACCGACCCCACGACCATGCAGAAATATGGTGAGAAGGTGCCGGAAACGCTGGCGCCCTTCAATCACCATTATCTCGTTCGCGGCCACAACATCCAGGCTCTCGAGGGCGAACCGCCTAAGGGCGGCATTGTGATAATCGCTTTCGACAGCGCACAGAAAGCCCGCGAGTGGTGGGATTCGCCGGCCTATGACGCCATCAAGCCGATCAGGCACAGCGCGGCGAAGAGCCGCATATTCATCGTCGAAGGTATCGCCCCCCAGTGACGGGACAGGACAAGTGGTTTTTCAGATGATTTCAAACGGCCGCTTGGCTCTCCATGGGGCCAGGCGGTTTTCCTTTGGAGGAGAGATGAACTGGATGACGATACTGTGTGCAGTAGGAGCGTTAGCGATCGCCGGAGCCCAATCTGAATTGTCGCGGGGGGAAAAGGCCACTGAACAGGTGGTCCGCGAAGGATCGTTTGACCTTGATACCAGTGCCGACAGAGCGTTGCTGTTCTTCACGCCAGAAGGGGAACGAGCATGGGTGAAGGGCTGGGATCCGAAGCCTGTGTACCCACCGCAAACCGGCGTGGCCTTCGAGACGAATGCTGTCTTTCGCGTCGACCAGGACGGAGAACTCTCCCTATGGACCATTGTTGAGGCCAATTTGCCGGAACACATCGCGGAGTATGTATTCGTGGTCGAAGGCGAGCGGTTGTCGCGGGTCCGGGTGCAGATCCAGCCTCTCGGCGGAAAGCACTGCCGGGTCCGTGTCCGCTACGTGAACACGGCGACTTCGGAAAAGGGTCTGAGCTTTGTAGCGAGTGTGACCGAAGAGTCGTTCGCGGAGAAGATGCAGGACTGGCACCGCATTCTTAGCGCTGCGATTCGGTAAGTCTGCGATGAAGCAACCGGCTCGTTGCGAACCGTTAAGTCTGCTCCGCGATCTATGAGCACCTTCGCCACCGGCAAGCCCCAGTCGCCAAACTGCTTAACGGCATGGAAGATCGGCGTCTGGCCACCAATCCCGAATTGGTCGACCGTCGCGCGAGCATTCACATCCGCTCCACGACCAAGCAACAGTTTGGCGGCATCGACATTCCCATACTCCGCGGCCACGTGGAGCAAGGTCGCCCCACGAAGTTTGAGGCGGCGCGCGCCGGTGCTGCCAAGGATGTCGATGCAGGTGGCCAGTTGCTTGGATCGCCCATACGTTCCGATCACAAAGTCCAAAGCCGTGCCTGGATATTTGCGCTGGGGATCCGCGCAGTTCGGGTTGGCGCCATGATCGAGCAGCCACTGAAGGGCGGCGGGCTCAACTCTCTCACACGGCGCGAAGATGATGGGGTAATAGCCGTTCCACAAAGCATTGACGTTAGCGCCACGAGAGACGAGCACCTCCATCATCGGAATGCGATGGCCAAGAAGGGCAGTTCGCACCAGCGGTCCATCCCCACCCTGATGCACGTCTGACCCGTGGTCCATCATCCACTCCGCGATGGCCAGTCTTTCTGGAGAGGGTGCCGCCCAGGGCACGCGGCATTCGGCGACCCAAGTCAGTGCTCCGTTTTTGTTGTAGCCAGGCGGAGCACGGTGGAGCGCCGGGTTGGCTGTCATCAGCGCTTTGACGCGCTTCAGGTCATTGGTATCGACTGCCTGCTTGAGTTGTCCGATCTCTTCGAGTGAATCTACGTAGGCCTTTAGCTTGGGCCAGCTCGCAAACCCATGCAGACAGGCGATCTTAAACTGAGCTTCCGTAAGTGACTGTGCGTTGCCAGCCTTGACCAGATCCTTAGCTTGGTCTTTCAGATGGCGGAGGTTGGGATGATCGGGAAGCGAACGGGGTACTTCTGCGGAATCGGTCGACACAGCGACCTCCTTTCATCGAAGCCGCCCGTCGTTCGCATGTCGGGCTGAAAGAAAGTTCGCCAAGATTTGCTAACTACAGGTGGGCATCTACCCTGTCCGCGAACTGGATGCGTCCCTTACGCCAAGACGATCTAATCAAAAACTTAGCCACAAGGTCTCTCAATCGTTCGCTTTCCACTGAAAGCAGAGAGCAAAACCATCTGGGTCACGGAGGAAGAGCTGCTTCATGCCGTAGGGCGCAACTTTGGGCTCTTTCACGTCGATTCCCTTGGCGCGGAGGTGGGCGTACACAGCATCGATGTCGGGGGCTCTGAAGAAAAGCCCAGTGTCGCCGTGCGTAGCCATGCGACGCGCGTCGGCAGTTGGCGGCCGCTTGTCGCATTCGTAAGCGGTATTTAGCATAAGGTCTGTCGGGCCACTCAGCAGTAAACCTAAAGTCGGGAGGACCACCAGTAGACATGGCAACCACGCTGTAGTCGGACGGCTGCGCGCTGCTGTGCTGCCGGCAAAAGTCGCGAATGCGTTTAGCAAGCTCCGGGCGCACCGTGTGCGCGAGTTGCTCCCGCAGACGGACTCGAGCCGGATGCATGCCGTCAGGATTGTTCTCTTCGTCGTACCCGCCGAGATTCGGCAGGCAGAACACCGTAAAAATGTTTTTGTTTTCAGTAACCTCGAACCTGCGCTCCACTGACTTCTCGTGCCTGAGAGGGCTGGGTACGTGTCCCTTGCGATTCTTGTCGCGGGACAGTTTCACGGGAAGGCCCTCTGCGCGAGAAGCTCCTGTCGTATGCCACGCTCACACCAGGTTCCTAGGGCGTAAGGTGACGCGCAAGCTGATGTTGCCCCGCTTCACGTTTAAGCTATAGGAGACAGAGCGTTCGAACATCTCCAACATCTCGCTGAGAGACAATTCGAAGGCGGGCCGAGAGTCAACAGCGGTGATTACGTCGCCCCTTTGGAGTCCCGCCTCAGAGGCGGGGGAATTCTCCAGGACGTCCGTGATTCGAAATGTTTTGTAGTCACTACCCTCGGCTTCGAGGCTGAACCCTGCAAGCGCGGGAGCGAAGGGTTGGCTAAGAGTCTTGTTCGGTTCCAGAATGACCCTGCAGCGACCGTAGTCGAGGAAGATCGTGAACCGACTCAGGATTTGCTCACCGACGTTCCCTTGAATGTCGGCGCTCGCAAAGGCTCCTGCTTTGTCTTGGGAGAAGAGGGTGATCGGACCGGCCAGCGTGAACCTACCAATTCTCAACTCGGCCACTCGGCCGATTTGTGCGCTGGTCTGGCCCCCAACTCCTGCGGCACCGAGCGCCCGTATCGTCTTCAGATTCGGGCCAAGGAGGTGATGCTGCGCAACGAAAGGGCTGTATAGCGCAAGCGGTGCATTTGATCCAAGATCAAGCACAAACTTTCCCTTAAGAGTTTCTCCACCGCCGGGCGTCACGTCCGCCTCAATGATTGGGTGACCGTCTGCGTTCAGTTCGATGGGAATACTTTCCCCAGATCCCGAGTATCGGAATCTCTCTTTGTCGTGCAGGCGTATTACGCCCGCTTGGTAGTCAATCTCAGTGACAAATTCTTTGATGAACTCGCTGCCAAGTATTCCGTCAATTTCTTGTCCGAGCGCCGCTGCCAGGCTCTTGAGAGGAAACGCAATTGTGACTTGCTGTGAAAAGCCCTCCAAACCGGGGATTGTCAACGGCGAGCCTTGAACAAAGGAACCGGTGAGAGCTGCCGCGCCGGCTCCGCCACTTTGGATATCTCCCTTGAGGCTGAGGCCCAACTCTTTCGCGCGATCCAGATCAATAATTGCAAATTTGTCACCCGTATCCAAGATGAACGGAAGTGGGCGAGAATTATTAACCTTAACTTTTACCACAACGTGCTTAGTAACCAACTCGAAGGGGATCGTGACCTGGTGTGCGGCATTAGCTACGGGGATGGACTTGCCCGCCTGGGAAAGGCCCGGCAGCACAGACGCACACAGAATCCCCAGCAAAAACAGTGTTCGTCTCATTGGATTTTCTCGACGAGCGCCTCGGTTCATACCTCCATGTTAAGTTGCTGACCGTTGCGCCGTCTTGAATCTATTTGACGCCGGCCCGTTGCCCCCGCCGCGGAGAACGGCATGTGGGGCGAACAGAACTGAATAAAGTCTCATTTTCTGGGGACCAACTTGCGTTCCAATGCAAATAGATTCAAGACTGTCGAAGTCCTGCCGTTTATAACGGACATATGAGGACAGGCAACGGAAACGTCGAAAACGAAGGAAATCAAAACGGTGCGCCGAGACCTTTCACACTACGAACCCATCGGCCTGGAGATATCGGCTGAGTTGTCTATCAGCACGGTGCGCTTTGTGCGCAGGAGTACGGCTGGGACGAGCGCTTTGAGGCCCTCGTCGCCCGTATAGTTGCCGACTTTATCGACCAATACGATCCGAATTGCGAACGATGCTGGATTGCAGAACGAGAAGAAGAATTTGTCGGGTGTGTATTCCTGGTGAAAGACAGAACGTTAGAGAGTACGGCTAGACTCAGGCTTCTTCTAGTAGAACCCAGTGCCAGGGGGCTCGGAGTTGGTCGGACACTTGTGCGAGAGTGTACCTTATTCGCAAGGCAAGTCGGATACTCACGGTGCCTGCTCTGGACACACAGCGTGCTCGGCTCTGCGCGACGCATTTACGAGCACGAGGGATACATCCTAGTGGAGGAAGAAGAACACGAGAGCTTCGGGAAAAAGCTGACGGCTCAGCATTGGGAGTTGCGGCTATCCGTTCCTAATATGTTGAACGAAATCGATGTTCAGTAAGACGAGAGAGCACGTTTTCGGCACTGTGCTGGCACACTTTATCTTGAATGCAAGCTTGGCTTTCGGAAGCGACCACTCAGTAGCTTCTGAGGGACAAAGCGACGTACTTTGCGGCGCGGTGATGCCTGGCAGGTGAACCTCGTCCAGTTGGCTGAAGCCACGGGCGGCACTCCATGATAAGCACGCGATTACGCCCCATACTATGTTGCTTACTTTTGCGCCGTGTTGAATCTAATTGACGAAGCTCTGCAAGAGGAGGGAGTTTGTCCGATAAGGGACCGGAAAGCACGAGTCATGTGCGCCTGATCAGAGAAGCCGAAGTCCGCAGCAACGCGGCATAAAGGTGCGTCACTGGTTATGATCTTCCGCCACGCGAGCTTTACTCTATTGTGTGCACGAAAGGCGGATGGCGTTATGCCAAAGATCTGCTTGAAGCTGCGCGTCACCGTGGCTGGGGCTAAGCTGGCCTCTTGAGCCCACTCGCCTAAGCACAATTCCGGATTTACCGCCAACGCCTTCGCGAGTGCTTCCGGCCAATCGACGGTTCGAATCGACTGCTGCTTCCAGGTCGATCGAAGCACTTCGGCTGCTTCTTCAACGTCGCGTTCGGCGAGGCGGGCGATCAGGTCGGGGTCGCTCACAGTTCCGAGAGCTCCTTCCGTATCCTCCCATCGTGTTGCCGGAAGATTCAAAATCTCGGCACCGCTCGCGATGAAGCGGTCCAAATGCATATCCCAACAGCGGTGCACCACAACGTCTCCGGCACGAGCGTGAAAGCGCCCCTGGTCACCCGCTTCCTCATAGCCCCCTGAAAGAACAACGGCCACGCCTGCTTCCCTATGTATGTGACGCGCAGTCAGCTCATAACCGGGGCGGCGCTCGCGACCAAATCTCACCTTTCAACTCCTATGGTCGATACTTGTAAAACTGCGTCGGGTGGAAGGCCTCAGTGATCACTTCAAAAGCAGCCAACGGAAGATGCCCGGAACTTAAATATCCTATGCCGTGAATCCCTGTTCAGGCAAGTCTCATTTCTGATGGCTAAACTTGTCCAGATGTCAGACTCATCAGAGGATTCTGGGCTAGGCTTGCCAACCCCGTGTGGGCGACCACACATCTGTATTGCTTCCACCTGGCTCTGTCATGAGCATTACTCACGAGGGGCGGCACACGTCCATGCTGCTGATCGCGACCGCTCGCGCGTTCAAGTCTCCGGCGACGGCCACCAGTTCTTCGGCCTGCTTGCCGGAACTTAAGATCATGTCGGTGATAACTTGGGGAGCGAAGTCTCAAAGCCCCTCCTCATGATCCCGGAGTCGATTGCGATCGCGTTGTATTTGCATTGCTCTTGGACTTGTCGAGCCATCAGCCGTGCGATGAAAGATGCCCACATCGTGCCCGCGCTCGATTAGTTCACGCACTAATGGCATCCCAATAAAGCCATTTCCGCCAATCATAAGCATTCGTATAGTTCTTAGAACAAGCACTTACCGTGATGAGCAGGTTATGGTTCACCCAGCCGGACCAGGAGTATGTCCATACTAAACTTCCAGTTCTCGACTAATTCTCGCCCAGCGGCTTCGATATTCTTTAGCACGATTGCGTCGATTATTTTTTGGTGCTGACGCGCTGATTCCGAAATAAGATTTGGATCAAGCATGTAGACATGCTCATACCGTTTCACCGCCGATCTCTGGCCCTCGATCATCTCGATTAGACGGCGATTTGGGCAAGAGCCAATCAATGTTTGGTGCCATTGTGAGTCGCGCTCAATGGCCGCCTTGGGTTCTGCGGCGATCGAAAAGTAATGGTTAATTCTCGCGAGGTGGTCTACGAGTGAATACACCACCGGTGTACTCGCACGAAGCGCGAGCTCTTCTAGAGTCCATAAGATAGGATAGGCTTCACGTACCTCACGGCCCGACAGTGCTCCTATGGAAAACCCTTTGGCCATCTCCGCACGGACGAATCCCTCTCTCTCCAACGAGAATAAAGCCTCGCGTAGCGGAGTACGACTGACGCCGAGTTCCTCGGCCAAACCTGATTCATTGATGCGGCTGCCGGGCCGCAATTCACCGCGAACAATACGCTCCAAGACTGTCTTATGGAGCTCCTCTCTCATGGGGGCGCGTGTCGTCACGACGTTTGCACCGGCATCGTGTCCGCATACGGACTTGAAGCTTTATATCTCTTTTCAAATTCCTCACGCACGCACAGCGTTTTAACGTCAACCATTCGATCAATCGCAAGAATGCCGTCGAGGTGGTCTATCTCATGCTGCAAGAGTTCGGAGAGATTAAGTTCATCTCCTGCATTCGCCTCTTGCCATTCTGACGCCAGATCTTGATATCGAATCTTGATTGCCCGATGCCGCTCCACCTGCATGAACATGGATAAGAAACTCAGGCAGGTATCCCACACGACGATCTTGTCAGCGCTGCGCTCGATAATTTCGGGATTGATGAACGGCATTGCCGATTTCCCCGGCAATTGGAGAAAAATGGCACGCGACCCAACCCCAATCTGTGGTGCGGCGATTGCCCGCCCATAGCCGGTAGACGCTCTCCAGTGGGCGAGCGTGTCGGCGAGGTCCTCTATGAGCGATCGTGTTGCCGCTGAAGATGGATGTTCTATACGGGCCGCCATATCGCGCAATTGCGGATTACCTAACTGCAAGATTTCTCGAACTGGCATTTGCGTTCTTCTTTCTGAAAAGGCTTTCGATTGTTGGTGCAGCATCCAAACGTCACTTCCGTCTCATGGTGTCCGCATGAAGAGCCATTCCTGAGCCTGGCTTTCCGTGAGGTTGCCACCACAAAGCGGAACAGCGGCGCGACCGCCAAGAAATCGGGCTTTGTATGTCACAGCAGCCGCAAGCCCTGCAGCGCCGGCCGGCTCCAGCACTAGTCCATGATGCCGGTAAGCTAACTGCATGGCCTCAATGAGTGCGTTATCCTCCACGAGCAGAACTTCGTCTACAACAGAACTAAGATCATCTAAAGCCTCGGGAATTGGGACGCGCACCGCAATCCCATCCGCGATTGTGGATGCCTTGAATGACGAATGTGCTTTGCCGGTTTTGAGAGAAATTGCCATCGCCGGAGCACCCGAAGCGCAGATTCCAATTACTCGGGTTGCCTGAGAATATGCCTTCATCCAAAGGCCAATGCCTGTTAGCAATGCCCCATTCCCCAGTGGCGCGAGGACAAAGTCCAGGGATCCCGGTAGCTGACATAACTCCAATGCGATGGTGCCTGCGCCTTCGGAGACCGCCGGCTCCCGCCCATCCTCAACAAAGGTCGCGCCAGTTTCTTCCGCATAAAGCCGCGCCTGTCGTTTCGCGGCGTCAAAATCCGCGCCGTAAAGGCGAACCTCGGCCCCTAGAGATCTCATCCGCTCGATTTTTAGGGGGTTCGCGTTTTCAGCGGCAAAGACCACAATTCTCACGCCTCGGCGGGATGCAGCGTAAGCCAGTGCCTGTCCAAAGTTTCCAGCCGAGCCGCAGACTGGGCTTCTCGTTCCCGGAGATAAATGAGACGCGAAATAATCAGCCCCTCGACCCTTAAAAGAGCGAATTGGATTAACAGTTTCCACTTTCAAAACCAATTCCATCCCCAATGCAGAACTCAGCGACTGACTTTCAAATTGCGGCGCACATCGAAAAACAAGGTCGATGACCCGCGAGGCTATCTCGATGTGCTCAACAGAAAGGCGCGAAGCGCTGAGCGCTTTGAAATTCACGTCCTTCATCATTATCGTCGACAATTTATACTTATTGTATACAATACTTGGTAGTGGGGCAATCTTGCTGTACTCAAAGCGCAAAGGGAGCTTCTAGCCCACTTCACGCAACAGATTTTGAACCATCAATCTAGCCTAAGAGTTTGCCGTCTTCTCCGAAGGCTGGCGGCCCCAAGACGGTTTATGGGGCTCTCGATGTCTACGGATTATTTTCTAACTTCCTCGCGCCTCGGGTTTCGATGCTGGAGTGATCAAGATCTGCCCCTGGCTATGGAACTGTGGGGCGATCCCGAAGTGACTGCGCTGATTGGCGGACCATTCACGCTAGAGATGGTGCGCGCACGGCTAGCAAAAGAAATCGCACAGATGCAGGAATGCGGCCTTCAGTACTGGCCGGTTTTTCTGCTGGAAGGCAATCGGCACGTCGGATGCGCAGGGCTTCGGCCCCATTGCGCGCAACCCCGCGTGTACGAGTTAGGAGTTCATCTTCGCCGTACATTCTGGAAGCGAGGCCTGGCCAAAGAGTCGACCCACGCTATCGTTGATTATGGCTTCAGCACGCTTGGCGCCGAGGCGCTCTTTGCAGGACATCACCCGGCAAACGAGGCGTCGCGCCAATTATTGTTGAAACTTGGTTTTGTTCGTACGCACGAGGAGCTGTATCCGCCTACAGGGCTGATGCACCCCTCGTACCTGCTTCGCAAAACAATTGGGGGTCCCAAGTGAAACGAGTAGCCAATGAGCTGATGGACGAAGATTATTGGGCAAATCATCCGCGTTTTCCACAACCTGCAAGACGCGCGCGAGGTCGTAATGAATAACGGTACTGTACATCTGTTTGTGTTCGACACAATGGCGGACTGGGAGGCGGCATTTGCGATTGCTTGTATCAATAACCCACAGTTCCAACTGGCGCCAGGTCGCTACCATGTGACGACTGTCGGTGCGAGCAAAGAGATGGTGACGACCATCGGAGGAGTGCGTATTCAGCCCGAAGGGCTGTTGGCCGACGTTTCCCCGAACGCGAGCGCGATGTTGATCCTGCCTGGGGGGCAAAGCTGGGAGAGCGGCAGCAATACAGAAGCTGTCAAGAAAGCGCAGGACTTCGTGGCAGCAGGCGTGCCGGTAGCGGCGATCTGCGCGGCCACGCTGGCGCTGGCACGCGCCGGACTATTGGATGACCGAGAGCATACGAGCAACGCCCCGGAATACCTGACTGCAAGCGGCTATCGGGGAGGTGGCTTTTATCGCCACGCATCCGCAATCACGGACAGGAATGTGATTACAGCGGCAGGAATCGCGCCGGTCGATTTCGCTTACCAGATTTTCAAAACGCTCAATTTGTACGGCGACATGGCACTGCAGGCTTGGTATGCGCTATTCAAGAACGGCGACGCATCAAAATACCACAGATTGGTGAAGGCAAGCACCGGCTCAAAGGAGGTCTAATCGCAATGTCGTTTGTGCCAGTGATGCTCCTAACGCCATCGGGCCTTCTCGCAAGCTGTTAAGGACGGTGGATTCATTCTCGTGAGCGGGCAGTTCGCCCTCAATCCCGCTAGCCAGCAGATCGTCGAGGGTAATGCCCGCCAACAGACTGAGCGCGCGCTTCAGCACTCTGATTCGCGGGTGGTTTTATACGTTGGTCAAGGATGACAGGACTTGGAGGCTTATGGCAAATACATTTGGTACGGATATTTTGATTCAGTCTGAAGACCCGATGAAGGCTGCTGACTTTTATGTCAATGAACTCGGCTTTGGGATTACGGATAAGAAATCGAATTTAGTCAGCCTCCATGGAGAAAACATTAATTTGTTTATTGAGCGAGGTCCGGCTCTTGGGCCTGTCTTGGAAGTTACCGTCAAAAGCGTTAAGGAAGCCAAAGCGCGTCTCAAGAAAAAGGGCTGCCGGGTAATTAAGGATGAGCCTGAGTTTCCAAGATGTTACGTGAAGGATCCAAATGGGCTGATGTATAACCTGACGGAGTGACCGGCTTCTGAGGGCATTGCCATACGGACGCCTAGCCACGACCACAAGATTCTAGGCGTTGTCGAAATCGTGCTTCTGAAAAGAGTGAAGAAAACCAATGATTAAGATATTTATCGGGGTGTTTGTCGTAGCGAGTATTGTCGCCAATCTCTCATGGACAAGCGAACCAGCGGACGATAGGCCGTTTTACGGCGCGTGGGGCTTCGATGTTGAGGGACTGGACGAGACTACGAAGCCAGGTGACAATTTTTTTGGGTTTGCCAATGGCTCCTGGCTCAATAAGACAACGATTCCGGCGGACAAGCCTTCCGTATCGCTACGTTCCCAAGCGGCTGCACGCACCGAAGTGCAACTCCAGGAACTACTCGAAGCAGCTGCGGCGAATGCCAATCATGAGCCGAAGACGGTAGAAGGCAAGGTTGGCGCGTACTTTAAGGCGTTCATGGATGAAGCGCGTATAGAACAGCTAGGGGCGTCACCCATCAAGCCTGCCCTTGATGCCGTGCGAGCCGCCACGACTCATGAAGCCCTCGCAAGCTTAATGGGGCGCACAACTAGCGACTTCGAAGGCACCATCTACGGCATAACGCTTGATGTCGACCTGAAAGACCAGACGAGATACGCGGTGTATATCAGTCAATCTGGCTTAGGACTGCCCGATCGCGACTATTACCTAAGGCCGGATTTCGACGCGCAAAAAAAACAATATCAGGCCTATGTGGCGCATTTGCTGATGCTCGCGAGTTGGCCAGAAGCCGAGGCGCGCGCCAAGGACATAATCGAGTTTGAAACCAAAATCGCTGAAGAAAGCTGGACCAAAGCCCGGGACCGCGATTTGAACGCGACCTACAATCCGTTGAGCGTCAGCAAGCTTGAGAATTTCGCGCCTGGCTTTGCCTAGCGTCCGTTTCTAAGTCGAGCGGGGCTTGGGCGCATCGACCGCATCATCGTAGCGGAGAAGAGCGCCTTCCCAAAGATCGCAGCGATCTACTCCTCAACGTCCGTCGAGATTTTGCAAGCGTGGCAAGCATTCCACATCCTCGACAATTCAGCCTTCTATCTGTCTAAGCAATTCGCCGACGCATACTTCGAGATGCACGACAAGGTACTTGCTGGTCAACAGGAGCAGCAAGTGCGCTGGAAGCGCGGCGTACACGCGGTGAGCGGCGGTGATTGCACTTCCAGTGGCGCCCGATTTGATTGCTTTGGTGATCTGGGGTGGGCGGTCGGTCAACTGTACGTGGCAAGATTCTTTGCGCCCACGGCGAAGGCTAAGATTCAATTGCTAGTGGCCAATCTGACGTCGGCCTATCGCACTCGCATCGAGAAACTCGACTGGATGAGCGAGTCGACGAAGCTTGAGGCCATCAAAAAGCTTGACACCTACACGGTCAAAGTCAGCTATCCAGATCATGTGCGCGATTATTCACAAGTCGTAATTCGCGACGACGATGCACTCGGAAATGCGCAACGCGCTGGCGCCGAGAATTGGGCGTTCTACGTGGGGCGCCTCGGTGGGCCCGTGGACCGCACGGACTGGACGATGACGCCTCAAACTAGCGATGCTTATCAAGGCCGTTTGCGCGACATAGCCTTCCCCGCAGCCTTCCTGCAACCACCGATATTTGATCCCGATGCAGACGCGGCCATCAACTACGGCGCGATCGGCGCTGCAATCGGCCACGAACTGACTCACGGCTTCGACGATGAAGGCCGCAAGATAGACGCGGCAGGCACCCTGCGCGATTGGTGGGCGCCCGAGGACGCCAAGAGGTTCGAAGCGCGCGCTACGCGTCTGGGTAAACAGTATTCCGGGTATGAGCCGGTTTCAGGCGCGCATATCAACGGTGAACTGACGATGGGCGAGAATATCGCTGATCTCGGTGGTTTAACGCTGGCACTTGAAGCCTATCACTCCTCACTGCGCGGGAAGCCGGCACCCGTCATTGGTGGATTCACCGGTGATCAACGCGTGTTTTTGGGTTGGGCGCAGGCGTGGCGAGGCAAGGCTCGGGATGAAACCGTTCGTCGTCAAATCACCAGATCGCCCTATAGTCCGCCGGAGTTCCGTGTCAACGGCGTCGTGCGAAATATGGATGCCTGGTACACGGCATTCCATGTGAGACCCGGCGATAAACTGTATGTGGCGCCGAAGTATCGTGTGTATATCTGGTAGGAGCGCGCTAAGCGTGAGAATCCCCTACATCAGCAAAGCAACAAACCAATTACAGAATCTAGGCGCTCAGTAAGAGCGTGCCAATATGTCGATTAGGCGGCGCAGGTCCGCCGAAGAAGCGGCGGTTGGAATAGGGCATCAGTCCGTAGTGAATTCGGCAAAGTCGCAGTAAGCACTGAATCCGAGGCGAGTGTACAAACCCTTTCCGTCTTTCGAGGATTGCAGGACAGCGGTCGGGATGCCTCGACAACGAGCGTAATCAAGTGCCACCCAGGTCAGTGCGGAACCAATGCCTCGGCCCCGGCACTCTCTTCTCGTGCAAACAGAATGCAACCCTGCAATCCTTCCCCTGAGAAACAACTCACTACTTGCCACTGGTTCATCGTCCAGGTAACCCACAAAGAGCTTCATGGGGCATCGGTCTTCAAGCAGCACTGGGGCAGCACTCTTGTAGAACACAAGTACAGCCGGATCGGGCGGTTGCCAGTTCGCAGCAAACACGCTAGCGAAGTCCGTCAATCCTTCGAGGCATGTGACACACCGAACTGTAAGGTCTCCCGGACAATCGAGTTTCGGGGGGAGCTCACTTAGCTCCATCGCCATGCCCGGTTCGTATTCCGTGGCTTCTAGACCATGCTCACGCAATCGATTTTCGAGGTCCAAGGGCCGCGAACCGGGTCCGACCCACCACCCAAAAGGTCGCTCAACACCCGTGAAGTACGCTAACGCCTTCTTTGTTCGACGATCAGCTTCGGACTCTTGCAATCGAGCACGAGCGATCTTGTTGAACGTATTTGAGGATAAGCCAGAGTCGACCACAAGCAGATCCCCTTCGTCGAGAACAGTCATGTCGGGCGTCGATCTCTGCACAAGCGCGATATGTTCATGCAGGTTCTGCTCTATGGCATTTAACAAAGGTGCCTGCGACGTAGATATGACGGAAGGCCGCATGTCTTCGATCTTCGCACAACAAGACTGAATTGTGTCGAGACCATCAAGGGAATTCAAGCCCGTATCGATACCCATTTATGAGACCGCTTGTAGTTTTTTCTGTTTCAGGCACCTCGTCGAGTTTTCCTGCTCGCTCAAGTGGGTTTGGGCGCGTAAGGCAAGCATCTGGGTTCATTCGTGCTGACAATTAGCCGGTGGATGGCGGCTCCCTGCCCATTTGCGGTTTCAATTGACGCTGGCTGCAGACTCAACCCGTCAACCGTGTGCTTCCTCTGACGATCAAATCGCATGAATCCATCGGCAGCAAGCTGGAGTTGCGGCGTCTCTCGTCTCCTCAACTCGAGGCCCTGCGCCACATAGAGGGACTTGACGAAAAGCCCGCTTCACAGAGCGTCCGCGAGGAAATCGTTGATGTGCGGCTTATGTGCCAGCCGGCGGGGTACCGGTAAAGACGTGCTGAACGATTTGCCAACTGCCGTTTGGCTGGCGTTTGAAGATGATTATGTAGCTGCCTTTGGCGGTGATTTTAGCGCCGGTGGCGATGGTAGTTAGGGTTTCCTGGAAGTCGCCGCTGTCGTAGGCGAGATCGCCGGATGTTTCGATGTTCTGGCTGTGGAGGGTGAGGTCACTGTTGAAGGTGGCCATTACGGTTTGGAAGAGGGTCCGTAGGGCGGCGGAGCCGGTGATGCGCTCGCCGGTGGGTTGGAGGAAGACGGCGTCTGGGGCATAGAACTTCAGGATGGGTTCGAGCTGTTTGGTGCGAAGGTTATGAACCCAAGCTTCGCGGATTTCAGCGAGGGTTACGAGAGTTGAGGCTTGGGGGGCGGCAGAGGCTGTGGGGGAAAAAGTCGGTGCGAAGATGGTGGCGAACGCCACGATCGCTATGGCAGTGCGGCGCGAGCAGGCGAATAGCAGCGATTTGGCTGGGGTTATAGAAGGAACGGTCATTGCGGCTCCTATCAATTTAAATATCCCTACTCCGTGGACAACAGGGCCTCCGCTACACAGGCTGCGCGCCACCCTTTTTACCAACTCGGCCGACCCCTGGCTTGCCGTCGATTTTGGCAACATAACCAGCCAAGAAAAGCGCACGCGCCACCCACGAGTTTCAGGGCGTGGGCCACAATGTATGCAACAGGTTCAGGCTGCGCGCGCGTCAAGGCAACGTAGATCAGCGCCGCGACCACTCCCACCAACGTCCCATGCAGAATGAAATGGGGCTCGATCCGCCGACACACCCAGAGCGCTCCCAGGAAGCACATGACGAAGGACCCGGCGGGAGCAGTGTAGTGCAGGAAATTGTCGCCGAGACGCAAACCGAGAGGAACAATCGCGAGAATGAGAGCTACTTCCGCGAGCAGCCCGCCGAGCAAAATTCGTCCCCCGTGGATTGTTGTGCTACTCATTTTCCTACTCCCGTGCCGCATGTAGAACGATCCGCGATTGTAGCGACTAGCGATGAATGCAAACCAGTTGTTAAGACCCTCCTCGCGACAATGCGCATGGAACACCGATTCCGCTCGCCCATCAATCCGAACTGCCCGATATGGATGCTCGAACCACTTCCTACTTCTGGAGAAACTGATTGAGCAACCGCAACACACCCAGCCAACCGGAGGTGTAGTCTTTACGTGCGGTCGGCTCCTGCTTGAGAGCGCTGTGTGTGACACGGACGTGCGTTCCCTTCGCGGTGGGCGTCAAATCCCACCGCACGACAGTCGGCTGGGTGGGATGCTCATGCCAGTTTGCGACCCAGCTCCACACCAGAAGACGCGGGGGAACGTACTCCAGGACTTCACCATGAGCCTCGAACTCCTGCGCGGCATTGCGCTTGAGTTGCTCTCCCACATCACCATGGTCGGAGCCCGGCGCGGGCCTGCCTTTGAACCGCCAGCGCCCGCCAGGTCTCGCGTCCATCTCGAAAAGCGATAATTCCACGGAAGGCTCAGTGCTCCACCAGGCGAAAAGCTGGTTTGCGTCGGTGAGGGCCTCGAACACGCGTTCCGGCGGCGCTGCGATATCGATTTCGGCAACTACCGCGTCCGGCTCGTTCAGATCCTTCGAGTCTGTCATGGCAGTTTCCTATCACTTCGCGCGCCGCATGTCGGCAAGGACTGTGTCATCTTTCCTGTTTTCAACATAAGTCCATTCTTCCGTGTGATGGTTGGGGCTGAGAATCTTGATCACCAATCTGCGCATGTGCCCGACCTCGAGTGAAGAAAGATTCGTCGCATCCACGAAATCGAAAGTGATGGTCTTGCCGCCGGGCGAGGCGGTGGCGATCATTCGCGGCTGATTGCCCGCCGAACAATAGTGAGTCATCAACAAGCGATCGCCATCGACGTGGAACATGCTGATCATGTCCTCGTTCTGGTCCGGTTCCACATACTCGCTCATCAACGCCGATCCCTTGCCTGTGAGACTGAAGGTGGCCTTGACCGGATGGCCCATCGAGTCTTTGCCTTGCCATTTGCCTTGCAGGCTTTTCAAAACGTCAAACGATAGTGGCGGGCTTAACTGCGCCAGCCCAGGCGAGGCGCAAAGCAGCAACGCAAACAACGTGACTATAGATGTCGCCTTCATTGTGGTATCTCCTTGTCTCATTTTGTTTTTTTTCCGAACCGGTCCAACCTTCTCACATGGCCAGATTCGACGAACGCCTTGAGGTTTGCTAGCTTCGTGTTCCAAAAGACGCGGTACTGCTCCAACCACAGATCCACAGCCCTCAGTGGCTGCGGATTAAGGTGATAGAAGCGATGGCGCCCGCTGCGGTGTTCACGAACCAGGTTCGCGCGCCGCAGTAAGCGAAGGTGCTTGGAAATGGCGGGCCGCGAAATCGGAAACGACCGCGCAATTTGCCCGGCAGGCAGGCTGTCGCTCCGCAGCAAATCAAGTACGGCACGGCGGGTTGGATCTGCCAGAGCGTGGAACACGGCTTCAGCCGCATGCGTAACCGTTTGGTGTCGCATAATGCGTAACCATACAGCTACAGAAGTATTTTTGTCAAGGCAAAAGATTGGGTGTGTCAAAGCTCTTTAGAAATGTCCCCATGCTTACCTCGTTAGAAGTGTCCCCTTTTTGCAATTTTGTTTTGGTTTGTTGGCCTGGCCTGGAGCGTAGCCCTGCGCAGCCCGCAGGGCGGAGC
>Ga0181518_10001203_pt1 | contig 26997 bp, 26 predicted proteins | sample PEATcosm2014_Bin_28_FD_119751 | JGI IMG/M metagenome (GOLD analysis project Ga0181518, IMG submission 119751) | Peatland microbial communities from MTU Mesocosm Facility, Houghton, MI, USA - PEATcosm2014_Bin01_60_metaG | ecosystem: Environmental > Terrestrial > Soil > Wetlands > Peat | place...
TCATGCGGCTGCCGGGGACCGCCGACCCAGAGAATCAGCAGGCACCTGTCCAATCACCTGTCCTGTGGCTCGTTCAGGCAGCCGCATGAGCGAAGCCATTCCCGCCATTAAAACCACGGGCTGATAGGGCTTCCTGCGCGCTGGCTTGGTCGATGTGGTCGCTGTCTTGCTGTCTTCACTGTTTTGCACTGAGATCTCCTCCACCAATCTGCTGACAGTACTGGCACTCCCCATGTGGCTGCACCGAAACGTCCAGAGCACGCGCCCGCAGGTGGGCCACCTCGCAGTAGAAAGCGGGCGAAGCTTCCGGGTCGCCATGTTCCAGCTCGCCGTTGGGCGGGCAGACCCCGCACAGGTGCCGGATCGAACAGTCCAGGCACTTCGTCACACGCGAAACCTTCCTGCGCCGCTCCGCCAGAACAGCGCCTTCCCAGCCCGTCAGGAAGCGCCCGCTGCGCAGATCGTATTTTGCGCCAGGCGAAAACAGGCACAGGTTCATGCCGCCGTACGCGTCGATGGCAAAGGCGTTGATGCCGGCCTTGCAGAAGTAGATCTCGCGCTTGGGATGAAGCGCGGGGAAACAGCCGCCGAACTCCCTGTCCAGATCCTTCCACTCGGCCGCCTGCTTGGGGTTGCGCATCTCCAGGTCCACTACGGTGTTGGCGGAAACCCGGAAGAGAAGCGGCCGCTGCGACAGGTCGAGACGGGGGTTGACCATGGGATCGAGCCTGAAAACCAGCCCGAGTTCCTTCTCCACCAGATCTCTCATCCGTTCGACCTCGTGCTGGTTGACAGTCAGAACGATGGTCTTGAGGCTGAGCGGGATCTTGCGGTCGCACAGCAGGCGGATCGCTCGCATGCACTTGTCATGGGAACCCGGAACGCGCGTGACACTCTCGTGGGTTTCTCGGGTGCTGCCGTAGATCGTGATCTCGACCGCGTAGGGGCGCCAGGCGGCCAGGTGGTCGGCGATGCGCGGGGTGATGAGCGAGCCGCCGGTAAACAGAGTGACCAGCAGCCCCTTCTTCTTCGCGTGGGTGAAGATGTCGAGAAAGTCCCCGCGCGCGAAGATCTCGCCCCCCGTATAGGTGAGCCACAGGCAGCCGGCCTCGACGATTTCATCGATGATGCGGATGTGCTCGGCAGTGCTCAGTTCCCGGCGGGCGTTTTCCTCGTCGCGCAGCGGGAGGTTGTTGTAGCAGTGTACGCAGTCGAGCGGGCAGCGTCGGGTGACCTCGATCATCCCATGGACGGGCAGACGCTTGCTGCACCACACGTCCTGCACTTTCGTGTGGAAGTCACGGTATGAGATGCTTTCGATCACTAATTGTGGCTCCATTCCAGGCTGACGCTGAACGCCATGACCGTCGTAGCTGCTAGACACAATAATTTACAATATCCTGCGTCGTCATCTGAGATTATTACGCGCATGTAGGTCGAAATCTCACCTTGGCCGCGACAACAAGTTCTGGCGAATGAGTAAAGCCCAACCTCCCTGGAATGGCCGTCGCTGGTTCCAGATCGGTGGAATCACGATTCAGGTTGATGCCGATCGGCCCATCACGTCGCAGACTTTCGCGCCCAAGTTCGAGGCATTCGCTGTCGACGGCCCCGGCAGCGACACCGTCTTCATCCACCACCGCTTCGGCCTCCCTGATCTGCAAGGCCGCAACCTCGGCCGCCAGGTGTACCGGAAGACACCGTGGGCAGTGTTCGAGAGGCCGGATGCGTGGTTCTACCTGGGCATCGCGATGGATCCCGACGATACGCGGCTGTTCGCCTTCGCTGAGTTCGACCGGGAGCACAGCCGCGGCACGATCTGGAGCCCCACCGATGGCAGGTTCGTGCAAGGTGGACTGAACTCCCTGACCACGTTCCCCACCGATCAGATCGTGCTGGCGCGCGTGCTGGCCGACCGCCGCGCGTGCTACCTGCACTCCTCCGCCGGCATCGTCAAGGGCGCGGGCCTGTTGTTCCTCGGTCATTCCGAGGCGGGCAAATCGACCACTGCGGGCATGCTCGACGGGTACGCCGAGATCCTGTGCGACGACCGCAACATCGTGCGCCGGTGGCCCGATGGCTTCCGCGTCCACGGCACCTGGAGCCACGGCGAGATCCCGCGCGTGTCTGCGGCCTCGGCTCCCCTGGCCGCGATTTTTCTTCTGAGCAAGGCCGAGGAAAATCGCCTGGTGAAGGTCACAGATCGCGTGCGCCTTGCGACCGTGCTGGCGGCGTGCATGATCAAGCCGGTGGTGGATGTGGGCTGGTGGGAGAAGAGTCTGGACCTGATTGAAACCATGATGAACGAGATCCCCTGCTACGAGATGCGATTCGACAAGAGCGGCGCGATCGTGCCCGCGCTGCTCGACCTGGCGCGGAGTTTTTCGCCCACGACACGAGCCGAGGGCGCGCCATGAGCCCATCGCTTGCCCCGGATGTGCGGGTCCGCCATTCGGACGACGTGGTCGCGCGGCTGATCGAAGGAGAGCTCCTCATCGTTCCGCTGATGTCCGGCGTGGGCGATCTGGAGGACGAGCTGTACACGCTCAACGAGACGGGCAGGGCGATCTGGGAAAAGCTGGACGGCAGCCGAACCATTGATGACGTGGCCCGCGAGATGGCGCGCGAGTTCGACGTCGCCGAGGAAACCGCCCGGCTGGACGTCGCCAATCTGGTGGAAGAACTGCTGGGAAGGAAGATCCTGGTTGCCGGCTGACGGCGCGCCGCCCGATTCGCATTTCGCCGCCGGCAATGCCCTGGAGATCTCCGGGGAGCAATTGCAGGAGTTGCTGGACGCGGTTCTTTCCCGGGGCCGCCCGCTGCGCTTCCGGGCGCGCGGGTTCAGCATGGGCCCGCTGGTGCAGGACCGCGACGTGATCACCATCTCGCCCCTGGCCGGCCGGCGGCCCGGCACCGGCGACATCATCGCCTGCCGCCTTCGCCCGAGCAGGCGCCTGGTCGTCCATCGCGTGCGCGCGGTCAGGTCCGACGGCTTGCTGGTCCAGGGCGACAGCGCGTTCCTGCCCGACGGAATGATCCCGCTTGGCGACGTGCTGGGACTGCTCACCCTCGCCGAGCGCGACGGCGTGGTGATTTATCGAACACGGCACAACCATCCCGCGATTGTCCGTCACCTGGCGTGGATGGTCCGGCGCTGGAGGAACCGGGCCGCCAGTGTCGCCCATCGGCTGAGAGAGCGCTGGTTTTCGCCTGGGTGATGGGCGTCCCGCTAAGGAGCCGCGAAAAGATAACTTGTGCAAAGAGCGCGGCCGAGGCGCCCGGATGGCAAGAAGCGAGGAGCGAGCATACCCGTCGGTATGTGAGCGACGAGCGACGCAGCCAGCCGGGATGGATCGGCCGCGCGCCTGCCAGAGTTATCTTTGAGCGGCGACTTAGTCTCGCGCCTGCCAGATCTCGCGCTGGAAACGGTAGGGCGGGGCGTCCGGCTTCCAGAAATGCTTGAGCGCATAGTGCGGGGTCGCGCCGAAGGGCGTCGCTCCGGTGCGCACGCAAAGACCGCGCAGCAGATCGCGGACGCGATTCTGGGTCTCGGCCAGCGACGACGTGGTGCTCATGGTCAGCAGGAATACGCGATTGGCCGCGGGCAGGCGCTGGCGTAGCGGCGCAAGCTGCGCATCGGCGTCGGGGAAGATGCGGATCGAGTCGACCGCGGCGATGGCGGCCGACGGCGCACAGGTGCGCGCGACGAGTTCGGCCAGCCGAGGGTAGGGCGCGACGATGAGATCCCGCGCGCCGGCGTCGCGCACGACGCTGCACGAGGCGCTGTCCAGGCGGTTGAGATCGGCCTTGTAGAAACCGCGCCCCAGCAGGGTCAGCGCCAGCGCAACCAACAGTTGCGCGGAGGCGAGCCCGGCAATCCCGCGCCACCGGCCTGCCAGCGCCGCGCCCACCATCAACGTGAGAGCCAGCCAGACCTCCAGGCTGTGGCGCGGGTGCCAGATCCCGAACGGCGCCAGGCACAGCCACGCGAGCGCATCGGTCGCGAGAAAGAGCGCGTACGGGCGCGAACCTTTCTCGCGCACCAGCGTCGCGAACCCGAGCGCCGCCGCGGCGGCCACCGCCAGGCCGAGCAAGGGGAAAGGAAAAGGCAGCGCAGCCTCGCCGGCAACTCCCAGCACCAGCCAGGTGACCACCTGGGACAGCACAGGGTGAAACTGGCCGTACGCCAGTGACGCATGAGCCGCGGCGATGGGCGAGGCAAAGCGCAACCCGATGAGAGCGGCCAGCGACAGCAGCGCGATCAGGCCCAGGTTGCGACGGGCGTGCGGCTGGCCGGCGCTGCGCAGGTGCAACCAGACGAGATCGAGCAGCACGAAGGGCGGCTCGACATAGCCCGCCGCCAGGCCGAGCGTCGCGCCGGTCACGAAGATTGCGCCCGAGCGCGCGCGGCCGGGCGCCATGCCCCAGATGGAAAGTGCGCGCAGGGCATGCGCGAGAAACAGGAACGGATACCAGCGCGCCGCGCCCGCGTACATGAACACGATCGGGTGCAGGGCCGCGAGCCACACATAGACGCGCGCAAGACCGAACTGCCGGAGCACCAGATTCGCCGTGATCCACAGCGCGCCCGCCGAGGCCAGCACGCGCGCCAGGTTGATGATCCAGCGGGCGCCGGTGGCGGCCAGCAGCGCGCGGTCGAGCAACGCCACCCAGGGCGGGTGCACGTCCGCCGCCAGCGCGGCCCAGAAGCGGCCGGCATCCCGCTGCCCCGCCAACCCGAGCGAGAACCACTCGTCGTCAAAGGGGGTGCGCAGGGCCGCGAACAGCAGGGCGGCCGCGCCCCACGCCAGTGGCAACCACAAGGCGCGATCGCGCGGCTGCGCGGCCACGGTGGGCCGCGCCGGTGTGTCCCCTGTCTTCAGGCCCGCCGGCAGCATTTCAGCAACGGGCACAGCCTACCCCATCGCGCCTTCTCAGCGGCAACTTCGCCGAGTTTCTTGTGTGGATGAACCGGAAAGAGGGTTGGCATGGATTGCACTTTTGATTGGCAATCCATGCCAGCGTCGCGAGCCAATGTCACGGTTGGCAGTCAAGGCGCGCCTTTTCGGGAAACGGCTACACTTGCCTCATGGCCTTACCTTCGGCGAAGTCCCGGCCAGCCACCTATGAGGACATCCTCCGCCTGCCGGAGCACGTCGTGGGTGAGATCGTCGACGGGGAGTTGATCGTTTCGCCGCGGCCGGCACCCCGGCATGCGAATCGAAGAAGGGACGGCCTACACCAATCCGGCCAAGAACCGCTCGTAGTGAAGCACGCGAAGGTCGCTTGCCGGGTAGGAGCGATCGTAGCAGGGCCGCGTGACCAACTGAAACGCGCGCGGCTTGCCCAGCTTCTCACGGAAATACAGCAGGGCAGGGTTCGGGTCGACGTCACCCGACTTGCACTCGACCAACCACCAGGGCCTGCCGTCGCGTACAACCAGAAAGTCCACCTCTCGCTGCTCTTTGTCGCGGACGAAGTGCAGGTCGAATGTTCCTTGCGCCGTATCGCTCCAGTAGTGGCACGCCTTCAGCAGGTGCAGCGCAGTCAGGTTTTCGAGCCGAGCCGCCGCGGCCTGCGCCGGGATGCGGAGAATGTCGAACAAGTAGAGCTTGGGCGCGGTGCGGACCGCGCGGGCCAATCGCTTGGTGAAGGGGCGCACGGTGAAACAGTGATACAGCGCCTCGAACACCGACAGCCAGCCAGCCACCGTGCCGTAGGCAACGCCCACGTCCTCGCGCAGCGAGTTCACTGACAACAGGCTGCCCACGCGATCAGGGAGCAAGTCGGCCAGCACGCGCAGACCAGCGATGTCGGAGACGGCACGCAAGTCGCGCACGTCCTCTGCCAGCAGCCGTTCGACGCACAGTCGGCTCCAGCGACCAGCCTTCGCCTCGCTGCCGCCGATGAGAGGCTCGGGAAACCCGCCCAGGCGCAGCAGGTCGTCGAGGCGCCAGCGCGGCTTGACCGTGCCAAGCACGGCGTCTGGCGCCGGGGGAGCCTCAACCTCCCCCGCCGTGAAGGGGTGCAAACGATAGGGCAAGAAACGGCCGAGCAAGCTGTCGCCGCCCCGGCGATAGAGGTCGAGGCGCGCGCTGCCGGTCACGATCATGCCCTCGGCTGCGCCCTCGACGTCGTACACGCCCTTGAGGCGCGCCTTCCAATGCCGATCCTTGTGGATCTCGTCGAGTACGATCGGCCCTGGTCCGCGATCCGCCAGCGCGGCTCGCGGTGATCGGCTCCAGGCCTTGCGAAACTCGGTGTCATCCCAGTTGCGGTAGTTGTCTGGGGAGGTGAGCAGACTCTTGGCCAGGGTGGTCTTGCCCACCTGGCGTGGGCCGGAGATGAATGCCATCTTCCCCGAGGGCAGGGCGTCGTTCTTGATCTGAAGGGCCAGATAGCGTGCCGAAACCATGCTGGCCAGTTTACACCAGATTGCAAACTGGACATGGCCAATTTTCTCTTTGGTGAAAACTGGCCAGGGGGCAGGACGGAACGCCCAGGCGCTGGGATTCACAGTCCTCCCGTCCGCAAACTGACGGCCTGTCCGCGCGTAGCCGGATTACCCTACCCTTGCGAGAAGGCGCGGTGAAAAATGTAGTGGCCTCTTCCCCGAGCCGACGGCACAATTCCGGCCTGCATGAAAACCGCTGGCCGGTATCTTGCGACGCTTTCGCTGCTGCTCGGTTGCAGTTCGGGCGGACATGGGGCTGGCCGCGCGGAGGTTGGCGCGGCCCTTGATTCGCCGGTTGTCACCGGGGCCGAGGCTGGCCCGGTGGTGCCGGACGCTGGCCCGGTTGCCGATTCGTCTGCGACCGTTGCGGAGACGGGCTCGGCGCAGCCGGATGCCGGCGCCGCCGTGGAGGCAGGCCCGCTTCGCAACGTGGTGATGGTGGTGGACGATGGCTTCGACCCCAGCGTGTCCGAGCTGGTCGGCAAGGTAGTGGCCAGCCACACCATCGTGTGCGCCCAGTCGAGCGGGGACGCAGGCGTCGAGGCAGGCGCGGATCCGCTGGCCGAGGGCGCGGATCCCGACTTCGCCCAGGCCAAGAGCAATCTGATCGCGGCTCTGCAGCAGCCCGATCACTCGTGCCAGCTCACCGACGGTTTGCAGCCCTACGATCAGTCCTGGCTCACCAGCGTCGACAGCTATCGCGATCGCTGGAACGCCGCCCTGCGCTCCGACACGCCTCTCACCCAGGCATTCACCCCCGCCGAGTACGCGACGATCACCACCGCGCTTCAGACCGAGCCGCAGGACGCGCGCGTACACGGCACTTCGGTGGCCGGGGTGCTGGCGTATGAGAATCCCGACTTGCTCCTGGTGCTGGTGCAGTACCCCCTGCTTTCGACTGCCGAGGTCACGGCGCAGGTCCAGTGCATCAGCCAGGCCACCATCGACCAAGCCATGGCCCTGCTGGCTGACCCCGACGTGCGGGCTGCCTACATCAGCCGGCCGCGCGGCGATCTGGACCGCGGGCTGGACGACGCCATTTCCCGGAACAACGTCGGCTCGTTGAATCTCAGCCTTGGCGACCTGTCCACCAAGGCGGTCGAGGACGCCATGGTGGCCCAGGGCTGCGCGGATGTGGATCTCGGGCCGTGGCAGGCGCGGCTGACGGAACTGGACCAGGAACAGGATGCGGCGCAACCCCATCCCAGCGCTCTCTCGGTCCAGTCCGCCGGGAACGAAGGCGTCGAGATCGACAGCACGGCCGACTCCCCTGATTGCGAGCAGGGCGACCCGACCCACATGCTGGTGGGGGCGTACGGCGTGGACGGCGCGCTGGCGAGTTTCTCCAACTACGGCCTGTGCGTGGACGTGCTGGCTCCTGGCGAGGACATTCTGGCTCCTGTGCCCGGCGATTGGCTGCTGCCCGAGGACGGCACCAGCTTCAGCGCGCCGCTGGTCACGCGGCTGGCCAGCATGGAGGCTCCGCTGCCCTTTGACCCGGGCCAGACGCGAACCTGGCTGATTTCTCTGCGCGACAGCCAGAGCAGGATCCCGGTTGCCGAGTTCCCGCCGGACGTCGTGTACAACCCCACGCACGCGATCGGATCGGGCGCGCTGGCCCTCTTGCGACCAAGCGACGCAGGCAAGTCATCGGGTTTGCAGCGCACGAGTGCCGTGAAGCTGCACCGACTGCTGTGGATCCTCGATCGCCTGTCCGGCCGGTAGCGACCGTTCGCGCCGTATCTATTCCGTGTGAACGTCGGGCTGCGCAGTGGATCGTGGTCGGCACGCAGGGAGGGTGCGACCGCGAAACACGACAAGACACCCGACGCCGCCCGTGACGGTATGGATACCGATGCGCTGTCCATGCCTACTCCCTGGCTGAAGGCAAGCAGTCGCGCAAGGGCTGTCACGGAAGGCGGCTCAGCCATTGTCTAGGTGTTGGGGGTTGTGCGCCTTGGAGCGTGGGCCTATTTTGGTAGCTATGAGAAGCATGGTGGTGCTGTTGTTCGCGGTGTCCCTCTACGGATGCGGGGGCGGCGAGGATATCGAAGGGACGTGGGGCCTTGACCTGTCGATGCCCAACTACCCATCCACGGGCGCGAACACGCCTTGCACATATGTGGTGACATTCAAAGGCTCGGCCTTCGAGCAGGATCTGCTATGCGGCAGCGGGAATGTGGAGGTTATGCAAACCTACGTCGGGACATACTCGATGACGGGGAATCAGATCACAACAGTCGACACGAAAAGCACGTGTCCCGACCCGAATCCGACGAGCACGGTTACGTTCACCCTGGAAGGGGACCAACTCACGATCGTGGAAACCAGCGGCGGCGTCCTAGTGTTCATCCGCGTGACGGTTCCCCCGGCAAGCAGATCTGATGCTCTCGCAACCTTAGGCTGCTTTTCCAGCGACGATACCACCTTCACGCCAGGGCCACTGAACCCGATCTAGCGGCCGAGCTGGCGCCGAAAGAACTGGATGTGGAAGGCGTGAGAACTCAGAAGGCTAGCAGCGAGCCCGTCATAAGAGGCGGCAGTCATTGGATGCGTTTGCACCTTGACCCAGGAGTAGGCGGTGGACAGTTGCAAGCCAGAAAAGGGGCAAATTTGCGCCGTTGACCGCGCGCTCCGTCGGAAAGTGACCGCACAGCCTCGCGGCCGGCGGGCGTTCTGCCTAGGCATGGGGAATACTAACCGGCCGCCGAAATCGCGTCTCGAAGTCCGCGGGTGACTGAGTCCTTTGACCGAATGTGAGACATTCGGCTACGGTGCTCCCTGGCATGGGCCAGACTGGATTCATGGCAACGCTGCCGAAAGTCCCTGCGCGGACATACGCGCCGTTTGGCCTCGCTGTGTTGGTGGTGACGCTGTTTTCGGCATACACAGCCTATCGGTCCAGCGTCGTCATTGACCACGAACGGTATTTTTGGCTCGACGACGACCAGATGATCTCGATGCGCTATGCCCGCAACCTGGCCGAAGGGCAGGGGTTGGTCTGGAACGCGGGCGAGCGGGTCGAGGGCTACTCGAATTTCGGCTGGGTTGTGGTGATGGCGGGCGTTCACCTGCTGCCTTTGTCGGATGCAAAGACCGCGCTGGTCATCAGGATCATCAACTGGGGCCTGGCCATCGCCTTGCTGCTCCTGGCACGCCGGCTGCTGCGCCGGCTGGTTCCCGATAGCGGGCTGGAAGCAGCGATCCTGCTGCTCGTGCTTTCGGTCTGCGCGGACGTCGTGTTCTGGTCGGCGAACGGGACCGAATTCACGCTTATCGGCGTGTTGTTCCTGTGGGTGGTTGATCGGCTGTTCGAAGAATCCACGACCAAGCGTCCGCGCGTCGCGACCTACGCCGTGCTCGGCGTGCTCGCCTGCATCCGGGCCGATGGCCTGCACCTGTGGCTGGCGGCAGCCTTGCTGGCGCTGGGCACTTGGCGCAGTCGTCGCGGCTTGGCACTGCTCGCGCTTTCTCTGCTGCCACTCGTCGCCCACCTGCTGTTTCGGCGTGCCTACTACGGGCTCTGGTTGCCTAACACCTACTACCTGAAGGTCGATTCGGTCCCCGGCAAGCTGCAGTCGGGCCTGGGCCACTCATTGGGATTCGCCATCCACTATTGTCTTCCGCTGCTCTTGGCGCTACTGGGCGCGATCACCAGCCGACAACGCTGGCGTTGGCTGCTGTTGGGCGGCATCGGGATCTCGCTCGCCTATGTTGTGGGCGTGGGCGGCGACGTGTATCCGCACTTCCGTTTCCTGGCGCACGAGGTGCCGGTCTTGCTGGTACTGGCGTTGGCCTGCACACGCGACATGGGTGTACGGGCACGCCCCATCCGTGCCCTTCTCGGCGTCGGGCTGGCCTTGACGGTGATCCTGGCGACCGGGTTGCTGACCAGGAACTCGATGATCTCGAAGAATAGCAGGCCGCTGGTTGGCACGACCATCGGCGTGACCATCCGGAACAACGCCGGCGCGCAGGACCGGGTGGCTGTCCTGGCTGCCGGCGCTGTCGGCTATTTCAGCCGCCGCCCGATGATCGATCTGCTGGGCAAGAGCGATCCGCAGGTCGCCCGCCTGCCGGGCTTGCCCTTTGGCGGAGCTGGACACAACAAGTACGACCCTGGCTTCAGCTTCGGCCGCGGTGCCGACCTCTTGGTTTACGGTTTCGGCCCAGACGAGGCGCGCCAACTCAGAGGCAGCGGATACAACGCTGCTGTCGCGCACGATCCGACGTTCGTTCGCGAGTTCCTACCCAACAGCCTGGCGGTGAGCGTGCTGTCGAGCCGGGGGTACATCTACTTCCGCGGATCGTCCGGGGCGGCGCGCAGGGATGCCTGGCGACTGCCCGTGATCGAGCGCTGACCACCAGGTAACTCTTCCAAGTCGTGATTACGACGGTGGCTTTCAGGATTCCGACAGCACGCGGCGGATGGCTTCGCGATCGATACCGTCGAGCGAGAAGCCGAGTTCGTAGGCAGGAACTTTGCGCAGCAAGCGGCCGAGGTTCCTGACGGCTAGGCCGCCGTAGGGGTTGAACAGGCTCTGGAAAGTGTCCGCCTGCTCGGCTGCGCTTCGGATCAAGGCCTGCCGGGCGGTCAGCGGTTGCAGGGAAAACGTGGCTTGTTTGCGCGGGAAGAATATCGCGCGCAAGGGCGCTGATCCGAGCCCGTCGGACTCGCGACCAAGCGGTGTGGCGTGCAGGCGAGGTTGCGTGCCGACGTCGGTCACCGCGACCACGTCGTCCGAGAGCAGCCGGTCACCCCGTATCAGCCGGGCAGCAGTGGTCTTGCCCGCATCACAGGGTCCAATTGCTGCGGCGGCAATCCCGTCGATGACAAATCCCGAACCGTGAAGCAGCAGGCCCTCGCTGGCCGCCAGGTGCGACGCCAGAAGACAGAAGATTCGGCCCCGAAGGTATCGGGCCACATCGACCGGGGGAAAAGCGAAGGACTCCATTGTCCAGGTGGAGGGCTGAAGAAAATCGGCTACTGCCAAGTCGAGCAGATACAACTCGTCCGGCTGCCGCGTGAGATACCGCTGTCTGACGGTAGAGCAGTTCAAGATCGGCCGATACTCGAACGGGTGTCCTCGTGCGAGCGACCGGCTCACCCAATCGGCGTGGAGTTCGGCCTGACCCACCCAGTGAACACGGAGACAGCCGTGCGGATCGCCTGGTGTAACCAGAAAGGGCCGATATTCAGGAAGATCGAGCAGAACCTCGCAGGCTTGGGGTAACTCGATGTTAAGGTGCCGTTCAGCGACGGTCAGACTGGCTTGAGCACGATCAGCGGCAACCATCGCACAGCGGACAGACACGCAATTGGTCGTGCTGTCACCGCACGCTGGTGCCGGCGATGCAGAGGTTGCCGCCGCTGTCGCCGATCCCGGAGTGGCACAGGCCCTGCAACGTGGGATTGTCGCCCGTGCTGCAGGCTCCAGGAGAGGCAAAAATCCCGGTGTAGCAGAGCCCCTGTGGGCTCGCTTTCCCATCCCCTGATAGCCAGCCGGCCCGAGCCGTTGGCACGGACAAATCGGTAAGGGTTGGCTTTTCGTAGGGTCGTTTCATCTCGTCCTCCCTGATGCCTGCCGGGTCACACAGCGTCGCCCACCAGGCTCTTGCCCTTCAACGCGGTCAGGAATTCGTCCACGTCTTTCTCGGCTGCCTCCCGACTTCCGATGTCGTACTGGCGCATAAGACAATCTACCAGATCCTCGCGCGAGTGAAAACCGTCGAGCAGGCCGAAGAGAAAGGCGCCCGTGGTGTTCAGGATCTGCACCTCGCCGCTTTCGGGGTGAAAGAGCAGGGCGCCGTCGTCTTCGTGGTCCACGGAAATCTCGGGGTTGGAGATGGGGCAGCCCGGCTTCATGAAGGATCCTTGGTTGCGATAGCTCGCAGCCGTCGCTCGACCGTGGTGTTCTTGAAGACCGGATGAATCCACATGGCATCCCCGCAGGCCTCGGTTCTGCGCCAAGCCACGAGCTTTTTCAAGAGATACAACCTCACGGTCTCGCGGCTGTCACCGGCCACGAAACGAACCGTCCGCAGTGGGACGGCAGCGCCGACCACGGGCGCCAGCAGCCTGGCGCCCGCGCGCATGATGCCGCGCAGTCGGCGCAGCGGGCGGGCCGCGTGAAGCCAGAGGCGCTCCTCGGTTCGGGAGATGCCACGCAACTGGTGTCGCTTCCAGCGCGCCACCACCTTGCCCACGATGCGCTCGGCTGGCACCACGCCGTCGGGGCGTGGCAGGTTGTCGCCCTGGGTGACGATCCCGCTGCGGGTGGAGATCACCCGGTGCATGACCGGCTGTCCGGCCTGGTCGTGGAAAACGATGACGTTGCCGACCCGGATGTCCCTGGGTGCAACCTGCTCGACAGCGGCCAGGCTTCCCGGCGGCAGGAAAGGCCGCATGCTGTTGCCGCGCACGAGCATCGGGGTCACGGCGCAACCTCCGGGGCGCCGGGCTGGCTGCGCGGACGCAACAGGCGCCTCGGCGGGAACAGCCCGGCGTCGAGCGCCTGCTGGCAGAACTGGAAGCCCGCGAAGAGATCGCCGGTCGCCCAGAAGTTGTGCGCCAGGCACTTGCCCATGCAGTGCCGGCGGAACACGCACCTGCCGCACACGCCGCCCAGGGCGTCGGGCAGGCGATCGCGAATGGCGAGCAGGGTGGGGTTGCTGTCCCAGATGGTGCGCAGCCCGACATCGAGCGGGTTGCCGAAATCCAGGGCTGCCACTCGCTCGCCGATGCCGCACAGGCTGGCGCGGCCGGTGCTCAGGATGCCGAGGATGGTCAGAATGCCGCAGCTACAGCCGGCCTGGGCGCGAATCTCGGCCAGGGACTTGAAAGCCGGCGGCACGTCGAAGAACACGCGTAGCTTGGTTCCCGCGGGAATCGACGGCGCTAGGCCGTGGTAGGCGTCTAGCACCTCGGCGACCGAGAGCAGCTCGCCTTGCCGTTGCATCTCGGCCGAGCGGCCCATCGAGTTCACCACGTTGACCTTCAGGCTGGCGACGCCCAGGTTTTCCGCGAGCCGCACCATGTCCGGCAGCACCTGCCGCGTGCCCCGGTGAAGGCAGGCGATGATCTGGAACGGCGGCCAGCCCTGCTTGGTCAGGCTTTCCACGCCGCGCAGGGCACGGTCGAACGCGCCCGGCACCCCGCGCAGCTCGTCGTGCAGCTTCGCGGTGGGGCCGTCGAGCGAGATCGACACATCGGTGCCGGTCTCGCGCAGCACCTCGGCCTGCTCGGCCCCGATGAGCGTGCCGTTGCTCTCCATGCGCAGCTTGAGGCCCATCTGGCGCAGCCCGCGCAGGATGTCGAGAATCTCGGGGTGCATGAAAGGCTCGCCGCCGGTCAGCTTGACCGCGCGCAGGCCCAGTTCCTGCGCCTGCACGAAGATCTTGCGCAGCTCGGACCAGGGCAAAAAGCGCTGCGACTCGGTCCCGAAGCCAGGATCGATCCAGCAGTGGCGGCAGCGCAGGTTGCAGGTGCCGGCGAGGTACAGGTAGATCTCGGCCAGCGGCGGGGTTTCACAGGGCTGGGACATGACCACCCTCCGCCAGGAAGCGCCGGTAACAGTCCGCCAGGTGGGGGCTGCGCAAAGAGCCGGTGACGGCAAAGGGCACCGCCGGGCAGCTTCCGTTGCAGAAAGCCCTCCAGTCGCAGTCCTTGCACTCAGCCACGTCGTCCATGGGGATCTCGCGCCGCTCGCGCAGGGAGCGCAGGTGCGGGTGGCCGCGCCAGATGTCGCGGATGGGGGTTTCGCCGATGCGGCCCATCACCATGGTCGCCAGCATGTTGCAAGGGGTGATGGTCCCGTCGTGGTTGACCGCGAGCTTTTCGAAGATGCAACCGCAGGCGGTCAGGCGACTCATGAGCGGGGTGCGCGCGCCACCCGCGAAGCGTGCGGTTTCCATGGCGTGAAACATGCGCCAGCGGGTGAGCGGGCCGGCCAGGGCGGTCACGCGGCCTGGGTAGCGTTGATCGAGACGGGCCAGGGTCAACATGGCGGCGCGTTCCAGCTCGGGCGGAAGCCGGATGCTGTCGGCGTGGCGGCAGGAACCCATCTCCACGGCATCGTTGCTGCTGAAGCCGCGCAGCCCGACATCATTTAATAGCAGCTCGCCGATGCGTTCGAGATCGCCGACATTGTGGCGGTTGATGGTCACCCGGCTGGTGACCGGCAGGCCGGCCTGCTTGAGCAGACGCAGCCCACGCAGCGCCTTTTCGAAAGATCCGCGGCCGCGCGAGGCATCGTGGATCTCGGCGCACGAGCCGTCGATGGAAACCTGGATGCTCTCCAGCCGGGTCCGGCGTTCCAGCAGCCGCGCCACGATGGCGTCGTCAACCAGGGTTCCGTTGCTGAGCAGCGAGTAGCGCATCCGGTTGTCGATCGCGCGGTCGATGAGTGTCCAGAGATCGGGGCGGGTGAACACCTCGCCGCCTGACAGGCAGACGCTGCGCACCGCCAGCGAGCCGAGTTCGTCGAAGAAGGCCAGCCATGCGTCGGTGGGCAGGTCGGGCCGCTGCTCCATCTCGTCGGCGTAGAAACAGTAGGTGCACTTGGCATTGCAGCGGCCGGTGACGGAAACGTCCACCTGTTTGGGGGCGTCATCAAATTCGATCTGCGCGACGGGCGGCGCTGCGCTGGCGGGGGAGGGCTGCACGAACCCCTGGGCAGAAAGTTCGGCGGCGAACGTCTGCACGTCGCTTGCGGCTGACTCGGCGTCAATCCCCTCGAAGCCGTCAGCCACGTCGCCGGCGATCTGGTCCAGGCTGCGCGTGCCATCCAGCCGATCCCAGATGAAGGTGCCCGTCTCGTTGAGCAGGCGCTCGCGGCCCAGGTCAGCCTGGTAGAGCAGGGCACTGCCGCCGCCGACGCGCCTTGCGGACACGCAGCGAGCGCGGGCAACCGCCATGTTCGAGCAGGCCTGGCTCACAGGCCGAAAGCGTAGCACCGGTTGCGCAAGGACGCAGGCAAGTCGGGCGTAGCGGCCACGGCCGCGACCACGACCACGAGCACGACCTTCTGTGGCTGCCGCATCAATCTTCCTGCTAAATACAAGCAGCTACTTCGCGGCCTGTGCGAGATCCCGGTGCTCGAAGGCGCTGGCCATGCGGTCGAGCTCCTTCGGCTTGAGCCCATGCTTCTTCCCCGCCGAGCGCCAGGCCCGCACCGCGGCCGCTACCTCATGCGCGATCTGGCGCGCCACTTTCGTGCCGAGACCAAACCTGGACGCCACCTCCCGGACCGTGTCCATCGAGGCAGTCGCATCCGTCTCGTCGATCGCCAGAGCGTGCACGCGAGGCCTGACGTCAGTGGGCATCGGATTGAGGTCATAGGCCGGCGCCAGCCGCCAGCCGACTCCGTCGTGGAGAAAACCGTGGTTGCGCAGATGATCGTCGGTGTTCGACACCAGGACGTTGAACACCAGCCGGCGCCATAGCTCGCCCAGATCCTTCGCCGCCTGCGCGCCCTCGCGGCGCAGGGCATCGACGATATTGAGATAGCTGTGCATCTGGTTGTCGTCCGCCGCCACCGCGGTCATCGCTGACATGAAGGGAACGCGCGCCGCCCCGTCGCGGTCGAAGCGGCGCAACAGCAGCACGGGCTTCCGCGTCGCGAGCGCCAGACGGAAGACCGGCACATGAATCCCGGCCCGCTTTGCCAGTTCGAGCGCCGTCGCCTCCCAGCGCATGACCGGCCACTCGTCCGAGGCGGCGGGGAACTTGGCAACCAAGAGGCCGCCATCGCTGTCCCTCACCGAGGCTTTGGGGCGAGCCCCGCCCAGCGAGGTGCCGGGCGCGAGCACGAGCGCAAGATCCTCGTCGGTTTCCTCGTCGGCCATGATCCGGTCGGTCGCCGCCAGCAACTTGGACAGGGCGATGACAGGCGGAACGCGCGTGCCGCCTGTCGAAAGGAAGGGGCCGCCGTCGGCCTCCGCATCACGAAAGCGGAGGGCGCCCAGGCGAGTCTCGTCGTCCACCAGGGTGAGGAAATCGACCGCGGTGAGCGTGCGTGGGTTTCGGCCTTCGCGCCTGGCGCGGGCCCGCTCGGCACGGCGCAAGAGCATCTGGCCCCAGCGATCCGGCGCAGGATCGGTGAAGGCGCGGAAGATGGGACGTCCGCTATGGAACGGTCCGGCCGCCAATGGCAACTCGGGATCAAGGGCAAAGCCGCGCCGGCTGGTGCGCCAGGCGAGGTCGTACTCGAAGGAGGCGCTCTCGTGCGGCGCACTCCGGGTCCACAGCCTGCCGCACAAGACCGGCTGGCCGCCGAGGTCGGCGTGGACCAGAAGCTCGCGGTTCACGCCGGGCCTCCCACGGGGCGCGGACGCGGCGGGCGTACCCGCCGGGGCAACCGCTCCGCCTCCAGCGCGCGACCGAGGTCATCGCGGCGCGGGTCCGCCAGCTCTCCGATGCGTTCGCCCATGCCCAGCACGAACAGCACGGTCGCGTAGATTCCCATGGACACGCCGGCGTCACCCTCCTCGACGCGGCCCAGGGTGGTCCGGCTGATCATCGCCCGCTCGGCCACCATGACCATGGTCAGCCGCCGACGCCGGCGGGCCGCGGAGATGTCCTGGCCCAGCTTGCGCAGGGCTCGCACGAGCGCGGCCGGGAGGGCGGGCAGGGCACGGGAGTTTTTCATAACGACCTAAATAGTGTACCTTGACAAGGTATAAGTCCACTTTTTAGGTCATAAAATGTAATCAGACGCCGCCGGCCCGCATCTGGCGTTGCCAGGCGCGGGCGTAGGCGCCGCCCTTGGCCAGCAGTTCCGCGTGCCCGCCGGACTCGATCACTCGTCCCTCGTCCATCACGTGAATGCGGTCGGCGTACATGGCGGTGGTGAAACGATGGGTGATGATCAGCGCGGTCCGTCCCTGGGCCAGCGCGCGGAATCGCGCCAGCCAGTCGGCCTCGGCCCAGGGGTCCATGGCGCTGGTGGGCTCGTCGAGGATGATGACCGGGGCGCGGCGCTGGAACGCGCGCGCGAGCGCGATGCGCTGCCACTCGCCCACACTCAGGTCGTTGCCTCCCGCGAACCATTTCCCCAACAAAGTGCTGTCGCCCTCGGGCAGCCGGCTGACGATCTCCCTGGCCCCGGCTTCGTCGATGGCCTTGTCGATTGCGGCCTTGCCAGGGGCCGCATCCAGATCCCCGAGCGCGATGTTCTCGGCCACCGTGGCGCTGTACTGCACCGGCTCCTGCATCAGCACGGTGACCAGGCGCCGGATCTCGCGCAGCCGCATCTGGCGCAGGTCCACCCCGTCGATCTGGAGCGAGCCAGCGTCGGGATCGTACAGCCGGCAGAGCAGCTTCACCAGGGTGCTCTTGCCCGCGCCGTTGCGGCCCACCACCGCGGTGATCTGGCCGGCGGGAATGGCCAGGCTGAAGTCCTGCAGGGCCGCTCGCTTGCTCCCCGGGTAGCGGAAGGTGACCTTGTCGAGCGCGATGCCCTGGGTCGGGGGCGAGGGCGCGGGCAGCGCGTGGTCCTGGTCCACCACCTTGCGATCGAGCGACAGAAACGCGAACAGGTCAGCGAGAAACAGGCTGTTGCTGTACGCCTCGCCCACGCTGGCCAGCAGGGAGCCGGCCAGTCCCTGTCCCTGGTTGAAGGCCTGGAAGAAGAGCGCGAGATCCCCGAGGCTGGTCTGCTGCTGGGTCGTCCGCCACACCATCCACAGCGCCGCGCAGGCGGTGACCAGCAGGCCGCACGCGCTCGCCGCGGCCTCGGCCAGCCCCTGGTCGCGGGCCAGTTTGCGCCGCTCGCCGCGAAGCTGTTTCCGCACCGCCTGGTAGGCCGACTGAAAGTACCCGCCGAGATCCAGCAGGCGCAGCTCGGCGGCGGGCTGGCGCGCGGTCAGCAGCCAGTCAAAGTACCAGATCCGGCGCTCGGGTGCGGTCGCCAGCAGGCGCCAGTGGTACAGCCGCAGGCGATGGTGCAGCAGTACGAAGAAGGCGGGCAGGGTGCTGACCAGCAGCGCGGCGGGCAGCCACACGCCGTAGCGAAGCAGCACGGCCACCATGGCGACCAGGGTGATGCCGTGCTGGAGCATGCTGCCCAGGTTCTCCAGCAGCATCATGGGCCGGAAGCTGGCCTCGCTCTGCGCGCGATGGAGATGATCGAAGTAGTCGGGCAGATCGTAGTAGGCCAGGTCGACCTCGACGGACTTGCGGTGAATCAGGGTGCGGATGTGATCCTGGACCAGCTCGGACAGGGTGGCGCGCACCCAGCCGGCCGCGCTTCGCAGCACCCCGCCCACCAGCATGACAGCCGCCATCAACCCGAGCGGCAGCAGGGTGGGCCGCAGGGTTTGCCAGGTGGCGCCCCGGCGCAGGACCGGCACCAGGCTGTCCACCACGGATCGGGTCAGCGTCACGGTGGCGACCGGGAGCAGCCCCTGCACGGCCAGCAGCACGACCCACGCGACGGTCCAGCCCGGAGCTGCGTGGCGGACCAGGCCCAGGGTGCGCGGGAAGTACGGGAGCAGCGACAACGTCCGCCGGAGCTTGGCGGAGATGAGGTTCAGGCTACCCGGCATGAGCAAGGCAAGAGTAGGCGAGCGGCGAGAAATTGGCCAGGGCGCCAGGCTGGGGCTACAGGCAGGTGTAGCTGCCCAGACCGCAGATGCAGCCGGTGGCAGAGCCACCCAGGCAAGTGGAAAGCGGTGACGTGCAACTGGTTCCCGTCGCTGCCCCGGGCGGGCACGTCGACGGCCCGGCCGCGGTGTTCAGCGGACAGAGGTAGGTGCCCGAGACGCAGGCGCAGAGGCCACCCAGGCTGGGAAGAACACAAGCCGGCAGTCCGCTGGAACAGGCCGCGCCCAGCCGAACCTGAGACCCGCACACGACCTGGCCGAGACCGCCATCGCCCAGCAGGGCTGCCAGCCCGCCGTCGGGGAGCTGAATTCCCAAGTCCCCGCCCAATCCGGGAATGCCGCCAACCGCGGGCGAACCACCGGTAGCCTGCGTGGCAGCGCGGCTTGCATCGGCTGCGGAAGGCGCCAGCAAGCCGTCGCGGCCGCAGGAAGCCAGCAGGATGACTGCCGCGAAAACTGTCTGCGCGAGAGTTCTTTTTCGCATTTCAATATTGGCCTGCAGTCACTTCAGCTAACAGCCCACATATTGTGGGGTTCGGCGTCCACGAATGCAACCGTAGCAAAATCGCTGTGCCCGTCGCGACCTCATGCGGCTATCGGCAGATGGTTGGCCACGGCGTGGGCTTGTAGTCAGAGCCGTGCTTGGGTAAAAGAAGGGGTCGAAAGGACAAGACACCGTGGAAAACGAACACGACGAGGCACAGCAGGCAGCACAGGCAGCACCCCAGGAAACCCCAGCGCCGGACACAGCAAGGGCCGGATCCTCGCGCGGAAGACTTCTGGTTGGATTGGTGATCGTCGCGGCCGTCATCGCGGCCGTCGTCATAGCTGTGTTGCGGACTTCCGCAACGGACGCCGGGGCCAAGACCACGCCAGCGGACATCACCCTGGTGACCTCGGATCGCACCGACGTGGACTGCGTGTCTCTCAAGGGCGTCCGGGGCTACTACTGTGGATATTCCAACGAGATCGCAACCTGGCAGGGCGACGAGCAGAACAAGCTGAAGCCGTACTACACGACCGATCGCCACCTGTATCTGGTTCCGGGTCTCTTCCTTGAGCCGGCCATTCGCGTCCGCTACCAGTCCGAGCTGCCCAACAAGCCGCGCGAGCAACTCAAGCGCTTCACCGCGCACTGCCAGATCAAGGTCATCGACAAGCTGCCCGGGGTGCGCGTGCACTGGATCGCGAATAGCGCCTGGTCGGACCCCCAGGAGGTCGAGGTGGGGTTGGTCTCGAATTGCAAGATCGAAGGCTGACCTTCGAGCTTTGCTGGCGCGACAGATCGTAGTGCGGAAGAACAGACGTTTGAGCGGGGCCAGGAGCGGACCAGGCGCCCAGGCCCGGTCCTCAAGAAGTGCTGTTTGCCAGGCGCTGGACGATGAGCAAGGTCCGGTCGTCGGTGGCCTTTAGGCCGTTGGCGCGATCCACAGCATCGAAGATTTCCGCGCGCAGGGCGGTGGCTGTGCCGTTACCGCGCGACTGCACGATGGTCACCAATTGGCGATCGGCCTCGTCCGCATCGGACCAGGAGTCGCTTATGCCGTCCGAGAATGCCAGCAGGCAGGCGCCCGGTTGCAGCACCACCGTGCCTTGCTGATAGGTCGTCTCGGCGAAGGCGCCCAGCACGGTGCCGCCCACGTCCAGGCTTTGCCACTGCCCATCGGGCTGGATGAGCAAGGGCCGATTCTGGCCAGCGTTGACGTAGCTGAGAGCGCCGGTGCCGAGGTCCAGCCGTCCCAGGAAGAAGGTAGCGTACTTGTCGGGTGGAACGGTCTTGTGAAAGGTCCGATTGATACAGGCGGTGGCCTCGGACAGAGAGCCGTCGCGCCAGTTGGCGCGCACAGCGGCTTGCAGAGCCACCATCAGCATGGCTGCGCCGATGCCCTTGCCCGACACGTCCGCCAGGGCCAGGTAAAGGTGCTGACCATCGTGTTCGAGATCGAAGTAGTCGCCACCCACCATGAGGCAGGGCTCGGTCATTCCATCCACGCTGTAGCCTGCAATCTCGGGCGCCCTGCGGGGCAAAAGGTGGCACTGGATCTGTGCCGCCAGGCGCATGTCCTCCTCCAGCCGGCGCTTGTGCAAGTCTTCTTCCAGCAGCCGCGCGCTTTCGATCTTGGTGGCTGTGACATTGGCGAGCACGGTGAGGATCTGCAGATCCCGATAGGTCAGCGGCGGCTCGTCGCTTTGCGTGTCGAGGTAGACCAGCCCCAGCACGTGGCCAGGGCCGTCTCGGTTTGAACTTGACCAGAGGGGCGCGCACATGACGGAACGGATCGGATCGGTGCGCACGCTGTCTCGATCGCGCAGCCCGGGATCCTGGAACACGTCGGGCAGCAGGAAGGCGACGCGATCGTTGAGCGCCCGCTGGACGATGCCGTCGCTGACCTTCGCGATGTCGGGGCCGAAGCGCGTGCGCGTGGCCTTCAAGGTCGGCTGCGCGGGCCGCCCTTCCAGCAGCATGATGGCTGCGCGCTCGGCCGGAATTGCGTCGAGAATGGCCTCCAGAATCTTGTCGAAGAGGTCGGGCAACGGGTGGTGGACGACCAGGGAATTGGTGGCCTGGCAGAGCACGCCCAACAGGCGGTCTTCGCCGACCAGATCGGTGACGTCGATAGCCTCCTTGGTGCGCAAGGTCATCTCGGGCACCACCTCGGCCTTCACCACCGCATCGCCCGGCCCCTCGCCAGCCCCGTCGGCCAGCGCAGCCTCGTGGAACACCAGGGAGATTCCGCCGACGGTGATGGTGTCACCCTCATGCAGAACTTGCTCGGCGAGGACGCGGACATCGTTCACGAAGGTGCCGTTCGCGCTGTCCAGGTCCACCAGATAGCAGGCGCCGTCGCGCTGCTGGAACTCAGCATGGTGGCGGGACAGCAGCGAGTCGGCGAAGAAGATGTCGTTGTCCTCGGCGCGGCCCACCGTGGTGCGCAGACGCAGGCGTATGCGCCGGTACGCGCGCCCCTGGATGCTGCTCACCGTGACTTCGGGAATGGTGTGTCTGAATTCCATGGGACCCTGTGTGCCTTGTTCGTCACGTCTCTGATCGGGATGTGCAGAAACGTTCCGGGTCACGACATCCCGAACCATGTTCCATCTCGCTGTCCCCGGATACCACGTGGCATGTGCATACTGCCGAAACTTACCGGACGCAATACGGCTGGCGGAACCCATGGCGCGGGTCGAGGGGCCAGGCGAAGGATCAGGATCGAGGGGAAGGATGGCTCCGCTTGCGAATCAACTCGATTTGGCCATCGGCACGGTAGCTGGAACGGACCAGGGGCCCGGACTCCACATGGGCAAAGCCCAGGTCCAGCGCCTCCTGCTTGAGCCGGGCGAATTCTTCGGGCGGGACGTGGCGGGCCACCGGCAGGTGCTGGCGCGAAGGGCGCAGGTACTGACCCAGGGTGAGAATCTGGGCGCCGCTGGCTCGGGCTTCGCGCAGAACCGCGCGGACCTCGTCCAGGGTTTCGCCCAGACCCAGCATCAGCCCGGTCTTGCTGAGAAACCCGCGTCCGCTGGCATGGGCCAGCACCGCACAGGAGCGGGGATAGCTGGCCTGCACGCGGACCTCGCGCGCCAGGCGGGGCACGGTTTCCAGGTTGTGGGAAAATACGTCAGGCCCGGCGTCGAGCACCTGATCCAGCGCGGTCAAATCGCCGGCAAAGTCGCCGGTCAAGGCTTCCAGCACCAGATGGGGACAGCGCTGCTTGACCGCGCGGATGGTGGCAGCCCAGTGGGTCGCGCCCCCGTCGGGCAGATCGTCGCGGTTCACGCAGGTGATGACGGCGTGGCGCAGGTCCAGGTCGGCCAGCAGGTTGGCCACGCGGTCGGGCTCGGCGGAATCCGGCGGCTGCGGCCGGCCGCTGGGAACGTCGCAGAATCGGCAGGACCGGGTGCACACGTCGCCCAGGATCATGATGGTCAACGATCGCCGGCTCCAGCATTCGCCGATGTTGGGGCACGATGCGCTTTCACAAACGGTGTGCACTCCTTGCGCACGCACGCGCGCGCGCAAGTCGAAGTAGGCCGCGCTGCTGGGCAGCTTCGTGCGAATCCACGACGGGTGCCGGGGCAAGGCGTCCCCGGTGGCACCGGTCGGGCGTGCCGCACGCAGGCGGCTGGATCGCGTGTCCACGACGCGGCTCATGCGGGCAATCTGGTCGAATCCCGCGCGGCCCGCAAGGCGGAAAAATCGAGGCGCACGGCACTTGCTTGTCGACGCGCTGGCATGGCCTATGATGAACCCGTCTCATGCAACGGACCCTTGTCATCGGCGACGTTCACGGCTGCCTGGACGAGCTGCAGGCACTCCTGCGCCAAGCGGGCGCGGGGCGCGGTGACCGCGTGGTTTTGGCCGGTGATCTTGTGGCCAAGGGGCCGGACTCGCGCGGCGTCGTGCACCTGGTGCGCGAAATCGGCGCGCTGGCCGTACTCGGCAATCACGATGCCTACAGCCTCGATGTGTGGCGCAGGCGCCGACAGGGCGAGACCAGGCATCCCCGTCGCTGGTTGCTCGACACGTTGGACGATTCGGATTGGGCTTTTCTTGAGAGCTTGCCGCTGTTTTTGCGGCTGGGCGCGGAACGCGAGGGCGGCCCGGAAGCCGCAGTGGTGCACGCCGGCGCGGTGCCCGGCATTGCGCTGGAAGATCAGGAACGCGACAACCTGCTCAGCCTGCGCAGCATGGTCGGGGGCACGGCCCCTACCAGACGCTTGCTCATGCGCTGGCCCTGGGCCGCAGCCTGGCGTGGCCCCGAGCACATCGTGTTCGGGCACGATGCGGTTCGCGGACTGCAACAGTACCCACTGGCGACCGGCGTGGACACGGGGTGCGTGTATGGCCGCGCTCTCACTGCGCTGGAGCTTCCCTCGCGGCGCCTGTACACGGTGGCGGCGCGGCGGCGCTATGCCGCCGTCTGAGTTTCCATGTGGATCGCATGCTAGGCTCGAAGTGCGCATGATAGTCGAGCTGAAGAAGCAGTTTCTCTTCGAGGCGGCGCACCACCTGCCTCGTGTTCCGGCCGGGCACAAGTGTGCGCGCGTGCACGGACACAGCTATCGCGTGGAGGTGGGTTTGCGCGGGCCGGTCGATGCGCAGACAGGCTGGCTGGTGGATTTTGCGCTCATCGACGATGCCTGGTCGGCGCTGCAGCGGCGCTTCGACCATCACATGCTCAATGAGGTGGAGGGGCTGGAGAATCCCACTTGCGAGAATCTGTGCGGCTACATCTGGACCGCGCTGAAAGCGGGAATTCCCCAGCTTTGCGCCGTGACGGTATGGGAAACCGCGGATTCCTGCTGTACCTACCGGGGAGAGATGGGGTAATGAACAACCCATCGTGCGTGCCTTTCGCTGCTTGACCCTGAACCTGTGGGGAGCCGAGCCACCCCTGCAGCGTAGGATGGAACTGGTGACCGCTGCGCTGCGCGAGCTTGCACCCGACGTGGTGGGATTGCAGGAGGTGCGCGAGGTGCCGGGCGAGCTTCCCAACCAGGCGGCAACCCTGGCGGCGGCCGCTGGCTTTCACCACGCCTTCGTGCCCGCCATGCCATTTGCCGGCGGTCAGGAAGGCCTGGCCATCCTTTCGCGCGAGCCCATCCTGGAGCACGTGGCCTTCGGCCTGCCCCACGCGGAAGCCGGCGAGCGCCGTATCTTGCTGTCGGCGCGGGTATCATTCGAGAGCATCTCGGTCTGGGTTCACACCACGCACCTCAACTACCGGCTGGCCCATGGCAAGCAGCGCGAGGATCAGGTGCAGGCCATCGACTCCATCGTGGCGGCCCGTGCCGGCGACACGCCTTCGGTCCTGATGGGCGACTTCAACGCCCGGCCCGAGGCGGATGAGATCCGTTGGCTGCGCGGGCTGGTCACGCTGAGCGGCCGGCGCACCTACTACCAGGATGCCTGGGAACGGCTGCACCCCGACGGGCATGGCTGGACCTGGGCACACGCCAACCCCTTCACCAAACCGCTGGCTTTTCTCGAGCCCGACCGCCGCATCGACTACATCTTCGTCACGCCCATGCGTCGGGACGGTCGCGCGACCATCGGGTCGTGTCGCATCGTCTTGGACCAGCCGGCCGCTGACGGCGTGTATGCCTCCGACCATTTTGGGTTGTTGGCCGAGATCCAGATGTCCGCCGGGGAATGCTAATGTTCCGGCTTGCCCATGTGACCGATCTGCACGTCCGCAACTTTGCCGGCGCACGGGTGCGCGATTTTTTCGGCAAGCGGGCCATCGGCTCGCTCAACTTGGCGCTGGTTCGTCGGCGCAAGCACCGCATGGAGTTGCTGGCGGCACTGGGCGAGGATCTCCGGGCGCGGCCGCACGATCATCTGGTGGTGAGTGGCGATCTGGGTAACGTCTCGCTGCTTTCCGAGTGGCGCGCGGCCAGAAACTGGATCGAACGCACCGGCTCGTCGATCGACAACACGACCGTCATCCCGGGCAATCACGACACCTATGTGAAAGAGGTCGTGGTGAGCGGGGCTTTTGAACAACTCTTCGCGGCCTACCAGCGCGCGGATGTGCGTCTGGCCGCCGACCGCTATCCCTTCGCGCGGCTGCGCGGCGAAATTGCCATCGTGTGCGCCAACACCTGCGTGCCCACCGGGGATCTGGGAGCGTGGGGCCGCTTGGGCGAGGCCCAGTTGCAACGGGTGGAGGCCCTTCTGGCCGCGCCCGAGGTGCGCGAGCGATTTCGCGTGCTGGTCATCCACCACCCGCCAGTCATGCACCGGCCACCCGAGAACCGGAATCTGCGCGACCGCGCGAAACTGGCCGAGGTGCTGGGGCGCGTGGGGGCGGAGTTGGTTTTGCATGGACACGACCATCGCGACGAATTCGCCGATCTGCCCGGGCCGGACGGCCGCCGCATTCCCGTCGTGGGTGCTGGCTCGGCGTCCTACGCCGGCGCGACCGACAAGTGGTCTCGCTACAACATCTACGAGATCGATGGCGCGCGCGTCGACGCGTTCACCTATGCACACGACAGCGCGACCGGCGCTTTCCGGGAAGTCCGCCGGCGGACGGTCGCTGGCTGAGCAGGTAGGTGGGGCTCTCCCGGCGCCCCTGACTTCTCGAAGACCCTATGTCCCTTGGTGGACAGCCATGGGTCGAAAGCGCAGCCCGCTGCCCGTTTTTTTTTGATGGCGAGCCAGCGGAGGGTACTCTCACTGCCCAAGAGAGGTCGAACCCATCCAGCCACGTGCAACCGATACCATTTTCGGCAAGCGCGGCATGTCCCAAGATGATCCAAAACCGGGAGGCTCCAAATGAAGTCCAGTTACTGGTTGTCGATTTGCGCTGTCGGCGCGCTAGTAGGTGGTTTTGAAATCGGTGGCTGCTCATCGGATAGCGGCCTGCCGTCCGATGGCGGGATGAAAGATGGCCCGATGAACACGGCGGGCGGCTCAACCGGCAGCCAGGGTGGACAAACCGGCAGCCAGGGTGGCAACACAGGGGCTGGCGGGAGCACCGAAACCCAACCGGCCACCTCTGCCCCCGTCTACACCGGCTCGCCGGTAAGTACGAACACGGGTAACGGAACCGGGACAGACACCTTCGGCGGTGGAACTGGCACGCGGACCCGCGGCGGCGGAACCGGGACAGACACCTTCGGCGGTGGCACCGGAACGAACACCTTCGGCGGTGGCACCGGAACGAACACCTTCGGCGGTGGAACTGGCACGCGGACCCGCGGTGGCGGAACCGGGACAGACACCTTCGGCGGCGGAACCGGAACGAACACCTTCGGCGGTGGAACTGGCACGCGGACCCGCGGTGGCGGAACCGGGACAGACACCTTCGGCGGTGGCACCGGAACGAATACCTTCGGCGGTGGAACTGGCACGCGGACCCGCGGTGGCGGAACCGGGACAGACACCTTCGGCGGCGGAACCGGAACGAACACCTTCGGCGGCGGAACCGGAA
>Ga0181518_10001212_pt1 | contig 26880 bp, 10 predicted proteins | sample PEATcosm2014_Bin_28_FD_119751 | JGI IMG/M metagenome (GOLD analysis project Ga0181518, IMG submission 119751) | Peatland microbial communities from MTU Mesocosm Facility, Houghton, MI, USA - PEATcosm2014_Bin01_60_metaG | ecosystem: Environmental > Terrestrial > Soil > Wetlands > Peat | place...
ACCGAGAGGCGGACTGGTGGACGAGAATCCAGGAGCGGCAGGAATGGTTGAGGGAGCTGTCAGCCATGGCCCTCATTGAAATGAAGTTCGGGGAGGCCATTCCTCAGCTGGGAAGGCTGCTGTTGGAAAATCCCATACCGGGCTACGTCCACCAAACAGAATGCACTCCCCTGGCTGTGGCGATTTGCGGCTTTCTGAGGGATTCGGCGTCGGCGAAGGCTCAGGCGGCTCTTGCCGCCTACGACCAGCGGATCGGAAGCCCCGGTGCCTGGCGCGTCCTATGTGATCCCGCTCCCGCCTCCGCGTGGGTCCGCTGATCACGAGATTTGGCCGATTCAGGACAGAACGAGAGCGGCACCGACCAGCGGGCGCGGAGGCAGCGGCCGGGCGCGGTCCAAAATCCGTGTCAGTGCCCAAGAGATGCTCTTTGCCATGCAGAAACGCGGCAATCGCGGAGATCCGATTGACAGCGCGGAGTGTCGGGTCGACGATCTGGCAGCAATTCTCCGCCACCCACAACGGCGCTGCTCCAGCGGCGAAGCTGAACAATGACTCTTCAACCACCGTTTTTGAGCGAATTTGACCAGGAGGCACAGGCCGACAGCGGCGTGGATGCCCTGGGCTTGCAGGCGATGTACGAGCGGTTGGCCGATCGGATCTTGCCGGCGCTGACGGTTCGTATGTCGCGACCGAGATTCGTCACGGCCATGGCCCTAGGCGCGGTCGTCTGCGCCGGCCGGGACGACGACGAGGTCGCCAAGGATGGAGTGAGCCCGCCGTGGATGGTCTTCGAGTGGCACCTGGCGGAGTCGCTGGTCCGCTGTCGGGAGAAGCTGCGCGACGATCACGGGATCCCGGGAATGCTCAAGATCGACACGGCGCTGCGGCAGAAACGGCCAATCAGCGCCGCCTCGTACCTGAAGACAGCCGCCATCTTCGGTTTTACGGGCATCTACAAACGGCTTGCCATCGCGCTCGGGATCCTGACTGACGACCTCAGGCTGGACGAGACGGGGTACGAATTGGTGGCCGCCTGGGAACGCGACAAGGGCATGGCCGGCTTCCAGGATGGACGAGACGGCGAGGGGGCGGTCCTACGGGACAAATTGAAGGTGGCCGTCGAGAAGGGAATGCAGGTCGGACGCACAGTGCCCTTGCCCGGCAGGCTCTACGAACAGATTGCCCGTCTCACAGAGCCGCTTGGGGCAGGTAGAAGCGAGGCGCAGTTGCTGACGGCCTTGCTGGGCAGGCCCAAGAAGGAGCCGGAGATGGCAGCGGAGTTGGTCGACGCCGTAGTGAAAGGCGGGACCCTCGTGCCCCGAATAGACGAGCCCAAGTTCTTGCGTTCGACTGCTCGCCATGCCAGCGAGGCGCTGCAGCTTCGGCTTCACGCCATCGATGCATTTGAGTCGCTATGCGGGCCCATTATGGATGCATTCAACGGCATCCGACGCTTGTCTACGGAACAACGTCGTGCCCCGATCGGGCCGCCCGAATTCCGAGAGTATGCGCGCAAGGCAAAGTTGGTTGAGCGCGTTCAGGACGGCGTCGCCCGCGCTTGTGCCGATCGAGTCCTGCTCGAGTGGGAGCCAGGAGTGCGTCCGCTGGTCGACTGCTTCGAGCCGGCGAAGGCCCCGGACTCACTGTTCAGGGCGGTTCTGGATCGCCACGAAAAGGCCCAGGCGGACAAGCCGCCACACGGCAAGCGGCCTTGGATAGAGCGTTTGCCGCACGATCAGGTGTCCGTGCGGGCGGCGTATGTCTTCGATGGCCCCGACGATCCATTTGACTACGTCCACGACTACCGAACAACGAGCCTATCGATGTTCTTGCAGGATCTGCGGAGGCTGCCGTGAGGAAGGGACGCCGGTCATACGACGAGAGCGCGCGCCAGCGCCTGCTCGACCTGTGGCGTGGCCAGGACGACTTTGGCGAGCCCATCGGGTGCGTTGCCACCTCCTACACTTTCCAGGCCGATTTCTTCGAGGAGCAGTGCTTGGGGCGGTTTTTGCGAATGGACACGGAGTCCGCCGAGGACGGACGCGCGTACCTCCTGGAACATGAAACCAAGTTGTCCCAGGCGTTTTCCTGCGTTTTCGTAGACCACGGGCAGGTCGCCGGTAACCGGAGTCTGCGCTGGCACCTGCTGCCGGTCCGTGTGCGGGGCGCAATCCAGCACGCAAAGATCAGCCTCCTTCAGTGGGAGCGTTGCGTGCGGATTCTGGTTGGCTCTGCGAACCTGACTGTCCCGGGCTACCGGAGCAACTTCGAGCATATGGCCTCGCTGGATTTTCGACCCGAAGGCGGGCCGCCTCTGTCGATCCTTCGTGACGTGGTTGGATGCCTGCGTGCACTGCAGCAGCTCAGCCCTGGAACTGAGCAGGGCGCCGGCCCACAGAAGGCACTTGGTGAGTTCTTGAGCGGCGTGGTTGAGAGGACCCGTGGCTGGACCGAGGATGATTCGCGTCGGGGCGAGCCGAAATGCTCGTTCGTTTGGATCGGTCCAGGGCGTCCGAGCCTCTTCGCCAGCATGGCAAAGCTGTGGTCCGGGCCTCCGGCAACCTTCGCGCGCATCCTGAGCCCGTTCTTCAGCGACGGCCGGGATGCGCGCACCACGACGGATGAGCTCGAGCGCGAGCTGCTGATTAGCCGTGGCGAATGTGCGATTCAATTCGTCTGCCCTGGGCATCGTGCGCCGGATGGCGCCATCGAACTACAAGTGCCCGAGGCGCTGCGCAAGCCATCGCGGGCCTCTGTAGAGCACGGATTCTCCTTTGTCGCCGAGTTGCAGGGTGGCGAGGAACAGGAACGCCGGCATCTGCACGCCAAGAGCCTGTGGGTGCAGCGCGATGGTCGCGTCCTTCTCGCCGTGGGATCGAGCAATTTCACCGTCAACGGAACCGGTGTCGCCAAGTCCCCCAACGTAGAGGCCAACCTGGTCTACGAAATTCCAGACGCGACAGACACGTTCGGCAAGATGTGCGCGGCTGCGAGCCCACCGATGGAGGACGTGGATCTGGGTGCCCAGGTGCGCTTCCTGCACGACCCCGACGATCAGGTTGAGACATCGGACGGATGTGAGTACGCGCCGTTGCCTGATGCCTTTGGGGCAGCGCTATTTGACCCCAGAGACGCCGGAGGGGCGTTGCGCCTGGAGCTCCTCGATCCGCCGCCGCACGGATTCAGCGTAAGTGGTGCCGGCAAGATCTTGTTGGACTGCGCAAGTCTTGGGGGCACGAATCTTCCCCGCGTAGTCACTCTCCACTGGCCGCAACCGAGGCCGCCATCGGTTCTGGAGGTTGCCTGGTCGGAGAAAGGCGAAACGCTGCGCGCACTCTGGGTGGTGAACGTGACCAACGCGGCGGCACTGCCCCCACCGGACGAATTGCGCCAGCTCAATCTCGAGGAGCTGCTTCAGGTGCTCACGTCGGCACGGCCTTACCACGAGGCTGTTGCCCGGGTGATCAGGGCGCGCGAGGCGACAGGAAAACCAGCGCCAGCGCCCATCGTCGATCCACACAAAAAGGTGGACACCAGCAACTACTTACTGCGGAGGATGAAGCGATTGTCGGCGGCACTCGAAGGGCTCCGCGAAAGGATGCAGAGGCCCGTGTTCTCGCACGACGCACTCGTGTGGCGGTTGCGGGGACCGCTGGGCCCATTGGCCCTTGCGCAACGCCTGGCCCAGGAGGAAGGCGAGGCCGCCGGCTTCATGATCGCGGAGGTCGCGACGACTTTGGCCGATGCCCCCCCGACCTTCGGCGCCGAGGTGGCCAAGGACGAGGCGGATCGCGAGATCCGGGCGGTGCTGGACGAACTCGTGAAATTGGCGCGCCAGCGCCCCGCACCGGCGAACCTTGCGTCGTATGTGGACAATGCCTGCAAGGAGATCTTGTCGTGACCTGGCCAGTGGACTTTGACCTCGAACGATTGGATTTGTGTACCAAACGCGTGGACAAGAAGGATGGCCTGCGCCAGCTGGAAACTGCCCGCGAGATAGTCCGGCGGCTGGAGTCGCAGCCCGGACTGGTGCTGGCCGACGAAGTGGGGATGGGAAAGACATTCGTGGCGCTGGCGCTGGCTGTCGCCGCCGCGATCAGCGACAAGGGCAAACGGCCAGTGGTGATCATGGTGCCGCCCTCGCTTCGCGACAAGTGGCCGCACGATTGGCTAGTCTTCCGGGATCTTTGCCTCAGCCGACCTGAGGACAAGCCCATGAGGGTCGAGAGCGCATACTCGGGCCTCGATTTCTTCCGACTCCTGGACGACCCGCCGAGCAAACGCGCGCGGATCATTTTTCTGACACATGGGGCGTTCCAGATCGGTCTCACTGACCCATGGATGAAGTTGGCCATCATTCGGGCGGCGCTCCGTGGAATCCACCTGGGTGTTCGGAGGCAAGCGTTGCCTCGCTTTGTGGCCGACCTGCTCAGGACCAAGAGCAAGTTCCGTGACCCCGAGCTGTACGCGAGTCTGCTGAGGCTCGATTGCGCGCGCTGGAAGGACCTCATCAACGAGAACGCCAGCGACAAGGACCAACTGACCGACGACCCGGTTCCCGACGCTGTCGACAAGGTTCTTGAGCGGGGCGAGGTCGATCTTGGGTCTTTGACGGAGAGCCTGCGCGAGTTGCCTGCCCGGGATTCGGCCTATCTGGACCAGCGTCTCGAGGCAATTCGCGTGCAGCTGAATCAGGCCATGCGGAGAATCTGGCCCCAGGCTTTGGCGCAAGCGCATTTTCGCTCGCCCTTGCTGATCCTGGACGAGGCCCATCATCTGAAGAACCCTGCGACCAGGCTGGCATCGCTGTTTGTTGATCCGGACATCAAGGAAGAGACAACAGACATTCTCGCCGGCGCCCTAAGCGGCGGCTTTGAGCGGATGTTGTTCATGACGGCGACGCCGTTCCAGCTCGGCCACCATGAACTCCTGGAAATCCTCCAGCGTTTCGTCGCCATCGCGTGGGACAGCCTCCCGTCGATGAGCCGGGATGACTTCAAGGAGCGGATCCTGACGCTGGGAAAGGCCCTCGACGTCGCCCAACGGTCGACCACCGATCTGGACCAGCAATGGCGAAACATCCGCTGGGACGATATCCCTGAGGGCGCACACGACGGGGTCGATGCATGGTGGGCCGGGCTTCCGGCGGCGGGCGCCTTGCCTGAGCGCATCGAGGTTGTTCGGCGCTCATATGCGCGCGCCCTCACGACCATGCAGGAAGCGGGACAGCACTTGCGGCCATGGGTGATACGGCACTTGCGATCTCGCAAACTGGTGGAGAACATACCGAGACGATTGCGCCTTGATGGCAAGGCGATCAGAACTGGCGACAGCCACGAGAGAGAGGGGATTGCCGTCGCGGAAGAGGCGGTGTTGCCATTCTTGTTGGCCGCGCGAAGCCAGGCGCTGGTGGCCAGGAGCCAGCGGACAATGGGCAGCGCCGGCCGTGCGACCTTCGCGGAGGGGCTGGCCTCGAGCTACGAGGCATTCTTGGAAACGCGACGGAAGGACGTACCCCCAGACGCCGTAGTCGACGAGGAGGTGGCGGGTCAGCTCCACGAGGATGCGCGGCTTGGACGCTACTTGGACCGCCTGAACGATGCCCTGCCTTCGACCCAGGCTCGCGGCAGGCACCCCAAGGTGCTGGCATTGGTCGAACGCGTGGCATCCCTGTGGGAGGACGGGGAGAAGGTCGTGGTCTTTTGCCACTACCAGGCGACCGGCCGCGCCCTCGCAAGGCATATCTCGTCCGAAATCGATCGCCGTCTTAACGATCGGGTCTGCAAGAGCGTGGGATGCTCCGACAAGGAGGCTCGCGACCTTGTGCGCCGAGCCGGTGAGGCCTTCGACCTCGAAAGGCCGATGGAACGAGCCCTGAGGAAATTCGTGACATCCGTGCTGGCCAAACACGAAGCGATTGACGAAGAGATCGGAAATCGTGTGAGGGGAGTGGTCCGGCGCTTCGTCCGCACGCCACCGTTCCTGGCGCGCTACCTGAACCTCGGCCACACGGACAGGGCAGAGGCGCTGGACACTGCGCTGAACAGCGCGGACGGCTCGGGCCTGACCCTCTGCCGTAAGCTTGAGGACTTTGTCGAATTCATCGCCAGCCGGTGCCAGGCCGATGAGCGAAAGGAATACCTGGAGGCGCTGGAGAGCATCTCGCCGGGTGAGCGTGGTGAGAAACCCAGGGATTCATCCGATATGGACGAGACGCGAGGAATTCTCTTGCCCAATGTTCGGCTTGCGAACGGCCCCGTAAAACAGGCGACACGCCGACGACTTCTGCTGGGGTTCAACAGCCCCTTCTTCCCCGAAGTGCTTGTCGCATCCAGTGTGATGGCCGAGGGCGTGGATCTGCATCTGAACTGCCGATACATCGTCCATCATGACCTGAGCTGGAACCCCAGTACTGTCGAGCAGCGAACTGGCCGCGTCGATCGCATCGGCGCCAAGGCGGAACAAGCTGGCAAGTCAATCAACGTCTTCTGGCCCTACGTCGCCGGAACCCAAGACGAGAAGATGTTTCGCGTCGTGCGGGACCGCGAGCGATGGTTCCAGGTGGTCATGGGCGAGCAGTACAAGACGGACGAGCTGACCACGGATCGCCTCGCCGACCGGGTGCCGCTGCCGGAGCGGGCGGCGGCGGACTTGGCGTTTAGGTTGGAAGTCTGGGATAGCAGCGGAGGGGGGCCTGCGAGCTGATCATGCCAAGCGAGCCGACCACCGCTTGACCCGGATCGGCGGCTGGGTCGAAAGTCCATGGCGACTATCTGCGCGCAGAGGAAACGCCGGGCGGTTTGGACGGACAGTCGATCTGCCAGGCTGAAACCAGAACATCGCCGATCGGGTGGCGCCGCGTCGCATGATCGCGGGCATAGATGACTTCGTGGCAGCACGTCTCGTCGGGCTGATGCCTGTCGTGTCCTGATTCGGCCGGCTTCACTTGATGGATCGGGCCAGTAGTCAGTTCCTGCGCGAGCCGAAGAAGAGCCCGGAGAGAAACCCAATATTGGGGTTGTCGTCGCCCTATTGCGTTTTTCGGGGGCTAGCGTGGCGAGCGCACGGTCGCAGTCAAGAAGACATGCGACCGCAGACGGAACGCCCACGCTACGAACCAAGGAGACCACCGATGAATCCGGAAGATGAAAAGCCCAACTCGATCGAGAACGAGACCGCACCCAAGACGGAGGCGACTCCCACCAAGACTCCCTTGTCGGGGCAAATAGCGCTTCTCAAAGAACGCGCAGCCGAGAAGGTGGGCGCGTCGGTGCGGCCCCTGCAGCCGGCGACCGCTGAGCCGGACACGGTGGTCGACCAGTTACTCAAGGCCTGCGGGGCTCTGCTGCCCGACCTGATCTCTGCGCAGTTGTCCCCTCCCCCGCCTCCGCCCCCGGCGCCGCTTTCCAATGGCCAGAAGCGATTGGCCGAGATCCGCGCTCGCTTGCATGGGCACGCGCACGCCGACCGTGTCGACATCGTGGTCATGGACGTTCCCGTGAAGGCGATAGACCAGACGAAAATTCGGAACATCCGTTTCGAGCTGGACCCGGACGCCCTGAGGAGTATGTGTGAGAGCCTGAAACGCGAGGCACAACTGCAGGAGATCCTCGTGGTGGCCGACCCACACAGAAAGGAGCGGTATTCTTTGGTGGCTGGCTTCCTTCGCTATGCAGCCGCAGCGGCCCTGGGATGGTCGACGATCAGGGCGGTCGTCTTGCCTGCCGACACGCCCGAGGCCGAGCTCTATTTCGTCAACGCCGTCGAAAACAGCGTGCGGCGCAAGTTGTCTAGCTTCGACATAGCCTCCCGCGCGCAGTTCATGCGCGACCGGTTTGGCACCGCGCTGGCCGAGTACGCTCGGCGTCTTGGCCTGTCCGACTCGAGGGTGCAGAATTTGGTTCGCCAGATGGAGGCCCTCCCGTCGGACGTGCTCGCGGCATGGCGCGCAGGTGATCAGTTTCTGAACGATCACATGCGCAACCGACTCGCTGGTATGCCTCGAGACGAGGCCTCCGCCTTTTTCGCAGCCTGGAAGGCCCGGCAGGTCGCCAATCTCGCCCGTCCACCCAGTCAACGAAACCAGGCTCGACGGAGCCAGAACCGACCGACTACGATTATGCTCTCGCGCCTTTCGACCGCCGTGCGGGAGAATCCACACCTCGACAGGAAAACCCGTGAATTGCTCTCGGCCGTGGTCGAGTTCTGCGCGGGATTCGCAGCGACAGTTCCAGGTATCTTCGATCCCAAGCAGCCCTCGGCGAGCAAACGCAGAGGGCGCCATCAGCAGGTCCTCGCGGAAGAGGAGACCGAACCCGAACTGAAACTCCCAGACCTCAAACTCCCAGGCCTCAACGCCGACGGGACGATGCCCCTTCCGTCTTTTCCGGAGGATGACGAAACTTGAGCAAGAGCAATCCACCAGCTAGGCGGGCCGAATCAGCGACAACCAATCCAATCTGAAAGGACGATCATGACCTCTACGACTTTCAAACTTCAGAAGATCCTGATCCGTGAAGTCGCCAACAAAGCTATCCTGCTCAACAGTGCGACGGAGGGGCTGCTCGACATTGCGAGCAAGCTGACTGAAATAGGTGACGAGGAGGTGCTCGGAATGAGCGCGAAGGTCTTTTTGATGAACCTGACGGTCGCCGAAGCGAGGGTCGACACCTGTCTCAAGGAGGTGACCTTGGCACGCGAGCGTCTTGCGGCCCGCGCTGACCGCGAATAGGTGAGGAGTTGTGGAAGTGCCCTCGCCATTGGTGTTTTCTTGCGCGCCTTCTGCCAACAGGGGCTGGTTCAAACCGCCACGACAATCCTAGACTTGCCAGGGGCCGTGGTGGCTACCGGACGCGTCGTGCAGCGATGCTAGTTGACGTTCTAGCGGGTGAAAGTCCCGCCGGCGCAGCCAGCGTCATTCTCCCAACGCTACTTCCGCCATCTCGCCTCGAACCGGCAGATGAATGAATGCCGCCTTCAGTGGCTTCTTGAGCGCAGTGGCTAGCACCTTGGCGTACCAGCGCAATTGCGGGGCGTAGTCATCGATGAGGCGGCGATCGCGTTCGGTTTCGTTGCCGGGGAAGGACTTGTGGTCCACGAGGACGAAGCCGTCGGGGAGGTCGAGGCAGAGATCGACCTCGCCGATCATGAGGCGCGGCGGGGTAGTGGCGAGGCGTCCGCGGACGGGCCACTCGCGGTGCCAGGTGGCGCCGGGATAGCGGGCGTCGAGCCACGTGCGCAGGCCGTCCGCAGCTGACAGCAGTGTCTCGGGCGCAATCGCGCCGAGCACGCCTTCGGCATCCAGCAGGCGCGTGGCCATGGCGGTGCGGATCGTGGCATCGCCCGGCTGATCAGCGGCGAGAAAGGCGTGGATGGCGTCGCCCAGCGGACCAGCGGTTTCGACTGTGAACTTGACCGGGTTGCGGTTGCCGAGGCGAGCGATCTGCACGATACGCGCAGCGCCGGGCAGCGGCTCGCCCGACGGATTGACGATCTCGAGTGGGAGCTGGACAGGCGTCCCCGGCGTGTACCAACGCACATTGGCGCGATGGGTGGCCGTCGCCACGGGTGGCAATCCTGATACTTGCCTCAATCCACAGGACCAAGTCCGTCCGTTGATCGCGACCTCGGCTTTGCCTGGCGTGGGCCAAGCGAACAACTGCTTGCCAGCGGCATCCTGCAATGGCGCAAGGGCGGTCGTGACTGCACCGCTCTTCTCGCTTACCTTGGCTGCGAGCACGAGCAGATCCCTTGGCCGCGTGAAGCCGACGTAGAGCAGGCGTAACCGCTCGGCCAGGTCGCTCTCGGCAGCGCGACGGATCTGCGGGGTCTGGCGCGCCCGATCAAGGAGCGCGAGGTTGGCCCTGAGCTTGCCATACGGCCACGGCCACCAGCGGATCCAGCGGTTAGCCAACGGCTGCGTGAAGTCGAACGTCGGCGCTGGCTCCACAGCCACGGCAAAGACGGAACGCTCGACGGCGTGATCGAGATGCGCCAGCACGACGATGGGCCACTCCAGTCCCTTGGCCTTGTGCCACGTGACCACGGTGACGGCATCTTCCGAGGACGCCGCGGCTTGTTTGCCTGCTTCCTCGTCATCGCCGAGCCCAGCCAGGTGAGCCACAAGTCCAAGCGTCGTGGCGGCGATGCGCTGGGCGGCGCAGAGCAGCTCGTAGTCACAAGCCGCGGACCGCAGGGCTTCGAGGTTTGCCAGACGTTGTGCGGGCTCGGTCCAGCTACGCACGCGCGCGGGCACGCCGGCACAATGCAGGGCCAGATCCAATGCCTCGGCAGGTGACAGGCGTGCGGCCTCAGCGGTAGCAGCCCGCAAAGCGGCCACACGCGGATCGTCGTCGAACGGTGCCGGGCGTGCGGGCCGCCGATCGCCCTTCGCAGCAGCCTGCTCAGCAGCTTGTCGCCACTTGGCCACCTCGTCGAGGCGACGGGACAACCACGCATCCGGATCCGCGGTGGCCCTACCTCCGAGCCACGACACCTCGAGCGCAGCCACGCCGTCGGAGGGATCCGCCAGCAGCGCCAGTGCTGCGCGCGCCAGCACGCCCTCGGACGTGTTTGTTAGTCCAGCGAGGGAAACACGCACGGGAATTCCGCGCTCTCGCAGGGCCTCTGCAATGTCCCGGCAGCGATCATTGCTGCGAGCGAGAATGGCGACGTCACGACGGCTGGCAGGCCGCGTGCGATCCCGGTCAACGGCGTCGCGCTCGCGCACCAGGGGCGGTTGACCCAGTAGGGCCTCCACGCCGGCCGCAAGAGCGTGGGGCTCTGACGCCTTGACGATGGTGCCGTTGCGATCGATTTTCTCGGGCGTCCACTGCCAACACTCGGCGATTGGCTGCTTGCCGAGACTCTTCGGGTCCGGGTTGGCCGGGGTCAACTGCACCTGTTCAGCGGGAAAACCGTGCGGACCCAGCGCCGCAGTGAAGAGCGTGGAACACAGTTCCACCAGTCCACACCGCGAGCGATACGACTGCGCCAAAATCTCCGGCTGACGGCCCGCGAGAGCGGCGTCCATCGCGGCGGCCATGAGATCGGGATCCGAGCCCTGAAAGCCGAAGATCGCCTGCTTGCGATCACCCACCCAGATGTTTCGCCGGGCCAGCCCGGCCAGTGCGCTGATAACCGCCAGTTGCAGGGGCGACGTGTCCTGAAGCTCATCCACCAGCACGAGATCGAGCCGCGCCGTGAGCGCCGCAACCACCGTCGGTAGTTTGAGGATGCCATGGGCCATGGCCAGCATGTCGCCGAAATCCACCACGCAAGCCGCAGCCTTCTCTTTCACGAAGGCATCCAGTGTGCGCCCTGCCAGCTCGAAGAGCGCCTGTTGCATGTTGCGCAGATCGTCCTGGAAGGCCGCGCAGGTGAGGTGCTCGTTGACCACGGCGATGAACTCGCCCGAGCACGCCTGCAAGTTCTTGAGATCCACCGCCCCCGCAAACTGCACCTGATCGTGCCAGGACGGCAGTTCGCCGCGGTCGAGCACCTGCTTCAATCGCTGGCCGAGATTGCACCGCTTCTTCGCGGCATCTGTGACCTTGGCGGTTCCGCTCACCTGTTCGTCGAGCTTGGGCTGCAGCTTGGCGTGCGCCGCCTTCAATCGCGCAAAGTAGGTCGGTCCATCCATGGTCGGCGGGCCGAGCAGGCACTGCAGACCCCCTCGGCTTTCCTGCGCTGACAGCGCCAGCGTCGTCGCGTCCATGCCATTGTTGCGGGCGGCATCCACAATTTCGCGCAGTGTTTGGGGCCAATCCTCGAACGCCAGCCGCGTGGCCAGAGCATTCAGCTCCGTCTCGCGGCCCGCGATACCGGCCGCCATCGCCACGGCAAAGAGCCGCTGCCGCTCGCCTTCCGGGATGGGTTCCAAATACGGCGACAAGCCGGCGTCCAGCGCGAACTCGCGTAGCAGGCGCTGGCAGACCGAATGGATCGTTCCAATGTAGCCATCGCGCACGCGCGCCGCGAGATCCGGCCGACCTTCCTCAAGTAGGCGGCCCCGAATGCGGCTCTCCAGCTCGGCGGCGGCCTTCACAGTGTACGTGATGGCAACGACACCCTCGGGGCGCGCGCTGCCGTCGAGCAGAGCCTTGACGAGGTCGCTCGTCAGCCGGTGTGTCTTCCCCGTGCCGGCGCTGGCGCTGACGATGTCGATGGTCACGATTCCACCTCCTCAATCGCGGGCGCCACACAAATGGTGGCGAAGTTGCAGAAGCGACAACCCGCTTCGTAGCGAGCGGAACTGCCTTCGTCGGGTGGCGGCCCGGCCGCTTTAGTCACCGGCGCGACCCATGCGAGATCGTTCAGCATGGCGGGCAAAAGCCCCTTGGAGAGTACCTGCTTCCAGTAGTCAAATCCCTTCTCAGCGGCGGCAAGGGTGTCGTCTGCGGACGGTCCGGAGACGACAGTGGCACCCGGGAAAGCGGTGGGGTCGGTGGTGAGCAGCTGACCGTCCTCCAGGATGAAGTAGCCAGATGACGGTAGTGCCTTGGCGGACCCCTTCATCATTGCCGCGTAGAGGGCGAGCTGGATAGCGTGGCCGGTCTCCAGGGCCTCGCGCTTGTATTTGAGCCCTCCGAGCTTCAGATCTACGAGCGCCTCGCGGCTCCCCTTGGCCACGACGAGATCCACGCGACCGCTGGCCGATATACCGGCGAATGTGCCGCTGACCTTGCGCTCGGCCTCCACGGGACGCCAGCCCCCTTGCTTGAGCACGCGCACGAGCGCTGCGGCTGCGTTGCCGATGAGGGTGCGGACGCGATCACGATCCACCTCGGCGCCACGCCGCACGAGGGGTGCGGCCTCGGTGGCCACGTGGTCGTCGAAGGCATTCAAGGCCCAGGTGCGCGCGTCGTTCTCGGTGTTCTTGGCGACGTCGAGCTTTTCGTCACCACAGAGCATGTCCTGGAGAATCCGGTGCGCGAAGTCGCCGGTCAGCCGCTCGCCATCGGGCAGGTCCACGCCTCGGCCAGGCTGCAGCAATGCTTGGTAGTGCAAGGCCCAGCGAAACGGACAACCGAGGAAAGTCTCGAGTGAGGATGCCGATACGTCGCGCGTGGGTACTACGGTCGCGGCGGGCACGGTCCACACGGGCCTCTGGACCATGGGCGCGTCGGGTGGAACGAGCGTGGTGGCCGGCTGCCACGCAGGGCAGGCTCCGCTGGCTAGCAACCTCTCAGAGGTGATGGTGCACGAGGCGAGGGCTCCAGGAGCCACCCACGTGTCGAGCTCATCGAAAAACGCATGCGCGGCGGTGGGCTCTGCACCCGCGAGCCGCCAGCGCACGAGGACCGCACACCGGCGAGCCGCGAGAATCGGCCGCCGCCACTCCGCACTCTCCACCTCTCGACGCTCCCCCGGCGCGGGCAGAGTGACCCCTGCTGTTCGGAGTGCCGTGCCTTCCGCCTCGGTCCAGGGCTCCGGCGTCGATCCCTGGTCAGCATCATGGGAGCAGCCCCACCAGATCACGTTTGGCGAGGACGCAACGACCTCGCCCGGGCCTCGTGCCACGGCGGGCCGTCCCGCATCCTGATTGAAGGTGGCCAAGTCAGAGCCATTGCCCACCGCCAAATCGTGCAGCTGCATTAGCGTCTGTTGCGGCAGTCGCTCGCCCAGAGGCCGCGCCAGCAGCATCTGTTCCAGGGTGCGAGCCACCGCCGCGGCCTGAGCCCAGAGCTGCGCATCGTCGGACGCGCCGGGATCGTCACCCTTATCGGCCCGCTCGGCCGCGTCCATTGTCCGACCACCCGCCCACTTGCTCACCAGCACGCAGAACTCGGCTGCCCGTACCGCCGGGATACCCGCCACGGGATCGTGCAGGTCACCACCGAACCAGGCCGCAAGCCGATCCGAGAGCGACTTGGCTGCGGACTCGGCCTGTACGCGCGAATCCCCACGAGCCTCGGCGCGGGCCGTTTCTTCGGCCAGAATCTCTTTGGTCGCATCCAGCCACTTGGGGCTGCCCACGCCCGGCATTTCGTTGAGCGCGTTGAGCAGACTCCGTCGGGCGTGCCCGGGCAGGGGACCGCCCGGGAGCAACAGCAGCTCCGCCGCGCGAAAGGGATCCTGCGGCTTGAAGGCGAGTTGCAAACGCAGCGGCAGCACCTGAAGGTGCGGTCGCAATGCCGAGGACGACGGGAGCCCGACCGTGGGCAAGCCCTGCCGCGCCAGCGCCGCATCGAGGACGGCCGCCTCCGTGTTCACGACCACGGTCGTGTCCCCGAACGTGAGCGTACGTGCGAGGGACGCAGTGAGCTCGGCCGCCTCCACCGGCGTGTCCGCTTCGAGCACGAGGAACGAGCCATCGCCCTTGAGGGTTGGTCGATCCTTTGAATTGCCGCCCGTGAGCAGCGCGCGCTGCACGCACCCGAGATCGGTGCCTGCCGACGCCTGGGCGATCTCACTCGCCATGTCCGTGACAGCCGCCTCAGCCGCCGTCAGCGCATCGACCAGCGCCAGCACCATCGGCATGAAGGCCGACCGTGGCGCCGCCAGCTGCACGCGCACAGGGAAGGGCAAGGGACCCTTCAAGGCAGCCACGAGATCCGCAAGGACGTCCGGCAATCCCGCAGGCAAACGGATCCCCAAGTGCTCCAGCTCCGCCAGATCCCGAAGGCGCGGCGACCCAGTCAGGCCACGACCATCCCAGCCGGCCATGCGCAGGGCGTCCCGCAAGGCGAGTAGAAACCGCACCACCCCGAACGGATCGTGCTTGCGCGACGCCGAGTACGACCGGTTTCCGTCGTCGTGCTGGTCGAGTTTCGTGGCAAGAGCTGCCAGCCGCCGTGGGGCCTCCGCTGGCTGCGCCGGCACGCCGAGCACTCGTCCTATTCGTCTCGCCAGCCCCGCCGGCCCCACACATTCAAGCCCTGCCCGCGCCTCGCCCGGTTCGAGCAGTTGCCGCCACGACGTGCCGCCATCATGGGCGGCCAACAGAAGGTCAAGCATGGGATGGTAACCTCCAGGTGGAGCGTAAGTTCATGTCATGTGCCGTCGCCACGCGGCCATCATACGCCGGTTGACTGACACGGTCTTGGTGTGCATCTCCACCTCGTACCGATCTCGCTAAGGCGTTTTGGGCAGCGACGAGCCCCTGGCCGTGGGCTATGTCTTTGCCATCGATCTGGCGCTACAAGCAGAACGCGAGCACGAACATCTGATGGTGGAGATCCCCCTGAGGTGTTCGGTGGAACTACTCGCCATCGTCCTGATCGAGGATCGGGGTCTCGGCGTCCAGATCGGAAAATGCTGCGAACGGGTCGATGTTGTCCTTGAGCCTCAGGGTCTTCTGGCAGCGCTCAAAGGCCGCCGTGATCGCCTCGGCATCCTTGCTTTCGAGGGTCATGAAAGTGGACGCAATCCCGGAGCGGATGCCCGACTTGTTGGAATTGACGACCCTGCGGATTTCCTCGCGGAACGCCGGCTTGCGTCCATAAAGCTTGGTGCCCCATTCAGCCACGAAGGCTCTGTCCTTTTCTCGCGCCAAGTAGCGAGTCAGCAAGCAAATCGCCTGGTACAAGAATCTGGCGGGCTTCGGCCCATCGCCCTTCGGGGAGAGACTGAGGTCCATCTTGAGAATAAGCCCCATGACTTCGTGGAGGTTCTGCAGGAAGGTCAGGAAGACGATCGAGGGTAGGGTCTTCTCCTCGTCGAAGCACGTCTCGTAGGCCTTGTCCGACTCGAACAGGTCGTTCGGATGCTGCGCCCAACTCACCTTGCCGAGCACCGCCGCGATCGCTCGGGAAAGTTCGTGGATGTCCACCTTCCTCCCCTGTGTGTTCTCGAACTCATCTTCCAGCAATTGGGGATTGGTGGCCCACACGGCGTCGAATGCGCCCTCCTGTCGCTGGTAGAGAATCCGACGGTCCTTGAAGCGTTCTTCGAGGCGAATCTGAATGGGGTCGTTGGACCGCAACGCGGCCGGGGACATCGCGTTCTGCCGGTTGTTGTTCACGGTGACGGTCCGGACCAAGTCTTCGTCAGTGGTATCGATGATTCGGATAGGAACGGCGACGCGCACCCAGAGGTCGGTCTTGATGCGGTCCTTGACGACCTTGTCGTGGCGGAAGAGGAAGGCGTTCTTGATGGTCTGGCAACCGTTAAGAACGAATGGGTCGCGCAGGCGGACGCCGTCGCCGTCGACAACTGCACGTTTGGCGAAGAGGGTTATGCCGTTGTGGAAGGTCGCGAAGCGCTCGGGTTCGACCTTTCCATCGACACACATATCCTTGAGCGTCGCCCGCATCTTTCCGGCCGGTCCCTTTTCCGTGTTCTTCTTCGAAGTGAGATAGTAGCGGACGTTTCTGGAGAAGAGCCCGTCTCGCCTGAGGCGGTAGAGGTCCACTAGCTCGGCCAGCTGGCCGATGCCCGTGATCATCTGGCACTGTTCGCCGGCCGAGTAAGCATGGGCTCCGCTCAGGTGGAGCACGCTTTCTTCGGGCGGGACCACGATTATCTCGGGCGGACCAAGACTCCTGGGACCCACCTGCGCGATGTGGCACTTGTGATCCGGGAGATTGGCCTCCGCAGCCTCGGACAACCGTAGCATTGCTTCTCGTAGTCGGTTCGCAAGGACGGTTTCGTCCTCGCTCGAAAGGTGGAGGACCTGGAACTCGATGGACAGGGAGTCTCTCTCTTCGGATGAGAGCCGGTTGAGCGCCGCGCGGAGGTTCACTAAGACCATATTCTGGATCGGTGCCTCGGTCTCGATGCCCTGGAAGGACCGAGCCACCTCTGGCAGAACCTTCTCCATGTCCTTGAATCCCTTGATTATGAGTTGGAGTCCGTCGGTGAACTTCGCCTGGATGAGGACGAGTCGCGCTCCATCCAGGTGGAATGCATCTATGCCGAAGTCATAGTTGCCGTCGGAACTCTGCGTAAACGCCTTCACCTCAGGGAGGTGGTAGCGCTGGTGCAGATACCAGGGGGAGAAGCAGTGCTCCAAGGCTCCGGTGAAGCCCTGCTTTTCTCGGAGGGCACTGACAGCCTGTCGAATCAAACTGGCGTCCATAAGTCCTCTCTGCTCAGGTTGGGTCTACGGCCGAGATTGCCTTCAGGCGTCGGGGCAAGAAGAAGTCCACTGCTATCGACAGATGTTGGAAGGCCTGTCTCGAACGCCGGACACAGTATACACCCGTCAGGAGCCTACTCGCACTCGGCCCCTCCATCTCGGCGCCCGAATAGGATGACGGCCGAGTAGGTCAGGTCCAGCTAGGTACCCGCGTGGGGGCGGGGGCCGCCACCGGCGCGGCAGTGGGCGCCGGTAGCTGGACGACCTGGCTCTGTCTGGTCGACCATGTCTACGTCGTTGAGACAAGGGTCCTCCCTACGGCCGTGCGGTAAACGTGAAGCGATTGCTGAGCTGGTTTCCGTTGTTGTGGATTATGTTGTGAACTCCTGGGCCGTTGGTGGATCCATCGAGCAAGTTCCCAGCGACACCTCCCCCCCCGATGATGAAGTAGCGAGGTCGAGGGCGTACGCCCGTAGACGCGGTTGGTTGAGCTGCTCGGGCGCGAAAGCAATGAGTAGCCGTATGAGGCCTTCACGAGTTCTGAAGTTCAGCATCAAACAGCGGCAAGATTGGCGATCTGCGCTAGGTTTTGTACCCAGGATCGTTCAGAGCAGTTGCTGCAGGCGCGGCGTTCGATTCGACGGTATCGGGACAAGCTGGTTCCGCGCGAGATGATCGCGCATGCGCCGGACAGCGCCCGCTTTACGCCCTCGGGGGTCAACCGCCAGCTCGTGGTCTCGACCGTGGTGAGCGGCCGTGATGCCGTCAACATGAGAACGGACAGCCATTCGTGCCGCTGGTCCTACCCACCGGGTGCGAACGGAGGGAGTCCTCCAGAGTCTCACTGACCAAATGGGTGACGTGGTGAAGCCCATTCGCAAGGGGACAGCCGAGACTGGCTCGGCTCAGCCGGCGCCGGAGGAGGTTCCCAGCGACACCTCCCCTCCGATGATGAAGTAGCGAGGTCGAGCCGAGCCTGACCGCCCCCCACCGTCCCCCATCAAAGGTGTACACTGCTCGCTGCGGGCGGCTTTGCACCGTCTCGCTTCCTGACCATGGACGTATTCGAACTTCGCGAGCGATTGATCGAGGACTACGGCAGCTACGTCCGTAGTTTCATCCGCGTCCGCGATCCCGAGATCCGCCGGCGCGTCGACGAGGAACTGGATGGCGGGTTGCTGTGGCCGGAGCCGCTGATTCAGTTGAACCCGGCGTTCGAGCCGGGCGAGTACATCGACGAGCTGGTCAAGCAGGGGCTGCTGCATGAGGGGTGCGAGGCGATTTTCCGGGCGGGGAAGTCGGAAAAGGACCCGCGCGGGAAGCGGCTGCGGCTGCACAAGCACCAGGCGGACGCCGTCCGCCGGGCGCGCACCGGCGAGAGCTACGTTCTCACCACGGGCACCGGGTCGGGCAAGAGCCTGGCGTACATCGTGCCCATCGTGGACCACGTCCTGCGCCGTGGGTCGGGCAAGGGCATCCAGGCCATCGTCGTCTACCCGATGAACGCGCTGGCCAACAGCCAGACCAAGGAGCTTGAGAAGTTCCTCCACGCCGGTTTCCCACCGGGCTCTCCCCCGGTCACCTTCGCTCGCTACACGGGCCAGGAGTCGGAGGAACGGCGCACCCAGATCATTGCGAATCCGCCTGACATCATCCTGACCAACTACGTGATGCTGGAACTGGTTCTCACCCGTCCGCGCGAAGACAAGCTGGTCCGGCGGGCCGAGGGGCTGCGCTTCCTTGTGTTCGACGAGCTTCACACCTATCGCGGCCGTCAGGGCGCGGACGTCGCCATGCTGGCGCGCCGGGTTCGCGATCGGGTCGGCGACCAGAACCTGCTCTGCGTGGGCACATCCGCCACCATGTCGAGCGAGGGGACATTCCAGCAGCAGCAGGCCGAGGTTGCGCGCGTTGCCTCACAGCTTTTCGGAGCAACTGTCAAGCCGGAGAACGTGATTGGCGAGACTCTGCGCCGGGCAACCAAGGCACGGGACGTCGACGATCCCGCTTTCTGCAAGGATCTGGCCGCGCGCGTGGGCGACGACCGGCTCACGCCGGCTGTGGGCTACGACAGCTTCATCTCGGATCCATTGTCTATCTGGATCGAAAGCACCCTTGGCGTGCGTTGGAGTGACGAATCGGCTCGGCTGGTGCGCGCCAAGCCGCGCCGGATCGGTGGCAAGGACGGCGCGGCGGAGGCTCTGTCATCGGCTACCGGCGTTCCGCGCGCCCAATGCGAGGTCGCCATCAAGCGCGCCCTGCTGGCAGGCTACGCCACACCCGACCCGACCACGGGCTTCCCGGTTTTCGCCTTCCGCCTGCACCAGTTCATCAGCAAGGGCGACACGGTCTACGCCACCGTCGAGCCGGAGGATCGCCGCCACATCACCTTCCAGTGCCAGAAGTTCGTGCCGGGCAATCGCGCGCGCCGTTTGCTGCCGCTCGCCTTCTGCCGCGAATGCGGCCAGGAATACTACGTCGTCCAGCGAAGGGCCGGCGAAGGCGGCATGGATGTGTTCGATCCGCGCGATCTTCTCGACAATCGCGTCGACGGCTGCGGCTACCTGTACCTCAGCACCACCGATCCATGGCCGGAATTGCAGGAGGACATGCTCGACCGCGTGCCCGAGGAGTGGCTCGACAAGAACGACGGCCAGCTCCGCCTGCGCGACGCCCGCGAGGACAATCTGCCCATCCCATACGCAGTGGCGCCCGACGCGCATCAGAGCCCCGCAGGGGTCAAGTGCCACTTTGTTCCCGGATCATTCAGGTTCTGTCTGGCGTGCGGCGTTTCCTACAGCAGCCGCCAGCGTTCGGAGTTCGGCAAGCTGACTGCGCTCGGCTCCGAGGGACGCAGCACGGCCACGACCGTCCTGACCCTGTCTGCCATTCGCCGCCTGAAGCAGGACGAGACACTGCCCAAGCACGCAAAGAAGTTGCTCAGCTTCACCGACAACCGGCAGGACGCATCTTTGCAGGCCGGCCATTTCAACGATTTCGTCGAGATCGGCCTCTTGCGCTCCGCCCTCTACATCGCCTGCAAGGGCGCGAGCGGGCTCACGCACGAGGTTTTGACCGAGAAGGTCTTCGAGGCATTGAACCTTCCGCTGTCCCTCTATGCGGTCGATCCCGAAGTGCGCTACCAGGCCAAGGCAGACACCGAGCGCGCCCTCAAGGACGTGCTCGGCTATCGCTTATACCGCGACCTGCGCCGGGGCTGGCGCGTGACCTCGCCCAACCTTGAGCAATGCGGTCTACTGGAGATCGCCTACAACTCGCTGATTGAGCTGTGCAACAACCAGGCAGATTGGGAGCGCGAATACTCAGTTCGGGATGGTGACATCTCCACTGGTGCGGCCAAAGGACGCCTTCACCAAGCTCTCGTTTCCGCTCAACCTTCAACACGCATGGCGATCGCGCAGGTTCTTCTCGATTACATGCGCCGCGAGTTGGCCATCAAGGTCGACTACCTGAACGAGTTGACCCAGGATCGCCTACGCCAGCAGAGCAGCCAGAAATTGCGCGAGCCCTGGGCCATCGACGAAAACGAGCGCCTTGAACGGGCTGCGGTCATGTTCCCTCGCCCGCGCCAGGCCAAGGAAAGGCGCGAGAACGTGTTCCTGTCCCCTCGGGGCAGCTTTGGCCAGTTCCTCGGCCGGACCGGCACGTTCCCCGACTGGTCGGGCGGCAAGCTGAAGAGTGCCGAGCGCCAGGCCATCATCGAGGACTTGTTGAAGGCCCTTCGCGCGGCCGGCCTCGTCGAGATCGTCGTCCAAGAAAAGGGCGAGAGCCCCGGCTACCAGGTGCCCGCATCTGCCTTTCGATGGGTGGCTGGCGACGCCAGCAAGGTTCGGCTGGACCCCCTGCGCGTGCCCAGACCGCCCAAGGACGGCGCCCGCGCCAACCCGTTCTTCATCGCCTTCTACGGCGGCGATGCCCTCGATGCGGTCGGGTTGCAGGCAAGGGAGCACACCGCCCAAGTCCCCTCCGCAAAGCGCGAGGAGCGCGAGGCCGATTTCCGCGAGGGCAAGCTGCCCATTCTCTACTGCTCGCCCACCATGGAACTGGGCGTGGATATCTCCGAGCTAAACGTGGTGAATCTGCGCAACATCCCCCCGACACCCGCCAACTACGCCCAGCGCAGTGGCCGCGCAGGCCGCAGCGGGCAACCCGCGCTGGTGTTCTCGTACTGCTCGACGTCCAGCCACCACGACCAGTATTTCTTCAAGCGGCCCGAGGCCATGGTCCACGGTGCGGTCGCGCCGCCACGGCTCGATCTCGGCAACGAGGATCTGATCAGATCCCACGTCCAGGCCATCTGGCTGGCCGAAACCGGGAAGGATCTCGGCAAGTCGCTGAAGGACATCCTCGACGTCCAGGGTGAAGCCCCGACGCTGGCAATCCACGAGGAAGTCCGTCGACACATGGAGCACGGCCCCTACGTGGAACGCGCCCACCGGCGGGCCTCCCATGTTCTCGCCAGCGTGGACAGCGTACTGCGCATCTCGGACTGGTACACGCCCACCTGGGTCGACGACGTTCTCTCCCGCGCGTTTCAGGAGTTCGATCATTCATGCGAGCGCTGGCGCACTCTCTTCCGCGCCGCCCGTGGCCAGAGCGACGTGCAGAACAAGATCATCAACGACGTCTCGCGCAGCGCCACCGACAAGGAAGAAGCACGACGCTTGCGCCGCGAGGCTGAGGCGCAGATCGAGCTGCTCACCGAGGTGGACAGCCTGGCCCAGTCCGATTTCTACAGCTATCGCTACTTCGCCAGCGAGGGCTTCCTGCCTGGCTACAACTTCCCGCGCCTGCCTTTGTCTGCCTACCTGCCCGGTCGACAGGTCCGCACCGCCAAGGGCAAGGCCGACAACTATCTGTCCCGTCCGCGCTTCCTGGCCATCTCCGAGTTCGGCCCACGCGCCATCGTGTACCACGAGGGTTCGCGCTACCTGATCAACAAGGTCATCTTCAGCAACCGCGACTCCGGCGAGCTGTCCACCGGCGAGGCCAAACAGTGCAAGGAGTGCGGCTATCTTCACCCGGTCCTGACCGCGCCCGGCCCTGATAGGTGCGAATATTGCAATGCCGAGTTGCCCATCTCCTGGCACAACCTTTTCCGCCTACAGAATGTCTCCACCAAGCGCCGTGATCGCATCAACTCTGACGAAGAAGAGCGCCTGCGCATGGGCTACGAAGTGCGCACGGCAGTCCGCTTCGAGCACCGCGACGGCGGTCTGCGTGCACAGATTGCCGAGGTCTTCAGCGGCGACCAGAAGTTGGCCACACTGACCTACGGCCACGCCGCGATCATCTGGCGCATCAACCTGGGCTGGAAGCGCCGCAAGAACAAGCAAGAGATGGGCTTCATCCTCGACGAGGAGCGCGGCTACTGGGCCAAGAACGACCTCGACGACGAGGACACCGACGACGTGATGAGCGCCAGCAAGAAGCGCGTCGTTCCCTACGTCGAGGACCGGCGCAACTGCCTGCTATTCCGGCCCGAGCAGTCGCTCGACCTGGGTGTCATGGCCTCGCTTCAGGCCGCGCTGAAGAACGCCATCCAGGTCGAATTCCAGCTTGAGGAATCGGAACTCGCGGCCGAGCCCATGCCGCTTTTCGATGAGCGCCATCTGATCCTTTTCTACGAAGCCGCCGAAGGCGGGGCTGGCGTCTTGCGCCGACTGGTCGACGACAGCGCGGCCTTTGGCGAGGTCTGCAAGCGCGCATTGTCGCTGTTGCACTTCGACCCTGCATCCCTGAAGGATCTGCGCCGAGCCCCCAACGCGCGCGAGGACTGCGAGGCGGCCTGCTACGACTGCCTGATGAGCTACGGCAACCAAGGCGACCACGAGATTCTCGACCGCACCCTGGTGCGCCATGTCCTATCGCAGTTCGCGTCCGCCACAGTTCGCGCCGCGCCCGGCGCTGTCCCACGTGCTGACCACCTCCAGCGCCTGCTCAATCTCACTGACTCGGAGCTGGAACGGAAATGGCTCCGCTACCTTGAAGCCAACAACCTGCGCCTACCGTCCTCGGCCCAGACCTTGGTGGAATCCTGCAAGACGCGCCCCGATTTCCTATATGAAGAGGATCGCATTGCCATCTATGTCGACGGCCCCGTCCATGACTTTCCCGAGCGCACCAAGCGCGACCGCCAGCAAGAAGAGGCGATGCTCGATGGGGGTTGGCAGGTGATTCGCTTCTCCCATCACGACGACTGGCCCACGAAGTTCGCGCAGTATCCGTCCATCTTCGGCAAGACCCCATGACCTTCGCCCCCGGCGCCCTGGTTCGTGCGCGTGGCCGCGAGTGGGTAGTCCTGCCCGAGTCGGCCGAGGATCTGCTCGTCTTGCGCCCCCTCGGCGGCACCGACGAGGAAGTCGCAGGTGTGTACCTGCCGCTCGAAACCGTGGAACCCGCCACCTTCCCGCCACCCAGCGTGGATTCCCTGGGCGATCACGCCTCGTGCCGCCTGCTACGCGATGCCGTTCGTCTCGGCTTCCGTTCCAGCAGCGGACCTTTCAGGTCCTTCGCCCAGCTTGCGGTCGAGCCCCGTCCCTACCAGTTGGTCCCGCTGCTGATGGCCATGCGCCAGGACGTCGTACGCCTACTGATCGCGGACGATGTCGGCATAGGCAAGACCATTGAGGCGGGCCTGATCGCACGCGAGCTTCTCGATCGCGGCGAGGCCAAACGCCTGGTCGTGCTCTGTCCGCCGCCACTGGCCGAGCAGTGGCAGCAGGAACTGAGCCGCAAGTTCCACATCGAGACCGAACTGGTCCTGGCCAGCACAGCCCCACGTCTTGAACGCCACTGTGCCGTCGGCCAGTCGCTGTTCGAACTTCATAAGTTCGTCGTGGTCTCGACGGACTTCATCAAGAGCGATCGCCGCCGCGACGATTTTCTGCGCGCCTGCCCCGACCTGGTCATTGTGGACGAGGCGCACACCTGCGCCTTCGACGGCGGTGGCGGAACTGGCCGCCACCAGCGCCACCAGCTTCTCAAGGGCCTGGCAGCCGACCCCAATCGCCACCTCATCCTGGTCACTGCCACGCCCCACAGTGGCAAAGAAACCGCTTTTCGTTCGCTGCTCGCGCTCTTGCGTCCGGAATTCGCCGCCCTGCCCGAGACCCTGGCCGGTGCAGAGAACGAGAAACAGCGCCGCGAGCTGGCCCAGTACGTGGTCCAGCGCCGCCGTGGCGATCTCAAGCAGTACCTCGACACGACCACACCGTTCCCCAAACGCGAGGAACTGGAGGAAACCTACGACCTCTCGCCCGAATACCGGGCGCTCTTCAAGCGCGTGCTCTCCTTTGCCCGCGAGACTGTGCAAAACGCGCAAGACGGCACGCACCGGCAGCGCATCCGGTGGTGGGCCGCCTTGGGCCTGCTGCGCTCGCTGGCTTCCAGCCCGGCCGCCGCTGCCATGACTCTGCGCAACCGCGCCGAAGAGGACGGCACCGACTCGAACGAATCCGCCGACGAGATCGGCCGCCGCACCATTATGGATCAGGAGGGCGACGAGGCGGTCGAGACCGTTGACGTCGCCCCTGGCAGCCAGACCGAGGAGGACGGACCGCAAAGCGAAGCCCGCCGTCAGCTCCTGTCAATGGCCAACGAGGCAGACGCCCTCTGCGGCGCCAAGGACGAAAAGCTCAAGCGGATCGTTGCCCTACTCAAAAAGCTGGTTCTTGAGGACGACTATCACCCGATCGTCTTCTGTCGCTTCATCCCGACTGCCGCGTACCTGGCCGAACACCTGCGCAAGCACCTCAAGGGCGTTACCATCGAGGCCGTGACCGGCCAGCTTGCACCTTCCGAGCGCGAGCAGCGCGTCCTGCAGCTTGCCCAGTCGCCCAAGCGCTTGCTGGTGGCCACCGATTGCCTCAGCGAGGGCGTCAACTTGCAGGACCACTTCGATGCCGTGGTTCACTACGACTTGGCATGGAACCCGACCCGGCACGAGCAGCGCGAAGGCCGCGTCGACCGCTACGGCCAGAATCGCGGCATCGTCCGCGTGCTCACCTACTACGGCCAGGACAACCACATCGACCGCATCGTGCTCGACGTGCTTCTGCGCAAGCACAAGTCCATCCGCACCGCACTCGGCGTATCGGTTCCAGTCCCGGGCGCGCCCAGCCAGGTGCTTGAGGCTGTATTCCAGGGCCTTCTGGCCCCCCGCCAGGAGCAGCTCGATCTGTTCAGCAACAACCCCGAGCAGCTTTCCCTGTTCGAGGAGACGGTCGTCTTTCCCCAGCGCCACGACATTCACCAGGAATGGGAAGCCGCTGCAGGTCGCGAAAAACTGTCCCAGACCGTGTACGCCCAGGGCACCATCAAAGTCGACGATGTTGCTCGCGAGCTGGATGCCGTTCGCCGCGCCATCGGCTCCAGCACCGACGTGGCCCGCTTCGTGACCGAGGCCCTGCGCGCTCACGGCGCGACCGTGGGCGGCACCAACGGCACCATCGAAGTCGGCCTCAAGGGCGCGCCGCTGGCGATCCGGGAGGCAATCGGCGACGCCAAGGACTTCACCGCGCGTTTCGAGCTACCCGTTCCCGAAGGCGTCCTGCACTTGCAGCGCACGCACCCCATCGTCGAGCGTCTGGCCAGCCACGTCCTGACCACGGCGCTGGACACCCAGGTGGGCGCCTCCATCGCCCAGCGTTGCGGCGTGATCGAAACCAAGGCGGTCAGCAAGCGCACCACCCTGCTGCTGGTCCGCTTGCGCTTCCACATCCTGACCAAACGCGGGACCGAAGAATGGCCCTTGCTGGCCGAGGACTGTCTGGTGTTGGGCTTCCGTGGCGCGCCCCAGACAGCAGAGCGGCTGTCCCAGCAGGACGCCGATGCACTGCTCGCTGCCATCCCGTCTGGCAACGTGAACCCGGACCGCGCCCGCGACTTCCTTGGACGCGTGCTCGACGACGCGGGCGTGGCCGCGATCAAGCCACAGCTCAAGCAGATGGCCGACACGCGCGGCGCCGAATTGCTTGATGCCCATCGCCGCGTACGCGAGGCCGCGAAAGCCAAAGGGACCAGCCACCGCATCCAGGCCGCTGGCGAGCCCGACCTTCTCGGGGTCTTTGTCCTTCTGCCCGCCGTATCCTGACCATGCGAACCGCCGACCGCTTCAGCACCATCACCGTCGAGGGCGCGATCCTGCCCCCCGACCTGCTCAAGCGCGTCGCTGACAACTCCCGCGAACTCGATGGCCTTTCGGCCGAAAGCTACATGCTGGCGGGCGAGAAACTGAACGAGGCCATCAGCCGCGCCTGGAGCCGAGCCCGCACCCTGTGGGCCAACTTTCGCGACGCCAAGGATCGCCTGCCCGCCACCGACGACGGCACCCGCCTGACCCGGGACAAGTGGCTCCTGCCGCTCTTCAAGGAACTCGACTACGGCCTGCTTGCCGCCGCCCACCCCTACGTCTTCGACGAGAAGGCTTATCCCGCCTCGCACGAGCATTACTCCACGCTCATCCACCTGGTCGGCTTCCGCGAGGATCTCGACAAACGCGCCGCCACCGCCCCCGACGGTCCCAAGATGAGCCCGCACGGCCTGGTGCAGGAGTTGCTCAACCGCTCAAAGGGGCACCTGTGGGCCTTTGTCTCGAACGGCCTCCAACTTCGCATTCTGCGCGACAGCGCCGCGCTGACCCGCCAGTCCTTCGTCGAGTTCGACCTTGAGTCCATGCTGCGCGACGAGGTCTACCCGGACTTCGTCCTCTTTTGGATGCTGTGCCACGCCTCGCGCGTACGCGCCGAGCGCCCCGAGGAATGCTGGCTGGAAAAGTGGTCCAAGGCCGCCCAGGCCCAGGGCACACGCGCCCTGGACCAGCTTCGCGACGGCGTCGA
>Ga0181518_10001215_pt1 | contig 26827 bp, 22 predicted proteins | sample PEATcosm2014_Bin_28_FD_119751 | JGI IMG/M metagenome (GOLD analysis project Ga0181518, IMG submission 119751) | Peatland microbial communities from MTU Mesocosm Facility, Houghton, MI, USA - PEATcosm2014_Bin01_60_metaG | ecosystem: Environmental > Terrestrial > Soil > Wetlands > Peat | place...
TATTCCCGGCAATCTTCGTCGCTGCCAAACCGCGCGTTGAATTCCTGCAGGTCTCGCGGATAGTCTTCCATGTCCTCGCATACTACGGGCTGTATGCTGGTGAGTCAAGCGGATACCCAATTCTTGCCTTTATAAGAAATATCGCCGGGTAACCGTCCCAGCGGCAAACCCATGTGCGCAGCCAGCAGGAGCAACGCACCCACCAGCACAATCGCCAGCCCCACACCCAGCAGCATCTTCCCGAGTTCGTTCATCGGCGTCCTATCCTCGGTCGCGAGGCCTGTTCCCTCGTCCCTGGTCCCTGTTTTCCTGTTCCCTCGTTCCCTTGGGCCCTTGTTCCCTTGTTCCCTGTCTTTTTCACTTCGCCCCGATCAGCCGGATGCGCGCCGTGAAGGCCCGCCCCTGAAACTCGCTGAAGGTTCCATACTCCGGCGAATCTACCACGTTGTTTACCACCGCGGGATTCTGGCTGCCGGTTGCATTCTCGATCACGCCGCGCAGCCCCCAATACTGCCCGCGAAAATGAAACTTCCACTCCACTCCGGGACTGAAATTCACAAAATCCGGAAAGCGTTGCGCTCCCGCCGCGCCCACCACTTGTTGTGCGGCGTTCACTGCCGTGAACGGGTACCCGTTGTGCCAGTCGAGCAGGTACACAAGGTCCCACTGCTTCCTCAGCATCGCCATCGGAATCGGCAGCCATCCCCAGGAGATGGTGCGATTCGGCGTGTCCCACGGCAGCGGTCCACTTTGTTGCGCTCCCAGCAGCGATGGCGTAGGCAGATAATCGAGCGCTGCATTGGTCCGCGCGGAAGAATGCGTGTACGACGCATACACCGTGTATCCACTGGCAAACAGCCGGCGCGCATCGAATTCCTCTGAGCTGTAGCGATCTTCGCGTCCATTTGTCAGCAAATAGTCGCCCGCCAGTGCTGCCGCGCCGCTCTGGTTCGCAAAGGTCAACACATCAGTGGTGCGCTTCCGGATGAAATTCGCGCCGGCCATGATCGACCACGGCAACGCGCGCTCCACGCCCACGCTCCAGTTGAGAGCCCGCGGCGCGCGCAACGCGCCCTGGTTCGCCGTGAACTCCGTCACCTCGGCCGGCCCCACCGGGGTCACTCCATCCACCTGGTAATACGTGTCGGAACGCACGCCGGCGAAGGTCTGCGCCAGGTATTCGAGCTGCGTGTGCTCGTAATAGAGCCCGATTCCCGCCGAGATTTTGGTCTTGTCTTTGTCACCGGGCGGCGCATAGACCGCTGCCAGCCGCGGAGCGACCAGTGCGCGGCGCACAATTTCGTCCCAGTCGAAACGCAGCCCCGGCACCAACAACAAACCTTTGGGAAGCCATCCCTTCGCCGGCTGCCAGCGATCCTGAATGTATGCGCCGATCTCGCCGTTGTGCATCCTGAACGGCGGCGCCGCTGCAAACACGCTTTGCCGGTCGAGAGTCCCGATCTCGCCGGGAGCCGCGCCCTCGCGATAATAACTCACCGCCGTCCGCGACTGATCCTGGTTGTAACCGATATGGTCGAGGTCGAGGCCCATCTTGACGTCGTGCTGCCCGGCCCAGTGTCGCGGAGGCAGATACAACGCCGCGGTTCCCTCGAGGCGCTCCGCGCGCCCGGTCAGATTCTCAAAGTAACTGCCCTCAGCCAACTCCGGCGTGATCTCGTAGGGCGTGTTCCCGTGCGGCTCGTGCCCGTCGCGGAATCTCATGTACCCGACGCCCACATCCAGGAGCCCGCCGTCGGCAAGACTCCATTGGTTGCGCAGGTACGGCAGCCACGCAAGGATGTCGCGCTTGGCTGTGCTCTGCTGTGGCGTGAGCGATGAAATGCCGTCGTAAGGCGAGTGATAATCGTTGAACAGCAGCCCCGCGCTGAGAATGTCGCTCTGCGATAAATTGACCTGCGCCTTGGCCAGATTGCTGCCGCGCACCAGCGGGTCGGTATCGGCGTTGGACGGCAGCTCGGCGATATAAATATTGTCGTACTCCGTCTCCACGCCGTCGTACCACCACGCACGATTGCGCTGGAGCGGCCCGGAAAACGTGAAGCGCGGCACGAATTTGTCAAAGCGGATTCCGTTCAGTTCGCGGAAGGATGGAATGAAATTGGTCACGTTGAAGCGAAACTCGTTGTCGCCCATGCCGGTCGCGAAAGCCAGCACGCCTCCCGTGGCGCGGCCGTACTCCACTGGATACCGCGTGGTCTCGGAGTCGATGGAGCGCACTGCGTCGGAGCTCACCCGCAGGCTCAGCGAGCCGCCTACCGGCGAGCGGATATCGAATCCGTCCAGCGTGTCCAGCGTTTCCCATGTCTCCGACCCGGCCACGTGCACCTGCTCCGTCGAATCCTGCACCACGCCGGGAAAAAACGGCAGCAGGTAGCGGATGTCGCGCGAAGTCTGATAGGGAATATTGACGATCTCCGGCGTGTTCATGGTCGTCTCGTCGGGAATCTCCTGGGTGTCGATCCCGGGCGGCGACGCTGTCACGCTCACCTGCTCTCGCACGATCTGTTCGTGCGCCAGCGCCACCTTCAGGCTGGTCTGGCCGGGTTCAATCCCGCTCGCGTCTGTCGCATAAAAGCCTGGCTTTTCCACGTGAAGCTGATAGGGTTTCTGCTTCCGCAGTGTGAAGCTGCAGACGCCGGCGAAATCCGTGCGCAGGTGCGCCGGCTCCTGGCCCGGCTCGGTCACCGTCACTTGCGCGCCGCTGACGGCGACGCCGTTCTCGTCGATAACCGACACGGTCACGAGAACCGAAACGGTCACCGGCGCACGCATCGCCTGGGTCTGCCCGCCTGCCACGGCGGCGCAGAGCCAGAGCAGCAGGCTCGGCGCGGCCCGCCAGGCGCTTTCAGCACACAGCATGAAGACTGATTGGAACCGGCATCTCGCGTTCCGCCTCGCCGTCAGTATAGCGCTGCTCCGATCTCTCGAAGTCTATCCTCCAGGAAAGCCGGGAGAACGTCCGTGTGACGTGTAATAGAATGAAGAGCATCTCGATCGTAGCCAAAGATAGGATCATTCTCTTATGCTTGCGGTTTCCGTTGTGATTCCTGTCTATCGCGCCGAGCAAACGCTGGTCGATTTGTACCAGCAGGTTTCCTCTGCGATGCCGGAGATCACTCCGATTTTTGAGATGATCTTCGTCGAAGATGGAGGCGGCGATGGTTCCTGGCCGATCATTGCACGCCTGGCAGGTGCGGACCAACGGGTGCGCGGCATCCGCATGAGCCGGAATTACGGGCAGCACAACGCGCTCCTTTGCGGCATCCGGGCGGCAAAGTACGGCGTCATCCTTACGATGGACGACGATCTGCAGCATCCCGTCAGCGAGATTCGGCCGATGCTGGCGGCATTGACGCCTGAGTACGATGTGGTCTACGGCGCGCCGCGAGAGGAACAGCATGGCTTACTGCGCGATTTGGCTTCGCGCTTGACAAAGATGGCGCTTGCCAGCAGCATGGGCGCAGAGACCGCCCGCAACGTAAGCGCTTTCCGGGTTTTCCGTACACGCTTACGCGACGGCTTCCAGGAATATCGCAGCCCTTCGGTGTCGATCGACGTGCTGCTGACCTGGACAACTACACGTTTTACCGCCATCAAGGTTCGTCATGAGGCGCGCGCCAGAGGCGTGTCAGGCTATACCCCAGGCAAACTCATCCGCCACGCGTTCAACTTAATGACGGGCTTCAGTACGCTCCCGCTTCAGATCGCCAGCGTAATTGGCTTTATCTTCGTCTTATTCGGTTTCTCTGTTCTGGCTTATGTCCTGGCCAATTACGTGATCCGCGGCGGCGCGGTGCCGGGATTCACTTTCCTGGCCTCTCTGATTGCGATATTCTCCGGGGCGCAGCTTTTCGCTCTCGGTATCTTCGGCGAATACCTAGCCCGCATGCATTTCCGCACCATGGACCGTCCGCCCTATTTGGTCGGAGAGACGGCCGCTTTGCCTGAGCCGGACGCAATCGTCGCAGAATCTGTTTCGGATTCCATTCAGGAGAATGGAATTGTTTAGTTATGTGAAAGAGTGAACGGAGAGTCCAGCGATCGTTGGCATTAAGATCCATATTCCATTCAACAAACCGAGCATCGTCGGCTCCGAGTTGATCTATGTCGGCCAGGCCGTTGCCGGCGGTCATGCCAGTGGTGATGGCCCGTTTACCCGGCGTGCGCAGAAACTGATGGAGGAGCGCTTCGGCGCGCAGCGCATACTGCTGACCAATTCCTGCACTGCGGCGCTGGAGTTGGCGGCGCTGCTATGCGACTTCGGCCCAGGCGACGAGGTGATTCTTCCCTCCTTTACCTTCGTCTCCACCGCCAATGCCGTTGTGCTGCGAGGCGCCACGCCGGTGTTCGTGGATATTCGACCGGACACGCTCAATATTGACGAGCGGCTGATCCAAGCCGCGATTACGCCGCGCACGCGGGCGATCTTCCCGGTCCATTATGCCGGTGTTGGCTGCGAGATGGACGAGATCATGGCCATCGCCAGGCGTCATAATTTGCTGGTCGTCGAGGATGCGGCACAGGGCGTCTTTGCCAAATTCAAGGGCCAGTGGCTCGGCACCATCGGCCAAATGGGCTGCTACAGCTTTCATGAAACCAAGAACTTCTCCTGCGGCGAAGGCGGAGCACTAATAATCAATGACCCGGCTCTCGAGAAGCGCGCTGAGATCCTGCGCGAGAAGGGCACTAACCGCAGCCAGTTCCTGCGTGGGCAGGTAGACAAGTACACGTGGGTGGATATCGGCTCGTCCTATGTGCTGTCTGACATGTTGGCCGCCTTCCTGCTCGGCCAGCTGGAAAACATGGAGAAGATCACTGCGCGGCGCAGAGAACTCTACCTCCGCTATGCCGGCATGCTCGCTCCTCTGGTGGAGAGCGGCCGGATACGCACCCCGTTCACGTCTCAGCACTGCACCCCGAATTACCATATGTTCTACTTGCTGGCAGCGGACCTCGCGGAGCGAACCGCGCTTATCGAGCATCTGCGCGAGGCCGGCATCCTTGCGGTCTTTCATTATGTGCCGCTCCACTCCTCGCCCTTCGCCAAATCTCTCGGCGTGCCGCAGTCGGATCTGCCAGTAACGGACAATATGAGCAGCCGGCTGCTCAGGCTGCCTATGTACTATGATTTGAGCGATCGAGAGGTAGCAGAGGTTGCCGAGGCCGTGCTTGATTTCTACAAGAGCAGGCGGCCTACAGATTGATCGAGCCCAATTAAGCGTCATTTTCGCTTTAGGATCGTCTTCTGCTGGCAGAGAGCATTCTTTGGCGCTCTCTCGGATGAAGGGTGCTATATTTTGTTGGAGTGGATCCCTTTCGGCGTGAGTACGACTATCTCTCCGCCTCGTCGCCAGAATGGGGCAAGATAGCGTTGCTCCCCTGGGATGAAAAGATTTTCGGCTTCCCAGTAGCCGATCTCCAACTCGGCCCTAATCCACCCCGAATCCAGGATCTCCCATTGTTTGTGAACGCCCTCGAAGCTTACAGTGCGAGGACAAAAGCTGAGTTGGTCTCAACGCATACGCGAGGCGACGATATGTCTGCGATTGCCCTCCTTGAACGAATAGGGTTTTCGCTGGTCGATTTCAGCCTGATGGCCACAACCTCCCGGTTCAAAACTGCACTAGCCTCCTCCAGCGGGACGGCTCTTCGGGAGGCAACGGCGGAGGATCATCCCTCCATCTGCAGGATTGCAGGTACTGCCTTCCAGTTCGGTCGTTACCATACCGACCCACGATTCCCCCGTGACCTTGCGAACGCCCGGTATGTTCACTGGATGCAAAACGCTCTCAGCGGCGCGAACCCAAACAACTTCGTATTTGTACTCGGCCCCCCGAGAGAGATCGTTGGGTTCATGGATGCAGTCATATGTGACGGCAGAGCTGACCTCCGCCTTGCTGCGATTGACCTTCAAAAGAGCACAGGTTTTTCAGGAATCTTGCTTTATGCTGATTCCATCCGGGCTGTACAAGAGCATGGAGCAAAGTCTGTCTTGGCGAAGGTCGCCGCCGCCAACACTCCGGTCATCAATGTCTTGAGTATGCTTGGATTCCAGTTCTCAAGTCCTGAGGCAACTTTTCACTGGCACGCGCTGAATCCATCGAATATTGTGCCGTGAGATCATAACAGCGTGTGGATGAATTGGCTAAATTCATATTCTTCGAGTGACGTAGATGAACCAAGACAAGGAATGATATGACAACATCTGAGTTTCTGAATGAGATCGACACCATCATTCAGGCCGCGCCGGGCTCAACATCGCTGGAGAACCGTCTGGAGTCGTTACCCGGTTGGGACTCGATGGCCGTCATCAGTTTTATAGCGATGGCGGATGAGAAGCTTGGAATTAGCTTTCCAGTTGGCACCCTTGCCTCCTGCAAGACCGTAGAAGATCTTGCAAAGCGGTGCGAGGGGAAAGTTTTTTGAGGAAGCTGCGCATGCTGAATCCGATGGATATGACTGGGCGCCGGATCATGATAACCGGAGCCTCCTCAGGAATCGGACGTGAAACAGCAATCTTGCTAAGCCAACTAGGCGCCAAATTGGTTTTGGTGGCTCGTGACGCGAGCCGGCTGGAGGAGACCAAATCTATGTTAGAGGGGGGCGACCATCGCGTTGAACCCTTCGACTTGGGAGCGCTTGACGATATTCCTTCTTGGATGAGGAGTCTGAGCCAGGACTTCGGAACTCTGTCGGGACTGGTGCATTGCGCTGGAATACAGATGACGCTTCCATTGCGCATGATCACGGCCCGGCACATCGCAAAAATCACAAACGTAAACTTTTCTGCGGCGATTATGCTGGTCAAGGGACTGAGCCAAAAAGATGTTCTTGCTTCATCGGGGAGCATTGTACTTATATCGTCTGTCAAGGGTCTGGTAGGCTCGTCGGCGACGTCACTCTATTCGGCTACCAAAGGTGCATTGGTCGCTCTTACAAAATCCCTCGCACTGGAATTGGCGGCAGATGGCCTGCGCATTAACTGCATCGCGCCCGCCTTTGTAAATACCCCAATGTTTGAAGATATGAAGAATCTCTTGCGAGCAGAGGATTTGGCGAAGATTGAGTCGGCACATCCACTGGGGATAGGTCGGCCTCGAGATATCGCTAATGCAGTCGCTTTCCTGCTCGCAGATACGGGGCGCTGGATTACCGGAACGACGCTGGTAGTGGACGGAGGCTATACAGCGCAGTAGGGGATTGCATGGCGAGAGCGGAAATCCATTGCATTGAGATTTATCTGCCTGAGAACATACTCGCGAACGAGGAACTGGCCTCAGAGTATGCCGGCTGGACTGCGTCGCAGATCGAACAGAAAACTGGGATCCAATCCAGGCATATTGCGGCCGAATCGGAATGTTCCTCGGATATGGCAACCGCGGCGGCACTGAAGCTGTTCGAGTCTGGTTGCATCGCCCCGGACGATATCGACTACGTCTTACTTTGCACTCAGAGCCCGGACTATTTCCTGCCCACTACGGCTTGTCTGGTTCAGGACCGTCTCGGGCTGCGGACGGATTGCGGAGCGTTAGACTTTAACTTAGGTTGTTCCGGATTCGTATACGGGCTGGGGTTGGCCAAAGGATTGATTGAAACTGATCAAGCCGAGAACGTCTTACTTATAACTGCGGAAACTTACAGCAAATTTATACATCCGGGGGACAAGAGTGTGCGAACCCTGTTCGGCGATGCGGCTGCAGCGACACTCATCCGGGCGGTCCAGTCGGATAGGGAAACAATTGGGCCGTTCGTTTATGGAACTGACGGGCGAGGAGCGAAGAATCTGATCGTTCCGACCGGGGGGCTTCGGAGCCCGCATGTTGCCGAGGCAGAAATCACAGAGGATGAGAGCGGGAACAAGCGAACAATCAACAATTTATATATGAACGGAGCGGAGATCTTCACGTTCACGCTGCGTGCGGTACCAGAAGCCGTAAACAAGCTGCTTGCCAGGGCCGGGAAGGCAATGGAGGATATCGATCTGTTCCTCTTCCACCAGGCAAATCGTTTTATGTTGGATCATCTGAAGCGGAAACTTTGCATTCCCGACGATAAGTTGCCCATAAGGATGGATTACTGTGGAAATACGGTGTCTTCCACTATTCCTATCCTTTTGAAGGATCTTGCGGACTCGGGAAAAATCAGCAAAGGTCAATGTCTTATGCTTTTGGGTTTTGGGGTTGGATACTCATGGGCTGGCTCTATTGTCATTTGGTGAGGTACAAATGGATGCAGGTTGAGATGAATCACGCCGATCAGCTGGCAACCTTGCATTCAAAGTCAGTTTGCTGGGCGTCTCCCTTGTAGGGCTCGGAGGTTGCCGAGGCCGTGCTCGATTTTTGCAAGACCACGAGGACCCCTAATTCCGCAGCTCGGTCTCCCTTCCCTGGCGCCGGTCCTGGGGCAGCGGGAGCCCGGTCTTTGGTTCGCCAGGCAAAGGCAGGAGACGATAGTCAAATGACTGAACACCTTCGTCGCGTTTTGGCCATTCCGGCGGCTTACCGGTTGTGGTGGAACGTCGTCGGCGGACCTGCCCTCGCCAAAGTTTTGATCAACGAATATGTTCGGCCTAAACCCGGCATGCGAATTCTCGAAATCGGGTGCGGGCCCGGAACCATCGTGAGTTACTTGCCACCATCCGATTACTTGGGGTTCGATCTAAGCCCCGAGTACATCGAACTGGCCAGGAGGCGATTTCCAAAGGCACAATTTGTCTGCGAACGAGTAAGTCAATTCTCGCTCGCCAAGGAGCAGAGCTTTGATCTGGTGCTGGCGCTCGGCATCGTGCACCACCTCGCAGATGCGGAGGCCCGGCAATTATTTCAAATCTCCTATGATGCTCTAGAGCCGGGCGGCAAACTGGTTACCATCGACGGCGTTTGGAGCGACGGTCAGTCCCCTGTGGCGCGGTGGTTATTGGCAAGAGATCGGGGAGAGCACATAAGGAGCGAGCGCGAGTACGTGGGAATCGCATCTCAGGTTTTCAGTAACATCGCACCGAGCGTCCGCCACGATCTCTTGCGTATTCCGTACACACACCTGATTCTGGAATGTATCCGGTGATGAGTTCAATCGCGCCTGAGCAGGAGAACATCACGAGAGAGCCTCGAAGAGTTCCAGTAGATCGCGCCCTGGCACAGAAGGTTTCGGCAGTCGCTGTGCTGGCCTGCGCCTGGCCCGCGTTGCTCCTCGCCACCGTTTGCCTTCTGCCATTCCTGAACAAGCCTTTCGTGATCGACGATCCCTGGTTTCTCACCATGGCGCAGCAGATCGTCAAGCACCCTGCGCATCCCATGGATTTCGAAATCTGCTGGAACAACGCGTTGCTCAATGGCGAATGTAGGAAAGCCGCCCAATTCGCGTCTGGAAATCCCTTGTTGGGACAAATAGGGCAGGGTTACGTGCTCGTGCCCACAATTCTGGCCGGTGCGCACGAGTGTACGGCACACTTGACGCAATTGCTTCTGGCATGGATCGCGATCCTGGCCATGACTTCGCTGCTGCTTCGGTTCGGATGGAGCCGGTGGCACGCGATTGCCGGCGTTCTGCTTTTGGTCGCCGTCCCTCCTTTTCTCCCCATGGCGAGCACCGCGATGCCCGATCTCCTCGCGGCCACTCTTGCTCTGGTAGCGATCGAGCGTCTTGCGGCGTGGAAGGCCGAAGAGAAATGGAGCCAGGGGGCAGCGGCTGCAATTGCGCTGGGGCTCGCGGGCTTTGCACGTGCCCATCTCGTGCTGCTTTTGCCCCTCGCAGCTTTTTTCCTGCTTGATAGCATCAATCCACGAGAGATGTTCGCCCAGATGCGGCGGAAACTGTGGCTTTGGACTCCGGTGCTCGCAGGCGCTTGCCTGATGGCGGTCATCATTCTCACACTCCGCGAGCGTAATATGGGCGGCAATCTCCCCGGCTCAGAAGGGAGTTTTTTGTCGCGCAATCTCTTCGCCTATCTGGTGTTCATGGCGTTTCCTTTGCCCCTGGCTGCCTGCTGGCTAGCCAACCGTGTGAGGGGCAGACACTGGACGATAGTCGTCGTCACTACCGGCCTCGCCCTCGTCCCCTGGATCTGCCGATTGCCTATGGGGCTTGCCGCTGCCATTTCCTGCGTGATTTTTGGCTGCGTTGCGCTGTTCGCCCTGCTGCTTGAGGCATTGGAAAAACGCGATCACACTGCTCTCTTTCTCATGCTCTGGCTCTTCATTCCTCTCCCGATCGTGTTCTACGTGCACCTTCCAATTAAGTACCTCCTTCCCAGCCTACCCGCACTCATCCTCCTGTGCTTCCGATTGATGGAGGGCGTGCCCATGAGGGCTGCCCGCATCGCGGGCCTTGCGACGATCATTGCCGGCACTGGCTACTCCGTACTGATCCTTCGTTCGGATGCGCAGTTTGCGGAGATTGGCCGGGACTCCATGTATCAATTGATTTCACCGCGCGTCGCGGCAGGCGAAAAGGTCTGGTACGGCGGACAGTACTGGTCTTATTGGTATGCGCCTCTGGCTGGGGCGGAACTTACCTTTCCGGGCGGCCCTCAGCCAAAGCCCGGGGATCTGATGGTTGTGGATGTGTTCGCGGGAGGGTACCAGGAGCTCGAGCGTTTCCCGCATCGGACGCTGCTGGATTCGATCCACTACAAGTATCGATTCGGAAGAACGATGGGAGCCGGAATCGGCCTTTATTCCACGAATGCCGGCTACTGGTTATGGGGATTCGGCGAAGGTCCCTACGACCGCTATGAGCTATGGAGAGTTGACTAGGAGCTAGTTGCCAGATTTATTGTGGCAAAGATTTTAGCGATCGTCCCCAGCCTCGAAATAGTAGCTGCTCGGCAGCTTCTTTCCGCCGGGCCCATAGCGCGCCACGCGGCGAATCCCCATCTCGTGCGCCACAAAACTCAACGTTGTCGCCAGCACCCCCAATCCATACTTCACACTGCGCTTGAAGTTGATCGAAGACGCTTCCTCAAAGTATTTCGTCGGGCACGAAATCTCGCCGATGCGGAAGCCGAACATCACGGCCTGCGCAATCATCTGGTTGTCGAAGACGAAATCGTCTGAATTTTCGAGCAGCGGCAGCGTCTGCAGCAGTTCGCGCGAAAAAGCGCGGAACCCGGTGTGATATTCCGAAAGCTTCACGCCCAGAAAGAGATTTTGAAATGCCGTCAGCAGCCGGTTCGAGACATATTTGTAGAGCGGCATGCCGCCTTTTCGCGCACCGCCTCCCAGGATTCTCGACGCCAGGACCATGTCGTAAATGCCGCTGGCCACCATGCCCGCCATGGCCGGAACCAGCAACGGCGTGTACTGGTAATCGGGATGCACCATCACCACGATGTCCGCGCCCGCCGCCAGCGCCTCGCGATAGCAAGTCTGCTGGTTGCGCCCATATCCATAATTGGCGTCGTGGATGAAGGTCTGCACGCCCAGCTTGCGCGAAAGCTCCGCGGTTCGGTCTTTGCTGGAGTCGTCGACCAGGATCTTAATGTCCACCACGTCCGACAACTCCCGCACGGTTTGTTCCAGCGTTCTCTCGGCGTTGTAGGCCGGCATCACCACTGCGACTCGCTTCCCGTTGATCATTACCTTGACTCCTCAAACGGATACGGCGAAACCCGCGCCGGACTCGCGCCCGCGTCGGACTGTTCTGGCTCAATCAGCCACACGCTTCTGTCCCGATAGTACTGGATCAGTTCCAGATTCCCGGCAGATCCCATATCCCTTGCCCATATCACTTTCGCGTCATCGACGTCGGCGCGGTTGTATACCCACTCGTCGATCGGGTGATGATCGGCGCCGTAGCGCACAATGGCCAATTGGCCGCGGGGCAGGTTGCGCAGCTGGGCCTCCACCTGCGCGCGCCCCAGTCCAAAGTGCTCGGGCCCAATCCACGACAGGTTCCAGTTGCTCGGCGGCCATTCCGGCGGAGCCATATGCAGGGGCTTCGCGAAAATCCTCACGACGCCGAGCGCTATACACAAGAACACAAGAAAGCGTACCGCCGCAATGCCTATCGGCCTTCCCTCAGGCTTCCAAACTCGCAGATGTCGCATGGCCTGCAATCCAAGGACATAAAAAGCCCCCGTAAATGGAGCCACGTAGTAGGGCATCAGATAGATTTCGATAATCATCCCTGCCGCGAGCACCAGCGAGCAGATCAACAGAAAACGAATTCTCCGATCCAGGAACAAGCGGCGCATCATGATCAGCGGGGGCAGCAGCGCCGGTCCGGCGTAAAACAGCAGCGCCATTCCGGCTTTGACCAATGTGAACGGCAAAAATCCCCGCACCGAGTGGATCTTGTTGTAGAAATCCATCTCCTCTTTTTCATAAAAAATCCGCATATCCTCTGAGCGGTACACCGGAGCGGGGCGCGGGCGCTGCCAGAAGTAGTAGGGAGCCACGGCGTAAGTAGCGCGATCGATGGTGTAGGGCAGCGTCGTGGCTTTGCCAAATGCTTTCAGGTCGTAGTAGCCCATCCATATGCCGGCGCACACAAGCAGCGCGACGGGCAGTGCGGCGCGTTTCGCCAGCACTATGGCGGGCGGCCGATTTTCCCCCTTCCACACCCAGTGGCCAAGAGTCACTGCAATCGGCAGACACAGCAACGCGCCTTCGTAGGGGCGCGTGAAAGCAACCAGCACCACTCCCGCGCTCAGCAGCATGCCGTATCGCAAGCCGGCCGTCTTCATCAACTGCTGCAACGCGCCCAGCACCAGCGCTCCACCCAGCGCCGCGAGCGTTCCCGCCGTATGGTAGGTATTGATCCAGTCGCTGAAGAGTAGGAGACGGATCACCGCGATGATCCCTCCCAGCAGCGCCCAGTTCGGTGGCAGCCATGCCTGCAACATCCACGTGAGCACGCCGCAAAAAATGCCGGCTGCTACCAGTAATCCAAACCACGGATGTCCTAGGAGCGCCTGGCCCGCTGCCAGCAGCAGTCCCTGTCCGGGAAAGTACATCGACTGATACGTCGGCTGCATGGTGATGTGGATGCTCTCAAAGTGCGTCCACATGGCCGGCGTTGGATTGGCAAGCCGTCCATGAACGAAGGTGTCGGAGGCGAGGAGAAAGCTGAAGTCGTCGGGCACAAACGGCAGTGGAATCGGGAATAGTGGCAGCAATGCTAGCCGCAGCACGATCGCGCTCACGCCCACCGCCGTTGCGGCCAATCCTTTGCGGCGCGCCAGGCGCGCGAAGATTCTCTCCACGCGTGCCAAACCTCCAGCGCCAAGGGTGGGGAAGGCGAAGGCGCATGCCATCGCGATCACCGTCAAGCCGAATTCGATGCCCACGAATTTCATCTTTGCTTCATCAATTGAGAGCAGCGCTGGAGCTGGAGCCCGGTTTGCAATTCGCGTCGCCCTTCATCACTTCCCCGCGCTGCCGCCAACCATCTCCTTCGCGTACGGCTGGATTCTTGCCGGAGTCGCATCTGGCTCGACGAGCCACACCGTACGGTCCTTGTAGTATCGGATCAGTTCCGGATTGCCGGCAGGATCTCCGTCTCTCGCCCAGATGACCTGGGAGCGATCGATATCCGCGGCGTTGTACACCCACTCGTCGAAGGGATAATGATTGCCCCAATAGCGAACGATCACCAATTGCTTCCCAGGCTGGTGATCCAACCACGTCTCCATCTGCGCTCGCTCTGTGCCAAAGTGTCCCGGACCGAACCAGTTGAAGTTCCAGTTACTGGGCGGCCATTCGCTCTGCTCGAAATGCAGCGGACCGGCAAAGATACGCAGCCCTGCCATGACCACGCAAATGGTTACCGTAAGCCGCGCCAGGGTCAGTCCCACCGGCTTCCTTTCCGGTTTCCATTGCCGCAGGTGGCGCATCATCTGCAGCCCGAGGGCATAAAACGCCGCAGTGAATGGAGCTACATAGTGCGGCAGGAGATAGATCTCAATCACCATCCCCGCCGCCAGCACCAACACGCTGATCAGCAAAAACCGGATGCGGCGGTCGAGAAAGATGTGCCGCACCATCAGGAGCGGAGGCAGCAGCGCGAAGCCGGAGAAAAACAAAAACATGAATGCGATCTTGCTCAGCGTCTGCGGCAGAAAGCCCGAGAGGGAATGGATGCCCTTGTAATAATCCATTTCACCTTTGTGATAGAAGACCTGCATCTCCTTGTAGCGGTAGTGCGGCTCGGGCCGGGCCTGTTGCCACACATAATACGGCGCAATTGCGTAGGTGTTGCGGTTCACGGTGTAGGGTGGCGTGAGCGGATTGCCGAAGGCGCGATAGTCGTAATAGCCCATCCATGCCACGGCAGCTATGCCGAAAAGCAGCGGCACCGCGGCCAGCCGCGCCATCGCAGCGGGGCTCGGCCGATTCTTGCCCTTAACCATCCATTGCACCAGCACGAAAGCCACGGGCAGGCACATCAGAATGCCTTCGTAGGGCCGCGTCAGGACCAGGATCGCGATACCGATGCCGATCAGAAGCGCATAGCGCATGCGGGCCGTGCGCATCAGCCGCGGCAGCGCTCCCAGAATCAGCGCTCCGCCCAGCGCGCCCAGCGATCCGCCCGCATGATACGTATTGGTCCAGTAGCTGAACGTGCCCAGGCGCAGCACGGCAATGGCTCCGCCCAGCAGCGCCCAACTCGGCGGCAGCCATGCCTGCAGCATCCAGCACAGCGCCGCGCACATCAACGCGCTCACGATCAGCAGCCCGATCCAGGGGTTTCCCAGAATCACCTTGCTGGCCGCCAGCAGCAATCCCTGCCCGGGAAAATACATGGATTGATACGTCGGCTGCATGGTGATGTGGATGCTTTCGAAGTGCGTCCACATCGCGGGAGTCGGATTCGCCAGGCGCCCGTGCGCAAACGTGTCACAAGCCAGCAGAAAACTGAAGTCGTCGGGAACGAACGGCAGTGGCACGGGAAAGAGGGGCAGGATCGCCAGGCGCAGCACGATCACGCTCAACCCTACGCCTGCAACCACAATTCCCTGTCTTTGCGCCAGCCGTGCAAAAAGCCGCTCCATGCGAGCAAACCACTTGCCGCCCATGCGCGGAAACGCGAAGGACAACGCCCCTGCCATTGCGGTTATGCCGCATTCAAGAATCAGCAGCGCCGGGTTGGATTGATGGGCGGTGGGCAGCAGCATCTGGGTCCGGTTCCGTCCCTGCGGACTGGTGCAAAAAATGCCGGGGATCACCGCGATTCTACGGCATCGACGTGCGCTCGCCAGCCCCGGATTCAGCCGCCCGAACCCCTCTCGTCACCTTGGAATCATGCTGCGATTGATTCGGCAATTCATCTGTGGCACACAACTCCGCCCATATCTCCAATAGGCGCGGAAATGGCCGGGACGCAAATGAAGTATTTCGTTGCCGAATCAAACACAAAAAAGGCTGGATGCTTGCGGGGGGGACCCGCCCACATCCAGCCTCTTGAAATAACGATCTCTCGAAGTTTTTGGCCCGGTCCAGGGCTGACTTCATTTGATATGTCCGGCAACGTGTCTTTATAACATCGCGTGCAATGACACGCCAGGGCTGTGCTTCGGGCTTTGGGGAACTTAGAGCCTGCGTGGAGCAGGAAATAGGTTCCAAATCGTTCCAGTTCGACGTTCAGTTCCGCGCGCTGCTCTTCAAATCCAGTGAGCATGGAGCGGTCCGTGTGGTTACGCGAGCGACGTGCTGATGTTGCCGAACACGGAAGCCACCGCGGTGGCGATGCCGCTTATGCCGGAAATCAGCGCCAGACAAATCAGGCTCAACATCAACCCATACTCGACCAAGTCCTGACCCTGCTCGCCTGTCTTCAGGTCATGGAGTCGTAGAAACACCGTTGCAAGTATGTTGTTCATCCCAGCACCCCCAAATCGGTGAATGTCCGGCCCGTGCCGGGTAAAGCGTGCGTTGCTTTCACGATCTTTCGTGTCTTTCACTAACAAGGGAAGAGAAGCTCCAATAACATTGGCCTGGAAGCATTCCCCTTCCCGGTGGTTCGATATTCGATTCGATCGCCAGGATGGTCCGCTCTTTACAGGGAGAATCCGAAGACCCTGCACAATGTCGAGCCCACATTCCTCCCCACGAAAAGGCTGAGGCACTCAGGCTGGGTCATGCGGCGGAAATTCCTTCCCAGAGTTTAGGCAAGCGAGCTGCTGATGTTCGAGAACACAGTCACAACTGCGCTGGCAACCTGGTTCACGCCGGTGATTGTGGCCAGAGCGATCAGGCAAACGAGGAGGGCATACTCGACCAGATCCTGACCTTCTTCGCCGTTCTTCAGGCCCTGGAACTTCACGTACAGCTTGAGAAGTGTGTCGCGCATTTTGTTTCTCTCGTTCAGTGGAATTCCGGCCCGGGCCGACGCGCTTGCTTAAACGAAGTCCCGTGCCGTTAAAAAAGGCACAGGAGTTGGTAAGCTCGTTTCGATGAGAACGCAGGATTTTCTTGTCTGCTTGCCTCTTCGTTGCTCATGCCTCGAGCGGTTGACTTAACAGGAAAGGTACAGCCTGGCGTGCCAGTCTGTACCCTCCCGCTAAGAGCTGAGGTGCTGGGTGCGTTGTTCTTCCAGGAGTTACGCCAGCGAGCTGCTGATGTTCGAGAAGACGGTCGTAACTGCAGTGGCGACCTTGTTGACGCCGGTGATGGCGGCCAGGGCGATCAAGCAAACGAGAAGGGCATACTCGACCAGATCCTGACCTTCTTCGCGGTTCATCAGGTTCTGAAGCTTCACATACATTGCCAGAAACAGGTTGTTCATTTTATATCCTCTCCAGTTGGTTTTCCCCAGCCTCAGCCGGGCACCCTGCTCATTGCATCTGGCGTGCCATTCTCAGAAGTGTGAGCTTGCACTTTAAAATCAACGGACTAGAAAAATCGTGCTTCCAATTCGCCGCGCTTTGTGTATACGCGCGTTTACAACCATGGCTGCACAGACAGGCACCGTATACATTACTTTGGTTTATTGCCATGAGAATTCGCTTTGCTGCCGCTTCGGGCGTCTTCGTTTCTTGAACGTTTTCCATGGCGCGTCTCCCGCTTTTCCCTCGCACCAGCCCACGCTTGCAGCGCTTCGCCTCCGCGCCTTAAGCCGTGCCGTAGAATAGCCTCCATGGCTGGCAAGCACGATCCTCCACCGGCGCAGGAACGCCGCGACTTTGCGGAGTTCTCCATTGCGCTGGTTGCTGGACTCGCACTGACCCTCACCGCCCTTCTTCTGGCGATCCAGATTGCCGATCATCGAGCCGGCCCCAGCAGTCTGGTCGGCTCGCGTGATTTTGTTTCTTACTGGGCCACCGGCCGCCAACTCATTCAGCACGGCAATCCCTACGACCGCGATGCCATCGCGGCACTGGAACACCCCGCAGGCCTCGACGTTCGCGCCGTTCTCATCATGCGCAACCCTCCCTGGGCCTTGCCGCTCGCCTACCCGCTAGGTTTTCTCAGCTTGCGGGTGGCCGGAATCCTCTGGTCCCTGCTTCTCCTCGCCTGTCTGCTCCTCTCCGTGCGCATCACCCGCCAGTTGTATGGATCTCCTGCGAATCATCTCCACTGGCTCGCGCTGGCCTTCACGCCGGCCTTGATCTGCCTCACCATGGGCCAAACCGCGCTCTTTGCCTTGCTGGGGCTGGTTCTCTTCCTGCGATGGCATGGCTCCCGGCCGTTTCTCGCCGGGGCTTCTCTGTGGCTCTGTGCCCTCAAGCCGCATCTCTTTCTTCCCTTTTGCGCGGCTCTCGCCGCCTGGCTCATCTTCTCCCGCGCCTGGCGGGTCGCGGCCGGCGCCGCCGCGGCTCTCGCGCTTTCCAGCGCCGTCGCGTCCTTGATCGACCCGCACGCCTGGCTCGACTACACCCGCCTGATGCGCTCACCCGCCGTCGAGAACGAATTCATCCCCTGCCTTTCGAGTGCCATCCGTCAGTGGATCGATCAATTATTCGATGTGCAGGCAACCTGGCTCCAGTTTTTGCCCGCCGCGCTCGGCTGCGTTTGGGCGTTGGTCTATTTCTGGCGCCGCCGCGCCGCCTGGGACTGGAAAATCGACGGCAGTCTTCTCATGCTGGTCTCTCTTGTCGCCGCGCCTTACTGCTGGCTCTACGATCAGTGCCTGGCCATTCCCGCTCTGCTCGAAGGCGCCTACGCCACCCGCTCCCGCAACCTGCTGACCGTCCTGGCGCTCGCCATTCTCCTCATGGATATCGAATTAGTCTGCGCCGTCCACGTCATCTCGCCTCTCTATCTCTGGACCGCCCCGGCGTGGCTTGCCTGGTATCTTTGCGCCCGCGGTATGCCCGTCGATCGCGCCGCCGGCTCCGCGCAGGTAACTTCATGACCTCTGCGCCGTCCGCCTGCCCGAAAACTTCTGGCCCGCTCGAGAACCACTGGCCATTTACTCGCCGGATGCGCGCTGGGCGGAATACGGGGTTTGATTCTCTTCGCTGGTTATAATCGCGTTGTTGCACACAGAAAGGCGCCGATCGTTGAAGCAGCAATACGACATCAGTGTGCCTTTGACCGCGGTCGCGTATGCTCTCGCGATTTTATATACCGTTCTGTTTCTCTGCCTCCTGCCTTTTGATCGCCAGACTGTCGCCCGCCGCGACTTCATCGTCTACTGGGCCACCGGCCAGCAGCTAGTCCATCACGGCAATCCGTACGACCCCGCGGCCCTGAATCAGATTGAGCACGGCGCGGGATTTCCCGGCAGCGCATCGTATTACATGCGAAATGCTCCGTGGGCCCTGCCGCTGGCTCTGCCATTGGGCTTTGCCGGACCTATGGCAGCGGCGCTTCCGTGGTCCTTGCTCATGCTCGGATTGCTGGTGCTTTCCGTGCGCATCATTTGGAAGCTATTCGGCGGCCCACAGAGCCGCCTCATTTTTCTCGGCTACTGCTTTCCCCCGGCGCTCTGGTGCGTGCTCCTCGGCCAGACCTCCATCTTGCTGCTCTTCGGTTTCACGCTCTTTCTGCGTTTCCACAAAACTCGCCCGTTCGCGGCCGGCGCTGCGCTTTGGCTCTGCTCCATCAAGCCTCATCTATTTCTTCCCTTCGCACTTGTTCAGTTGGTTTGGATCTTTGTCGCGCGCGCCTGGCGAATCCTGGCCGGCGCTGCCACGGCATTCGCAGCAGGCGTACTGATTACGACGTGCATCGACCCCGCGGCCTGGAGTCAATACGCGCATTACATGCGCACCTCCGTCGTCACGCGCGAGTTCACGCCCTGCCTCGCGGATCTTCTGCGCGATTCCATCAGGCCCACGGCCGAGTGGCTCGCCTTTGTGCCGATGGTGTTAGGTTGCCTTTGCGCGCTAGCTTGGTTCTGGCCGCGACGTGACGACTGGGACTGGCTCGAACAGGGTACCCTGCTGGTTTTGGTTTCGCTGCTCGTCGCGCCCTTCGGATGGATCTTCGATCAGTCGCTCGCCTTACCGGCCGTGCTATGGGGTGCTTCCCGCACCTCGTCGCAGCTTTTGATTTCGGCCCTGGCGCTGATCTATATCCTGGTTGAAATCCAGTTGGTGCATTTCGACCTGCACTCTGCCGCCTGGCTCTGGACCACTCCCGCGTGGCTCGCCTGGGTTTTGTTCGCGCGCGCCTCTTGCCGCAAGCCGGGCATGATGCCATTGCCCGCTTCGCCCTCTCCCTCGGTTAGCTCCTCTCGCTAAGGTGACCCATGCGCGCAATTGACATCCTTCTGAATCCCTCCACCATCGCCATCATCGCCCTTTTTCTTTCCGTCCTCTGGATGCTCAGGGACGAGAAAGACAAGGCCCGGATTGAACTTGTCTTCGCGCTGGTCCTCAATCTGTTCTACGGGGTGCTCCTCAACATCTTTATGGGCCGCGAAGGCGCTGTCTTTCCCTGGAAGTTCGACCACGTCTTGTCTTGCCTGGATACGTCTCTCGGCATTCAGGCCGCCTCCATCGCGCGGCCGTTACAGGGCTTTCTGCACATCCCGCTTTGGATCGTCTACCAAGCGATGGTTCCCATGATGATCGCCTGGTTCCTCTTGACTCGATACCGGCGGAGCCCCGGCTCAATCATGCTGGCCTACGTTGCGGAACTTGTTTGCGGCCCCTTGCTTTACATGATCGTCCCGGCATGCGGGCCGATTTATGCATTCGGTAAACAGTGGTTGCACCCGCCTGCCGTTGCGCCAGAGGCCGTGCGCTTAGCGGGGATGCCAAACGCATTTCCTTCCCTGCACCTTGGTACCGCATTCGTATTTGTCATGTTTGCGCCGGGCAGAATCTGGAAGGCGGCAGCGTTTCTCTTTCTCGCCGCAACATGCCTGGCGACGCTGTCCACTGGAGAGCATTACGTCATCGACCTGATTCCCGGATTGGCCTTTGGCGTGTTTGTCTCAGCCATAGGAATGCGCAACCTGCGCCGCGCGGCTTCCTTTCTTGCCATCACGCTCAGCTGGTCACTTGGGGTGCGATTCGGCTATACGATTCTGCTGGCGCATCCCATGCTTACGCGCACCCTGGCGGGATTGACCGTGTTGTCAGCGGCTCTTGCACTGCGTAGACAGTGGAGCGCCGCGGCCGCGCTTGAAGCGGGCCACGGCATCCCTGCCTGACAGCCTCTGGCGCTTCGGCCATTCTATTGCTTTCCTCAATCGGCTTGCGTTCTAACGACTGCTTTCAGCTTTGCGATGAAGCGGGCGCCATCTCCACGCTGTCGCCGCGTTCGGTGCGCGCCGCAGCAGCCGTCCCGGCCGGCAACTCCAGCACGCTGTGCGCCGCGAAACATGCTGACATGCGCCACGCCGCGACGCGGTGGCGCACCTTTTTCACTTGCAGCTTGCGGTCCAGGTAGACGAGATCGATGGGGAAGTGCATGAAGAAGGTGTGCACCGATTCGCAGGGCGCGATCCACAAACCCTCGCCGGGCAGAAGACCCTCCCGGCCCAGCAGACCTTTTCTTCGTGTAGCAGCGGTGTGCGCTTTGGTGAGCTGCGTGGCCAGCACCGTGCCGCGCGTCAGGTTCAGAACCTGCAATGGTCCCTGAGGGGCTGCCGGCGGATGCGGAGCAAAGAACTGGCCCACTGCTTTCGCGATCCTCTGCGGAGTCATCCACATTTCCCGACGTCCCCAATTCAGACCGGAATCAGCAGGCGCTATTGCTGCGGCGGAGCTCCTGTGGACCCGGCTGAAGACCCGCCGGCATTGATCGCTGCGCCGCTTGTGCCAAATCCGCCGGTTCCGCTCTCGATGACCAGCGGCTTCTCCGGCTTCATGCTTTGGATCAGCGTCTCTACCGGAACTGCCTGCTCAGGAGGCGGCATCGTGTTATCCGCCGTCTTCGCATCCGGCTGGTGCATGGGAATGTTCGAATTGGGCGGCAGGAACTGATCCGGATACTTCAGTTCCGGTGTGGGCGTACCCGCCGGCATCGGGGATACGACCTCAGGCGTGACCAGTACGATCAACTCGGTATCGTTCTTGGTCTTGGTTTGGGACTGGAACAGCTTGCCAAGAATCGGAATGTCGCCAAGAAACGGAATCTTCGAGAATGTGTCGGTGAGGCTCTTGTCCAGCAGACCGCCAATGATGAAGGTCTGTCCGTCGTTCAGCTCCACTTCGGTATTCACTCTGCGTGTGGTGATGCCTGGCACCTCAAATCCCGAGATCTCCACTTCGTTGGTGTAGTCGAGCGCGCTCACCTCCGGCGCCACCTGCAGCCGGATGGTTCCTCGAGGCGTGATGGTGGGGATGAAATTGAGCCGAATGCCGTACTCTTTGAACTCGATGCTGACCGCGGCCGTTCCCCCTGACGTGCCAGATACTACGGGATACGGAAATTCGCCGCCGGCAAGAAAGCTGGCTTCTTTGCCGTTGGTGGCGAGCAGGTTCGGCTCCGCCAGCACTTGCACAACGTTCTTGGTGATCAAAGCATGAATATCGGCGCCTACGTTCAGGCCGGGGAAGTAAGCAAAAATGCTTCCCTCCTGGCTGAAGCTGGCGGTTCCGGTCGATCCGCTGACTCCCGCTCCGGAACTCGACGAAGTACTACTGCCGCCGATGAGAGGGGGACTGAACTGGCCGGCCGAAACTCCGCCCAGCGCATTTCCCAGGCCGAGATCGAACAGGTTGATGCCAAGGTCGCGGGCCAGGCTGCGATCCACGGACGCGAAGCGCACCTTGAGCAGAATTTGCGGATCCGCCGTGGGCACGTTCACGTCCATCAGGTTCACGACCTTGCCGGCCGTCGACGCAATCTGCACCGCGCGCGCCGAGCTGGTCAGATCCTTCACTGTGCCGCGCAGAAAGACGCTGTTGTTGGTGTAAGTGACTTTGATCGTCTGGCCCGGCAACTCGGTTCTCAGCTCGCGCCGGATGTTATCCAGGTTGTCGCCCGATAGTCCTGCGTTGGGCCGCACGGTCACGTTGAAGAATTGCCGCCCGCCGTGAATATCCCACAGAATCAGGCTGGTCGCGCCCGGCCCTTTGCCGGTGATCATAATCTCGGTGGGGCTCACGGCCTCGGCTTCCGCAACGTCGCCCGCGCCAACCGCTACGCGCTCGATCGGTTGCGCACAATCCACGAGCACGGCTTTGCCTACCTCCACGTTCAGTTCATTTGTGGAGTCCTCGAAGTGGGTTCCCGTGGATGGTGAGGAGGAAGACGGCGCGGCCTGAGCCAGTACCACCTGCCCGGTGCAGAGGGCCACCATGAGCGCGCTGCAATATGCGATGGTGATGCCAGTCGTCGATCTCAATGCTGTCCCTCGGGTGCTGCGAATTTCGATTCCGTAGTCTTTGAGCCGTTGCTGATAACGATCGAGTACGTCTTCGGCGCCGGCTTTTTTGCGCCTCCCGCAGTCCGCCGTGGTGGGGCGGGTGGGGGAGCCGTGCTGGTAAAGATGTTGTTCATTCCGGTGGGCGCCACCTTGGCGGTCTGTGTATCCAGCGGATTGCGCAGTACCAACTGGATCTTCAGCGAGTTGCTGGCCAGGCTGAGCGTCTCGGCCTGCTCCGGTGTCACAAGCAGATTGACAACCTGCACCTGCTGCGGTTTGCCCTCAGCGTCTTTCTGAATGTCGGTGCCCGCCGACAGCACTTGAATGTCCTGCAGCAGAGTCTGCGTCTGCACGCCTTGGCTTTGGTTCGGGCCCGGAGGAAGGCCTGAAACCAGAACGTCCACCCGCGAGCCCGGAATCACAAATCCGGCCACGCCCACCACTTCATCAACTCTTACGGCGCACGCCCTCATGCCCTGGGGGATGGTCGGCGCCAAGCCGCCGCCGGAGCCGATGCCAGCCAGACGGCTCTCAAGAATTGGCTCGCCCTGAAAGATCTCTGAAATCACGCCGCGTCCCACCGCATCATCCATCTTCATAATCGTGCCTTTGGGCACGGTACCGGCAATGGTGATGGTCGTCAGGTCGGCCTTGGTTATCACGGCTCCCAGGGGAATGTCCTTTGCCGCCGCAACCAACTGCGTCGTCGCCATGGGCCTTGAAGCCGCCAAGCGTACACCCACCAGGCGATATACCAACCACGCGCAGAATCCGGCGATGACGAATGCGATGAGGAGGATCGTTAGCAGTCTTCGATTCATCCTTACTCCGTTGGAGTTGACCGATCGCCAACTCCACCTTTCTCTGCCTGCCCCATCTTCCGGGCCCGCCAGCTTGTCGTCGAACCCATCAGCCGGGCCATCGCCGCTGCGTCGCAGCGGGCAGTGCGATTACAGTGTAGTCCCACTCAACCTATCCCCTTCCGTAGGAATTGTCGATATTACTTAAGTGAGGTATCAAGAGAGCTATGGGGCAATTCTTCGTATTGAGCGATCCTTGAAGCAGGTTAGAATTCCCTCGGGGTCCTATGGCGCGTTGCTGATCGGTGCGCTGCCAAGGCCGTTTGGGGCTGCAAATCATACTTCGTGATTTGAGCAGTCGGAGGTCACTCTTGGCTCGTCGCGCATCAATCAGATTGGAACCAGACTCGCCAGCATGGGCGATCCTTCAGGATCGACTTGACGTCGAAGAGAAGCCAGGTGCTCCCACTGAAGAGCATGCCGTTGCTGTTGCTCCTGTGTTGATGATGCCTTCCAGCGGCAACACACTCTTCGCAAGCCTGGCCCCGCAAAGACAGAGGCCGACATCGCTCGTAGGTTCCATCCTCATCCATGCCATCGCCGGGGCAGTGGTCTGGTTCGGCTTCGGCTACAAACCTCCGATCATGCGCGTGGTTCAAGCGCATTACACGCTTCGTCAACTCGATCTGCTGATGCCGCCTGACGAACGGAAGCCAGCACCCCCGCGTATTCCCTACCCGAAATCGCATGCCGGCGCGACGGCTCCTGAGGGCCGCACCGAAGCATCGCGGTCTCTTCCGAAGCAGGTGCAGCCAGGCCCGCAAACGCTCATCCAGGCCGACCTTCTGAACCCCATCACTCTGCCCCAGCCCATTCCTGTGCCGCAGGTGGTCATCTGGTCGCCGAGCAAGATCACCGCGAAAAAAATCGTTCCACCGCTGCCGGAAAAACCCACCGCCGCCGATGTCGTTCCCGTTCTCGACCGGCCCAATCAGGAGCTGACCCTCGCCGATGTCAACATGGCGTCGAGCAAACTGCCCTCGTTTAAATTGCCGGTCGCGCCCAGCACCACGTCGCCGGTCACGGTTCACGTTCCCGCACAAGTACAACTTCCTCCGACCTCGGCCTCGCAGCAAACGGCGCCGCCCACACCCGCTGCCGTGCTTTCTCTCTCCGATCTCAAATTGAAAGATGGATCCACTGCGCTGCCTCCGGTCAACGAGTCCCAGGCATCGACTGCGCAAGGCCCGCTGTCTCCCGGCAAAGCCCAGAACCCCTCCGATCAGGGCGGCAAAGGCTCTCTTGCTGCCAAGCCGGGCCAGGGCGGTAATGGCCAGAGCCCAACCGGCGGGGCGAATCATTCTGCTTCGGGCTGGGGCAATGCGGAAACCTCCTCATCCATGTCGGACGCGGAAACTGGGTCTGACGGAACCGGCCGGGCTACGACCACTCCCATCGCCCTGCCCAGAGACGGCCACTTCGGTTCCGTGATCGTCAATGACGCCCTCGAGCAGCAATTCCCCGAAGTGGCAGGCGCATGGACGGGCAGAATCGCCTACACCGCGTATTTACACGTCGGTCTGCCCAAGAGCTGGATTATGCAGTACTCGCTGCCACGCAACGCGGAGGCCGCTGCCGGAGGCACCATCTCCCGCCTTGAAGCGCCATGGCCGTATAACATTGTGCGCCCCAACCTCGCGACGGATAGTATCGACGCCGACGCCTTGATGATCCGCGGCTTTGTCGATGAGGCCGGCCGCTTTCAAGGCCTCAGCATCGTCTTCCCGCAGCCCTTCTCGAGCGCCCAGTTCGTCCTCGCCGCGTTGCAGCAATGGCAATTCCGCCCCGCCCAGCAGAATGGTCAAGCTGTAAGAGTTGAAGTGATGCTCATCATCCCCGAACAACTGCAATAGGCCGGCCGTCGCCTCTCGCTATCCACGTCCCCCCGCTGCACCGCGAAAAAGGGCACGGACTTCGCGTCCGTGCCCTTAGCGATCTGCCCCGTATTCCTTGGCCTTGCTGCGTGCCGTTGGCAATCAGCCGCGGCCCGCTCATGTTGACGACGATACGAATCCGCGTCAGGTGCGTGATGGCGCGCCGTTCTAAGCCGGTTCCAGCATCGACACACCCAGGCTTTTTGTGTCCCCATCCTTCATCCGCCGCGGCGGATGTAAGAATGGGGCACGAATGCGATTTGTATAGCGATCGTTGCGTTGCTCTAAAACGCGCTGGCCGGGATCAATCGGGAATTCGTAAGGTTGTTTGCGATCGCCTGAAAGATTCCGCCGATGGTTTCGAACTGCGCCTCGTTGTTCACCAGTGCGGCGCATCCACTTGTATTGTCGGAATAGAATGTGTTTTCAGTCGAGGCCATCGCAGCGATCGCGTTGCAGGGCTGGCCGGAATAAGTCCCGGCCGGATATGCCTCTGCGCCGTACGTCGAGCCGGACGAGACCGTGACGTGCTGGTCCGTCTGGCATCCTCCTGAAGTCGGCGAACCCATGGCGATCGTGTAAACGGTGGTTCCCGCCTGTGTTGCCGCCTGTGCCGCCTCCACTGCCTGCCCGCACTCGCCCAGCGCAGATGGATATGTAGCCACGTTGTAGCCGTTGGCATTGCTTGTCGACGTCCCGGTTCCGTTGAGGGGTGAACCGGTGCAGCCGCCGGGCGGACATCCGATAGTCGTGGCGGAACCGTCAATAGAGACACCGCCGTATGTAGAGGTAGTGTTCGAGACGCAGGTGCCCGACGAGTTAACTGCCGGGCAATTCACCGCGACTATCTCGCTGCCGTGGCTGCAGGAAAGACTGCCAGTAATGTCGGCGGTGTAGGCTTGGGTGTTGCACGCAGTGGCGTTGCCGTCGCTCAGGATGATCATGATGTTCTTCGAGCCCGGGAACGACGACTGCTGGCTCACCAGCGCCGCTTGCGCGGCTCTGATCACCTGCGCGTAGTAGGTTCCCTCGCCGCCCGGCGCCTGAAGGCCGTTGCACGTACCGGATGTTTCGTACCCCACCGCCGACGCGAGACCGTCGCCGCTGTAAAGCGTGCCGGCGCTATCGGAATCCCTGTAGCCGTCATCGAATGCCATGACCTGGTAGGTTCCCGCGTAGTTGCTCGAATAGCTGGTGCCGCTCGTCGAGCTCGGCAACGCCAGGTTCTGGCCAGACGTCGCTACATTGACAAACGCGTAAGGCACGATAGGGGGGTTCGTGGTGGGGCAGGTGGTGTCGTCGTACGGTCCGGTTTCCACAACCTGCGAATGCTCGGTCTCCGTGGCCACCGATATGGCTGGAAAA
>Ga0181518_10001216_pt1 | contig 26827 bp, 23 predicted proteins | sample PEATcosm2014_Bin_28_FD_119751 | JGI IMG/M metagenome (GOLD analysis project Ga0181518, IMG submission 119751) | Peatland microbial communities from MTU Mesocosm Facility, Houghton, MI, USA - PEATcosm2014_Bin01_60_metaG | ecosystem: Environmental > Terrestrial > Soil > Wetlands > Peat | place...
TTTCCACTCGCTGAGCGCTTCTTTGTTTCGGAGCAGGGCACTTCCCTGGCCTACAGCACGGTCCACGCGGTTTTCTCACGGCTGCGCCGCGCGATTGCCCACCAGGGCCATGCTCCGCGGGTTGCTCGCCTGCACTATGCGGGCACACGGATAAGACGACTGTCGGTGTAGAGGCAGGGGCTAAATCATCCATCGCTGTATGAGTGAAACATGGTAAACCCGGCATCCCGCCTCATGGAGGCAGACGACTCCGCAAGGAGCGTTGATGGGGTGACGGGCAGAGGAACGCTGGAAAAAGCAAAAGCCCTCCTGTAATCGGAGGGATAGGAGTTGCGGCTTCAACCCCGCTGCGCAAGCAGGCTGACTTCCAGCATGGTCGGTCGTTACGAGAAAACCTGTAGAACCTTCGTATGAGGAAAAGCAAATGAACGTGGAGTTTCCATGTGTGCGTCCTCGGGCCAGGCGGCGCACTGGGACCAGATTGACTGGTCCAAGTGTAGGCGTCAGGTCCGGAGGCTGCAAGCCCGTATCGTAAAGGCGACACGGTGTTTACTCATCGTGAAAACCGGCTCCGCGCGCGCGGGGCTTTGTATCGGCTTGAGCCGGATGATACGAAAGTATCACGTCCGGTTCTGAGGGGAGGGGGTGGCCGCAAGGCCACCTCCTTACCCGGCCCGCGACATGCAAGTTGTTCAAGTTAGTTGTTAGATTATGAAACATAATAGTAAACCTGCGGTCCCGTCCGTAGAGTCTATCGGCACATATGTAGCGCACGACATATGTGCCGATATGTGGTGTGGCAAAAGATGTGGTGCGATGGGCCAAAACCCCAAGCTTCATTGAGGTGTTTGCAGTCATCACACCACATATTATTTGGCGAATGAGGTGGGAACCGGCCGGTCTTCCACAAAAATCCGCCGGTATGTTCAAATCCTTATTCCATCCCGGTCGGGTGCTCGCGCGTCACATCAACAGCCCGTTGGCTGAGGAGCGAAGCACATTTTTAACACATCTGGCATTGGTGGGCACATCCCGCTCAACGCTCTTGCGCCACGCAAGGCAACTGCGGGTGATTGCCCTCCTGCTGGACAAACAAGTGCCGGGCCACGTTACGCTCGAACTCATTGGCCAGTGCGCTCAACGTTGGGCACGTCGGCAAAGGCAGCGTGGTCGCGTTCACTGTTTAAAATGGTCAGCCAAGTATTTCGTTCAAGTGGCGTGCGCCTGGTGCCGCTTCATGGGGTGGCTCAAAGAAAAGTCCCGCCCCGGGCCGGCCTATGTGGAACAACTTCATGCCTGGACTGCGTTTCTGCGCACCGAAGAGGGTTTGGCCGAAAAAACCTGTGCCGATTACTGTTGGTGGGCTGATGGTTTCCTGCGCTGGCTCAAAGGACAGGAAGTGCCTTTGCGCCGCGTCACCGTGGCCGAGGTTGATGGTTACTTGAGCCATCTTGCTGCCCGGGGACTGAGTCGGGTCACGTTGGCCATTGCTGCAAAGACATTGCGTCGCTTTTTCCGTCATGCTCATGCACAGGAATGGTGTCGGCAGGATTTGGCCCCCGTGATTCTTGCGCCGCGACTGTTTCAGCAAGAAAATCTTCCGACCGGTCCGAAATGGCCAGAGGTGCAGCGGCTCATCGCCGCCACCCAAGGAAGCACGAGCCGGGATGTGCGCAACCGAGCGATCCTGCTCCTGCTGGCGGTGTATGGGCTGCGCAGTGGAGAAGTCAGGGCTTTGCGCCTGGAGGACCTGGATTGGACGCGTCGCATCCTGCGGGTGCGTCGCAGCAAGAGCGCCCGGGTGCAGGAATACCCGCCGACCCGCGCCATGCGGCAAGCCCTTCGGCGTTACCTGAAAGAAGCGCGGCCTCATAGCCTTCACGGTGAACTGTTTTTGACCTTGCACGCACCGTTTCGCCCCTTGCCCCGTAACGCGGTGTATATGCTGACACGTAGTTTATTGGATCGGCTGAAGATTGTTAGTCCCCAGCGCGGGCCTCATGCCTTGCGCCACGCCTGTGCCACATATTTGCTAAACAGCGGCTTGTCCCTCAAGGCGGTCGGCGATCATTTGGGACACCGGAGCCTGACCGCGACGCAGGTCTATGCCAAGGTGGACTTGGCCGGTCTGCGCACCGTGACCGCTTTTGACCTGGGAGGGTTGCTATGAAACTCGTCCAAACGGTGGCGCAATACCTCGCCTTGAAACAATCGCTGGGGTTTCGTTTTCAGACCGAGCGCATCATCCTGAAAGCCTTCTATCGGGCGATGGGGAAGATCCGCATGGGCCAAGTCAAACCCGTGGCCGTGCGCGCCTTTTTGGACGGCCACGGTCCGGTGACGCGACACTGGAGCCGCCAATGGGAGACTTTGCGTGGTTTTTATGGCTTCGCCTTGACGCGAGGTTTGGCGCGCCGGTCCCCTTTGCCGGCGGAAGCCCCCAAAGTAACCGTGATCTTCACTCCTTACATTTATTCCTTGCCGGAGTTACAACGCCTGCTCCAAGCCATCACGCCCGAGCGCACCCGGAGCTTGTCACCGCTGACGATGCGGGTTTTGCTGCTGCTGCTTTACGGCGCGGGGTTGCGCCTCAGCGAAGCGCTCAAGCTCGAAGATGCCGATGTCGATGTGAAAGACGCTCTGCTTCATGTGCGGTGCAGCAAGTTTTTCAAAAGTCGGCTCGTGCCCGTCGGGCCAAAACTAGCCGGCGTGCTGACCGGCTATGCGCGCCAGCGACCGGCGTTTCCCATCGCCGTTTTTTCCGGTCCGACAACGGCGCTCCGGTGAACTGTTTCACCGTGCAACGAGTCTTTCAGGCGCTGCGTCTGGCGGCGGATGTGAAGCGAACCGATGGCGCGCGTTATCAGCCCCGGTTGCATGACTTGCGCCATACTGCGGCCGTCCATCGCCTCGTGGCCGGGTATCGGGATGGAGCGGATTTGCAGATGTTATTGGTCCAGCTTTCCGCCTATCTGGGACACGTCAGTCTCGCCGGCACCCAGAAGTATTTGACGTTGACTCCGGAACTGCGGGAGCATGCCAGTGCCCGTTTTGCCCGTTATGCTTTGGGAGGTTCCCATGAATAATCTCGTGGCCCCCTGGGTGCGCCGATTCCTGGTCGAGTATGTGATGGGCGAACGGAACTACTCGCCGAATACCCAACTCAGTCTTCGCGACACCCTCCGGCTCTTTCTGCCCTTTGCCGCGCAGCGATGCCGATGCGCTGTGGATCGGTTGACTTTCGCCCAAATCAAACCCCAAGTCGTTCGGGAGTTTATCCGTCATCTGGAAAAAGTTCGTCATTGCGGTCCATCCACCCTCAACCAGCGCCTGGTGTCCCTCCATTCCTGGGCGCGCTTTGTCGGGATAAACAGCCCGGAACATTTGGAGTGGAGTCGCCAGCTTCACACCCTCCACCTCAAAAAGCACACGCCCGCTCCCATGCACTACTTGGAGAAAGAAGAAATGAAGGCACTCCTGGCGGCACCGAACCGGCGGAATGCACAAGGCTTCCGCGATTACGCCCTGCTTCTGTTTCTTTACAACACCGGGGCGCGTGTCAGTGAGGCCTCACGGTTAACGGTGGAAGACCTCGACTTGGTAATGCCCGTGGTCACCCTGCACGGTAAGGGACGCAAAGAACGCCGGTGCCCATTATGGAAAGTGACGGCCTCGGCACTGCAAGAGCTGGTGACCAGTTGCGCCGTCACCCAAGCGGTCTTTCGCAACCTGCGCGGCCAACCGCTGACCCGTTACGGCATCCACATTCTGGTGAAGCGTTATGTGCGCCGCGCCGCAGTCACCACGCCGATCCTGCGGGCCAAACGCGTCAGCCCACATACGATCCGCCACACCACCGCCATGCACCTGCTACGTTCCGGCGTGGACATCAACACCATTCGCATCTGGCTGGGGCATGTATCTCTGCAAACCACCCACCTCTATGCAGAAAGCGATCTGAAAATGAAAGCCAAGGCCTTGGCCCGTTGCGAAGCTCCACTGCTTCAAACTGGGCACAAGCGAACTGCGCAGAAAGGTGTCATGGGCTTTCTCAGAACATTGTGAGCGCCAAATAATATGTGGTGTGATGACTGCAAACACCTCAATGAAGCTTGGGGTTTTGGCCCATCGCACCACATCTTTTGCCACACCACATATCGGCACTGGCGTGGCTGGCAACGGTCAGGTCGGAAGCTGCCGAGACAATGTACCTCTGCCCATTCGGGCAAGGGAGACAGCCGCGAGGCGGTCTCCCTGGCTGCCAGCGTCAAAGCGGTCGGAGGGCTAGACTAGGTGACACGCCCAACACAAGTGAACTGCCACAAACATCGTCAACGGGACGGAGCCAAAGACGCTGACAGGCTCCAGCCAAAAGGCATACAGTCGGGTGCGCGGCCTACACCATGCAGCGCACACGGGCAACACGGCTGTCGGTGCAGAGGCAGGGGCTAAATCACCCAAGGCTGCTTGAACGAAACATGGTAAGGTCGCTGGAACAAGGTGAAAGCCTTGCAACGGCTGCTGACCCACTCGTTGAGCGGCAAAGCCTTGGCCGTGAAACGGGTGACGGAGAATCAAGGCAAGCGAACGTCCGGAGTGGATGGGGTTTTAGGGACCACTCCGGCGGCCAAACTCAAGGCCACTGAGTCGTTGCAACATCACGGATACAGCCCGCTGCCTTTGCGGCGCGTCTATATTCCCAAAGCCAACGGAAAACAAAGGCCGCTCGGTATTCCCGTTATGTACGACAGAGCCATGCAAGCCCTGTACTTGCTGGCACTGAAACCCATTGCGGAAACCACCGCCGACCCCAATTCCTACGGCTTCCGTCCAGAACGCTCCACCGCAGACGCCATGAATCAGTGCTTCAAGGTGCTGAGTCGGAAGTGTTCGCCGCAGTGGATTTTGGAAGGCGATATAGAAGGCTGCTTCGACCACATAAGTCATTCGTGGATGGGCAAGAATATCCCGACGGATAAGACGGTTCTCCACAAAGGGCTGAAGGCCGGTTACGTCGAAAAACGAATCCTGTTCCCGACGGAAGCAGGCACTCCGCAAGGCGGAGTTGCCTCACCAACGTTGGCCAACATGACCTTGGAGGGACTGGAAAGACTGCTGGCAAAACACTTCCCCAGGGAGAAGTGGAAGGACAGCAAAAAGTGGACACCCAAGGTTAATCTCGTTCGATACGCGGACGACTTCATCATCACCGGTGATTCGAGAGAATTGCTGGAAAATGAAGTGCGTCCCTTGGTGGAGCAATTCTGGCGCGAGCGGGGGCTCACCAGCACGCTGCGGCGACGGCGACGTTCGACCGGGTGAACCACGAGATTTGGCGGCGACTATGGCAGTGGGCCAGGCGCAGACATCCCAACAAATCGGCAGCCGGGGTGAAGAAGCGGTACTTCCCCGCCCTGGAGGGTCGCAACTGGGTGTTGGCGGTAGATACGGGTGAGCGAACTGCGGACGGCAAGCCGGTTTGGAAACGACTTGCACAGGCAAGCGACACGAAAATCCGGCGGCACATTAAAATCCGTAAGGATGCCAACCCGTTTGACCCACAATGGCTGCCCTACTTCGAGGAGCGTGCTTTTCGCAAGAAGTTCGGCATCAGTCGCCATCAAGCTGGCATTCAAACGTCGTGATACCGGCTCCGCTCGCGCGGGGCTTTGTATCGGCTTGAGCCGGATGATATGAAAGTATCACGTCCGGTTCTGAGGGGAGGGGGGGCCGTCAAGGCCACCTCCTTACCCGGCCCGTCATTCACCGGTTTTGGTGCGACAATCCACCATTGGGAAGGAGTGACTCATCAACCCTCAAATCAGTCTATAATTGAGGGAATCCTTCTGCCGCTCGAAGGATTGCTTCGATTCGGGCGATTGCTTCATCCAGGAGGTCAAGTCCTGTTCCTCGATTTCGAAGCGCAACATTCGCGGTGCCGCACCGCTTGCTAGACCTGGCGACCCAACCCTTTCAGAGCCATCATCATTCTTCACGCGGAAAGGTTGCCCGCGGTGGCTGGCACGTCTATTTGCATTGTTTGGCCCAATTCATCGCCCTTGACAGAATTTGCGTGTGGTGGCGTGAGGGTGCACATTCTGGGAACATTTATGAAGAGAGTCACAACCGCACGCCGCCCGGCCATCGTTCCCGGGATTGCCCTGGGTCTATGTCTTGGGGCCTTTGTGCTTCCGGCGGCAGACTGGCCGCAGTGGCGAGGTCCGCAGCGGAATGGGATTTCGGCGGAGACCGGTTTGCTCACCGAATGGCCGAAAGAGGGCCCGCGGCTGGTGTGGCAGGTCAAGGAGATAGGTTCGGGTTACTCCACGCCCGCAGTGGCCGGCGACCGGCTTTACCTGCTGAGCAACCAGGGGCTGGATAACGAGTTCGTGCAGGCGCTGGGGGCCAAAGATGGCCAGAGGATTTGGTCCCAGCGGATCGGCAAGGTCGGGAACCCGGACCAGCAGCCGAATTACCCGGCGGCGAGATCGACACCGACGGTTGATGGCGAATGGCTGTTCGCCCTCGGATCCGATGGCGACCTGGCCTGCCTGAAGCGGGCGACCGGCAAGGTGCGCTGGCAGAAGAATCTGCGGAAGGATTACGGCGGCCAGCCGGGGACGTGGGCATACTCGGAGTCGCCACTGATCGACGGCGGGGCGGTGGTCTGCACGCCGGGCGGAGGGGAGGCCACACTGGCGGTACTGGACAAAAAGACGGGGGAACTGATCTGGAAGTGCGCCGTTCCGGGGGGCGAGCAGGCAGCCTACGCGTCGGCGATCGTGATCGAGGCAGGCGGGGTCAGGCAGTACGTTCAAATCTTGCAGAAGGGGCTCGTGGGGGTGGAGGCGAAGACGGGGAAGCTGCTGTGGCGCTATGACAAAACGGCCAAGGGCAGCCCGGCGGTGATCCCGACGCCGGTGGCGAGTGGGGATTTCATTTACAGCGCCGGTGCGCGAAACGGGGGCGGGGGAGTGCGCTTGAAGGCAGACGGGGGGACGTTCGAGGCGGAGCAGGTGTATTTCTCACCGAAGCTGCCGACGAGCGTCGGCGGCGCGGTGAAAGTGGGCGAATACCTGTATGGCACCAGCGCGGGGGGGCTGCTCTGCCTGGAGTTCACGACGGGCAATGTGAAGTGGGATGACCGGAGCATCGGAGCGGCCTCGCTGTGCTATGCCGATGGGCGGTTGTACCTGCATGGGGAAAACGGCGAGGTGGCGCTGGTGGAAGCGACGCCGGAGGCTTACCGCGAGAAGGGCCGCTTCAGTCCGCCGGACCCGCCGGACCGCGGTTCGTCAAAGGCTTGGGCCTATCCGGTCGTCGCCAATGGGCGGCTCTATATCCGCGATATCGGGACGCTTTGGTGCTACGATGTCAAAGCTGTCAGATGAGTTTGGCCCTCAAGGCGTGGCGGGCGCGGAGGTAATCGCTGAGGCTGAGCAATGGCCCGGTCATGGCCGTGGTCACCAGGGCCATGAGGACCAGCATGGTGAAGATGGGAGGGGAGAGGATGCCGAGGTCGTAGCCGATGTTCAGGGCGATAAGCTCGACCAGGCCGCGGGTGTTCATTAAGGCGCCCAAGGCAAAGGAATCAACCCAGTTAATCCCGGTCATCCGCGCGGCGAGCATCGAGCCGCCGAGCTTGCCCAAGGTCGCGACGGCAATCAGCGCCAGGCATATAAGTAACCCGGCGGGCGCCTGGAGCAGGCCGATTTGCGTGCGCAAGCCGGTAAAGGCAAAGAAGAGCGGCAAGAGGAAGACGGAACTGAAGTGCTCGAGCCGGACCCGCAGGGAGTTCCGAAACTCACCTTGCGAGGGCATCGCGACGCCGGCCAGAAAGGAGCCAAACAGGGCGTGGATGCCAATCACATCGGTGACGAAGGCGCAGGCGAAGAGGAAGACCACCACGGCGGCCATGACGCTCTTGCCCGGCGCGGCGGATTCGAGCGCCGCGCGGCCAAGCCAGCGAGGCAGCCGGGGCTTTACCCAGAAGAGCATCAAGGCAACAAAGAGCAGGACCAGGCCAATGCTGAGGACCGCTGGGGCCAGACCGCCCGCCTTAACGATGGCCACGACAAAGGCCAGCACGGTCCAAGCGGTGACATCGTCGGTGGCAGCGCAAGCGAGGGCGGTGCTGCCGAGGGCGGTTTTGGTGAGGCCGCGTTCCTCGAGGATGCGGGCGAGCACGGGGAAGGCGGTGATGCTCATCGAGATGCCAATAAAGAGCGCAAACGCCAGAAAGGTGGCGCCGGGCGCCGCGAGGCCGGGGAAGAGCCAAAGCGCACTCAATACGCCCAGCAGATAGGGGAAGAGGATGCTGACCTGGCTGACGAGCACGGCGGTGCGGGCTTGCTGCTTCAATTGGGCGACGTCGAGTTCCATGCCAATGACGAACATGAACAGGCAGACGCCAATTTGGCTGAGCATCCGCAGGGTGCCGAGCGAAGCGGGCGGAAAGACCATTTGAAAGAAGCCGGGCCAAAACCAGCCGGTTAAAGAGGGTCCGAGCAGGATGCCGGCGATCATTTCTCCGATGACGGCGGGCTGCCCCGCTTTGCGCATCAAGCCGCCGCAAACGCGGGCGGCCAGAACGATGAGAATGAGCTGGACGAAGAGCCGGGTGAGCGGATCCCGGAAGTTCTGGCGCAGGTTGGCCAAGAGGGAGGCGGAAGGACCTACGCCTGAACTGGGCTGCATGGCGGGGGGCGTGGTGACTGTTGCGTGTCGCGTGTTGCGTGGAGGGTCGAGCGTGGAGCCGCGTTCAACCGCAACGTACATGCCCAGACTGAACACGATCAGGAGCAGCGGGTAAAGGAGGAGGCTCTTGTTCACAAGCTTTAAGCGGGCGTCAGGGCCGAGTTGTAGAGATGCTGGAAGTCAGAGGCGGTGACCGTGCGCGGGTTGAATTGAGCCGTCCACTGGCGCGCGGCCTCGCTGGCCAAGCGAGGGAGGTCTTCCGGTTTGGCCCCGCAATGCTCGAGGGTGCGCGGCAGGCCCGCGAGTTCGAGCAGCGATTCCAGGCGCCCGGCGAGATGTTCGGCGGCAGCCTCGGGCGTTTCGGAGGGCCGGGCGATCTGCGCCGCGCAGGCCACTTCGGCGTAGGCGCGGGCCACAACGGGCTTGCGAGCGTTGAAGCGCACGACGTGCGGCAGCATCATCCCCACGGCGTGGCCGTGCGCGACGCCGAAATGGGCGGTGAGTGGATTGGCCGCGGCATGGGCTGCACCGAGCATGCTGTTCTCGATAGCAGTCCCCGCCCAGGCGGCGCCCAGCAACATCCAACCGCGCGCTTCAAGGTCGGCCGGCGAGGCGAGAACGCGGGGCAGGCCGCCGATGGCGAGCCGGAATGCTTCGCGCGAGAAGATCAGCGACAGGGGGGTCCGGGTTATTGTGACCAGGGTCTCCAAGGCATGAGCCAGGGCGTCAATGCCGCTGCAAGCCGTGACCCGCGCCGGCTGGGAAAGAGTCAGCACGGGGTCAAGCAGGGCGATGCGCGCGGCGGCTTTGGGGTCGCCACAGGCCATCTTTTGATGGGTTTGCTCGTCGGTGATGAGGGCGAAGGACTGGCATTCGCTGCCCGTGCCGCCGGTGGTGGGGATGGCGAGCAAAGGCAACATGGGGCGCGTTGCCCGACCGACACCCCAATAATCCTTCATCTGGCCGCCGTTGGTGAGAATGAAGTTGCAGCCCTTGGCGGTGTCCATGCTGCTGCCGCCGCCCAGGCCGACGATGGTGTCGATGGCGGAGCCGCGGGCAACCTCGACGCAACGCTCGACACACCGGGTCGAGGGGTTTTCCTGGACCTGGTCAAAGCACGTCACTTCCATGCCGGCGGTTTCCAGCAAAGCCTGCACGCGTCCAGCATGACCGGCGGACACGATCCCGCGGTCGGTGACGAGCAGCACCCGCTTGGCGGCGAGTGTCTTTGCCAGGTCGCCCACGCGCTCGATGCTGTCTGCGCCGAAGACGATCCGGGTCCGCGGTTGATAATCAATGAACATGCTAAGAGAGTTCGAGCGCCCGACGGCGATAGAGGAACTCGAAGAGGTTGCCTTCATGCGGCTGGTCCCACGAGACTTGGGTCGTGGGGATTGGGCCAAGGTTCAGCCGGTCGATGAGCGGCGATTCGAGCAGGGCGGCGCGGAAAGCCGCGTCCTGGGTGATGGCGGTGACCACGAGGGAGGGGCCGATTTGGCGGAGCATGTCAGCTTGTGGAACCTGCACAACGCTGGCGTAGGAACACAGGAATTCCCGGTTGGCCAGCGGGTGGGCGAACGAATCGCACAGAACAATGGTGGGGCGCAGGTAGGCGGCGCTCTCGAAGGCGACTTTGCGGGGGCCCCTCCGATACCTGGCCGTGACCTCCACAGCCCCCGGGCTTTGCAGCCCTTCCTCGATGGCGGCATCAATGCTCTCCGCCATTCGAGGATTGGCAAAGGCGGCCAGCCGGGCGTTTTCGTCGCGGGCGGGCAACGGCGCGAGCGGGCCCAGCTTTTGGGCTAGCGCAGCGGCGATTTCGGCAGCGTATTTGGGCACGACCACCGCCGAGGCGTTGATGCAACTGCGGCCCCCATTATCGGCGATGGAGGAAACCATCAGGTCGATGAACTTCGGCCAGCGCTCGATCTGGTCCTCGCCGATGAGAATCTTGCTGAGACCGGGGCCGTGCACCTGAATGGCCGGGTTGCCGGCGTAGGGCGCCGTGGTGCTCTTATCGCCGAAGACCAAAGCACGACCGCAACCACGAAGCAACTCCGCGGCGCCTTCGTGGTCAGTCGGGTAGAAGCCGAACGCCTCCGGCGGACAGCCAGCGGCGATGAGCGCCTGAATGATGCGAAAGGGCGTCCAGGGCTCCTCGCGTCCGGGTTTCAGGAGAACGGGCGTCTTGAGCGGAATCGCGGGCAGCCAAAGCGAGTTCACCCCGGGCGAATTGCTCGGCATGACCAGGCCGAGGCAGGGCGCAGCGGCGTAGAAGCTGATCCGCGCGCCCGCCTGTTGGCCGAGGCCGCGATCAAGGATGCCGAGATCAAGACCGCGCGTCAGGCTGTTCAGAATAGTCCGCATTTGGAGGAAGGCCGTGGCGATTTTCTCCATGTTCCGCTGCACCATGACGAAGGGCAGGCCGCTCGTCGCGGAGAGGCACTCGACGTATTGCTGAGGGGTTTGCGTGTGGCCCTGATCGCCCAGCGGCAATGTCTCGTTCACGAACAACCCGGCGGCCTGGTGGCAGATTTCGAGCAGACGGTCACAGGAAAGCTGTTTGAGCGCGGACCGCGACTCGCTGATCCGGGCGAGGTCCTTGCGGATGACGCCGGCGTTGACCTGGCTGAGCCGCGCGAGCGCTTCGCCGGTGCGGCAGTTGGTGACCGTCACCTGATCGAGGCTGGCGTAGGGCTGGCCGCGTCTGAGCGCGGGGAGGTGAGGGAGCGCGGGCATCGTTCAATACACCCCTTCGACGATGGTTTTGTCCATCGCTCCGAAGGGTCGCACTTCGCCCACGCCGTCCCAAGGATACCGCTCGCACGGTCTGCGCCGGATAGCTTCGTCCCGTTCGAGGAAGCGTGGCAGGAAGAATTCCCGGGTCATCGTGGTCAGTTCCACCCGGCCCCAAGTGTCGTAGTCCACCTCTTGCCCGGTCTGATTGGGGTTCACGACACGCAGCACGGCGCGCGGCTGGGGCGCATAATAGGTGATCGAGCAGTTGTCCTCCGGCCGCAGCGGCACGCTGGCTGCCAGGCCCATGAGCGTGTTGCCGTAAGCCGGATAAAAGCCGATGCGCCCCGCCAACACTTCCTCGAGGATAAAGCGGACGTATTGCGGGGCCATCGTCGTGCCCCCGCAAAACACGCCACGGATGCCCGCCTCGTAGAGGTCAAGCTTTTCGCCCAGCGCTTCGAGGAGCTTCGGGGTGGTAAATAGCGCGCTGATTTTGCGATGCCGAAGAAGGGTTACCGCCTGGTCCACGACATGGTCCATGTAGGCGCGGGCCTGGTCGAAGTGCTTCTCGGCAATGACCTTTTTCACCCAGCGCGGGTCGAGATCGACGAAGTAGCACGGGCTGCCGCGGAAGTTGGCTAGGTGCTCGATGGCCAGGCGCAAGCGTCGCGGCCCGGTCGGACCGACCATCAGCCAGGCTGCGCCACGAGGGAAATGCTCATCCGGGAGCTTGGCCGAGAACTCTTCGTAGTCGGTCTTGTAATCATCCCAGCCGATGCGCTGCTTCGGCATACCCGTGGTGCCGCCGGTTTCAAAAATGTTGTAGGGGCGTCCCTTGTATTTCGCCGGCACCCAGACATCCGGCTGAAGCTCGCGCAACCATTCATCCTGAAAATGCGGGAACCTCGCGATGTCAGTGAACGACTTGACTGCTTGGCGCGGGTCCCAGCCGGCCTGCCTGGCCCAGTCGAGCCAGAATGGACAGCCCGTCTCCGGCGAGAAATGCCACGCGATGATCTCGCGCACGTGGGCGTCGAGCTGGTCCTGGGCAGCGTGGAGTGCGGTTGGGTCGAGGCTCATCTCGCGCTTCACCGCGCCCTGGAGGCGAACTCTTCGGAAGCCGGCTCAGGTTTCGCGCCTTGACCGAGCGACTCGCTCATTGGCTGCGGGAAATACTTCGCAATGGTCTCCGCACTCGGAGGCGCCGTCAGCAGCGAGACAACGACCATGCACACCGCGGAGCCCAGCACCATCGGCACAACCGGCAGAAACCCGAAGACGGTCACATTCACCATGGTGCGTTCAAACAGATGGCCAAGCGCGGGGAAGATCAACGCCGCAGGCCGGCCTAGCCCGGGCGCCGTGCCGTCGGAGATGGTTTGCAGGTACCACGTCAGCAGCAGCCAGCCGGCGACCCAGAGCGTCGAGGCCAGCGCGCCATATTTCGTGCTCCGCTTCCAGAACAGGGCGGCCACCATCACCGGCGCCATCGCGGCGAACCCCGAGAACGCGAACCGCACCGCCAGCTCGAAGATGCTCGCCGGGGTGATGAGGGCGATGACATAGGCGACGAGGGTCACGACGAGAATGAAGCCGCGCGCGAAATAAACGCTGCCCCGTTCGCCGTACTTTGTCTTGCCCCCGTAATGGGCAAACACGTCCTTCGTGAACATCGTGCTGACGGCTAAAACCTGGTGCGTGTCCGAGCCCATCACCGCCGAGATAATGCCGGCGCCTAGTATCCCTGCCAGCCAGGCGGGCGCGTGGTCAGTCAGCATGTGCAGAAGAACCCCGTCGGGGTTTTTCAGACCCGGTTCGAGTTGCGTGCCCAGGACACCGAGGAAGATGCACGGCAGCCAGATCGCCAGGATCGCCAGCGGATAGAGCACCACCGTCCGCTTGAACGCGGTGACCCGGCGCGCCGCGAAGCACATGATGGCCATGTGCGGAAACATGATTGACGAGAGCGGGATCAGCGTATAGCTCCAGAAATAGCGCTCCGGCATCCGTTCCCGGGTGACCAGATAGCGGGTCTTGGGGTTGGTGGCGATCTTCTGAATGTAATCCCCAAAGCTGCCCGGCAGACCGTGGCTGATGACCGCAACGGCCACCGCGCCGAACAACAGAAACAGCAGCGTCTGGAAGATGTTGACCCAAACGGTGCCCCTCATGCCGCCGAAGAAGACGTTGGCGGTCACGACCAGCGCCACCACCGCGCAGCCCAGCGCGTAGGCGACGCGCCCGCCGCTGATGTCGTTCAACACCCGCCCGCCTCCCATGATGCTGATGATCATATAGGGCACCAGCATCGCCACGCTCAGCGCGAAGATGACCGTTCCGATGGCGGAGCACTCCCATCGGTCCCGGAAAAACGCCACTTGCGTCTGATGCCCGAACCGCTTGCCGATGGCCCAGAGCCGTGTGCCGATGAAGAAAATGGTCAGGGGGATGACGAAGCCCGACGACGACGCCATGAGGCCGTAGATGCCGATGCCCTGCCGGTAAGCCTGCCCGGAGCTGCCCAGGATGGCGAACGCGGTCATGTTGGTGGCAAAGATCGAGAGGAAGAAGACCATCGAGCCGACCGCGCGGTTGGCGAGGAAGAAGTCCTCCGTGTTCGCCTGCGACTGGCGAAAGGCCAGGCTGCCGATCACCCCGATGATCACCAGGTAAATGGCGACGACGATGACCGGGATCATGAGCGGCCCCCCTTCGGGTCCTTGCCCTCCGGCTCAACGTTTTCCAGGTGCTTCGGCCAAATCACCCTCACCAGCACCGCCATCATCGCGGCGGCCAGGATCGAGTAACCGGCCTGGTAGGCCAGCCCGATCGGCAGGAAGCCGAAGACGAGTGGGTCCGCTCGTTTCCAGTTCCAAAAGTCCTGGTGAAGCACATAGACCACCGCCACCAGCGCCGTCAGGAGACAGGTCTTAAGTTTCATGCGTTGCCCGGTGGGTTCAGGTCAGGTTCATGGGGCAGGGGGGCTGAGGTGAGCCACGGGTTTGGCGGCAGCTTGGAAGGCGAACAAATGCGTGTTGGAGGAAACGTAGAGGATGCCGTTCGCAACCACCGGGGTCGAGTAAATCGGCGCCCCGAGATTAGTCGTGCTCAGAATCTTCTTCTCCTTGCTGGCCTCGAAGACCACCAGGTCGCCGTCCTCGTCGCCGATATAGACCTTGCCATCGGCGACCAGCGTCGAGCCCCACATGTGCGCTTTCATGTCATGCGTCCAGTAGAGCTTCCCCGTCTCCGCATCAAAGCAATGCAGGAAGCCGGAGAAGTCACCGATGAAGAGCAAACCGTCGGGCGTGATGGAAACCGTGGAGAGACTGCGGTGGATCTTGTCGTAGGACCAAATCTTCCCGGTCCGCGTGATGTCCCCGGTCCGGGTGGCATCAATGCAGGTCAGAATACCCACGCCTTCGCCATGCTCCGGGTCCTGGCCGACCGCGGTATAGACGCGGTTCTTCCAGAAGACCGGCGTGGCGTTGATTTCGCTCGGGCCTTCGGCGGCAGGATACTTGAATCGCTTCCGCTCCGGCGGATTGCAGTCATACCACCACACCTTTTTCAGGTAAGTGCTGTCACCTTCCTTTACCGGTTTGGGGTCGAACGCGTAGCAGACGCCGTCGCCGCCGCCGAAGAAAATAAGCTGGCGGCCATTGACGTTGCCGGCGGACGGGGAACACCATTGCCCGTGGAGGATGCGCGGGCCGATCTTCGCGTCGTCCTCGGCGAGGAATTCTCCGGTGCGCTTGTCCAGCGCGATCAGGCTGGGCGCGTTGGGCGAGGGTATATTTGAATGCGTCCAGTCCTGCCCGTTGGACGTGTTCACATACACGATGTCGCCGATGATCAGCGGCGCGCAGTCCGACGCGTTGTGCGGGAACACCCCCAGTTCGTTGATCATGTCGTAGCGCCAGATGATGTCGGCGTCCTTCGGGCCGGGCTCAATCGGCGGCGCGGGCCGCTCGGTCGGCTTGCCCTTGTCGAGGATCACGTCTTGGACCACGTATTTGGCCTCGTCCTTGAACGGGCCGTCGTTGCCATCCGCCATTCCTTTGCTGTCGAGGCAAAGCACCTCGCAGCGGCTGCTGACCACATACACCCGGTCGCCCTCGCTCGTCGGTGAAGAGAGCAGACCCAGGCTTTCCCAATCGTTGACCTTGCCGGAGGCGAGCTTGGGCACCACGAGTTGCCACAACAGTTCGCCGGTTTTCTCGTCGAAGCACATCAGGATGCTGCGGTCGCCGACGTGCCGCGGGTCGCGCGGGTTCTCGTTGTTCGTGCCGATGAAGACCCGGCCCTGGGCGACGGTGACGTTGCCATAGCTTTGCGAGCCGAGCTTGGCCACCCACTTGAGATTCTCCAGATTCGAGCGGTCGATCTCCTCCGACGCGCCCTTGAACTTGATGTCACCCGATTTCCCGGTCGTGAAATGGTCCGGCAGACCCGTGGCGGGGCAATACATGTTTCGCGCCAGCGTGCCGCCCCATTGCGGCCAGTCTTGCACCTGGGCGCAAACCGCCGTCAACGCCAGGACGCAAAGAGCCAAAGCCGCAAGCGAACCGCGCGCCCGCAAGAGCCCTCGCAGCATGTAACTGTGATTACCTATGTAACTCATGTAACTTATCTAACCCATTGAACTTGGTTCCCCTCAGTCGGGGGTCACCTCCACATTGTCAATATAGACCGGCATGTCCTGCGGTGAAAAGCCGAACAGGCCCGGCGAACCGGCCTGGTGCGCGGTCTTATGCGGCACGGCAATCGTCCACGCCTCCGGTTCCGGTTCCCCGCGCTTCCACGCCTTGGCGCGAACCACGGCCGAGCCGTCCGGGTTCGGGTCCACCCGCGCCTTGAGCCGATACCACACGTTCGGCGACCACTTGAAATCCTCCGCTGCCCGCAGCCGCTCCTGATTCGAGTTCACCTCCAGCTTTTGCTCGTTACCCTTGAGCACAATCAGGTAGTGCTGATTGATGACGCCGACCTCAGACATCTTGCGCTTGTTGCCGTCGCTCATCACGTCCGCCTGGATGGTATAATGGCTCATCTCCGGCGTGCCGATAAAGACCATCGCGCGCTGGAAGAACCGGTTGTCGGTGGTCTTGGCCAGGACCTTGCTCCCATCCTTTTCCCGCACGTCGAACTTGAACCGGGCGCCGATCCACGGCAGGGGTGGATAGGCAAACACCCCTCCGCTCGCGTTCGTCTCCGTTAGGGTGAACGACTCGAAATCCTCCTTGGTGGGGATGTTCGGCATTACCCGACCGCGGATGTAGCCTTTCAAAGCGCCCAGCGTGGCCTCGAAAGCGCCCGCCGAGGGGACCAGGTCTGGAGCCGCCCGCAATTCACCGTTCGCATCGAAAGCGCCCTTCATAGCCGCCTTGACCTTCGCGGTCGGGGGTATGTAGCTCGCCCACGTCACCTGCTTCGCGGGGATAGATTCTTCAACCGTGAAACCGTTGGCGTCCTGCGAGCGCACGCGGAAGGTCGCCTTGTCACCCGGGTGCAGCAGCACTTCCGAAGGGATCACCTGAAGCTGCGTCGCCGGTCCCGGCGCGGGCCACGGTTTTTCCTCCGCCGGGGTGGAACACCCGGGATTGTCGCCCATTGTTCCCCAGCAATAAAGGTGGCGCGTGGTTTGCAGGTAAAGCTTGCCGTTATAGGCTACCGGCGTTCCGAAACAGCGGCCCTCCAGCGCGGCGTGGCACAGCATCTCGCCCTCCTTATCGCCCGGTCGGATGATGTAAAAAGCCCCCGTCGTCCCCGCGTCCGCCTCGCCCGTCGCTTTGGTTGCCGGGTCGTCGAGCATCGGCACATAGAGCTTGCCGTCGGCGAAGAGGGGGCAGGCGTTCCGTTGCTCGATGCCCAGTTTCAGCTTCCACTTGATCGCGCCGCTGTTCGCATCAACCGCAAACAAATCCCCTTTCTCGGCGACCGCGTAGATCGTGTCACCGACGAGGATGGGCGAGGCGGTCGAGGAGGAGATGTCATCCGCCCAGAGTTCGAGCTGCTTGCGTTCGAGCACCACGGGTGCGGCGGCGGCGTTGGCCGGCAGCACGTCGGGCAGCTTGAGCGCGACCATCTGGCCCAACTCGTAAGGCGTCCCGTAGATGGCGATGATCTTGTCCGCATGATGAACGAGCACCGTGGCATTGATCCCGGCGCGGAACAGCGCCACGCGCCAGAGTGGCTCGCCGGTCCGCGCGTTGGCGCACACCACGCTCCCATCGCCCGTGCCGGCGAAGAAGACCCGCCGGCCCCGATACCAGGCAAGTTGCGGATGCGAAAAGGAATTGTCCTTCGGCGGCGCCCCGGGGCTCGACGCCCAGACCAGCGCGCCAGTCTTTTTGTCGAAGGCATAGAAGCGGTCCGCGCCCGGGCCTTGCGTGCCCCAATTGGCGGTGATGCCCCGGGTGATAACGAGGTCGGCATCAATGACCGGCGAAGCCGTGCGGCTGTTCGGAAAGGTCAGCCGCCCGAATTCTTCCATCAGCGAATGCTGCCACAGGACCGTGCCGTCCTCGGAGAACGCCGCCAGGATGCCCTGTGTGCCCTGCATGTAGATGTTTCCCGTCTCGCCGTCAATCGCGGGGCTGGCGGTGGCGTAGCGCAGGTAGATGGTGTCGCTCAGGTAATCATTGTAGAGATGCTGCCAGAGCTTCCGGCCAGTTTCCGCGTCGAAACAGGTGACCCCCTCCTGCAAATCGGCCCCCTGGCCCGCGTAGCCCATCGCATACAGTTTGCCGTTCGCGATCACAGGGGCGGATTGGCCCGGGAAATCCGCCCGCCACAGCGTGTCCTGCGCCGAAACGTGGTCCGGCAGCCCCGTCTCCCGCGAATACCCGCTCTGCTCCGGCCCGCGCCAGCTCAGCCAGCCGCGCGGCGCTCCAGCCGTGCCGGCCAGCGGGCTAAAGCCGGCCAGAACACACCACGTCAGCTTCAAAATCGCGGTGGACGGGAGGGACCTTGCCCACCCTTTTCGTATCGTCATCTTGCGCACTTGACTAAGCACTTAACGTAAACAGACCACGGCGGAGTCACAGAACCCCACGAGAACATGGATCATGGTCTGTGATTTTGCAAATCGAGAGTGCTTATAAGAGGCGTCCGAGGTTTGGCGGGTTTCGAGGTCGGTTCGGTGCTCCCCCCGGAAACCTGGCCCGCACATTCTTCGCGGGCAGCGCGCGGCGTCACTCGGTCACTCTGACCCAGCGCTGGGCTTTCATCTCGAACCGCGGCAGGGAACCCGCGGGAACCAGCACCACCGGCACACGCAGGTTGAGCGCGGTCTGGAAGGATTGCTCGAGCCGACGGGGCAGAGAAGCCCGGCCGGGGCTGTTCGTCGCGGTTTCCACTTCCAACGTGAGCTCGGGCATGGCACGGCGGCAATCGAGTTGGACGCGGTATTCAATGACCTCGGGCTGCGCTCGCACGATTTCTTCCACCAGGCTGGGATAGACGTTCACCCCGCGCACCACCACCATGTCGTCGCTGCGACCCAGGATGCCCCCGTCCAGCGCCAGTTCGTGACGGCCACAGGCGCAGACCGAACGCCGGCGCGGCTTCACCAGATCGCCCGTGCGATACCGGAGCAGCGGCGAGCCGATCCGGTCCAGGGTGGTCAGGACCAGCTCGCCCGTTTCACCCGCGGGCACGGGCTGCTCGGAATGAGGCTCGATCACCTCCGGCAGGTAGGCGGATTCCAGGACGTGCAACGACCCGGGCCGGGCCGGGCATTGGTAGGTGACCGGACCCACCTCGGTCATGCCGTGGTGGTCGAAGACCGCCGCCCCGGGCCAGAGCCGTTCGATGCGCGCGCGGGTGGCGGGGATGCTGCCGCCGCCCTCGCCGGCCACGATCAGCAGCCGCAAGCGGCCGCGCGCCAGGTCCACTTTCTTTTCCCGGGCAACCTCGCCCAGGTGCTGCGCATAAGTCGGCGTACAGCAGAGGGTGGTAATGCCGTTGTCCAGGATGGCTTGCAGCCGCGCGTGGCTCGACATCGACCCGCCCGGGAAACAGAAACAGCCCAGCCGCTGCACCGCATCCAGCGCCGACCAAAACCCGAGAAACGGCCCGAAGGAAAAGGCGAAGAAGAAACGGTCGCGGCGGGTGACGCCGGCGGCGTCGAGAATCTGCAACCAGTTGCCGACGATGTAGTTCCAGCTCTCCGCGGTGTCCAGCCAACGGATCGGCACGGTCGTAGTCCCGCTGGTTTGATGGCAACGCACGTAGGCTTCCAGGGAAAACGTCAGGTTCGTCCCGTAAGGCGGGTTCGCCAGCCGGTCCCGGACCAACTCATGCCGCGTGGTGATCGGAATGATGCGCTTATATTCCTCCAGGCTCAGGCATCCTGGCCCGTGGGAACCCAGTGGGTCTGGCGATAGCCCCTCACCCGCCCTGAAGGGCACCCTCTCCCCATCCGATGGGGAGAGGGATTGGGTGAGGGGGATCAGGGCTGGCCTGCAGGCGGCGAGTTTGCGGGCGTAGAAAGCATTCGAGGGAAGAATCGCCTCCAGCAAAGACCGCAGCTTGCGCAGTTGCAACTGCTCGATTTCCTCAGGCGTCGGAAAGCCGGTGACGAGCGGACCCGCGGGCAGAGACGGTTGACCGACGCCCCACGGCGCTTCGCTGGGCCGGGGAATCGAACTGGCCGTCTCAGTCAACATCTTAACCTTTCAACGTTGTAACCTCGGCTGCAGCGTTTGTCCGGCGGCGGCGCCCCCAAGCGATTCGGCTGGCGCGGCGATGGCAGGCTTGACCGAAGGGGCGCCCGGCGCGGGCTTGTAGAGCGAAACCAAACATCCGCCGATGGCGGCCAGCACGATGCCCAGCACAAACGGCCAGGGCAGCTTTTGCCAACCACCGGCCGGCGGGTGCAGCATCAGAGAATAAATCGCGTTCAAGACGGGCGCCCCCGCGAAGACGATGGACATGACCACCGCGGGCGACCCTTTCGCGCCAAACGCCAGCAGCACGCCGAACGCTCCGACCGCGCCCACGATTCCGGCCAGCACCGACCAGGCGACGCCGCCCGGGCTGAAGTTCCACGTCGCGCCTTTGAACCAGAGCACGGCCAGCGGCGCCAGCACGGCGGTGAGGAAATAAGCCACCCCGACGCACAGAAAGGCCTTGTAGCGTCCGTTCACCGGGTCGTGCATCCCGGATTGGCCGGAGTGCAGGAAAGCGCCGTAGAGGCCCCAGCAGCCGACCGTCAACAACGAGAAGAGCAGCCAAGTTGAGCCTTGGGAGTTAGAAGGATTGGATACGATGGTTTCGTTCATAACGTAAAGCAGGTTATCAAGTTGTCGAGCGATGCCGGTTATGTGAAGGCAGGCGCGTCGGGCGCATGGGCCGTTCGCGTCGTGGCCGATCATGGAGAGAGGATGAGTTGACTTTGGCAAGGAAACCGTCACTCAGCATCTGCGGCGGCGCCTGCTGGATCTTATCCGCTATGGCTTTGGGCAACGGCACCGCCTTCATGGCCCCGTCTGCCTGGCGTTCCACACACGCCACCGTCAGCCGCCCGCGCGCCACCTCCTCCAGGCTCGAGCCGTTCAGGCGGCAGAACCGGAATTGGTAGGTGACGCTACGCCGGCCTTTTCGCTCCACCAGCAGCCGGACCAGCACCTCGTCCTCGAAGCGCAGCGGAATCGCATAGTCGCATTCGGCGTGGACGCGTGGCAGGCAGACCGCCAGCCCGTTGCGGGAGTGCGCCACCGAATAGCCCAACGAGCGGAAAAACGCGTGCTCGGCGGACTCCATGAAGCGGAAGAAGTTCGAGAAGTGCATGATCCCCGCCAGGTCCGTTTCGGAGAACTCAACGCGGCGCGTTATTTGGAATTCGCAAGGCATAGCGGGATAAGTCACAGCGCGGCAAAGCCGCAACCAAAAGAGTTAAAGAGTTAGATGGGTTAAATGAGTCAAAGAGTTAAATGGGTTAAATGAGGCCAAGCACTGGCATCGCAGCGGTTTGCTCTACGAGGGGCGCGCCATAGAGCAGCGGTGCGGGCACTTCGGCCGTCTCCGCCACCCCCGCGTAGAGCCGTGAGAAGTCCTTGTTCACGTCCCCGGACAGGCAATCGGTGATGTCCCCCACCAGGTCGGGGTATTTGTCCGTGAGCTTGCGAAAACTGAACCCCGGGTCATAAAATGCATAGACCAGCTTGCGCATGTTTTCGAGGCCCTCGCGCATAATCTGGCTGTACGAAGCGAAGCGCTCCGCCGAAAAATCCTGCGCCTGGAAAGCCTCCGCGATGGCGTCCGCCGCCAGGCTGCCGCTCTTGAGCGCCAGCATTACGCCGGACGAGAAGACCGGATCGAGGAATCCAAATGCGTCCCCCGCCAGCAGCAGGCCATCGGCGGCGCAGTAGCGGGAGCGCCACGAGAATTCGCTCGTGAGGTAGTACGGACCCACCGGCTTGCCGCAGGCCAGGTGCGCTTTGATCCACGCGTTCTGCTCGATCTCGCGCTTGAATATCGCTTCGGGCGCGCGCACCCCGCCCCGCGTCAGGTACTTTCCTTCCGCCACCACCCCGACGCTGATCATGTCCCGGTGTTGCGGGATGTACCAGAACCAGCCCTTCTCCGGCACGTAGGCCACGGTCGTCGCCCCGGCGTCGAGGCCGTGGTCGCGCAACGCTCCGCGGTAATAGGTCCAAACCGCCACTTTGTTCAACTTGGGCTCACGCACCCGCCAGTTGAGGCGCGTCGGCGCCACGGCCTCGCGCCCGGAGCAATCCACTGTCATGGGCGCGCGGAATTCCACGCGCTGCCCGGACTTACTTCGCGCCCGAACCCCGACCGTGCGCCCCTGTTCCTGAATCAGCTCTTCCACCGTCGTTTCCTCGAGCACCTGCGCGCCCTTGGACCGGGCATTTTCCATCAGCATCAGGTCGAACTCGGAACGCAGCACCTGCCAGGTCTGCGCCACTTCCGGCGCGTAGCGCGTCGAGAAATAGAACGGCTGCGAAGCTTTCCCGGAAGACGAAATGAATTGCACGCTGTATTTCTTGACGAACTCCGAGCGGCGCATCCGCTCCAGCAACCCCAGCCGCTTGAGCGGATAGCTCGTGAACGGCAGCAGCGACTCGCCGATGTGATAGCGCGGGAACTTCTCGCGCTCCAAAACCAGCACGCGAAGACCCTGCTCGGCCAGCAATGCGGCGGTGGTGGAACCGGCTGGCCCGGCCCCAATGACGAGCGTGTCGAAAATGCGAGAAGTGATCATAGCAGGCTTAGGTTTGGATGGAGGTCATGCGCATTCGTCTCAAACTTCGGTGATTGGCATCGGTGCGGCTCCCGTTTGCGGGAGTGGTTTGGATTTCGGGTTGGCCGCCAAGCGGCGGCCATTTCCGGTTTCGCAACCGGCGCGAGCACCTCGATCACTTCCGCCAGCAACCGCCGCGAGCCATCGAGCAACACATTCCGCCGCCCGTAAAGGAAACCGAGGCGCGACGCCCCCAGCGCCACCCCCGCATGGGCATCCGATTTGAGCCGGAAAAAGGCCTTGGGCCAACTCAGATGCGGGATCGCCTCTCCGTGCAGAATATCTCCCAGCGGACGCTGCTCCCCGAGCACCAGCCGGCGGGCTGCCGGGGGAAGCCGGTCCAGACGGATACGAATCACTCCGTACTCCACTGGCCGCGCGTCCTCCGCCAGCCAGAGGATGACCTCCCGTTGGTAGGAATCGTCCCGGCGTTCGCGGCTCAATACCCTCAGCCGCAGCGCCTGGCCGTAGAAGTTTGCCAGCGTGGGCGTCATGTCCGACGAATGGACGAGCAGAGCTTGATAGGGCGGCGGAACCTCCGCCGCCTTGAGTTCCGTCAGCACCGGCGAAGACAGACCTGTCCGCTCGTAAAACCGTTGGAGCAGCGCTGCCCAGGGCGGGATTGGTTGTGGCCGGCGGCTGCCGGCTAAAGTGTTGGTGAACATATCGGCCAGGCTACACTTCACGCATAACGCGCCGTGCGGTGTTCCGGCAGGAAAAACTCGTGCACCAGCCGGTCCACCTCGAGCAGCCCGTCCCGAGTCAGCCGCAGCCAATCCCCCTCGATGGTCAAGGCGCCCCGCGACTTGAGCCGCGCCACCGGCTCGGCAAATTTCGCCAGCACATCCACACCAAACTTGCGTTCAAAGTACGCCCGGCTGATTCGCCCCAGCTTGAACTGCAGCACCAACTCACGAATCAGCCGCTCTTCGGCCGTCGGGGTCAGCGCGCGGTAGAGCGGAAGCTGCCCCTCGCGCAGCCGGGCCACGTAGGGCTCGAAGTCATGCTCGTTCTGGAAGTGCGTCCCGCCGACGTGAGAAAACGAAGCCACGCCCAGGCCAATTAGGTCCGCGCCTTGCCACAGGCTGTCCCGATATACAAACCGCGTCCGTCCCGGGTCTTTCACCGCCGCATAGCCGCTGGCGACGGTGTAGCCCGCCTTTTCCAACTCCGCGAATGCATACCGGACCCAGCCTCGCTTGGTTTCCCAGTCAGCAACCGGCGCCGCCAGCCGTCCCTGCGCCTTCATCTCCTGGTAAATCTGCGTGTTGTAGGGGATTTCCATCTGGTAGATCGTCACGCTGTCGGGCGACAACTCAATGGCCTGACGCACACAGCCCCGCCAGTTTTCCTCCGTTTCCTCCACCATGCCGGCGATCAGGTCGATGTTGATCTGCGCGAAGTCCAGCTCCCGGGCGAAGTGGTAGGCGCGGCGGATCTCACGTGACCGGTGGGCTCGCCCGTTGATTTCCAACACGTGATCATTAAAGTTCTCCACGCCCAGGCTCAGGCGCGTGACGCCAATGTCCCGGATGACCTTCAGCTTGTGATCCGTCAGCGTCCCCGGTTCGCATTCAAACGTCACCTCCTCCGCCTCGTCCCAGCTCAGGATCGACTTCATTCGGTCCGCCAGGCGCTGGAGCTGCGACTCGGACAGGTAGGAGGGCGTTCCGCCGCCAAAATAGACGAACTGCGGCTTGCGGCTCCCGATGAACGGCTGCCTGCCGTAAAGCTCCAGCTCGCGGATCGCCAGTTCCAAATACCCCCGGATGGCAGTGGAATCCTTGTCCGTATAAACCCGAAAATAGCAAAAGTGGCAGCGCTTCCGGCAAAACGGGATGTGCAGATAGAGACCCAGCCGGGTGCCCGGCGTCGGCGGTCGGCCCAATGCGGCCGCCACCTCTCCCACTCGTTCCGGTTTCCAAAACGAGAAGGGGGGATAATTCGAGACGAAATAATTCCCCACCGTCGTTTCCTTCTCCGCCGGCACGGTGGTATGCCGCGGTTCTGCAACTGCTAAAGTCATGATATTTCCTGTTCGCCACGCGCGCCGGCCTCAACGCCCCGGTCCCGCATGCAACACCCCCAGTATCAAACAGGTTAGATAATTTATCAAATTATCATTGCTTGTACCCCAGGCTGCTCCTTCCCGGCTGATTGGGCGGACAGGCGGAGGTCGCCAATAATGTCGGAGACATCAGCGAAGTCGTCCCGGACGACGGCACAGAGCATGTCATGGGCGCGGAGGAGGAGTTCCGGAGCGGCGCACAAGAGCGTTGCCAGTTGACGCTCTTGGTCGTTTGGCCCGTTGGTGGTGACAATCGTTGCGACCGGGGTTTGGCCGTCGAAGAGGGTGAGGCAGTCCGGGGCGGCCTCGCACGGGGTTTGTTTGAAGGTCAATTTCATAGAGTGGTTTATCCGTGAATGGCTGCCACGGCTTGCAGCCGCCGTCGCCAGGGCGGTGGAGCGGGCGCAAGCGTGATCGGTGGAGGATTGCGAGGCGGGGGTTGAGGGAAAGGAATGGGTGCCGGGGGGAGGACTTCCGGAGGACGTTGGGCCATGAAGGCGCTCCAGGACTGCCGACAGTGGGCAGTTTGACAGTCTACTCCCACGCCGCTACCATCCGCCAACGACAACCGTATAGAGAAATGATGCCATGAACACCAAAATCAACCGGCGTGGCTTCGTTAAATCCACCCTCCTCGCTTCAGCCGGATTGCCTCTGGCGCTGAATGCACCACCGGCAGCCACGGCCCAAAACCCCTCATCGCCTCAAGCCGAATCATCTGCCAAGGTTCCGGGATTGATGCCATTGGGCAAACTGGGCGGGCAGGAATTCAGCCGGTTGATCCTGGGCGGTAATCTCATCGGCGGCTGCGCGCATTCCCGCGATTTGGCCTACGTCGGCCCCCTGGCGCGCCGCTACAACACACCGGCGAAAATTAGGGAGACCTTGGAGCTGGCGGAAGCGCAGGGCATTGACTCCTTCAACACTCATGTCCTGCAGGATAATTCGTCCCTCTTCGACCATTGGAAGAACGGCGGCAAAATAAAATGGTTCGTCCAAGTGGGGCCGGACGACGCTGGCGGTTATTCCCAAATCGACCAGGCGATTGACCAGGGCGCAGCCGCCCTTCATGTTTGGGGCGTTGCTGCCGACAGCCTGCTCGGACAAAACAAATTCGAGAAAGTGGGCAAAATGGTGGAGTTGATCAAAACCAAAAAGCGCGTGGCGGGCGTGGCCTGCCACGACCTTCGGGTCATTGTTGAATGCGAGAAAGCAGGAATGGACGTCGATTTCTATCAAAAGACCTTCCACAGTCATGAGTATTTCACCGCTCCCCGTTCTGGAGAAACCGACGTCTGCGGCCCGCACGATAACTCCTGGTGCAGCGATCCGCAGGCCGTCATCGAGGTCATGGCCAAAATCACCAAACCTTGGATTGCCTTCAAAATCCTCGCTGCCGGCGCCATCCACCCGGAAAGAGCTTTCCCCTACGCCTTTACCCATGGCGCCGACTTTGTTCTGGTCGGCATGTTCGACTGGCAGGTGGCGGAAGACGCGGCTCTGGCCCGGCGTGTCGTTCGTATCATCAGCAAGCCCGGTTCCAAACGCACCCGCCCCTGGGATGGCCGCGTCGCTGTGGGTTGAGCGTAGCGGTCGATCCAGGAGGATTTGCTTGCGGGGGCGGCCTGGCACGGGGTTTGTCGGAAGGTCAATTTCATAGAGTGAGTGCTTTATGCGTGAATGGCTGCCACGGCTTGCAGCCGCCGTCGCCAGGGCGGAGGCGGGGGTTGCGGGAAAGGAATGGGCGCCGGGGACAGGACTTCCGGGGGACGTTGGGCCATGAACGCGCTCCAGGCCTGCCGCCAGTTGGCAAAGTGCAGGTGGGTTTCGCAGAAGGTGGTGAAATCGCGGCGGATGTCCTCAGCGCGCGCCAGATTGCGTTGGTAATCCACCCCACGCAAGAATGGCACTATGCAGCTTTGAGGACACTAGCCTGCATCGATCACAGAGTCTCTTGATCCTTGGCGTTCCGCAGCAAAATCAGGGGGGTTCGGCAGGTTTTCTAGAATGAGCAGGGGCACTCCGGGCAAATGCATCTGCCCGGGGTCAAA